>Ga0187890_10002771_pt1 | contig 12171 bp, 8 predicted proteins | sample June2016WEW_21_1_FD_133005 | JGI IMG/M metagenome (GOLD analysis project Ga0187890, IMG submission 133005) | Peatland microbial communities from SPRUCE experiment site at the Marcell Experimental Forest, Minnesota, USA - June2016WEW_21_10 | ecosystem: Environmental > Terrestrial > Soil >... | reverse complement strand
GTCGCCGCGGCGACGGCGTCGGCTGTCGTGCATCGGACCGATGCGACGGCGCCGGGTCTCCCGGGTCACCGGGTCAGCATGGCGCCGGCCGCCCCCGCCGACCCCGGCGCAACTCCACCGGCTCCGGCCCCCGCCGTCATCGCCGCCCCGCCGCCGCCCACGAGCGCCGCGCCGCTCCCGGTTCCCAAGCCCGCGCCGGTGGCCGCGCCGGCAAAGCCACCGGCGTCTCGCCCCGCCGCGTCGTCGCCGGTGTCGGCGCCCCTGGTGGCCGCGCCGGAGTCGACCCAGGCCGCCCAGGTGGCGGCGGCGCTGATCGCCTCGGTCGACCAGCAGTCCCACGGGACGAGATCGATCCCGGCGACGCCCGACAACGTCGGTCTCGTCGCCAGGTGGATCATGAACGAGGGGGGTCTTCGCGCCGACAACCCCCTCAACACCTCACACGGTGCGGGCGGGTATCCCCATCAGGTCACCGCCGGCGGGCAGGACACCGGCATACCGATCTTCCCCACCATGGCCGTCGGCGTCGCCGCCGACGCCGCCACGCTCCTGTCGAACCCCAGGTACGCCCGCATCCTTCACGTCCTCGCCGGGGGGAAGGCGTCGTGTATGGCCTTCGCCACCGCCGTGATCCGTTCGCCCTGGGCCAGCGGGCACTACGGGCACAACCCCCTGGGCTTTTGCACCGGGAACATGACGCCCAAGAAGGTGCGGGGGCACAGACACCGCCGCGCCGGCTAGGAGTCGGGCCGGCCGGTCAGCTCAAGCTGGGCACCGTGATCTCGGTCGGTGAGGGGTGTCCGTCGAGAGAGGCAGGCCCCTGATCGTCGGCGCCTTGTCCGGTCGCCACCGGGTCCGCCTCGGCCCCGAGGGTGGGCACGATCCTGTCGAGCCAGCGGGGCATGTACCAGTTGGACCGGCCGAGCAGCTCCATCACCGAGGGGACGAGCACGAGGCGCACGAGACTGGCGTCGATGAGGATGGACGCGGCGAGCCCCAGGCCGAAGACCTTCAGGATCCGGAGTGGGTCACCGATCACGAAGGAGCCGAACACACAGATCATGATGGCGGCCGCGCTGGTGATGACCCGTGCCGTCTTGGCCAAACCGTCGGCGACGGCCGCGGAGTTGTCTCCGGTGCGGCGCCACTCCTCACGCATCCGGCTGAGGAGGAACACCTCGTAGTCCATCGAGAGCCCGAACAAGATGGTGAACATCATGAGCGGGATCCACGGGTCGATGGGCCCGGTGTGGCCGATACCGATGATCGAACCGCCCCAGCCCCACTGGAACACCGCCACGATCACGCCGTAGGCGGCGCCCACCGACAGGAGGTTCATGATGGCCGCCTTCACCGGGATCACCACCGACCGGAACACCGCCATCAGCAACAGGAACGCCAGCACGATGACGGCGCTGATCACGAGCGGCAAGCGGTGGGACAGATAGTTCGACGCATCCACGCTGGCCGCGGTCTCGCCTCCCACCAGCACCCGTAGCTGCGTGCCGGCGGTGGCACCCGGGATGACGGTCGTTCGCAGGTTCGTGACGAGCTGTGAGGTCTGCGCAGCCTGGGGGGCCGTGGTCGGGTAGGCGATGATGACCGCGGCGGTGCGATCGGCATTGATCTCGACGGGAGCGGCGAAGGCGACTCCCGGCGTCCCCCGCAGCGCCGCGTCCACCTTGTTCATGGTGGCGGCGTCGTTGGTCGACGACAGCGAGGCGGCCACGACCAGCGGACCGTTGAACCCGGGTCCGAATCCCTGCGCCAACAGGTCGAAGGCTTGGCGCGTGGTCAACGACGTGGGGTCGTTGCTGGCGTCGGTGAAGGCCAGACGCATGGAGAACAGCGGGATGGCCAGGGCCACCAACACCAGCAAGGCGAGGATGCCCGACCGCCACGGGCGCCGTTGGATCATCCGGCTCCACCGGTACCAAAAGCTGTCGGGCGCCGGGGTGGCTCCGGTTTGCAGGAGCCTCGGGAGGTGCAGCCGGTCGATGGCCCGGCCCGCGAATCCCAGCATGGCCGGCAGCAACGTCAGCGCTGCCGCCATGACGAGCAGCACGGCGGCGATCGTGCCCACCGCCAGTCCCTGGAGGAAGGGCAGCTGCAAGAGGAAGAGGCCCAGCAGGGAGATGACGACGGTGGTCCCCGCGAACAGCACCGCCCGCCCCGATGTGGCCAGCGATGTCGCCACCGCTTGGCGGGGCTGGCGTCCTTCGAACAACCCCTGTCGATACCGGGTGACGATGAACAGGGCGTAATCGATGCCCACGCCCAACCCGATCATGGCCAGCATCTCGGGCGCGAAGATCGGGACGTTCAAGAGGTGACTGAGCAGGTCCTCGAGCGCGAAGCCGATGGCGATGCCGAACAGCGCGGTGAGGATGGGCAGGCCCATGGCCACCACCGACCCGAAGGCGATGAGCATGATGATCATGGCTCCGAGGATCCCGCCCCCTTCGCTCGGCCCCGGGGCGGCGGTGATGACGTTTCCGATCGGCCCGCCGCCCAGGGCGACGTGGTACCCGCCCCGGTCGAAGGAGTCCGCCACGTCGATCACCGTCTTGACCGCGGCGTTCGGGATGGTGGACACGTCCTCGTCGAATTGCACGACGGCGAAGGCGATGTGCCCGTCCGACGAGACCTGGTCATGACTACTCGGGGCGAAGGGGCTCTGCACGTTCGAGACGTGGGGGAGCCTCGAGAGCTCTCCGACCATGGTGGCCGTGGTCGACCGGTTCCCCGATGACTGGACCGAACCGGTGGTCGAGATGACGACATCGGCACTCGTCCCCGCCGTCTTGGGGAAGCGGGCGGTCAGGAGGTTCTGGACCTGTTGGGAGGCGGAGTTGCCCGAGCCGAACGAGTCCTGGAAGCGACTGCCCATGGACTGGGCCACCACGGTGATGATGATGATGAGCCCGATCCATACGAGCAGGACCCGGCGTCGATGGTCGTAGCACCACCCCGCCAGCCGTCCCAGCGCAGTGTGCTCGGCGGTGTGGAGGCCGGGCGTGGGGGAATCGGGATGGGGCGGGGCGGATCTGGTAGAATTCATCACTGATGAGTTATAGCACGGAACGCCGGACCGCCGGAAGCCCCTTTCTCGTGGGGCCCCTTGGCCGGGGGCGTCGATGATGGTGGGGCGGGGCCGGCGCCCGGGCAAGGTGGACACCCGGGCCGAGATCGTGGAGGCGGCCCGCGCCTCGTTCTCCGAGGACGGCTATGCCGAGGCCAGCATGCGGGGGATCGCCCGGCGCGCCGGCGTGGACCCCGCCCTCGTCCACCATTACTTCGCCGACAAGGCGGCCCTGTTCGTCGAGACGATGGCCCTCCCCATCGATCCCCGTCACGTCAACGAAGACGTCCACGTCGCCGGGTTCAGCGGCGAGCGGTTGGTGCAGCGTTTCCTCGCCCGATGGGAGCAGGGGAAAGGGCCCGGCTCGTCGGTGTTCGTCAGCCTGGCGCAGGCCATGGCCGGTTCTGCGGACGTGGCCGACAACATGCGGGAGTTCGTGGCCGAACGCATCGGGCTCCACGGCGCGCCCGGCGACGACGAGGCCACCATGTTGCGGCGGCGAGCCCTCGTGTCGTCCCAGCTCCTCGGGATCGCCTGGAACCGGTACGTCATGCGCATGGAGCCCATGGCGTCCGCCAGTCGGGCCGAGGTGGCCCGGTGGACCGGGCCCACCATCGAGCGGTACGCCACCGGCCGGCTCGATTGAACCCCCGGGTCAGAACGGGCCGGATGCGGAGGGTGTTTCGAAGCGCCCCGTTGCCTGAAACGGCTTGGGCGGTGCCGATGACTACTGTCGAGGGCGCGGATTTCCTGCACAGCGACCAGCGGCAGGGCAGTGACATCCCGAACCCCCCTTCCCCCTGAGCATCAGGAGCCATGCCCGAATACCAGATCCTCGTCCCCCCGCCCCGACGCCATCGGAGATTGTGGACCACGGTGATCGTCGTCGTCATCGTTGTGGTGGTGGCGGCGGGAGCGTTCGTGGTGGGAAGGCACGTCGAGGACTCCCGTCACGCGTCCAAGGATCACGGAGGGGGAAAGACGGGCTCTGTCACGACGCCCTTTGCCGTGTCCTCCACCGTGCCGGCGTCGGGCGCCACCGACGTGTCGTCGAACCAGGTGGTCACCGTCCATCTCTCGGCCCCCGTGGCCAGCGCCGGTACGCCCATCTTCAATCCGCCCGTGGCCGGGTCGTGGACGAGAACCGGGCCCAAGTCCCTGTCGTTCGACGCCACCGCACCATTCATCCCCATGAGCACCGAAACCCTCAGCATCCCGGCGGGGTCCTCCGGTCCCCGTTCCGCCACCGGCCAGGCGTTGGCGACACCGGACACCATCACCTTCACCGTCGCCCAAGCCAGTACCGAACGCCTCCAGCAGCTGCTGGCGCAGCTCGAGTACCTCCCTCTTGCCTTCACACCGACCGCACCGCTCAAGTCGCCCGCCGACGCCACCACCGCGCAAGCGGGCTCCTTCGCATGGCGGTGGCCCAATCCCCCGCCCTCGTTGACCGCGCTGTGGATGGAAGGGTACGAGAACGTCATCACCAAGGGTGCGGTGATGGATTTCGAGAACCAGAACGGCCTGACCGTCGACGGGCTGGCGGGCCCCCGGGTGTGGTCGACCCTGCTCGCCGACATCGCCAGCGGCAAAGTCGATGCCGATCCCTACACGTACGCGTATGTGTCCAAGGTGCTGCCCGAGACCCTGACGATGTACGAGAACGGAGCTCCGGTCCTGAGCGACATCTCGGTCAACACCGGGGCCCCGGGGGCCGACACCGTCGACGGTACCTTCCCCGTGTTCGAACACGTCACCAGCTCCCGTATGCAGGGCACCAACCCCGACGGCACCAAGTACGACGACCCCGACGTCCCGTGGGCCAGCTATTTCAACGGTGGCGACGCCCTGCACGGGTTCGTGCGCGCCTCCTACGGCTTCCCCCAGAGCAACGGGTGCGTGGAGATGAGGATCTCCGACGCCGCCAAGGTGTGGCCCTTGTCTCCCATCGGCACGCTCGTGACGGTGGTCGGCCCCGCCTCGTAGTCGCGATCACCCTGACTTCACGACGCTGCCCCGATGGCGCAGGGACAGGTCGCCGGGCACCGGTCGGGACGACGTGTCCGGGTGGGGCGTTCCCGACGGACTAGTAGGGACGACCCCAGTCCGCCCCGGGGAACACCACGGCGCGGCCCTCGGGCTCGGGGCCGGCCAGAAAGCGGCCGACGCGGACCAGCACCAGCCCGATGGGCCGAATCGGACCGCGCCGCGGCGGGCGTCGCCCCCGAGCCGGGGTGGAGGGAGGACGACGGCGCCCCGAGGCGAGCCCGCGGAGCTCGCGCATCCTGTCCTCGGCGAGGCGGCCCTCCATGCCGGGGTTCATCATCGACACCTCTGCGACCGCGTTGCCTGCACCTCAGCAACCTTACGCGTCCACCCCTTGCATATCAAGCTAAATAGACATATAGTCAGTTAACGATGCAAGAGGTCGAGGAGTCTCAGCCGGAAAACCGGCCGGTCGTCTTGGGACCGTCGTTGGTCCTGGACCTGTCATGGGCGCTGCACGCGGTGTGGAAGCCACCTCTCCAAGCGGCCCAGCCGGTGCTCGGGAAGCTTTTCGGCGAACGCCCCGAGCTGGCGCAAGCGGTGCGGGGCCTGTGGGACGACGAGCTCGGTTGCCTGGCCGAGCTCCAGATCCTGGCCATCTGGGCCGAAGCGCTCGAGGTCACCGACTTCGACACCCTGCTCTCGAAGCTGTTTGACGCCATCGACACCGTGCCCCTCGATCTGGCCCTCGAGTCCGAGGCGGAGCGCGATCGGGAGATCATCCTCAGTCGGCTCGCCGCCCTGCGTGGTTCGCCCCGGCTGCGCCGCCGTTGGGGGGACGTGCTCGCCCAGGTGTGGGCCGGCCTCGACGAGGAGTGGCGGACCTCGAGCGTCCCCCTCATCGAGAGCGCGGCGGTCGAGGCCCGGGGCCAGCTCGATCGGGGCACAGAGTGGTTGCAACTCATCGTCACCAAGTGCGAGACGTTCAAGGCCCACCTGCCGCAGATCCTCGAGCGTCACCGCGCCGGGCGCCGCGTGCTCATGGCCCCGTGCGCGTTCTTCGGCAGGGCGATGTACATCGAGATGCCGTCGTGCATTCTCATCGGCCTCGGGATAGCGGGGGTTGACGGCGTGGCCCGGGCCCGGACCGCGGATGTGGCCCGCCGACTGCGCGTCCTCGCCGACCCGACCCGATTGGCCATCCTGGACCATCTGGCCGACGGCGCACGTTCGGTGGGGGAGATCGCCTACTCGTTCTCCTTGGCCCAGCCGACGGTGAGCACCCACGTGAAGCACCTGCGCGAAGCGGGATTGGTGTCAGCCGAGCGCCAGGGCACGCGGGTGGAGGTATCGCTGAACCGCGACGCGGTCCAGGCCCTGGCGGGGGAGCTCGGAACCCTGCTCGTCCACTGACGGGCGCGAGGTTCGGTCAACGCCGTCGGGCGCGCAGGTTCCTGTACTCGGCGCCGCTCTCAGAAGGGGAAGGGCCGGTGGCCCTGCTGCAGGGTGATCCACCGCAGGTCGGTGAATGCATCCACACCGGCGCGTCCGCCGAAGCGGCCGTACCCCGATTCCCCCACCCCCCCGAACGGCGCCTGGGGCTCGTCGTCCACAGGCTGGTCGTTCACGTGGACGATCCCGGTGCGCAGGCGGCGCCCGACATTGAAACCGCGCCGGATGTCTTCGGTCAGGATCCCGGCGGACAGGCCGTAGGCGCTCTGATTGGCCACGGCCACGGCCTCGTCGTCGTCCTCGACAGGCAACACCGTGCACACCGGCCCGAAGATCTCTTCGGTGTCGATGCGCATCTCGGGACGGACCTCGGTCACCACCGTCGCCGGGTAGAGCGCCCCGCGAGGACGGCCGCCACCCGCCCGCACCGTGGCGCCCGCCGCCGTGGCCTCGTCGACGAGGTCGGCCACGCGCTGCGCCGCTCCTGCGGTGATGAGCGGCCCGATGAGGGTGCCGGGATCGCTCGGATCGCCCGAGGGGAGCTGCGACGCCTTCTCGGCGAGCCGGGCGGTGAACTCGTCGGCCACGGACCGGTGCACGAGCACACGATCGGCGGACATGCAGATCTGGCCGGCGTTCATGTAGGCGCCGAAGGCCACGGCGTTCACCGCGTATTCGAGATCGGCGTCGTCGAGGACGATGAGGGAGTTCTTGCCACCGAGCTCGAGGACCGCCGGTGTCAGGTGGCGCGCCGCCAGCTCACCGATGACACGGCCCACCCGCGTCGACCCGGTGAAGCTCACCCGACGCACCCGGGCGTCGGCGATGAGGGCTTCGGCGACAGCCGGGGCGTCCTCGGGTGTGGTGGTGATCACGTTGCACACCCCGGGGGGGAATCCGGCCTCGTGCAGCACGTCGGCGAGAAAGAGGCCGGCGGACAGCGGGGCGTGCTCGCTCGGCTTCATCACCACGGTGTCGCCCACCGCCAGTGCCACGGCCACGGACCGGATGCCGAGGATCACCGGCGCGTTCCAGGGCGCAAAGCAGGCCACCACGCCGGCCGGTTGGCGCAGGGACATCGACAACGCCCCCGGCGTGGAGGTGGTGAGGACCTCGCCGACGGGTTGGCTGATCGCGGCGGCGGCCTCGCGCAGGATCTCGGCGGCCAACCCCACGTTGAAGTGGCCCCAGGGCCCGATGGCCCCCGTCTCCGCGGTCATGAGCGCGGCGGCGTCCTGGGCGTGTGCCTCGAGGAGATCCGCGGCGCGCCAGAACAGCTTGCGCCTCTCGGTAGGCACCACGGCTGCCCATCTCTCGAAGGCGGCGGCGGCGGCGTCGACGGCGAGCCTGGCGTCCCCGGGACTCGCCGCGCTGAGCGTGGCGATGACCTCGCTCGTGTACGGGTTCAGGTCGTCGGTGCGCCGACCGCCCGCGCCGGCCACGTGCTCGCCGTCTATGAGGAGCTGTCGTTCGATGGTCACAGGCATCCTCCCTCCTCGTGTCTGTCGTCGTTGCCGGCGCGTCAACACTCGCACGCCGTCGCCCCCGCTGCGCGGGCCGCGCCGATGGGGGACCGACACCCCTGGGCCCCCACCCGGCTCCCCGGCGCCCTTTTCGGGAGTTGGGGGCGATTTGGCCCTGACCCGTGGCTATTTGGGCCTTCGGCCACCTAGTCTTTTTAGAGGGCGGCAGGTGGGGACCTGCGTTCTTTTCTGGGGGGGATCTGGGTGAGTGGAGCGCACGGGAGACCGGCGCGGGGTGGGCACCTTCACAAGGCACACGTGCAGGGCAAGCACCTTCGCCGGACGGTTCAACGGGGTCCGGGCCGCTTGACCAGCGCGGCCGCGCCCCGCCACACGAGCTCGCCGGGCTACCGGGCCAAGGCGTTCTTCCTGGCGGCGACGGTCCTCCTGGCCGGCGTCGGGTTCGTGGCCACGGCGGACGCCGCCAGCGGCATCAGCGCCGTGGGCAGTTACGCAAGTGCCCACAACACCGGCATCACGACCCTGGCCGTGTCCCCGGCGCAGGTCGGTGACGTGCTCGTCCTGTCGGTCAGGGTGTCCTCGGGGACCATCACGGCCACGTCGGTGGCCGGAGGCGGGGCCACCACGTGGACCAGGCTCACCCAGCACACCGACTCCACCGACGTCGTGGACGACGAGCTGTGGATGGGGCCCGTCACCACCACGGGATCCTCCACCATCAGCGTGACCTTCTCCGCCTCGGTCAAGAGCGACCTCGTCGAGCTCGTGGCCCAGGAGTTCTCGGCGGGCCTGGGGGCTTCGACCACCTGGGCCCAAGACACCGCCAACAGCCAGAACAACGCCTCGTCCACCAAGGTGGCGTTCCCGAGCCTCACCCCGGCATCGAGCGCCGAGCTCTACGTCGGCTACGGCTACGTGGCCAACTCGGGGACCTCGGGGTCCACCGCCGGGGTCACCTACGACATCCTGCCCACCACGGCCAACTTCTTCGTCTACGACACGAGCGTGTCGGGCGCCCTGGCCCCGAGCGCCACCCAGTCCCCGGCCGGGACCTCTTCCACCGTGGGTGTGCTGCTGAGCGCCTCGAGCGCCACGCCCCCGCCGCCGCCGCCTCTGCCCACGGTCACCGGCCTGACCCCCAACTCGGGCCCGACGGTCGGAGGGACATCGGTCGTGATCACCGGCACCAACCTGAGCGGGGCCCTCTCGGCGAAATTCGGGACCAACGCCGCCACCGGGCTCACCAAGAACACCGCCACCTCCCTCACGGTCACCGCCCCCGCCGGAGCGAGCACCGTGGACGTGACGGTCACGACGGCGGGGGGCACGTCACTGACCAATACCGGCGACGAGTACACCTACAACGTCTCCACCTCGCCCACGATCACCGCCGTGGGCAGCTACACGAGCGCCCACAGCACCGGCGTCACGACGCTGGGGGTGACCCCGGCTCATGTGGGTGACGTGCTCGTGCTGGCGGCCCGGGCATCGTCGGGGACCACCACCGTGTCCTCGGTGACCGGCGGCGGGGTCAGTTCCTGGACGAAGCTCACCCAGCACACCGACTCCACCGACGTCGTGGACGACGAGCTGTGGATGGGGCCGGTCGCCACCACGGGGTCCTCCACCATCAGCGTGACCTTCTCGGCCTCGGTGACGAGCACCCTCGTCGAGCTCGTGGCCCAGGAGTTCTCCTCGGGTCTCGGGACCTCGACCGTCTGGGCGGCGGGTGGGTCCGGAGCACAGAACAACACCTCCTCCACCAAGGTGGCGTTCCCGAGCCTCACCCCGACGGGCAGTGCCGAGCTCTACGTCGGCTACGGCTACGTGGCCAACTCGGGGACCTCGGGATCGACCGCCGGAGTCACCTACGACATTCTGCCCACCACGGCCAACTTCTTCGTCTACGACACGAGCGTGTCGGGCGCCCTGGCCCCGAGCGCCACCCAGTCCCCGGCCGGGACCTCCTCCACCGTGGGAGCGCTGCTGAGCGCCTCGACCTCCTCGGTTCCGCCTCCTCCCCCGCCCCCGCCCGGGTCCCTCCCCACCGTCACCGGCCTGAGCCCCACCACGGGCCCCGTCAGCGGCGGGACAACGGTCGTGATCACCGGCGCCAACCTGAGCGGGGCGACGGCAGTGGCCTTCGGCGTCAACGGGGCCACCGGGATCACCGCCAACACCGCCACGTCGGTCACGGTCACGGCCCCGGCCGGATCGAGCACGGTCGACGTGACCGTCACCACCGGGGGGGGAACCTCGGCGACCAGCCCGGCCGACCAGTACACCTACACGGCCACCGCCGTCACCTGGGCGGGCGAAATCCCCTTGGGCGTCTACCCACCCGAAGGGGGAGGTGACCCTGCGGGGATCGCTTCCTACGCGGCCGCCACGGGCACGGACCCGACCCTCGCCCTCGACTTCCTCGACAAGAGCGACGGCTGGGCCGCCATGGACAGCGCCAGCGTCCTGGAGCCCTGGACCGGTTCGGGGTACCGCCTCGTGGTGGCGGTGCCCATCATCCCCACCAACTCGAGCGGCACGGCCCAGGGCACGTTGGCCGCCGGGGCCACCGGCGCCTACAACCAGTACTTCACCACCTTGGGCCAGAACCTGGTGAAGCTGGGGCTCTCCAACGCCATCTTGCGGATCGGATGGGAGTTCAACGGGAACTGGTACGCCTGGAGCGTGGCCACCGCCACCGACGCGGCGAACTACGTGTCGTATTGGCAACAGATCGTGACCACGATGCGGGCCGTCCCCGGAGAGCAGTTCAAGTTCTTCTGGAACCCCAACGGGCCGAGCCCGACGAGCTACACCCCGGCCCAGGCCTATCCCGGCAACTCCTATGTGGACTACGTCGGCACCGACGTCTACGACAACTCGTGGGTGACGCCGTTCACGCCCGCGGTGGGCTGGTCGAACCAGTTGAATCAACAGTGGGGGCTCGACTGGTTGGCCTCCTTCGCAGCGCAGAACGACAAGCCCATCGCCATCGCCGAGTGGTCCGACGAGTTCCGCACCGACGGTCACGGCTTCGGCGACGATCCCACCTTCATCGACAACATGGCCGAGTGGTTCATCGAGAACAACGTGGCGTTCACCGACAACTTCTGTTACGACTCCTCGTCGACGTATCGAAACGACCTTCTCGACGGCACCTTCCCCAATGCCCTGGCGGAGTTCGAGCTCGACTTCGGCTGAGCGGCTCCATGGCGCGGGCCCTTCAGCGCTCCTCCCGGGGGGCCCGTAGGGAGGGCGGCGCCTTCAGCAGGTAGCTCTCTTCGAGATACCCGGCCAGGTCGTCCCGGTCGACGTCGACGAGCCGGACGAGCACGGCCCCGTGCCCGTCGTAGTGGGGCGTGGTGAACAGGGCGCCGCCGCCCGACTCGATGAGGAAGGGCTTCTCGTCGAGCTCGCAGAACACGACGAGCACCTCGGTGTCGTGCACCTCGTCGCGGTCGTACTCCCGGTCCCCCCACATCCGGCAGAAGCTCTTGCCCCGCACCTCGAGCGACGGGGTCCCGTACGAGGTCGACTCCTCGACTCCCCCGAGGTGGGCCACGAGCTCCTTGATGTCGTCGAAGGTGGTCGGCACGGCGTCGTGACCTCGATGGCCGAATTCGTGGGGGGCGTGTCATTGACGCTATCGCAGGGGCGGGGCACGCTGGCACCCATGAAGCCGCGCCACGTCGTGATCGTCGCCTTCCCCGGGGTCCAGCCCCTCGACGCCGTCGGGCCCTTCGAGGTGTTCGCGGGCGCCACCCGCGCCGCCGCGGCGCTGGGCCGGCCCGGGGCTTACCGGGTCACGCTGGCGTCGAGCGCGGCGCAACCGGTCCGGGCCGAGAGCGGGCTGGGGTTGTGCACGGTGCCCCTGCCCGGCCCCGAGCCGCGCATCGACACCCTGGTGCTGGCGGGAGGCGACGGCGCCCAGTCAGCGCGCCAGGACGGGGCCTTGCTGTCGTGGATCTCGGCCACCGCCCCCCGGTGTCGTCGGGTGGCGACGGTGTGCACGGGCGTGTTCCTGGCCGCCGAGGCCGGTCTCCTCGACGGCCGCCGGGTCACCACCCACTGGGCCCGGGCCGAGCAGCTCGTCGCGGAGTTCCCCCGTCTGCACGTCGACGCCGATCCCATCTACATCCGGGACGGCAAGTTCTGGACGAGCGCGGG
>Ga0187890_10002770_pt1 | contig 12173 bp, 13 predicted proteins | sample June2016WEW_21_1_FD_133005 | JGI IMG/M metagenome (GOLD analysis project Ga0187890, IMG submission 133005) | Peatland microbial communities from SPRUCE experiment site at the Marcell Experimental Forest, Minnesota, USA - June2016WEW_21_10 | ecosystem: Environmental > Terrestrial > Soil >... | reverse complement strand
GTTCGTGAGCTCCTCGAGGCTCGCCGCATTGCCGGCGTAAGTGAGCGCATCGAGGACGATCACTCGACCCTCGCGCGACTGCTCGAGCCAATGACGCACGAAGTTCGCGCCGATGAATCCCGCGCCCCCGGTGATGAGGACGTTACGCGGCTCGTAGCTCATCCAGCATCATCCTCAGATTGTGGCGCCAATGCATCGCGGGTGCCGCGACCAGGTCGCGCGTCGCCTTGCTATCGAGCACGCTGAAGGCCGGTCGCCGCGCGCGGGTGGGATATTCGGATGTCGCAATCGGCACGATCGAGACCGCACGACTCAATAGACCGCGCTCGAGCGCTTCGTCTTGAATCGCCACTGCAAAGTCGTACCAGCTCGCCACCCCGAGATCGGTCCAGTGGTAGATACCCGCAGGCGCGTCGACTTCGAGCAAGTCGCGGATGGCGTGGGCGATTCCGCCGGTCCAGGTCGGTGTTCCGATCTGATCGCCGACCACCCTCACCTGCTCCCGCTCGCGCATGAGCCTCAGCATGGTGAGCACGAAATTCCTTCCGGCGGCGGCGTACACCCACGCGGTTCGCAGCACGATCGCCGCGCATTCCGCATCCAGCGCCTTTTTCTCACCGGCAAGCTTGGTCGCACCGTAGACGCTCAAGGGGTTCGGGGGGTCGCTCGGCAGATACGCGCGATTCGCCGCACCGTCGAAGACGAAGTCCGTCGACAAATGCAGGAGCCGGGCGCGGGCGCGGCGCGCCGCCGCGGCCACGGTACCGACGGCGGCGTCGTTGATGGCCGCGGCGAGCGCCGGCTCGTCCTCCGCGAGATCGACCGCCGTATAGGCGGCCCCGTTGACGATCCAGTCGGCTTTGGCTTCTGCGAGGGTCCGATCCAGGGACTCGGCGTTGGCGATATCGACCTCCGCATGCGTCCTCACGAAGACCTCATGCGGGCCGGACATCGCCCGGACAACTGCGCGAGCCACCTGGCCGCCGGCACCGAGGACCAACACCTTCATGCGAATTTCTCGATGTCGGCGAAACTCTTGCCGAGGGCGTCCTTGGCGGACAGCTCCGGTGCCACACCCGCCGGCAGCGGCCACTCGATGCCAAGCGAAGGCTCGTTCCATGCCAGCGTCCGTTCGTCCGCCGGACTGTAGTAGTCCGTGCATTTGTAGAGAAAGTCCGCGCTGGACGAGGTGACGAGGATCCCATGCGCCAGTCCGGGCGGAACCCAGAGCATGCGCTGGTTCTCGGCGGAGAGATCCACCCCCCACCAGGCGCCGAAACTTGGGCTGCTGCGGCGTAAATCGACCACCACGTCGAATACACTTCCGCTGCAAACGCGCACCAGCTTGCCCTGCGGATGCTCGGCCTGCAGATGCAGACCCCGCAGAGTCCACTGCTTCGAGCGGGAATGATTGTCTTGCACGAATACGGCGTCGATCCCGGCATCGGCGAACTTCCGAGCCTGCCAGGTCTCCATGAAGAACCCGCGGGCGTCGCCAAACACCTGCGGCTCGACGAGGGTTACGCCCGCAATCGGCGTCGCGACGAACTTCATCGCGCGTACCGCGACGCTGGCGCGGATCGGCGCATCACGGCTGGCCGCGCTCGCGCACGATCCGCACGAGATACTCGCCGTACCCGCTCTTGGCCAGCGGCTTCGCGAGCTCGAGCAATGCGTCCGCGTCGATGAAACCGAGACGCCAGGCGATCTCCTCCACGCAGGCGACTTTGAGTCCCTGCCGCTCCTCGATGATGCGCACGAAGACCCCGGCATCGAGCAACGAGTTGTGGGTGCCCGTATCGAGCCAGGCGGTTCCACGTCCCAGCCTCTCGACGCGCAGCGCTCCCTCCCGGAGGTACACGCGGTTCAAATCGGTGATTTCCAATTCGCCTCGGCCGGAGGGCTTCAGCGACCTAGCCAGTGCACTCGCACGCGCATCGTAGAAATATATCCCGGTGACGGCATAATTCGACGGCGGTCGGCTCGGCTTTTCCAGCAAGTCCGTGACGTTTCCCCGCGCATCGAATTCGACCACGCCATATCGTTCCGGATCCTGCACGTAATAGCCGAACACGGTGGCGCCTTCCACGCGCGCCGATGCCGATTGCAGAAGCTCGGAAAGGTTGGCGCCGTAAAAGATGTTGTCCCCAAGAATCAGCGCGGATGGGGCGCCGCCCAGAAATTCCTCGGCGATGATGAGCGCCTGCGCAATCCCGTTGGGCTGGGCCTGCACCGCAAAGTCGAACTTGACCCCCCATTGCGCGCCCGTGCCGAGTAGATCGCGGAAAGCCGTCTGATCCCTCGGGGTCGTGATGATCAAGAACTCCCTGATTCCCGCCGACATCAAGGTCGCGAGCGGGTAGTAGATCATCGGCTTGTCGTAGACCGGGAGGAGCTGCTTGCTCTGCGACAGAGTGATCGGGTGTAGGCGAGTGCCGGCGCCGCCCGCGAGAATGATTCCCTTGCGTGGTGATTTTGACAATATCCTCAGCCCGTGGGTGGATGCTGAAAAGTATAGGGTATCACCCCCGCCGCCCGTCCATCGATTCAGATCTCACCGTCCGTAATACCCCAGATACCATTCGACGAATCGCGAGACGCCTTCCTCGATCTGCGTGCTCGGCCGGTAGCCGACATCTCGCGCGAGCGCCTCGACGTCGGCGCAAGTATCCGGCACGTCGCCGGGCTGCAACGGCATGAAGTTCTTCTCTGCCTTGCGCTCCAGACATTGCTCGAGGACTTGGATGTACCGCAGCAAGGGAATCGGACGTTGATTTCCGATGTTGTAAATCCTATACGGGGCGCTGCTCGCGCTCGGGTCCGGCGCGGCGGAGTTCCAGGCGGGATCGGGCATCGCCACGTGGTCGAGCGCCGCGATCACGCCCTTGACGATGTCGTCGATGTACGTGAAATCACGCTGATGATGGCCGGCGTTGAATACATCGATCGGCTGTCCCGCGAGAATTTTCCGCGTGAACAGGAAGAGCGCCATGTCGGGCCGGCCCCAGGGCCCGTACACGGTGAAGAATCGCAGACCGGTCGTCGGCAGGCCATACAATGACGAATAGCTGTGCGCCATCAATTCATTAGCCTTCTTCGTGGCGGCGTACAACGTGAGCGGGTGGTCGACGTTCTGCCCCTCGGAGAACGGCATCTGGGTATTCGCGCCGTAGACGGAGCTCGTGGACGCGTACACCAAATGCTCGACCTTCTGCTGCCGGCAGCCTTCGAGCATATGCAGAAATCCGGTGACGTTGCTCTGTACGTATACATGGGGATTCTCGATGGAATGCCTCACGCCTGCTTGTGCCGCCAAGTGCACGATGCGCTGGAATCTGTCGCCCTCGAAGAGCTTCTCGAGGGCCGCTCGATCGGCGATGTCGAGCTTGTCGAATCGAAACCCACGCTCCCGCTCGAGAATGGCGAGCCGCGCGGACTTCAGCTGCGGATCGTAGTAAGCGTTGAGATTGTCGACCCCGACCACCTCATCGCCCCGCGCGAGCAGCGCTCGTGCTGTGTGAAAGCCGATGAAGCCGGCCACCCCCGTGACGAGTACCCTCACAGCGTCCGCCACACCGTCTTGCCCGCCGATGCCTTGTCGAGCATGGCGAGCACGTGCTCGTGCGCGGTGACCTCCTCCTCGCTTGCGCGGACGACGACGATGCGCATGCCCTCGCGCGCGCGGCTCGTGTCTGCTCGCGCCCGGATGCTGACGGGATCGACGTCCGCACCGAGCACCAGCGTCGCCTGACCGCCCGTCATGGCGAGATACACCTCGGCGAGCAAACGTGCGTCGAGCAGCGCGCCGTGATAGTCGCGGTGCGAATTGTCGACTGAATAACGCCGGCAGAGTGCATCGAGGTTGTTGCGTTGGCCGGGATGCATCTGACGCGCGAGCGACAAGGTGTCGAGAATCCGACAAATGGCGCCGAGGGTCGGCGCATCGTCGGCGAGCCGCGTGAGCTCGGCGTCGAGGAACGCCACATCGAAGGCGGCGTTGTGGATGATGAGCTCCGCGTCCCGTACGAAATCGAGGAACTCCGCGCGGATGTCGGCGAACCTGGGCTCTTTCGCAAGCTGCTCGCGGCTCAAGCCGTGCACCTCGAGAGCACCTTCGTCGATGTCGCGTTCCGGATTCAGGTAGCGATGGAACGAGCGCCCGGTGAGGCGGCGATTGAACAGCTCCACGCAGCCGATCTCGATGACGCGATGATCCTGCTCCACTTCGAGACCCGTGGTCTCGGTATCGAGAACGACTTGACGCATCGCCCTATGTCTCTCCCTTCATGCTGTTCCCCTCAAGCACGCTCGCGCGCGAGCATCAAATCGATGGCGCAGTTCGCGAGTTGATCCACGTACTCGTTGCCCTCGTGGCCGGAATGCCCGCGCACCCAGTGCCACTCGATATCTTGCCTCGCCGCGGCCGCCTCGAGCTTCTCCCATAAATCCTGATTCTTGACAGCTTGGCGCGAGGCGGTGCGCCAGCCGCGTGCCTTCCACTGCGTCAGCCACTCGGTCGCCCCCTGGAGCACGTACTTCGAATCGGTATATAGCTGCACCGCACAACGGCGCTTGAGGGCTTCCAACCCTTCGATGGCGGCCATGAGCTCCATGCGGTTGTTGGTGGTTGCCGGCTCCGCGCCGGACAGCTCCTTGCGCTCCTTGCCCGCAATCAGCAACGCCGCCCATCCACCGGGGCCGGGGTTGCCGCGGCATGCCCCGTCGGTATAGAGCTCGACCTCCGTCATTGCCCGATTTTACTGGTGGGCTCCGACACCGGCACGAGAACCCGCTGCCGCGCCCTGCGCCTCGGGCGCACGAGGGTGAGCGTCTGCACGCGCTTGCGCGCCTTGAGGAGGTACCCTCCCGCCGTGAGAGCCGCCCGCGGCCGATAGGGGGGATCGTGTGTCGGGGCATCGCTCAGCGGGCGTCGCCGCCCGGCGATGGGCAGCGACCCGAGATAGCCGTAGACGTCGGCCACCTCAAAGTCGAGCAGTGCCATCCAGTCGCGCAACCGACGCTCGGCCAGCAGACGCCGCGTTTGCGGCGGAAACGGCGCACGCCGGAAAAATTGTCCGAAGACCCGCCGCGCGCCCCACCCGCTCCAGGGATTGAAGCCGCAGATGAGCAGGCACCCCTCGGCGCACAGCACGCGCTCGGCTTCACGCAGCACCGCGTACGGGTCTTGAACCAGCTCCAACGTGTGCGGCAGCAGGACGGCATCGATCGAATCCGACGCGAACGGCAAGGAAGTCATCGGCGCGCACAGCGTCACGCCGGCACCCGGACGAGGGGCGAGCAGCGTCGTGTGTTGCGTGCGCGCCGCACTCAAGAGGTGCCTCGCGGGACCCCATGCGCCCACTTGCAGCAGCTCGAAACCGAATACGTCATCCAAGGCGTGGCGCGCGAGCAAACTTTCCTCGCGCAGCACGCGCCCGCCGATCGGGGTCTCGAACCAGCTCACTGCCGTATTGTCAGGCGTCGGTCTCAACCCCGCTCCTTGCAAAAAAACTAGCGAAGCTCATATGTTACAGGTTAAATACGCCGCAAAATGTCAACCCAAACCTCCGCGCTCCGCGTCCGCGCCGTGCGCGCGTTCAGCGATAACTACATCTGGCTCATCGAAGCACCGGGCAACCGCCTCATCGCCATCGATCCCGGCGAGGCAGGTCCAGTGAGAGCCGAGCTCGAGCGCAGCGGAGCGAGCCTAGCCGCCATTTTACTCACTCACCATCATCCGGATCATATCGGCGGTGTCGCAGAGCTTCTGTCCTTGGGCCCCGTGCGGGTCATCGGACCGGCAGACCCCCGCATTCCCGTACCGATCGAGAAGGTGGGTGACGGCGAGCGATGCGAGTTTCCAGACTTGGGACTTGGGTTCGATATTTTGCACGTGCCCGGACATACCTTAAGCCACATTGCGTTCTTTGGACATGGCGCATTGTTTTGCGGAGACACCCTGTTTAGCGCGGGCTGCGGAAGGATGTTCGAAGGCAAACCCAAACAGATGCTGGCTTCCCTCAACCGGCTGCGGAACCTGCCGCCCGAGACCCGGATGTACTGCGGGCACGAGTACACGGCCGCCAATCTGCGCTTCGCCTTGACGGTGGAACCCACCAACGCGGCCTCGATCGAGTATCAAGACCGGGTAGCGCGACTGCGCGCGAGTGACCTGCCGAGCCTGCCCTCACCGCTGTCCTTGGAGCGGCAAGTCAATCCGTTTTTGCGCTGCGATGTCCCCGCGGTGCGCCGGGCCGCGGCAGCGCACGCCGGCCGGCCTCTCGAGCTGGACGAAGAGGTGTTCGGCACGTTGCGCGGCTGGAAGGATCAGTTCCGCTGATGGTCAAGACGACATTGAGGGTTCTTTGCGCCGCCGGTGTTTTCCTCCTCGGCGCATGCGCGCACCAGACGGCGCACGAGCGGATCGTCGCTCCCACCGTCGTCGCGCCGACCGCACCGCCGAGCGATACGGCCGGCCAGGCGGAATCCCCGCCGCCCTCGCTCGCGTTGCCTCGCGAGTGGCAGCGCCAGCAAACTGAGGATTACGACGATCTATTCGATCGCATGCGTGCCGGCTTTGCGTTCGACGAGGTGCAGGAGCCCGCCATCGATCAGCAGCTCGCCTGGTTCGAGCACAATCCGGATTACCTCGAACGTTGCTTTCAACGCGCGCAGCGCTATCTCTACCACGTCGTCACCGAGGTCGAAGCGCGCGGCATGCCGCTCGAGTTCGCGCTGCTGCCGGTGGTGGAAAGCGCCTATGAGCCGTTCGCCTATTCCCCGAGCCGCGCGGCCGGCCTGTGGCAGTTCATTCCCGCCACGGGCGTGCGCTTCGGCTTGAAAGAGGATTGGTGGTACGACGGCCGGCGCGATGTGGTCGAGTCGACGCGCGCCGCCCTCGATTATCTGCAAGCCCTGCACGATCAGTTCGACGGCGACTGGCTGCTCGCGATCGCCGCCTACAACGTGGGCGAGGCGTGGGTGCAGCGCTCGATCGATTACAACCGCGCGCACGGCTTACCGAGCGACTTCTGGCACCTGAACCTGCCGGCCGAGACGCGCGCCTACGTGCCCAAGCTGCTCGCGCTCAAGCGCCTGATGGCCGAGCCCGAGCGCTACGGTCTCGACTTCGCGGTGATACCGAACGAACCGTACTTTGCCGTCGTCGACACCCAATCGCAGCTGCAGCTGACCATCGCCGCGCAGCTCGCGGGCACGAGCTACGAGGAGCTGGTGGCGCTGAATCCGGGCTTCAACCGCTGGGCGAGCGATCCGGACGGCCCGCACCGCATGCTGGTACCGATCGATAATGCCGATGCCTTCGAAGCGGCGTTGAAGACCTTGGCTCCCGACGAGCGTATGCGCTACGAGACACATACAGTCACCGCGCACGAGACGCTCGCCGCCATCGCACAACAGTACGACACCTCCACCGCCGTCCTCGCGAAGCTCAACGATCTGCCCGCCGGGCGTGTCACTGCGGGTGATACTTTGAAGATTCCCTCCGTGAGCGTGCAGCTCCCGGAGAAAGTGTTGCTCGCGGCGGCTCGGGTCGATCGCCCCGAAACCGACACGGGCCGCAGGCAGCGGCAGATCGTCTACCGCGTCCGCGCCGGCGAAACGCTGAACAGCATCGCTCGCCGTCACGGCGTGCCGGTGAGCACGCTCGCGCGCTTGAACAACCTGTCCTTGGGCGGCTCCTTGACCAAGGGCCAGCGGCTCATCATCAAGGCGAGCGCGCGTCGCTACCGCGATGAGGGGCTGCAAAGCGGACGGCGCACGCTCTACACCGTGCGCCGCGGCGATACCGTATACAGCATTTCGCGTCAATTCCAGATCTCGGCCGCACAGCTGAAGAGCTGGAACGGCATCAACAAAAATCATCAGATCAGAGCGGGACAACGGCTGGTCATGTACGTCGACTCCGGCCGGCAGCAAGGGTAGGCTCTCGGCCCAGCCGATCGTTCGACGAAAAAGAAGGGGAACAGTATGGGTTTTCTCGACGGCAAGCGCGCCTTGATCGTGGGCCTTGCGACGGATCGATCGATCGCATGGGGGATCGCCCAGGCCATGCGTCGCGAGGGCGCGGAGCTTGCGTTCTCCTACATCGAGCGCATGGCTGATCGGGTCGTTCCCCTTGCCCGCTCGCTGCAATCGGACATCACCTTCCCCATGGACGTGTCGAGCGATGAGGACATCGCGCGCGGGTTCGCACACTTGAAAACCCGCTGGGACGGTTTCGACATTCTCGTGCACGCCGTGGCGTTCGCGCCGCGCGAGGCACTCACCGGCACCTTCATCGATGCGACGACGCGAGAGGGCTTTCGCGTGGCGCACGACGTGTCGAGTTACAGCCTGACGGCGCTCGCGCGCGCATCGTTGCCGTTCATGCAAGGCCGCGCGGGCGCCATTGTCACATTGAGCTACCTCGGCGCCATGCGCTCCTTGCCCGGCTACAACGTCATGGGGCTGGCGAAGGCGAGCCTCGAGGCCAACATGCGCTTTCTGGCAGCGGACCTGGGACCCCGTGGAATCCGCGTGAACGCGATATCCGCGGGACCCATCAAGACCTTGAGCGCAGCCGGCATCCCGGGTCTGCGTAAGATGCTCGCGCATGTGGCAGCGGTCTCGCCGATCAAGCGCAACGTCACGATCGAGGACGTCGGCAACACCGCCGCGTTTCTGTGCTCCGACCTCGCCGCGGGAATCACCGCTGAGGTAACCTACGTCGACGGAGGATTCAGTTCCGTCGCCATGAATTTTCCCGAGGAAGCGGGAGCATAGGCGTGTCAACGCACGCGGCAGCCGCGCGTTAGTCTGCTGACGGGCCTTTTGCTCAGGAAGCCGCACGCGCTCGAGGGGTGAGTTATGTCAAGTTATGCCAAGTTTTGCCTGATGATCGCGGGTTGCTCCGCCGCTCTCGGGGCCTGCACCACGCTGCAGGTGACCACCGACGTCAATCCGAACTTCTCGGTGTCGAACTGCCATACCTATGCCTTCGCCAAGGAGCGCAACGCCGGTGGCCCGGATGCCGCATTCGGCAATCCACTGAACGGCGACCGGCTGCGCACCGCCGTCGAGGCGAACATGGCCGCCCGGGGCGTCCCCAAGGCAGACCCAGCCTCCGCGGATTGCGTCGTCGGGTACGCCCTCGGCACCCGGCAGGTCTTCAATGACTACTACGCCGGTTGGGGCGCCGGCTGGGGCTACGGATGGGGTCGGCGCGGCTGGGGCGGCGGCGTCGGCTGGGGGTACGATGGTCCGTGGGTCGAGAACGAGACCCGCATCGTCGTCGACGTGTTCGATGCCAAGGCGCACCAGGCGATCTGGCACGGCGCCGTCAGTGAAACTCTTTCGGACCTCAAAGGACCAAACGCCGAGGCCAAGATCAATGCCGCGACGGCGGCGATATTCGCGAAGCTGCCGATCGGCAGCCCGCCGCCTGCACCGGCGCGGGCTAGCTAGCGGCTCACCCGGGCCGCGGGGCGCTGCACGAAAACGTAGTAGAGGGCGCCGAGCAGCGCCGCGAGCGCGAGCACCAGCAGCAAGAAGCGATGCAGCGAGCCGCGGAGCAGCTCGGGATGGGCACCGACGGTGGAGCCGAGCCAGGCGAGCACCGAGCACCAGAGGAGCGAGCCCGCGAGGGTCGCGGCGCTGTACCAGCGAAAGTCCAGTCGCAGGATACCGCCGGGAATCCCGATGAGGTGCCGGATCACGGGCAGCAAGCGCGAGAAAAACACGCCCGCCCAACCGTAGTGGGCCGACCAACGCTCGGCGAGCTCGATTTTTGCGACCGAGAGCCCTACATAAGGCCCGAGACGCCGGACCAGCGGACGGCCGAGCCAGCGAGCGCCCCAGTACATGACGCTCGCCCCCACCCAGGAACCGAGGGTGGCTGCAAGCACCACGCCCGCGATCGACAGCTCACCTTGGGTGCGGGCGAGATACGCGGCAGGCGGCACGATGGTTTCGCTCGGAATCGGTACGATCGTGCTCTCGAGGGCCATGAGAGCCCCGACGAGCCAATATCCGCCGTGATTCAAGGCGGAGAGATACCAGGCGGAGAAGTGCTCGAGGAGCGCAGCCAACTAGTCGAGCGCCTGTAGATTCACGGACACCTTTGCGTCCGCCCGCGCACCCGCTGCGTACCCCTGTGCCTCGGCGGAGGCAGTCTGCTGCGCCAGCTGCCGCTTGAGCATCGCCTCTTGGATTTTCGAATCGGCGCCGCTCGGCTCCTCGCGGACCGCGCTCAAGGCGATCACGGCCGCGTCGCCGTCGCTGAGCGGCGCGCTCGAGTAAATGGGTTGGCCGGCAGCCGGCTTGGGCTCGTCGAATACGTCCTGCCGGATCTCGGCGGGTACCGTCTGATCCGCGCGGGCGATGAACTTCGGGGCCTGCGGCGCGAGGGCGAGCGACTTCGCGACACCGTCCCACGATTCACCGCCCTTCAGCCGCTTGACCGCGCCGGCTGCCTGCTCCGTTGCCAGCTGTGCGCCGCGCTCCTTTTTCCAGGCAGCGATCACGTCGGCGCGAACCGCCTCGAGCGGCTTTTGCGCCGGCGTCTGATGGTCGGTCGCACGCAGTACCACCCCTCGCCCCTTCTCGATCTCGACCATCGGGCTCAGGTGACCATCGAGCACGTCGGCGCTGAAGGCCGCTTCCACGACGGCCGGCGAGTTGCCGAGATCGCCGCCGCCGGCGCGGCTGAAATTAGCAATGTCGTGCACTTGCAGGCCGGCCTTGCGTGCCACGACGTCGATGTCCGCATTTTGCAAGGCTGCGTCGGCAACTTGGTCCTGCGCATCGTTGAACAGCTTCTCCGCTTCGGTGCGCCGATACTCCGCATCCAGATCGCTCTTGCTCTGCTCGAAGGTCTTGACCGCGGCGGGCTGGATGCCCTCGAGCGCGAGGATGTGGTAGCCGAATTGGGTCTTGACCGGCCCCTTGATTTCGCCTTCCTTCATGCCGAACGCGGCATCGGCGAAAGGCCCGACGTAGCGCGAGCGCTCCGCCCAGCCGAGGTCGCCGCCGTTCTTCGCCGACCCCGTGTCCTGCGAGAGCTCCTGCGCGAGCTTGCCGAAGTCCTCGCCGCTCTGCGCGCGTTTCAAGGCTGCCTCGGCCTTGGCCTTGACTGCCGCATCGTCCTTGGGATCGCCCACCTGGAACAGGATGTGCCGCACGCGCCGCTGCTCGGGTTGGGTGAAGCGCTCGGGCGTCTTGGCCTTCTGCTCGTCGTAGTAGGCCTTGAGCTGGGCGTCGTCGACGTGCACCTTGGAAGCGAGGTCGGCGAGGCTCACCTCGACGTAGCGCAGGTTAACCGTCTCCGGCGTCATGTATTGCGCTTTGTGCGCGTCGTAATACGCCTTGATCGCCGCTTCGTCCGGCATCGCCTCGGCTGCGAGCTTGGCGGCCGGAATGGTGAGCCAGGCGATCTCGCGCTGCTGACGCGTCAGTTCGCGCAGCCGCGCGAGCTCGCTCGGCGTGACGAAGCTCGACGCGCCGATGGCGCCGTCCAGTTGATGAAGCTTCGCGTCGTGACGGATCATCTCCTCGATCTGCCCGATCGGCCGACCCTGCGCTTTGAGCATCGCGAGGGCGTGTGCGAGATCCCACTTGCCGTCCACTTGCAGCTGAGGGATGCGGGACATCTCGTTGAGGAGCTGCTGGTCGGTCACGCGATAGCCGAGCTCGTCGGTGCGGGTCACGAGAGCCTCGGAGTTGACGTACTCCTCGAGCACGTGACGCTTCAAGTCGGCGCGCTCGGCATCGGTCAACTGGCCGTTGGCCTGACGCTCGTAGCGGGCGAGCTGCTGCTGATAGGCCTGGCGAACGTCGTTGCTTGCGATCTCCACGCCGTTCACCTTGGCGGCATAGTTGGGCGCGCTCAGCGTCCAGTTGATGCCCCAAAAGATGAACACGAGGCCGATGGCTCCGAGCACCAGGCCGGCCACCCATCCCTTGAGCTTGTCGTGAATCGTCTGCAGCATGGTCTTCTACCCATCGGGCGCCGCCCCATCGAGCGGGCCGGCGCGCACCCTGACTACCCTCAAGGAAATGGCGGAGTGGACGGGACTCGAACCCGCGACCCCCGGCGTGACAGGCCGGTATTCTAACCAGCTGAACTACCACTCCGCATGCTGGTGGGTGCTGAGGGGATCGAACCCCCGACCCTC
>Ga0187890_10002769_pt1 | contig 12175 bp, 8 predicted proteins | sample June2016WEW_21_1_FD_133005 | JGI IMG/M metagenome (GOLD analysis project Ga0187890, IMG submission 133005) | Peatland microbial communities from SPRUCE experiment site at the Marcell Experimental Forest, Minnesota, USA - June2016WEW_21_10 | ecosystem: Environmental > Terrestrial > Soil >... | reverse complement strand
TCATGATGGGTTCGAGCAGGCACGGCTTCGCCGTTTCCATGGCCTTGCGGAAGGCGATGCGGCCGGCCATCTTGAAGGACATTTCGTTGGAATCCACTTCGTGGTAGCTGCCGTCGTAGACGACAGCCCTGAAGTCGACCACCGGGTAGCCGGCGAGATAGCCGCGGGCGGCCGACTCGACGATGCCCTTTTCGATGGCCGGGATGAAGTTGCGCGGAATGGCGCCGCCGAAGACTTCGCTGGCGAACTCAAAACCGGTGCCGCGCGGCAATGGTTCCATGCGAATCTTGCAGTCGCCGAACTGGCCGTGGCCGCCGGTCTGCTTCTTGTGGCGTCCCGGCGCCTCGACCTTGGCGCGGATGGTCTCGCGATAGGGCACCTTGGGGGCCTTGAGCGTGACCTCGGCGTGGTAGCGCTTTTTGAGGCGGCTGACGATGGCCTCGATGTGCGGCTGGCCGGCGCCCGCGATGAGAAACTCGTTGGTCTGCGGGTCGCGGAAGAATCGGATGAGCAAGTCCTCTTCCATGAGCTTGTGGATGGCGGGCGCGAGCTTGTCTTCGTCGGCGCGGCTCTTGGGCTCGATGGCGTAGGTCATGGCCGGCTCGGGCAGCGGAGCCAGATCGACCTGAATCTCGGCGCCCTTCTGGCCCAGCGTGTCGCCGGTGAGGGTGTCGCGGAGCTTGGCCACGGCGCCTAGGTCGCCGGCGTGCAGCTCGGGCACCTCGATGGCCTTGCGGCCCTGCATCACGCTCAGGTGCGAGAGCCGCTCCTGGCTGCGGCGCGTGTAGTTCTCCACCGTGGCATCGTTCTTGATGACGCCGCCGACCACCTTGAAGAAGCTGATGCGCCCGCTGAAGGGGTCGGTCATGGTCTTGAAGACCACCAGGGCCGCCGGTTCCTTGTCGTCCACCTTGCGGACCGCGGTGACGGGCTCCGCTTCAGGCTCCGCGTCCGCGCTGGCCGGCGCGGCTTCATACGACGGGGCATGGACGGCGATGGGAGCGCGCTCGATGGGCGAAGGGGCGTTGGACTTGATGAAGTCCAGCAATCGGTCGGCAGCCATGTTGGCCTGGCCGCTGGTGAAGAGCACCGGGAAGATGACGCCCTCGCGGACGCCTTCGTGCAGCGCGGCGGCGAGGTGCTCCGCGGTGAGGGTGCCGGTCTCGAAGTACTCCTCCATCAACTCGTCTTTGCCCTCGGCCACCAGCTCGACCAGAGCTTCATGGCGGGTCTTGGCATCGGCGGCCAGGCTGTTGGGAACCTGCACGAGCTTGCCGCGGCCATCGCCGGCGGGCTCGTAATGGAAGGCCTCCATCGTCACCAGGTCCACCACGCCGTGAAAGCCCTCGGCATCGGAGATGGGCAACTGGACAAGAACACAGTTGCGGCCCCAGCGGTCGACGAGGTCCTCGACCAGGGCGCTCAGTCCGCTGCCGCCGCCGGCCTTGGGATGGTCCATCTGGTTGATCACAACGATGCGGGGGACATTGGCCTCTGAGGCGTATCTCCACACTCGCTCGGTGATCGGTTCAACGCCGTTCTGGGCATTGATGAGGACCACGGCGGCTTCAACGGGAAGCAGGGCGGCGCGGGCCTCGTGACTGAACATATGAAAGCCGGGCGTATCGATCAGGTTGATTTTGACGCCTTGCCACTCGGCAAAGGCCACGGCGTTCTGCATGGTTGCGCCGCGGGCTACCTCTTCTTCGTCATAGGCGGTGACGGCGGTGCCGTCGTCTACGCGGCCCTGGGTTGGGGTCATCCTGGCGGCATGCAGCAGAGCGGCGATCAAAGTGGTTTTGCCGCTGTGCGCATGCCCCACTACAGCTAAGTTGCGAATCTCACTTCCCTGATACGTTTTCATTGGGTTTCTCCTTGTATGTTGCGGGAATTCTTCTCGATTTGGGGGCTCGGATCCGGGAGGCGCAAAGAGAGCGCGGGAACGTCCGGGAGGGCGTCCAGGTGGCCGGATTGTCGGGCCACGTGTCCGGGTCTGCCGTCTGCCTCGTCCATTAAGGTCCAGGCCGGCGCCGCGCAGGTGCAGGTAGGATGAATCCGCCCGGCGTCTATCGCTGAAAAGCGGATGCTATCACAGGCGGCGTGTGAACGTCCTGTGACAGGCCGCACGGGGCGCGCAGAGAGAGACCGGAGATCGGGGTGGACGGCCGCCGATTGCCGACCGATCAGCATTGCCGGCGCAGCCGCAAAACGGAAGATGAACGGTCGATACCTGCGCCCGCCTTACCCCATCTCGACTTCGACCTGGTTCTCCGCCAGCAGCTTCTCGACTGGAATCAAGTTCCCTTCCAACTCGATCCCGTTCAGAAGCAGCTTCTTCACGCCCTTCTGCGCTCCGGCTGGGTTCTTGACGATTATGGCCACCTTCTTTCCGCGAAAGACGCGAGTTACCTTGAATTCCTTCCACGCGGAAGGAATGCAGGGATCGATTCGCAGGCCGCCATACTCCGGCTGAACTCCGAGGATGTATTGGGTGGCCGCGAAGAACGACCATGCGGCAGAGCCGCTGAGCCAGGGAACGCGCGAGGCGCCGAATCGCGGACTGCATTTGCTATGGGTGAACTGGCAGTAAACGTAAGGCTCGATCTGCCGCAATTCCGCGCGCGTGTTATAGGCGGCCGGCAGATAGGCCCTGAAGTATTGGTAGGCCAGATCGCCGTGGCCGAGCAGCGTTTCCGCCATAACTGCCCAGGCCTGGGTATGCGTAAAGATGCTGCCGTTCTCCTTCAATCCCTCGTTGAACAGAACGGCCCTCATGACGCGGAAGTCCGTCTGCCTGTAGGGAGGATCGCAAATCATAAGTCCAAACTCCGTGGCCAGCCGCTCGCGCACCGACTGCATCGCCCGCGCTGCCCTTTCGGAGTCGGCATGTCCGCTGATCGACGCCCATGGCTGTGGAGTCAGAAAGATACTTCCCTCGCCGCTCTCTTTCGAGCCATACTTAAAACCGTCGGCGCGATACGCGCGCAGGTACCATTCTCCGTCCCACGCATCCTGTTCCAGGCGATCGTCCAACTTGGCCAGTTGCTCCCTTGCCCACTCTTCTTCCTTTTTCTCGGTCAGGAGCCGGCATATCTCCAGATAGACTCGCAGGGCGTAGCGCAATTGAAAGGCCACGAAGATCGATTCTCCCCGCTGCCCCAAGCGGATGCAATCGTTCCAATCGGCGGACAAGCCGCAGGGCAGGCCATGGGCGCCGGAGCGCTCCAGATTGAACTGAATTGCACGCTTCATATGGCCCAGTACCGTAGCTTCGCCCTTGTCGGCATACGGCAATACCTTGTTATAGAAATGCAGGTCGCCGGTCTCCTTCACGTAAGCCGGAATCGCATTGAAAAGCCACAGGCAGTCGTCGGAACGGTAGTCTTCTTCCCGCGGAGCTTTTTCACACCCTGGGTGATGATCGAATTGCCGCACCACGGGCATGGCCCCGCCGGTCGAGACCTGCCCCGTGATCATCAACTCCAGCCGCTGGCCGGCCTCTTCGGGAATGGCGTGCATGACGCCTAACATATCCTGCACCGTATCCCGAAATCCCAATCCATCGCGCTCGCCCGCGTAAATCAAGCTTGCCGCGCGCGACCACGCATAAGTAATCAGGCAGTTGAACGGGCCCCACATATTCAGAGTGCTGTTCAACGCGGCGTCCGGAGTCTCCACTGTCAGCCCGGCGATGCGCTCATGCCAATAGCTCTTGACCTTGGCAAGCTCTTCGCGGACCGTCGCCATGTCAGCGAGTTCCGCCACCGCGGCCTTGCCCGCATTGCGGCCCCGGCCAATGCCCATCAAAACGAGAAACTCCTTCGTCTCTCCGGGCGCAAGAGCTATCCAGGCCTGTAGCGTGCCGCAGCCGTTGTCGCCCACGGCAAGAGAGTTTGTGCATCGTCCCTGCTCGACAACCGCCGGGTTGCCATAACCGCGATAACTCCCAATGAAAACCTCGCGGTCCGTGTCGTAGGCAACCACCTCTGCGCCGGTCAAAGCCAGAAAGGTATGGCGGCCCTGGTCCTTTTCGGAAAAGTCGTCCGGCACGGATGGGACATTTACGTTGGTCCCGTGGTCGATGATATTGCCTTCGACCTCCATCTTTACGGTATGCTGCGTGTACTGCAGATTGATCAGATCGTTCCAGGCATCCCAGTTTCCCGCAAACTCCACATAAGTGAATGCGCTCAGCCGGCGAGGCTTCCCACTCAGGTTGGAGAGCCTCACATGCCAGCACTCGAAGGCTTTTCCCAGTGGAACAAAGTAAGTAGTCTCGGTTGCTATGCCGTCATACTCCGACGAAATGACCGTGTAGGCGCTGCCATGGCGGCATTGGGACTTATACCGGCTGAGCGGCTTGCCCACAGGCTGCCACGACGCGGACCAGTAGTCCCTGCTGTCGTGGTCGTGCAGATAGATATAACGGCCCGGCTGGTCCATGGGCAGCGAGTTGAAGCGCAGCCGCGTAAAGCGCCCCATAGCTGCCGACTTGTAGAAGCTATAACCACCCGCATTATTGGTGATGATGGCGCCGTATTCCGTCGAGCCTAGATAGTTGCTCCACGACCGGGGAGTATCGGGCCGATCGATCACGTACTCTTTGTTGGCGTCGTCGAAATGTCCGAATTGCATTGGATAGCCTTCCTCCTATTTCCTTATAGCCTATGCGGGGAGAGACCGTTGAGCGGCTTACATCGGACCGCGCCTTGCGGATTGATGCCGTCTTCCGCGCCGGAGAAACTCATGCAAGAGCCGCTTGGTTCCTCGTTTGCCTCCCTTGTAACTCGCTCTGCAGCTTCTTCATCCTGGCTTCGTTGAGTGGATAGAGAATCATGCCCAATCCGGTCAGCAAGAAGCCGGCCGCGGGGATGACGGTAAACAGGAGCAGGATGCCATGCAGTGCGTGAGGCGTTTGCGCGACACCGGCCCGATAACCAAAGATTGCCAGCAGCCACGCGATCGCTGATCCACCGATGCTCCAGCCGAGTTTGTTTGACATGCCCGCCGCTGAAAAGACCAGCCCGGTAGCTCTGCGGCCAGTGCGCCACTCGGAGTAATCGGCGGAGTCTGCGAACATGGCCCACAGCACCGCGGAGGTGGGCCCGGTAACCGCGCTATACAGCACCTGGAATATAAACATCAGCGCTATCTGCTCCGGCCTGACCCAGTAGGATACAACCAGGAAGACCGAACCCAGCGCCGCCAGGCCGATGTAGGTGGCTTTCCTTCCGGCAAATCGCGTGACATGCTGAATCGCAATCGTTCCCAGGAGCGATAGCAGCGTCCCTGCAACCATGAAAGCGGCGGCCAGCTCTGCATTGCCCACGTAGTATTGAAAGTAAAAGACGATGGCGCCGCTGCGGATGGCAACCGCGCAGACCGTGAGTGTTCCCGTAAAAAAAAGGATGAGCCATGGTACATTGGTTGCTAAGTCAAAAAGGTCCCGCCTTAACGAGGTCTTCTGTGGGGCTGGCTGCACCCGTTCCCGCGTGAGCGTGAAGGTCAGGAAAAACAGCGCGGTTGCCGCAATGGCATAGATTCCCATCGTCAGTTGATAGCCATGGGCTTTGGCCGCGGCCAGAAGTTCAGGTCCCATTCCTGGTTTGACCTTCCCGAAATGGTCCACCAAATAGAGCGTCGAAGATTGAACAACCAGGCCCGCCCCAAAAGCAAACGCAAAGCGATACGAGGACACGCTGGTGCGTTCCTGCGAATCGGGAGAGATCACGCCCATCAATGCGGAATATGGGATATTAATCGCGGAGTAAACCATCATCATCAGGCACAGCGTGATGTAGGCGTAGATCAGCTTTCCATTTGAACTGAAAGCGGGAGTGGTAAACGTCAGCACGCTGATAATGCCGAAGGGAACGGCAAACCAAAGCAAGTAGGGACGGAATTTGCCCCAGCGCGTCCGGGTTCTGTCCCCCATTACGCCCATGAACAAGTCGAAGCCCATATCGAGAATGCGAGTAAGCCAAAGCATGAGGGCGAGCTTCACCATCAGCGAGCGTTCCAGCGCGGCATCGGGAGTGTAGAAGAAGACATCGGTATAAAAGTAGGTCTGAAAGTAGATGAAGGTCATCCAAATCAGATTGGAAGCAGCATCGCCGAACGCATAGCCGGTCTTCTCGGCAAACGTCAGTTTTTGAGTTTTCGGTTCCATGAATCGTGTCTCTCTTGTTCGGGGTTTCTCATAAGTTCGTGCTAACTGTGCCGGCCCGGCATCGGAGGGAAGCTGTGAACCTGGGCTTCAAGCATGGCCTGCCAGGGCCGGTCATGCCTTTCCTTCCGCGCCGGTGCAGATAGGATGAATCCGCCCGGCGTCTATCGCTGAAAAGCGGATGCTACCACAGGCGGCGTGTGAGCGTCCTGTGACAGGCCGCACCGCGGGGGCGGAGAGAGACCGGAGATCGGGAGTCAACGGCTGGCGGGTGGCAAGGTGATTTTGCACCAGGGCGGGCGGAAGACGATTCAATTGTCAATGGGACGGCCTGAGAGGCGGGATTCGACCAAGACAAAAGGGGAGCGTCTGCCGCATGCTCCCCTTCATTGACTGGCTTCCGAAAAAATCAGTGCGGCAACACCAGCAACCCGGCTCTCAGCAGCTTCTGGGTCAACCGGTCCACGGCCAGCGGGAATTTATAGGAGATGGTTCGCACGCTCATCCCCAGCAAGGTGGCCGCTTCCGCTTGCGTGTACTCCTGGATGACGATCCGGCAGAGCATCTGACGGTCCAGCGAACCCAGCTGGTCCAGGCATGTTTCCACGTCCAGGACGAAGATCACCGCGTCCTCGAAGGTGCGGATCGGCCGGCTGGATGCCCATCCCCGCGCGATCGGTTCGCCCAGGATGGAGGGCGCCCTGCCCACCTGCATCGAGGCATACAGATAGCGGCGCAGCATGCTTTCCGTGTGCTTCCGGTAGAAAGCCAGGCTGACCTCCGGCTCATCCGCGGCCGCTTTTGCCGCCGCCTTTGCCTCACATTGCGCCGCCGGTTCTTCTTCCCATACCCTCCGATCATTCTGCCTCGCGATCTGCGAGTTGCTTGCTCCCCAAAACATTGGCAACGGAAGTGCTGCGCTCATTGCGCACCTCCTGCCGCCTCAGCTACCGCCCAAACCTTGGTGAGCGGCTTGCGGCATGGGCGTCCGCGCCGCTTCCGGCTCTCCGGCGAGGGGAAGTCCTTCAGTTTTGTCTCACATTCCTTGCAATAAACACCCCCGATGGTCTGGGCACGGTACCAAAGACAGCCGCACCCCTCGCAAACCTTCAGTTGCACGCGCAATTCCATGACTGTTTCTCCGTATTCCTGTCTTCGCCCGACGGACTTGCTCGTTGATTGTTGTTCCGCGGGGTGAAGAGAACCGGGCACGGCAACTCAGGTTTCTTTTGCCCTGATAGGAGATTGCCACCCGTGTTCTCTCGTCTTTTGTCATGCTCATAGCGCGCAGATCCTGGAATCTTCTCGACTGACCTGCCCCGGACGCCTCTGCTCGGCGCCCTGGGGAGGAGATGGGAACAACCGGACTGAATCGAACTGGCCCAAACTCGTCTGGCAAATGTTCATTGGCCGCTGAAGGAGGCGGAATTGCGCCCCGCTCAGTCTTGCGGCAATGAAACGATTTCCAAAAGATTCCCACAAGCCACCGCGAGATTAAGTAAAGCCAATGTAGAAAAATCATTCTTTTGCGTCAACGCGCCCCGGTGGATTTCTCGCCAGTCGCTTTCCATTCTCCGAGCAAGCGCAGAGAATGAAGGCCAACCAGCCCCTATAGTTTTTCTTGCGGCAATCGGAGACCATGCCTTCCTATTGCCTGTGGCGGATTTTCCACAGATGAATTTCACCCAGATGCACGAGCGCCTCCGCTTGGAACTGCTGCGCAGAATTCAGCGGGGGACGGTAAGCGTCTCCTTGCTGGCGCGTCAAACCGGTTTGGGCCAGTCTCATCTCTCCAATTTCTTGCGCAGCCGGCGCCAGCTTTCGCTGGAGGCCATGGATCGCGTGCTGGCCGCCCAGCATCTGGCGGCAGCCGATCTTCTGCCCGCTACGCACCAGGCTTTCGCTTGGCCCACGGACGAGGAAAGAAGCACGGTCCCCATCGTGTCGCACGCTGCGGCGCTCTTCGAGCCCTTCATCCGTCCTTCCGCGGTTCAGGCGATGCTGCACTTGCCGGCCGGGGTTCTGCAGACTGTTCGCACCCGCGTTTCCAATACCCGCCGCGCCTGGCAGCGGTTTGTTGCGGTGCGCATTCCGGCAGCTGACGCCTTGCCGATGGAGCCGCTGGTGCTGCCGGAGGCCATCGCGCTGCTGGATCGCCACTACACTTCGCTCACGCCGTATCGGCCCAACCGGCCCAACCTCTACGCCGTGCGCCACGGCGCTCATCTGACCCTGCGGTATGTGGATTTCCTCTCCAATCGGCTGGTCCTGCGCCCGCACAACATCGCGTTTCCGGTGGACCTGATCGAGGTCGATCCGAACGAATCGCCCGGCGACCTGCTCGCGGGCCGCATCGCGCTGATTCTGAATGAGCTGTGAGGCCGGAATCTGTTGAGCTATGCGAATTCTTCGTCTCGCTGCCAGGCCCGGAACTCAGCTTCGGTGCGGGCAGGTCTTGGTATTCAGGCACTCTTCGGCCAGCCGCAGCCGCTCCACCGGCCGCCCGCCCACCAGATGTTCCTCGACGATCGCCGCTGCGTCGGCGGGGCGCACGTTGCCGTACCACACCGCCTCCGGATAAACCACCACCGTGGGCCCGTGCTCGCACTGGTCCAGGCAGCCGGACTTGTTGATCCGCACCCGCGTCCCCAGCCCCGCCGCCTTGGTCAATTGCTGCATGAGCGTGTGCAAATCGCTCTTCCCATCGGCGGTGCAGGAGGGCCGCGGCGCGTCCGCGGGCCGTGCGTTGTGGCAGACAAATACGTGGCGCTCAAATGCGGGCAAGCGGTGCGCCTCCAAGGGCGCGTGATTCCAGAGTAAAGCGCCCGCCCGGTCTTCTCCCCCTCAAGCCCCAACTTTCCACATTCCCCGCCCCCCACCCGCCCGCATCTGCGAGAATGTGTACTTGACTATGAAAACGGAAAACCTCCTCTCGCTGAAAGACGACATGGTGGCCTTCATTGAAGGCCATGGACTGCACCGCCTTCCCGGGTACATTACCGAGGACATTCCCTCCATCGTTTGGGAGGGTGAGGACAACCCCGACTCGTGGAAGGACTTTGTGGAGATGGCCAAGCGCACCGGCGCTCCCTTTGTCACCTTCAGCGAGATGACGCTGGAGCGGGAAGAACTCGACGCCCTCATCGAGGAAGCCGGCGAGATGAACTTCCCCGATGAAGAGGGCAGCGAGCTGACCGAGGCTGAATGGCTGCGCAAGTACGCCGGCAATCTCGGCTATATCCAGCTGGGCTTCGTTTATCAGGGGCTGGTTTTTCTGCATGAAACCACCACCGAGTGGTATGAGCGCTACCAGGCGCTGCTTGAAGACCTCGAGGACTTCCAGGACATCGTCATCGACGACGCCGACAGCGCCGAGATCGACGAGGACGAGTAAGCCCGCGTGACTCCATCCAGCCCGGTAGGCGCTTCATCAGACTCCCCGGTCCAGTCCGGCCCAGACGGTCCGGCTCCCGGCCTGGGGCTCCGCCAGCGGCCTCGCCAGAGGTGGACTCTCGCTGAGCCGCATCCCGAGGCAGCCGCGGCCCTGGCCAATGCAGCCCGCCTGCCCCTGGTGCTGGCCGAGCTGTTGACGGCTCGCGGCGTCGCCCAGCCCGCTAAAGCCTTTGCTTTCTTGAATCCCGAGCCGGCGCACCTCCACGATCCCTTCCTCATGCTCGGCATGACCGCTGCCGTCGAGCGGCTGGAGCGGGCCATCGCCCTTCGCGAGCCGGTGCTGCTTTACGGCGACTACGACGTGGACGGCACCACCGCCGTCGTCCTGCTCAAAACCGCCATCGAGATGCTCGGAGGCACGGCGCGCTTTCACGTTCCCCACCGCCTGCGCGAGGGCTACGGGTTGCAATCCAGCGTTCTTGAAGCCGCTTACGCCGAAGGAGTCCGCCTGGTGATCACGGTCGATACCGGGATGAGGGCCTTCGCCGAAGCCGAGACCGCCCGCCGGCTGGGTCTCGATCTCATCGTCACCGACCACCATCTGCCCCAAGCTGGAGACGCAATTCCGCACGCGCTGGCTGTGCTCAATCCCAACCAGCCCGGCTGCCCCTACCCGGAGAAATCCCTCTGCGGGGCGGCCATTGCGATGAAGCTGGCCCAGGCCGTTCTCGAACGCCGCGACCCCGCCCGTACCCGCGACAAGACCCTGCCCAGTTTCTTGAAGATGGCCGCCATCGCCACCATCGCCGACGCCGTACCCCTTAGTGGCGAGAACCGAGTCATCGCCGCTCTCGGCATGCGCGAACTGCGCAAGCCTGTCGGCGCCGGCCTGCGCGCCCTCTTTGCCGCCGCCGCCCTCGACCCCGCCGCCAAGCAGCTCACCGGCTTCGACGTCGCATTCCGGCTGGCTCCGCGCATCAACGCCGCCGGCCGCATGGACGTGGCCTCCGAGGTCATCGAACTCTTCTCCACCCGCGACCCGGCCCGCGCCGCCGAGCTGGCTGCCAAGCTCGAACGCCTCAACCGCGAACGCCGCGACATCGAGGCCGCCGCGCTCACGGCCATCGAATCCCGCCTGGCAACCGATGCGGAACTCGCCGCCGACCGCCTGCTGGTCGTCGAGGGCGACGGCTGGCATCGCGGCGTCATCGGCATCCTCGCCTCGCGCGCGGTCGAGCGCACCGCAAAGCCGGCCATCGTGGTCAGCATCGAGGACGGTGTCGCCCATGGCTCCGGCCGCTCCGTAGACGGCTTTCAGTTGCTCAACGCCATTGAAAGCTGCGCCGATCTCTTCACCCGCTTCGGCGGCCACGCCTTCGCTGTCGGGTTTGCCCTGCCCGCCGATGCGCTGCCGGAGCTAAAGCGCCGGCTGCGCCTCTACGCCAATGACCACTTGCCCGCCCGCGAGCCGGAGCGCCTGCTGCGCATTCACGCCGAGCTGCCGCTGGATCGCATCACGCCGGTGCTGGTTGGCTGGCTGCGCAAGCTCGAACCCCTCGGCCACGGCAATCCCGAGCCTATCTTTGTAGCCCGCAAGGCGCGCCTGCTCGCCGCGCCGCGCATCCTGAAAGACCGTCACATCCGGCTCGAACTGGCCCAGGAGCAAACCCGCTCCCTGGCGTCCTCCGCCGCGCAGGATCCGGTCGTCTCCGGCTCCAGCAGCGCCATCCGCGCCGTTGGCTGGGGCTTGGCCGCCCGCGCCGCCGAGATTGGCCTCGCCAAGGGAAGCCTCATCGACCTCGCCTACCGCATCCGCGAAAACGATCACCCCGAATTCGGCGGCCTTGAAGTCGAGATTGCCGGCATCAGGCTCTACCGGGAAGCCCCGCAACACACCGAGACCCACGGCTGACCGTGGGCCTCGATGGCTTCAGTTGAGAATCCGCGCTATCTGTGCTTGCTGGCCCCGCCCCCGGATGTCGCGTGGGTTGCCTGCGCTGCGCCGCGCGATGCCTGCGGCACGGCGTGACCTGACTGCCCGGTGGGGTGCTGGCTGTAGTTACTCTTCCCGCCGCCCGATCCCGCCGACATCGTATGGTTCACGCTGCTCGTGCCCGTTCCGCTGGAACTGCCCGACCGGAAGTTCGTGTTGGCGCCTGCGCCTCGCGCTGTACCGGTGGACTGGTAGCTCCCAGTTCTGCCCGACTGCGATCCGCCATGTGAGGTGGGGTTCGCACCACCCATGGAATACATCGGCTTTGCCCCGCCGGTCGTCGGTCCGTGCGTTGTCGTCCCACCCCCGCCGGTGTTCATGTGGGTGGCCCCGCCGGTCGTTGGCCCGTGCGTCTGCATGGTGGCCCCGCCAGTCGTCGGTCCATGCGTGGTAACGCCGCCAGTCGTTGGTCCGTGCGTTGTCGTCCCACCCCCGCCGGTGTTCATCATGGTGGCCCCGCCTGTCGTCGGTCCATGCGTTGTCGTCCCACCGCCGCCGGTGTTCATGTTGGTGGCCCCGCCGGTCGTTGGCCCGTGCGTCTGCATGGTGGCCCCGCCTGTCGTCGGTCCATGCGTTGTCGTCCCGCCCCCGCCGGTGTTCATGTAGGTGGCCCCGCCGGTCGT
>Ga0187890_10002768_pt1 | contig 12175 bp, 9 predicted proteins | sample June2016WEW_21_1_FD_133005 | JGI IMG/M metagenome (GOLD analysis project Ga0187890, IMG submission 133005) | Peatland microbial communities from SPRUCE experiment site at the Marcell Experimental Forest, Minnesota, USA - June2016WEW_21_10 | ecosystem: Environmental > Terrestrial > Soil >... | reverse complement strand
CCAATATCACTGAGGCCAACGCCGACGAAAAGCTGAAGGCCATCGCGACCGCTTCGGGCGCGAATGCCGACGAGATCGCCGCCTGCGCCGCCAAGCCGGATACGAAAGCCAGAATCGAAGCCTCTATTGCGCTGGGCAAGTCGGTGGGCGTGAATGCCACGCCGACTCTGTTCATCAATGGACGGAGCGTACCCGGCGGCGCCCCCGTCGATCTGTTGAAGAAGATTGTGGACTTCCAGGCGAGCCAGAAGTAGATCGGGCCATCGGGTGATCGAAAACCTGAAACCCATGAGCTCTCGACCTTCGATCACCCGATGGCCCGATTTACTTGCCTATCCAGATTTCCGGCGATTCGGTGCGCTCCGGGCTGCGGACGACATACGGCGTGATCAGGATCAGTAGCTCATCGTTCTCTTCCTGTTTGGTGCTCTGCGAGGTGAGCAGGCCGAAGCCCGGGATTTTGGAAAACCCGGGCAGACCGCTCAGGCTCCTCTCCTCGGACGCGGTGATCATTCCCGCTACGACGGCCGGTTCGCCTTCCTTGAGCATGATTCCCCCCTTGTACTCACGGTTGGAAATTATCGGAATGCCATTTGAGTTTGTAGCGCCCAAAGTGCGGAATTGCAGCTCCAGCTCGAGCGCTATGTCGGAATTGTTGTGAACCAGCGGCTTCGCCTTGAGCGTGAGCCCAATGTCCTCATAATTGACGGAAGGAAAGGGCGCGGTGAACGACTGATTCCCGACGACCTGCGCGATGGCGGCACTGTTATAAATCGGCGCAAAGCTGGCGTTGAGGATGGGATAGCGCTCTCCCAGCTTAAAAGTGGCGTCCTTTTGTTGGGAGGCACGCAGGTGGACGTGATTGAGCTCCTGGACGGAACTCTCATTCATGGTAAGCGCGGCGGACAAATGATCAAAGCTAAGTCCCATCAGCGTGAGCCCGCCGCCAAAGGTCGCGAGCGGCTGGCTAAAGATGGAATTCTGCTGGCTTTGCAATTGCGCGAGCAGGGCGGAAATGGTCTGATTGCCTGCTTGGTTGATACCGCCAGAGGAAATCAGTTGGTTGATCAGGCTCTGAATGTTTTGTCCGCCAAGAGCCGCGAGTGCGGCCACCGGAATATTGAAAAGATTGAAGTTATCCGGGACGTGCAGCCCGATCATACGCATGTAGGTGTGGCTCACCTGGAAGACTTTCAGATCGAGCATTACTTCCGGACGGGGACTATTGAGCTGTTCGAGAAACTGCGTGGCGGCTTCCAGTGGCGCCTTCGGCCCGCGCACCGTGATCGTGCTCGATGCGGCGTTGATGTTCGCGAACTTGAACTCAAAGATCGTCTTGAGCGTGTTCAGCAAGTCGGTCAAGTCCTGGGGCGCATTGCTGCCCGGGATATAGAACGAGCGCATGCCCATGCGGTCGTAGGAGCGGTGGTTGTCGGGAGTGTCAGCGCTAGCAAAAAGAATGGTGTCTTCCAGTGCCACGCTGAAGGTCTTCGTGACCGCGGAGACCGCCTGCATGGCGGTTGCAAAATCGGCATTCTCAATATCGAATCGCACGCGGCGGCCGGCGAAGCTATCGTCGAAGATCACCGTCAGCCCATAGCTCGCAGCGACGGCGGTGAGCAGACCGCGCGAATCGCCGCGGTAGTGGAAGTCATGGTGTCCGTCGATCGGTTTAGCGGTGATCGCGTCGGCGCTGGCGATCATTTGCGGCGGGCTTGCAACGCGCACCGGCGCGGGCCCCAGGGCGTCGTCTATTCGTTGCTGCGCGAATTCGTTCTGCGGATCGAGGTTGAGCGCCGTTCGGAACTCCGCCAGCGCCTCCACTTGCCGGCCATCGAGCAGGTCGCTGTTTCCGCGTTCCAGATGCATCCCGGCCAGATGTTGTCGCGTAATCTCCCGCGCGGTCAGATAATCCACGTTTTGCGGCACCAGGCGAGACGCTTCCTCAAATTCGTAAAAAGCTTCGTCCAGATTCTTCGATTTCTCGAGTTTCAGCCCGCGCGCAAAAGCTTGGCGAGCAGCCTTCAAGTCTTTGACCGGACCCTGGCACTTGGGCGCGCCGGAGGAATTGGAGCAGAGCGATGGCGCTGCGGCCGGGGGAGTGTCTGTGGCCAGACACATTCCGGCAAGCAACAAAACAATGCCTGCTGGCAACCATCGCATATTACTTACTATAGAATGCCCGGCTGCCGCTGTCTTGCAAGAGAAATCCGGGCTTGGGAGCTTCGGTCGTAACGGGAGAAGCCGGAACGTGAGAGAAGAGAGACTCACCACAGCATCAGCCGTTCCATCCGAGTGGCGCGCCCGGTCCGGTCATCGCACTCGACCAGCACGGCGCACAGTCGGACGTCGCCGTTGGCCGCTTCGAAGCGCGCTGGCATCCCGCTGAGAAATTTCTCAATCACTAATTCTTTCCTGACCCCAATGACGCTGTCGTACGGGCCGGTCATGCCGACGTCCGTGATGTAGGCGGTGCCCTTCGGCAGGACGGTCTCATCCGCCGTGGGAATGTGCGTGTGCGTGCCCACCACGGCGGTGACTCGCCCGTCGAGATACCATCCGAAAGCGACTTTTTCCGAACTGGCCTCGGCATGGAAATCCACCAACACGACCTTCGACTTGATCTGTTCCAGCAGTCGATCGGCATAGCGAAAGGGATCGTCGCTCGACCCCATGAACACACGCCCCTGAAGGTCCACGACGGCATAACCGACGCCGTTTTTTTGGCCTTCGTACACTCCCCAGCCGGGCAGGTTCTGCGGAAAATTTGCCGGCCGTAGCAGTCGGCGCGCCGGACTGTGTGGGTTGCCGTCCGCCATCTTGAAGTAGTCGATGATTTCGCGTTTGTCCCAGACGTGATTTCCAGTGGTCATCACGTCGATACCCAGATCGAAAAGCTCTTCCGCCAGCGGAGGCGTGATTCCGAACCCAGCCGCGGCATTTTCACAGTTGGCGATGACCAGATCCACGGCGTACTGCTGGCGCAGTTCCGGCAGGCGATCTTTTACGATCGTCCGCCCGGGGCGGCCAAAAATGTCACCGATAAAAAGAATTTTCAAGAGATGATGGTAACACGCTGAAAATTGCAGATGCTTCGCGTACTGGCAACCGGCAACTGGTTACCGGCTACTGATTTCCGCCGTCTTCAGAAAGTCGTAATTCCCCGACGGATTCAGGGTCGTGTTCCGCACGCGCCGCGTATGCACCAGCACGTTATCGAAGTACCACAGGTCGATATACGGAACATCTTGCGCCAGTACTTCTTGAACTTCCGCGTACAGACGCTTGCGGACATTCTGATCGGTCTGGCGGCGCGCCTCATCGATCAGGCTATCGATCCTCGGATTGGAATAGAAACCGCGGTTGGCGCCTTTGGGCGGGAATCGGTTGGAGTGAAAGGAGTACTCAAAAATATCCGGATCTTCGTTACCGCCGATCCAGCGCAACGAATAAAACTGGAAAGCACCGCTCGTGACGTCGGCAAAAAATGTGGCGAACTCGAACGTGCGGATGTCGAGCACAATGCCCACATCTCGCAACTGCTGCTGCAACACCGCAGCCAGCAGCCGCGTGGACTCCTCCGTGGACGTCTTCATTGTCAGGTGAAAGCGAACGCCGTCGCTAGCCCCGTAGCCAGCGGCATCGAGCATCTGGCGGGCTTTCTCTGGATTGTGTGTATAGGTCGCTACGTCCGGGTCATATGCCCAGCTTTGCGGCGGGAGCACACTCAGTGCCGGTTGCGCGAAGCCGCGCCAGATGTATTCGAGAAGAGGACCGCGGTCGATGGCATACGCGATCGCCTGGCGAACCCGCACGTCCTGCAATGTCGGATCGCGCAGGTTAAACGCGAGATAGGAAAGCACCGTCCCCGGAGCGCGCTCAACCTGTAAATTCGGCTCACGCTCCAGCGCCACGATAGTGTCGGAAGTAAGTGCATTGATCGCGGCATCGGCGCTGCCCTTGCGCAATTCAAGCGCCCGTGTCGTCGCGTCGGGCACGACGGTGAAGCGCACCCTGGCCAGGCGCGCTTTTGCACCCCAGTAGTTGTCGTTGCGCTCGACCACGATCTCCTTGTCTTGCTCGGCGCTGACAAACTTGAACGGTCCCGAGCCCATCGGACTCCGCGTGATCTCGTCGAGCGCTCCGTAAGGCACAATCCCACTCGCCCCTTCCGAGAGATTCCAGAGCAAGGTCGCGTTCGGCTCCTTCAAATGAAATACCACGGTGAACTCGTCGGGCGCCTCTATGTGATCCACGAAACGGTATGCCGCCGACTTCGTACTGCGAATCTTCCCCTCGAGCAGCGAGTCGAAAGTCCACTTGACGTCGCGCGAAGTAAGCGGCCTCCGATCGTGAAACGTTACCCCGCGATGCAGGTGGAAGATGTAGGTCAAGGGATCCGGAATCTCCCAACGCTCCGCCAGACCGGGCTGAACATTCAGGTGCTCGTCGCGCGTCAGCAGCGCGTCAAAAAGGAGTTCGCCAACGCGCTCCGATTGCGCGTCGATCCCGACTCGGGGATCGAGATCGGTGGGGCTGCTTTCAATAATCATCACCAGCGTGGTGGGATCGGGAGCTGGTGAGCAGGAGACAAAAGGTAGCACCCAGCCGCCAACCACTCCCAAGAGAATTGTCATCCTGAAAAGAATTGTCCTATGGAAAGGATTGTCATCCTGACTCTGAGCAAGCCGAAGTGGAAGGACCTGCCTTTTGCTCGCGCCGGCACTCCCCGCCTCACGCATACGAGATCTTTCCCAGGATCGCCGCCCGCTTCGCTCCCGTAGCCGACGGCACATTGCTTGGCCTCCGATGCCACGTTTCATGCGCGAGCAGAGCAAAAGCCACCGCCTCCTTCGCTTCCGCCGGAAGGCCGAACTCGTCAGAGAAATGCAATCCGATCCCCAAGGGTGTGATTTCATCGCGCAACATGGCCATCAGCGTCGGATTCTTCGCGCCTCCGCCCGAGACGATCATTTCGTGCTTGCGGCGCACGGAAGGTCGTGGAAGAGCGGCTCTCGAAATCACGAATCGCGGCACGACGAATCGCTGCACTGCATCCGCAATCGATCGTGCCGTCAATGCCGTGGCCGTCGCCACCACGTCAGCCTTGCTGGCGCCGCGGCAGATCTGAAGAAATCGGCCCACGTATTCCCGGCCGAATTGCTCGCGACCCGCCGTCCGCGGGGGCTTCTGCCGGAAAAAGTGCGCGCGCAACAACTGTGCGATCGCTCCATCCAGTACGCGTCCCGAGGCCGCCACTTTGCCATCGCGATCATAGCGCCGTGCGAAAAGCTCTTCCATCACCGCATCCATCACCATGTTGCCGGGCCCGGTGTCAAAAGCAACCACCTGGCGCAGCGACGCGCCCGCAGGAATCGCCGTCAGATTCGCAATTCCGCCAATATTCTGCGCAATACGGCCCTGCGCAAAACGGTCCTGCGCAATGCGTCCCACTCGCGCATCGCGATAAAGAAGGAAGTCCAGGAAGGGCACCAGCGGCGCGCCTTTCCCCCCGGCTGCGATATCCGCGGGACGAAAATCGGAAACTACCGGCACGCCCAGCCGCGCCGCGATGACCGCGCCTTCACCCGTTTGCCAAGTCACCGCCAATCGCCGCCCGAGAAATCGCTCGGGCATTCCCTGGTGATACAGCGTCTGTCCATGGCAGCCAACCAGGTCAAGCTTCAAGCGATGCTGGCGCGCTGTCTTCGCCACCGTCTCGGCGTACAGTTCGCCGAGAAGAAAATTCAGCCGGGCCAGATCCGCAACGTGGGCCAATTCGGCGTTCATCATTTCCAGGATCGCGCGCCGCACCGGGGCAGGGAACGGATACTCCGCGTGAGCAAGAAGCGTGAAGTCTGAGTGGTGATTCTTGTGTGGGGACGGACGGCTCGCCCGTCCGGTGGGGGCTGAAAAGCGCACCAGCGCCACATTAATGCCGTCCGCCGAAGTGCCGCTCATCACGCCGGCAACGATCATGCTCATGCGCGTTCCTCGCGAGCAAGCGTAGCCAGCCGAATCTCTTCCCCGAACTCCCAAAGCTGCCGCGTCAGCTTCTCGACTCGCGCGGAAGTGGGAACGGGAGTGTGTCGCCTCGCCACTGATTTCTTATCAAACGCCTTCTCTTTGAACGCCAGCACTCGCCCCATCGATTCCCGCACGCGGTGGGCAAATTTGCCGTCGCGCTCCGCCTCGCGGATCATGGCCGCGTGCGCCCGCAGAATGAAATCTTCCCGATGGCAGATGAGGCCAAGATCGCCTCCGGCGCGGATGTGCCCGATGATCGCCTGTTCAATCGGGCCCGCCGCCAGCACGGCGCGCATCTCCAGATCGTCGGAACAGATCAGGCCGCGATAGCCAATCTTCTTGCGCAGAATGCCGGTGATCCATTTCTTCGAAAGCGACGCTGGAATGCCGTCCTTCGTCACCGCCGGAAACGCTGCGTGCGAAACCATGACGAACGGCAATTCGCGCCGCAACGATAACGACCGATAGGGAACCAGATCCTCGTCCCACAATTTGCGCAGCGATTTCTCCACGCTGGGAAGTTCATGATGCGTATCGAGTGTGGCCTCGCCCAGTCCGGGGAAGTGCTTGCCGCAGCCGAGCACGCCGGCCTCGCTCAACCCACGCAGAAACTCGCGCGCGTAGGCAATCACGTGCTTCGGATCGTCCGAAACCGCCCGCGAACTCAGCACCGGACGCGAAGCCTCATAGGCCAAGTCGAGCACCGGCGCAAAATCCACATTGAAGCCCAGCGCGCGGCAGTTCTCGCCGATCACGCGCCCATGCTTGCGAAAGAGCGCTCGGCTGCCCGTGGCAAAAACCTCCTTCGGAGAAGGCGAAGAGCCGACCACGTTGCGGAAACGGTCCACGGTGCCGCCTTCAAGGTCCACGCAAGTGAAAAGCGGCGTGGCCACGTGCTTCTGGCATTCGCGCAGAAGAGTATGCGTCTGCTCCGCTCCGGTGATATTGCGGGCAAACAGGATCACGCCCGCCGGCTGAATTTTCGTGAGCAGGGAAGCGAGACGCGGAGACATCTCGGTCCCTTCGAAGCCGATGATTAGGAGTTGGCCGATATGTCGACTGAGGTCAGGTGTTAGCTTTTGCATTGTTTACCGTGATCGCTAATTTGTGGGCTTTTCCGCAAGAACTATGCGAACCTGAGTCCCGTCTGGCAAGTTCCTTGTTTGTGTTGCCAGGTCGGCCTTCAGGCGCATCCCCTCGACTGCATCACCCGCCCAGAGGTTCTCCATTGAGTAGGCACCTCCGAGGAAGAATGGAATCTTCGGCATCAGTCTCTTCCCGGGCGGCAATGGGCCATTTTCAGCTTGCCATCTGCTGGCAAATTCCCAACCTGTTTCGTGATCGTAGTGTCGTAATATGATCTCCGCCCAGTTCTCGAGCGAGTCTGCCATGGGTTTCGTTCCGCCAGTTTCCGCGTTGAACCGGAGCACGCCGCTGCTGGAGAGGCAAAACTGACCCTGCAGGATGTCCTCGGCAAAAAACAGCAGCCCCTCGGTCAGATCGCCGTAGTCGTTTCGCCAGAGTGTGCCAGAATTCCACTCGTCAAGAGTCGATCCATTCACAATATCTGAAGTTAGCGGGAAAACGTGCAGGGCGGACTCAAAAGCATAAAAGCCGTTCTTGCGTTCCAACATGCGGAGTAGTTCCGGTCCGAGCGGGTAATTTTTCATTGGTTCGAAATTGGCCGGAGCGGCGGGCACCAACCGTTCAGAGCTGATCGCCAAAAGTTTTTCAACGCTCGTCATGGCTCGCATTTAATCAATCTGCTTTTTCAACTCCGCCAGCAAGTTTAGCGCTTCCAGCGGCGTCAGCCGGTTTAAATCCACTTCGCGCAACTTTTCCAGCACTGGCTGCGAGAGCAGCGACACGAAAATCGAGTTTTCAAGCAAACCGTTTTTCGGGCCGTCAAGGCCAGTCTTGCGCGCCGTGGTAGATGCGCAAGATTTCCAGATCTTGATCTTGAATGCGATAGACAACGATGTAAGGCAAGCCAGCGAAGACAAGCTCTCGTGTGCCTTCCATCCGCCCCTTGCGGCCGCGACGAGGAAAGTTTTCCAGACTGTCGCACCCATCGTAGAGGGTCTGTGCCACCTTGTCCGCGGCGGCAGGATTGTCTTGCTGAATGTGGAGAACAATATTGTAGAGATCTTGCGCGGCGGGAGTGGTCCAGCGCAGACGCATTAGGGCCGCAAAATTTGCTGGAGCTTGGCCGCGACTTCGCTGTGTTCCACAAACTCCCCGCGATCCGCAGCCGCCAGCCCAAGGTTCACCGCCTCAATGAAGCGGCGGTCGTCCTCCAGATAGCGGCTTATGACCTGCTGGGCCAATTCATCGGTTTTCAGCCCCCGCTGCGCCGCGATTTGGGCAAGCTGGGCTTCCTTCTCGGGCTGCAGAGGTACTTCCATGGTCACAGTCTAGGAAGGTTTACGAACGCTGTCAACACGATGATCTGCCCACATTTCTTGTCGTACTCCGCGTCTCGGCGGTCAGATTTCCTTCTTCAGCCAGCAAGTTTAGCCCCTTCCAGCGGCCGGGTGGGATTCCATGGCCCCGTCCCCTTGCGATTCCGCGCCCCATTTTTCATCACAAAAATCCCGTACGTTCGTCACAGACTTCCCCACCGCCAAATGTAACAATAGCTCCCTGATTGGGGCAGTGAGCGTGTGCCCGTCAACCGACGGGTTCGCTATGCTGCCCCAAAACAATCTCAGCGTTCTTTGACAATTTGAGGCGATTAGCGGGCGTGAGCGGAGCGGGAGCCCGCTGCCGAAATCCTGAGCGGAGTGGATGCTTCGCGAATGCGAAGCGTCCAGGTAGTCGAAGGATCTTGACACTTGACAAGATCGACCCCATTTCAGGGCAGAAAAACCGCGTGGCATGGCGAAAATCCCGTAAGTCCTTATTTCGGAATACTTTGATATAAGTCCTTTCGATTCAAAGACCAAGGGCAAGAATTCCCGCTAGGCTAAAGATTTCATTAGCCCGGGGGGGGGGGGGGTAGGGGTACCAAGTAGTAAACTTCCCTCCCCGCAACCCCGGCCCCGCGTCTCGGCGGTTAGATTTCCTTCTTCAACTCCGCCAGCAAGTTTAGCGCTTCCAGTGGCGTCAGGCGGTTCAAATCTACTTCGCGCAGCTTTTCCAGCACTGGCTGCGACAAGGGCGTGAAGATGGTCAACTGCGTTGGGCGCTCCGGCTCTGTGGAACTGCCCGGCGTCAGATGGCCCGAAAGCCGGTGCTCGGACGATTCATGCTCGGCCAGTACCTCCCGCGCACGCACCACGACTTCGTTCGGCAGTCCCGCCAGCTTTGCGACTTCGATTCCGTAGCTGCGGTCGGCCGCTCCCGGTTCGACCCGGCGCAGAAAAACAACGCTCCCGCCGGTCTCTTTGACGGACACGTGATAGTTTTTCACGCCACTCAATTGCTCCGCCAATTCGGTCAGCTCAAAGTAGTGTGTGGCAAACAAAGTCTTGGCTCGCACGCGCGCATGGAGATATTCGATGGCGGCCCACGCGATCGCCAGTCCATCATAGGTGGAAGTGCCGCGCCCGACTTCGTCTAACAGGATCAAGGAGCGTGCGGTCGCCGTGTGCAGAATCGCGGCCGTCTCCGTCATCTCGACCATAAACGTCGACCGCCCTCGGGCCACGTTGTCGCTGGCGCCGATGCGCGTGAACACGCGGTCCACAATTCCCAGCCGCACGGCACGCGCGGGGACAAACGATCCCATCTGCGCCATGATCACGATCAGCGCCGCTTGCCGCAGATAGGTGCTCTTGCCTCCCATGTTCGGCCCCGTCAGCACAATGATGTTGTGCGTCGAGGCATCCAGAAACAGATCGTTCGGGACAAAGCGCTCGCTGCCAGCCGCCAGTTCTTGCAGTTCGATCACAGGATGACGTCCTTCGACAATTTCCAGATCAAGGACGTCCTCGGCCTTCTCAGCTTCATCGGACTTTTGTTGGAATTGGGGCCGGCAGTAATTCCGCAGCGCCGCAATGTGTGCCAGGCAGCCGAGTACATCCACTTCAGCCAGTGCCAGCGCGGTTTGCCGGATACGCTTGGCCTCGGCAGCAATGGCGGAACGCAAGTCGGCAAACAGACGCCGCTCGATTTCGACAATCTTCTCCTGGGCGTCCAGAATCTTGGACTCATACTCTTTCAGCTCCGGAGTGGTGAAGCGCTCGGCATTCACCAGCGTCTGCTTGCGTTCGTAATCGGCGGGCGAAAGGTGCAGGTTGGCCTTTGAAATCTCAATGTAGTAGCCAAAGATGGAGTTGAACTTTACCTTCAGCGACCCAATCCCCGTCCGTTCCCGTTCGCGCGTCTCCACTTGCGCCAGGTATTGTTTCGAGTTGCGGCTCAGGTCGCGCAGTTCATCCAGATCCTTGTCGACGCCCGCGGCGATCACCCCGCCATCGCCCAGCGTGAGCGGAGGCTCTGGAACCAGCGTGCGGTCGATTCTCTCCCGCAGATCGCCCAGTTCGTCAATTGCGATATGCAGCGTGGCGAGTCGCGACACAGACAGTCGTGACTCGGACAGTCGTGACTCAGATAATCCAGCCAACACCGTTCGCACCTTGGGAATTCGTCCGAGCGAAGCCGCCAGCGCCAGCACATCCCGGGGATTGGCTGTTTCCAGCGTTACCCGGCTCAGCAGACGCTCAAGATCCAGAATTCCGTCGAGCGACCGCCGCAATTCTTCGCGCCGGACGGTATCTTTGAGTTGCACCTCAATTGCATCCAGTCTGCCGTTAATCTCGACCCGGTCCAAAGACGGACGCAGCATCCACGTGCGCAGCAGCCGCTTGCCCATCGGCGTCACGGTCGCATCCAGGCAGCGGAACAGAGTCACGCCGGCATCGGTTCCCGCGAATAGTGGTTCGATCAACTCCAGGTTGCGCACCGTGACCGCATCGAGCACCAGGCAATTCTGCCGCTCGTAGAAGCCGATGCGGTCCACATGATCGAGCGTGCCGCGCTGCGTTGACCGGATGTAATACAGGATCGCCCCCGCCGCCGAAGCCGCTGCCCGTTTCCCCGCCAGCCCGAAGCCCTCCAGCGAGAGCACGCCAAAGTGATTCTCCAGGAGTGGAATGGCGTGGTCGGGAGCAAAGATCCAGTCGTCCAAAGGAGTTTCTGCCAGGCCAGAGCCGGAAACCCGAGCAACGGGCGCGGTGCCGGTGGAGGGACGAGCATCTGTATGGGTGCGGGCGAGGACGCCCGTACCTCCACCATTGTTCTTTTCAAATAGCGGTGCCGAAGACCCATACAGCATTTCTTTTGGCCGCAATTGTTCAAGTTCTTCTTGAATGCGGCGCCCAGCCGACTCGCCCCCGAACTCCGTCGCCCGAAACTCGCCGGTCGAAAGATCCAGCGCCGCAAAACCCTCGCGATCCGCGACCGTTGCCACTGCCGCCAGAAAGTTGTTCTCCTCGGCGTTCAGCGAAGAATCCGCGGCCGTTCCCGGCGTGACTACGCGCGTCACCTCGCGCCGCACCAGAGTCTTCGCCAGGCGCGGGTCTTCGACCTGCTCGCAGACCGCGACCTTGAACCCCCGCCGGATCAGTTTTGAGATGTAGCTCTCGGCGGCGTGGTAAGGCACGCCACACATGGGGATGGCCACGCCCTTTTCTTTATTGCGCGAAGTCAGCGTGATCTGCAACTCGCGCGCCGCCAGCACCGCGTCGTCGAAGAAAAGCTCGTAGAAGTCCCCCAACCGGAAGAACAGCAGAGCGTTGGGATGCTCTTTCTTGATGGCGGCATATTGCCGCATCAGCGGCGTCGAGGGCTCGGACATGGGGGAATTGGTAATTTTGTAATCTCTAATTTGGTAATTTGCAATCTTGCCTTCACTGGAACTGCTTTTCCGGTCCCCACTACTCTAGCCTGCTGGAAGGTTTTCAGATTACAAAATTGCAAAACTACAAAATTCTCCATTTGACTCGCTGCGTCGCTTTTGCTCTTCTAACTTCATGGAACTCCGAAAAGATCCCATCACTCGTTCCTGGGTGATCACCGGTGACGATGTCATGGAGGCCGCTCCGCGCTCCCAAGCCTGCCGGTTTTGCGGTGTCTCCGCCGATCCCGCGCAAGTCATTGCCAACCTGCCCGGCGTGGATGGCAGTGCCTGGTCGGCGCGCTCCGT
>Ga0187890_10002765_pt1 | contig 12185 bp, 10 predicted proteins | sample June2016WEW_21_1_FD_133005 | JGI IMG/M metagenome (GOLD analysis project Ga0187890, IMG submission 133005) | Peatland microbial communities from SPRUCE experiment site at the Marcell Experimental Forest, Minnesota, USA - June2016WEW_21_10 | ecosystem: Environmental > Terrestrial > Soil >... | reverse complement strand
GGCGGATTCACGGCCTTCATCCCCTGGACTTTCCAGCGCGAAAACACCTCGCTCGGCCGCTTCGTGCACGAAGAGGCCACCGCCGTCGAGTACCTGCAGAACCTGGCCATCTCCCGCATCTATCTCGACAATATCGAGCACATTCAGTCCTCCTGGGTCACCCAGGGGTTGAAGACCTGCCAACTCGGCCTGCGCTTCGGCGGCAACGATGTGGGCAGCATCATGATCGAGGAAAACGTGGTCTCCGCCGCCGGCGCCCACCACCAAGCCAGCGAAGAAGAGTTGCGCCGCATCATCCGCGACGCCGGCTTCATCCCCAAGCAGCGCGACACCCTCTACCGCACCTATTTCCTGAATTGAGGTGGCATAGGCTTCAGCCTGTGAGGGCCAAGTGCCGAAGGCAACAGCGCGATATTTAAGGACGCTCCATCATCCACGCGTTGAAATCGTAGGTCTGCGCTTGAAACCCCAGGTATTTGCCGTCCGCGGACGGCACCGGCTCCGCAAGCCATTGGGCGCGATCGTTATGCAGCAGGACCTTCACCTTGCCTGTGATTGTGATGTGCAACAGGTTGAGCGTAGAGGAGGAGGTCACGAAGAAGCCTTGCCCATCCGCCGTCCAGGCGATGTACTCCGGCCCCCAGCGCGCCTCAATCGGAATCTCATGCCAGACCCCATCCGCTAACATCAGTATCTGACGGTCGGATCCCATCACTGCCAGGCGCGAACTATCCGGCGAAACATCCCAGGCGAACCGCTGATTCCAGCGGTCGGTCTTTCCCAGCAGGCGCCCTTTCCCGCGAACAGGATCGAGCGTATAGAACAGCATCTCACGCCCTTGTTGCAAGCTCAATACGCAGGACCCGGTCCTTAACGGACATCGATACTCGAAGCTCGCCGCTGCCGGTAAATCGAGAACCCGTTCGGGTAATCCGCCGGCCACCGGCAGGCGCATCAGGCGCTGGGGCGGGGAATCCGGCCCGGACGCCGAAGGGACGCGGTCGCCATACAGAAACCAGTAACCATCCGCGCTCAGCAGCGCATTGCGCGGCCCGTATCCGGGAAGTTCCACCACCGGCTGGGCCAGGCTTTCGTTTGGTCCCTGCCTGAAAACCTCCTCCTTGCCATTGCGATCGGAAGTGAAGAACATGGCTCGGCTGTCCCGCGTCCAGGAGTCTGGGGTACTGCCGAGGCCTCGATTATCGAGCGTCAAGCGGCGGGTCGGGCCCAGGCTGCTGCCATCGGCGCCCAGATCGCCCACATAGACGTCAAGCTGGATGCGGCTCTTCAGGAAGGCAAGCCGTTTTCCGTCGGCTGCGAGTGTCAGGCAATTCGGATAGAAATCCGCCCACTGCGCCACGCGCACAGGTTCGCCAGCCGATTCCCCATTGTGGACTGCTACCGGGACCCCCCAGAGGCTGTATCCGAACTCTGACAGTTCGGTTCCGGAACGGTCGCTGGCAGGAAAGAAGAGACGCCCGTCCTGCGACCAGCCGAGACAACCTCGACCGTGCATGCAAAACAGCGAGGTCGATGCGGGCAAGCTCGCCCCTGTGACAACCCTGTGGGCGGGGCCTCCGCCCGACGGCCGGATTTCGATGGCTGCGGCGCGGTCAAACTGCCCGCCCAGCCTGGGGTCTTCGCGGCCTCGCAGATAGGCGATCCATCGGCCGTCGGGCGACCAGATGGGGCTGAGGACCAACTCTCCGCTTTCAGCGCCGACCAGTTTTCGCGGCGATTCGCCATGCATGCCGCCCACCCAGAGATCCGCTCCACGCCGCTGGCGATCGCCGTTCTGAAATACGATGGACTGTCCGTCCGGTGAGATGGCCGGCCAGGAACCGTCCCGCTGGATGAGGAGCGGCCGGGACTGGCCCACTGTGGCGATCGCCCAAATGTCGTAATGTCCGGAAACTGCCACGCAGGCGATTAGTCTGCGTCCGTCCGGGAACCAGCGCAGTCCGGTAACCGTGCGGATGGGCCATTCCGCCGGGGTGGCCACCGGATGGGTTTCGCCGGAATCGATCGAACGCACATACAGCCCGGTCCCATCGAGGAAGGCGAGGGACTTGCCGTCCGGGGAAATGGCCGCGCCCATCACCCAGTCCTCGGTCGGATTGGCGGTGAGCTGGCGCAGCACCGGCACTGGCGCATGGTGATCCCGGCCGCGCGTCCACTGGTAAGCCGCGATGATCGAGGCAAGCAGGGCCAGCCCTACAGGGGCAACCACGCTCCAGCGGAGCGAACGGCTGGGGGGAGTGCTGGTCGTTGGCAGTGCGCCAAGCTCCGGCAGGCCGGCTTCCGACCATCGGCTCAACTCGGCGGTATAAGCGAACACTCTTCCGCGTCCGCTTCCAGGCATCCGATGGACCGGCAGGCCTCGCTCGCCTTCCCAGCGCTTGGCCGTCCGTTCACCGCAGCGCAAAAATGCGGCAATTTCCTTCCAGGAATCCACGCGGCGATCGGATTCCGGACGCCGGTCGATGGGCTGTGGATGGCGGTGCTGTTCCATTGGCCCGACATGGCCTTTCTTGGCCCGTTATGGCACTTTGCCCCGAAAGGCAACTCTGCCCATTATAAGCGAGGGGTCGGCGGCAGACCCATTGTCAACGAGGAACTCACTGCTGAATCTGGGTAATGAGGGTACCGTTACTGCTGCTGGAATCCCGCTGGAATGAAGGGAGTAATTTCGCATGAATAGACGATCCCGCATGCTCACGGCATCTGTGGCCGCCACGGTTGTACTCCTGCTCGCGGTGGCAGCCATCCCGGCCCAGGCCCAAACCCCCACTGTCATTTACAGTTTCCCTGGCGGCTCTGAACCGGCAAATCCAGTTGCCGATGCCATCGCACAGGGACGCGATGGCAATTTGTACAGCACGACCGTATATGGTGGGGTGGTGGGAACGACCACCGGCACGGTGTTTAAAATCACGCCTGCGGGAACGGTAACGGTGGTGTATGCCGAACCCGCCGGCAGTGGCCCGGGGTTTGACTGTTTCCCTTACAGCGGTGTGACGCTGGGCACGGATGGGAACTTTTATGGCACAAATTATTACGGTGGCGCCAACGGACACGGAGAGGTGTACAAGGTAACGGCGGCCGGCGTGGTGACCCCACTTCACAGTTTCGCGGGCACCGGCGACGGGGCCAATCCCTACTCGGGGCCGATCGAGGGCACGAACGGCGTCTTCTATGGGACGACGACATCCTCCGCAACCGTTAACAGCACCGTGTACTCGGTCACCTCCGGCGGAACGTTCAACACGCTGCATACGTTCACCGGCGCCGACGGCCAGGATGTCGGCGCGCCTCTGGTGCAGGGCACCGATGGAAACTTCTATGGCGACACCAACGCCGGGGGAACGGGCGATGGAGTTATCTTCAAGATGACGCCGTCCGGCACGGTGACCGTGCTCCACACCTTCGCAGGCACCGATGGGTCTACTGCTTCCTACCCTCTGATTCAAGCTACCGACGGAAACTTCTACGGCACCACCTACACGGGCGGCTCCAGCAATGCGGGAGTGGTCTTCAAAATCACCGCGGGCGGCACATATAACGTTATCTACAATCTCAATGGAACTACCGACGGGAGCGGCCCCACCTCCGGCCTGGTACAGGCCACGAACGGGAAGCTATACGGCGTGACGGAAAACCTAAACGTCGGCCTTGGCACGATTTTTAGCGTCACGACTAGTGGGACGTTCACTACTCTCTACTCCTTTACCGCTGCCGACTACCCAGACGGCGGATACCCGGCGTCTCCCTTGATACAGCACACGGACGGCCTCCTCTATGGCACCACCTATGTTGGCGGCAATCCCAGTAATGGCTGCAACAGCATACTCTATCCAGGCGGCGAGCCGACCGTATATAACGGTTGCGGCGTGTTCTACAAACTGAACGTGGGGCTCGGGCCGTTCGTCAGCTTACTGCCCAGATCGGGCAAAGAGGGCGCCGTTATCGGCATTCTCGGCCAAGGCTTTACCAGTGCTTCGGTGGTGATGTTCGACGGAGTGACAGCGGTTTCCACCACTCGCGGGAGCAACTTCATCAGCGCCACGGTTCCAGCCGGAATCCTGACGGGATTGGTAACCGTGACCACCGGCGCGACCACGCGGACCAGCAACAAGGCGTTCCGCGTCACGCCGACGTTCCCCAGCTTCAATCCGACCAGCGGTCCGGTGAGTACACCGGTCGTGCTGACTGGAACCGGACTCATGCAAACCACCAAGGTGACGTTTGGCGGAGTGGCGGCGACTACCGTCACGGTGAATTCCGACACCCAGGTAACGGCCGACGTGCCGACGGGCGCGGTGACCGGGAAGATCGTCATCTCCACCAACGGAGGCGTTGCCGAGAGTACCACAGATTTCACGGTCAACTAGCGGCATGAGTTTGGTTGCGGGCGTGGCGCACTCGCGGAGATACGTCTTTCTCGGCGAAACCTGCGTCCTTATCAATGGAGGACCACGCACCCCGCATGCCCACCGAACACGAAAGCCGCGCCTCCAAAACGCTGCGCGATGCCTTCGACTCCGGACGCCCCCTCACCTACATCCGCTCCTCCGAAGAGCACCGCATCGCCCGAGTGCTGCGTGAAGTAAGCCTCCGTCTCTCCTCCACGCCCACGCCCGTCTGGGTTTGGAGCCTCACCGAAGGGATGCACCACGATGGGGAAGCCACTCAGCCTGGCACCGAATCCCCACGCGCCGCACTCGATTTCATCGCCGCCTACAAAGACGCCGCCATCTTCCACTTGAAGGACTTTCACGAGCCCCTCCGCGAATCGCCCGATACGCGCCGCCGCCTGCGCGACCTCTACGAAAGCTGCCGCGACCAGCGCAAGTTCATCGTCATCAGTTCGCCGGTTCGCTCCATTCCGGAAGAGGTGGAGCGCAGCCTCCTGTATCTCGAACTTCGCCCGCCCGATCTCGTTGAGTTGGTCGACTTCCTTCGCGACGAACTGGCGCAGCACACGCCCGCTCCGGGCGCCGCGCCCGATACCAGCGACGCGAACCTGCGCCAACTCGCGCACTCCCTGCTGGGACTCACGCTCGACGAAGCCCGCTACGCGTTGCGCCGTGGTCTGGCCGCCAGCCCCACGCTTGGGCCGGAAGCCATCCCCGCATTGCTCGAAGAGAAACGCCTCCTGGTCAACCGCAGCGGCACCGTCGAATTCATCGCCGAAGGCGGCAGCATGGGCAATATCGGCGGACTCGAAACCCTGAAGAAGTGGCTGACCGAGCGCCGCAAGCTCTTTCAAATGCGCGACACCCTCAGCGCCGACATCGCCCCCAAGGGACTGCTCATGATGGGCATTCCCGGTTGCGGCAAGAGTCTCTCGGTCAAAGCCATTGCCTCGTATTTCAATCTGCCCCTCTACCGCATCGACATGATCGAGATCTTTTCCGGCCGGCACGGCAAACCCGAAGGCGCGTTCGTGGCCGCCTGCAAAATGCTGGAAGACATGGCCCCCGCCGTCCTCTGGTTCGACGAAATCGAGATGGGCATCACCTCCACCGAATCCAGCGGCGAGCAGGGCCGCATCTTCGCCTTCTTCCTCACCTGGATGCAGGAGAAATCCCGCGGCTTGTTCGTCGCCGCCACCGCCAACCGCATCGACCTGCTGCCCGCCGAAATGATCCGCAAAGGCCGCTTCGACGAAGTGTTCTTCGTGGACTTGCCGCTCGACGACGAACGCCTCGAGATTTTCAAGATCCACCTGGACCGGCGGGGTGTCGATGCGGCCCGCTTCAACCTCGCGCAATTGACCGAGTTCACCATCGGCTGGACCGGCGCCGAGATTGAGCAGTGTGTGGTGTCCGCGCTGACCAAGGCCAAGCTGGCGGACCGCGAGATCGCCGATGACGATCTCCTGAGCGTCGCGGTGAGCATCGTGCCGCTGTCCCGCACCATGAAGGAGCAGATCAATCACATCCGTAGCTGGGCTTTCGAGCGAGCCATCCGCGCTTCCCCCCGCCAAGGCGGCCAGTGGTAAAAGTGTTGTGGGGCAGGCCCCCGGCCTGGATGGCAACGGGATAAACCGGCGTGAAGTAGTGAATGCAAGAGTCATACAGGAAAGGAGCAGCGATCCATCCTGACCCCGAGCCATGTGAGGGCGGCGGTAGGACGCACTGGAAGCGTTGGCGAGGGGCATATGTGGGCTGGGTATCCCTGAAGTTGATGAGCTCCGAAATCGCCAAAACCATGGGCGCCGACGGTGTCAGGCCAACCGGAAGGCAACACCACAGCGTGCGCAAACAACGCGAGCACGATGCGGCCCTGCGGAGTCGTAGACCCCACGCACGCATAGAAACTGGGGGCCCTCTGGGCACGCGAGAACCGAGAGACCCTGTGGCTTTCCGCAGCCGGTAGGGGGCGGAACGGTGGGAGAAGGCGATGAGCTATAAGACCCACGCGTACGGCGGCATAGTACCAGCGAAGCGGTCGAAAGCAGGCCAGGGAGGGCCGAAGGAGATCGCGGAGGGAAGGCCGTTGACCAAGGAGAACGCGGCGGAGCCTAACCCGTTCCGGATGCAAAGCCGGGACAGCGGGCCAAGCGGGCTGGACCGTGTACGTCAGACCTGCGCCGGAGCAGCTACTACTACCTGAAAAGGGGGGCAGCGGCAGGAGTGGACGGGGTGACGTGGCAACGGTGTGCGTTAGGAGCGCCAGCACGGATCTGTGCGGGGGTGCCGGGCAACCGGCATGCCTACCGCGACCGGTGGCTTCTCAGGCCGCCCTGCCTTGTCTTTCTCAGCCCCGCCGGCGTGTCTGATGATTCGCCGCTTTGCGCTTCCCCACCTTCGCGCCCTTGATCTTCCTGGCCTTATATTTCTTATATTTCTTGAGCTTCTGGTATTTATAACTGGTCTTTGCCAGCGCCGGCGGCTGCACGGGCAACAGCAAGCCCGCGCCGATCATCAGCGCCGGTAATACAAATCGAAGTCGCATATTAACCTCAGTTTATTGCGTAGCAATGGAAAACCACAAGTACATCTTTAGGAAGCAAACGGCTGTTATCCCCGCGCATGCAACCGCCGCTACGCCCCAAAGCCGCTCACCGGGGGCCGTTGCGATACGCGGGGTGCCTGCCAGCCAGGCAACGCCGAATCCGGCAGCCAGTCCGCCAATGTGCGCGGCATTATCGATATGGAATATGGGTACCACGCCCAGAATCAACACGTAGACCGCCCAACGGATATACATGCCGCGCATCGCCGCGCCCGCAGATGTATGCCGGTTGCGCACGCCCAGCGCAATCATCGCCCCGAGCAATCCCATGATCCCCGCCGAGGCCCCCACGGAGGGCGCGTTGACGAACAGGGCGCTCAACAGAAACCCGAACGCGGTGCCCAGGAAATAGACTACAGTCATCCGGCTGGCGCCATAGACTTCTTCCACCTGCGCGCCCAGATCGAACAGCACCCACGAATTCATGGCGATGTGCAGCAGTCCGCCGTGCAGAAATCCGGCCGTCACCAGCCGCCACCACTCGCCGCGGATGAGAATGTCAGCACGGTCCTTGGCCCCGGCGTCGTAGATGCCCCCGTCCTGGCTGACCAGCGTGGCCAGATACAGGCCCAGGTTCATCGTCAGGATGATCATCGTAACGAACCGGGCATGCGGAATGAATCCGCCCAGGATGGCGCCCGGCTCGCGCCGCTCCACGGCGCGAGCGCCCACCCGCTCGTTGCAGTACGGACAAACCTTGTCGTGAGTGGTGATGAAGGCCCGGCAATTCGGGCACATGCGGCGCTGGTCCATGCTTCCTCATTGTAATTGTACAGGTCTCTCTGCGTCCTGGGTTCATCTGCCCGCCCAAGCGGTGCTTAACGGTTTTGGGGAAACCGCTTCCTTACGGTCGCGGCTCGGCAGGGTCGCGGCTCGGCGACAGTCGCGTTGATTTCGCAGGGCTTACCGAGCCGCGACCGTCAGGGAGCGGTCTTTGTCAGTCAGGAATCCCCAAACCGGCCAAGCACCCCCGGCCAAGTATCTTAATCGTCGGAATTCCAAGTAGCCTGTAGGCCCCGCGCGCTTGACCAGACCGGCCCCGCCGATTACACTCGGGCTTACCCCATGCACTCGACCATTGCCCCTCCCGGAGCCAGCCTATGATCGCCAATCCCATGCTGGGCGTGTTCCTCCACTGGCTGGGAGGTCTCGCCTCCGCCAGTTTCTACCTCGGCTATCGAGGCGTGAAACGCTGGGCCTGGGAGACCTACTGGCTGGCCGGCGGAGTGTTCAGTTGGATCATCGCGCCGTGGCTGCTGGCGCTCACCATGACCAACGACCTGTTCGCCGTCCTGCGCGAGGCTCCCGGAAGCAGCATCTTCTGGGCCTTCGCGTTTGGCGTACTGTGGGGGCTGGGCGGTCTCACCTTCGGCCTGACCATGCGATACCTGGGCCTGTCGCTCGGCATGGCGGTGGCGCTTGGGTATACGGCGGCCTTCGGCACGCTGCTGCCGCCGATTTTCCGCGGCGAATTCTCGAAACAGGTCCTCGGCACCCACTCCGGTCTGGTGATCCTGTTCGGCGTGCTAATCTGCATAACCGGGATTGCCTTTGCCGGCGCCGCCGGAATCTCCAAGGAACGCGAGTTGTCCGAAGAGCAGAAGCGCGCCTCCATCAGCGAGTTCAGCCTCAAGCGCGGCCTGCTGGTGGCCACCTTCTGCGGCATCATGAGCGCCTGCTTCGCCTACGGACTGGCGGCCGGCGATCCCATCAAGCAAATCACGCTGCGCCACGGTACGCGGGTCCTGTGGCAAGGCCTTCCCGTCCTGGTCGTGGTGCTGGTCGGAGGTTTCACTACGAACTTCATCTGGTGCATGATCCTGAACATCCGGAACCGCACCGGCTATCAGTACTTCAGCTCCAAGCTGCGCGGCGAGATCCCCGCGCGCGCGGCGGAGCCTATTCTGGAGTCCGCCATCGACGCGCCGGGCGAAGAAATGGCCGTCGCGCTGGCCCCTCCCCGCACGCAACCCGACAGAGCTCCCATGCTGGCCAATTATTGTCTCTGCGCCATCGCCGGCACCACCTGGTACATGCAGTTCTTCTTCTACACTATGGGCGAAACTCAAATGGGCGCCTTCAAGTTCTCGAGTTGGACGCTGCACATGGCCAGCATCATCATCTTCAGCACGCTGTGGGGCATCGCGCTGAAAGAGTGGAAGGGTGTCGGCACGCGCACCAAATGGCTGGTGGCGCTGAGCCTGTTTGTGCTGGTGGCATCCACCGTGATCGTAGGCTACGGGAATTATCTGGGAAGCGCCGGCGGAAGGTAGCACAGGCTTCAGCCTGTGATCGCTGGCCGAGGTCCTCTGTGGTAGCATCACCTCAAGGGAGGGACTCATGAGACTGCAGAAGACCCTTGCCGCCCTGGCATTGGCTCTACTAGCGGCGCTGCCTTTGCCGGGCCAGAATCAAGTCAACCTGACGGTTGACGCCACCATGGATATCTACCGCGCCGGCGGATACAACGACGGCAGCAACGGCATCGCGCCCGTGGTGTTCAGCTTCCCCGCGCGAGCCTGGCGGACCATGAAACTTCCGAGCGTCGGCGGGGCGTGGTCCTGCCAGAACGGCTACCCGGATTACGGCGCCGACGGCGAAACTTCGGGCTACTGCGTGGTCGCCGGAGGACCCACGAATTTCAACTCGATTGGCCCGCTTTCCGGCTATCATCTGACGGATTTTGTAGGCGCGCTGGCGGGTGTCTTCCTGGAAGACACATTGCCCGCGTCCGCAGCGCCCGCTTTGCGCTTTTACGTGAGCGACAATTCTGAAGGAGGGATTCAGACTGACTTCCCGGCCCTGAGTCCCCAAATCGGGCAGGTTTTCTTTATCGGCGACGGCCTGACCGGAACGGGCAGCGGCGAGATGCAGACGTTCAAGGTCCCGCCCACGGCCACCCACCTTTATCTCGGATATGTCGACAACTGCATGGCGCCGGGCAACACCGCGCCGGGCTGTTACTCCGATAACGTGGGGTCGCTGAATCTGACCGTGCGGCTGCAAGACTACGTGCCGGACTGGGTCGAACCAACCCTATCGTCTGCTCCTTCGGCCCGGGACGTTGCGGCCATGACTTATGATTCGGCCACGTACTCCACCGTTCTTTTCGGCGGTAGCAGCGCGTTTTTCCCGGGCGTTTCATACGGCGACACTTGGATCTGGCGCCGCGGGTGGACTCAGCTTTCCCCAGCCGCTTCGCCGCCTGAGCGGGGGGGCGCCGGAATGGCTTATGATCCGGCCACCGGTACGGTCGTGCTCTTTGGAGGGTCGGATAATAGCAGCGGAGCCGTTCTCGGAGATACGTGGACTTGGGATGGAGTCACCTGGACCCAACAATTCCCACCGGTGTCTCCTCCAGCACGCAGTCCAAGGTACTCAATGGTGTATGACGCCGCCACAGAGACGGTCCTGCTGTTTGGCGGCCTCGGTGCATCCACTGGCGATTATGGCGCGGTCCCGTTCGGAGACACCTGGGAATGGAATGGAAGGACCAAGACCTGGACCCAGCAGCTACCGTCGTCGAGCCCATCCCCGCGGTCTGCATCGCTCGCATACGATCCGATCGCCAAGACCGCGGTGCTCTTTGGCGGCGATAACGGAGGCGGCGACTGCTGCAGGATTTATTACAACGACACGTGGACTTGGGATGGCGTCAACTGGACCGAGCTATCTCCCGCGAGTAGCCCAACCGCACGCACGGCCCAATCCATGGCTTTTGATGCCACCCTCGGCCAGGTTGTCGTATTCGGCGGGACCTCTGGCCCTCCCCAAGCTCTGAACGACACCTGGGGGTGGAATGGAACGACGTGGATCCAGTTAAGCTTGGCCAACCAGCCCAGCGCGCGATATTGGCCCGTTATGGACTTCGATCCGTTGAGCGACGGATTGGTGTTGTTCGGTGGAGAACTCACCGGAGATGTTGTCACGAATCAGACTTGGCTCTTGGTTCCTGTGCCGATTCACTGAGAGCCGCAAGCACGGCCTCCTGGCGGCCACGTTCTGCGGGATCATGAGCGCCTGTGGCACGCCGCTCCTGTGGCAGGGCCTTCCCGTATTGGTCGTACTTCTGGTGAGGGGCACCCGGAAGCCGTAGCAACCCCGCCCGGTCGTGGCGCATTCTGACTTCTGCTCCTGGTCTGTGACTCCCCTCCAACCTGCTGATTCCACAGGAGGCTGGCTGTGGGGCGGCCAATCTTGGCCGCAGCCGCCTTTCAGGCGGCCAAGCCGGCTAAAAGCCGGCTGCGGGCAGAATTGCCCGCCCCACAAATTCGTGGCGGAATCGCCGGTGGCTGGGCTGACTTCTGACTTCTCGACATCGACAAGTTCTTGCCGATGTTGGCGCTCGAAGCGCCTACAGTTCCCACCCCTTGCGGTATTCCCGAACCAGATACTTGTTCGCATCCGGCGCATTCGTGATCTTCATGGTGGCCGCGTCGTACTCCAGTCTCCGCCCCGCACGCAGCGCGGCCGCAGCCAGGTTGAACGCCTCCGAAATCGGCCCCGCATGCGCGAAATCCGCCGGCGAGGGCTGCACGCCGCGGCACGCCGTCGCAAACTCCGTGGGCCCGCGTAAAGGATCCCGCGTCTTGGCTTCAAACGCCGGCTTAGGCCCCTGGTACTCGCGCATCTTCTTCTCGGGGATGATGCGCGGGTCCTCAATCAGGAAGCCGGCCAGAATCTTACCTTTGTCGCCGACGAACATCATGCCCTCGGCTTCCAATTCCTTGTTATCCGCCTCCAGTTCCTCGGGCGTGGGCGGCCGCATTCCGCCGTCGTACCAGTAGAGATCCAGCGGGCCCATATCTTCGCGCGCCGCGAACTTGAAGCGGATGGTAGACGCCAGCGGGAACGAGTAGTCGTTGCGGATCTTGCGGCTCACATGATCGGTAATGGCGCATGCGCCGCTGGGCCGCGCTTCCACGCTTACCGGAGCGCCCAGCTTCAACGTCCGGAAGACCACCCACAAGCTGTAATGGCCCATGTCCGCGATCGAGCCGCCGCCGAAATCGTACCAGCCGCGAAACACGTTGTGCGTGTAATTCGGATGATACGGCCGGTCGACCGCCGGACCCAGCCACAGGTCCCAATCGAAGCCCTGCGGAACCGGCGGCTGATCGGCCGGCAGCGTCAGGTACTGCGGCCACACCGGCCGGTTCGACCAG
>Ga0187890_10002762_pt1 | contig 12188 bp, 16 predicted proteins | sample June2016WEW_21_1_FD_133005 | JGI IMG/M metagenome (GOLD analysis project Ga0187890, IMG submission 133005) | Peatland microbial communities from SPRUCE experiment site at the Marcell Experimental Forest, Minnesota, USA - June2016WEW_21_10 | ecosystem: Environmental > Terrestrial > Soil >... | reverse complement strand
TTTCAGGCTTTCCCAAGCCCTCGCCAACCCGGTGGTCAAAAAGGGTGTCTGCGGCGACTTCATTTTATGCGGCCTTTCGCCCCCTGTTTCGGCAGATTGGTCGCTGGTGCACAGGTATACCTTCTGAGGCAAGGCAAAGGTGACCTCCCTGACAGCAACGACCGTTAGAAAGTTACTCCTGATGCCCGCTACGCCGATTGCTTTGCGGGCGCGAGCGCGATCAGCGCAATTCCGAACGATAACAAGTGCAGGCAGGTCGCCCAGCAGATGTCCGCGTTCGCTGGCATTCTGAAACCTGCTGGACTGCCAAACCTCCCGCAGCATTGTTACGAAATCCGAACAACTAGCACAGCAGCTGTTGCCTCACGGATTGTTCCGCGCTAGACTGCTGGACAGCTTTTGGGTCTCCGTTCTCGCTTCCCCCATCCAAGATGATGATAAGGAGATGAACTATGGACTTGTCTCCGCTTACGGACCCGTCTGCGGTATCTGCCTGGACTCGCGGTTTGGAGAGACTCGCCGTCGTGGGCCTTTCTGGTTTGTCCTTAATACTGGGCTGGGACCTGTTCCGGAGAGGGGTGGTGAATGCTCAAAGTGCTGACCTCAAAGGACACGGCTGGTCGGTACGGCTGCAACGAGTTGGCCCCGGCATTTTCTTCGCGCTCTTTGCGACAGTCGCCTTTGTATCCGCGATTTCTCATCCTCTCGAAATAACTTCTGGGAAAAAGACCGAGCAAGAGTCAAAGACAGATGGAGCTGACATATCCACCGTCACCACGGAGGATCAAACTATTACCAATGCGGCAAAGGCGGGAACGTCAACCGACCGTGATGTCATCGCTGCAATAAACACCTTTCACCTGATTGTTCTTCCCCGCGCATCCAAAGGTTCCGACACCAGCGAGACGGCAGCGATAAGCAACGCTGACCGCACTCTGGATTCCTACAAGAAGGCTCTAATGTTTCAACATTTCGGCCAGATGAGCATTCAATTCTATTCGATCCATGACAAGGTTCCTTCGAACCCAGCAATACTGCAAAAGCAAACCTCCGCCTTCCAGGATAGGTATTCGGAAATTGAGGGCTGGGATAAAGATACATTTCTGCGGAGTCGCTAATGCAACGATTGTTCGTCTTGGCCTTTCTTCTCGCAACCCCGCTGATCGAAGCGCAGACATCGCAACCGCCGGGTCAATTGATGTCGCCCTCGCAGATCACTGCGTTATGGAATTGGTACGCTCAAAGTGGCGACCGGCTTATATCCGACATACGTCCAAAGTTCCGCCAGGTCCTGGATGCTCAAGACAAGACACTGGAATCAAGTCTCGAATATGACGTCATCATCACCGGAAACACCAATGCCTTCGCCTCTCCGAGGGGGCGCACGATTATCACTGCAAGTTTCCTACAGGTGATCGATTCGATGGCGACGGTCATGGCGGCGGCTCAAGCGTTTAATAAACCCGAATGCTTGGGGGAGTACGTGAAGTATCTGGGTGACGGTACGCGGAACAATAGCTGGCTTGTCGCACATCGGCAACAAGCAAAGCCGGTTGCCATGGCATTCGGCTATTGGCAGCTTCGACCGGACGTTTGTGGCGGGCTCAGCGAGGCAAAGTTTCGCGCCAATCAAAAGGCTGACGACCTTCGCGAACTCATGGTCTACGCTAGCCTCGTCTACTTGATTGGCCACGAATTCTGCCACCATAAGTATCGCGATAACGTCTTCAAGATGGTCGAACCCGAGCAGAAGCGTCGAGATGCCGCTCGGGGCATGGATGTGAGTCGTGAGGTGACTCCTTCTGAGCAGAGCGCAAAAGAACAAAGAGCTGACCTTTTCTCCTTTCACAAAATGGTAGAGATGGACTATCCACCCATGGCTGCAATGCCGGTCCTTGTATTTTTCTTGGGGTTTGAAGGATTCTCTCCGGAGCAATCTCCCGATGCGGATCATCCATCGGCCGTGGTTAGGTTTAGCGACATGATCGACGCAACCAAGGGGGATTCCGAGTTCATGAATCTGATTAAGCAGCACCATCTTGAGCCGCAATGGGATGCGTTCACCGCTCTCGCAACACAGTTGCAGGCTTCCCCATAATCTGATCTCTGCACCACGCGGCCTTTGCTGCGGATAGCGAAATGCTTGTAGTGCTGGTAGCGGAGGCGAGAGTATCTCGCGACTCTAGGCTCTCCCAAACGTCGCCCACTCGATACCGGACAAATTGACCCTGTTGTAGTAAGGATTATCGGGAGGAAAGTTGTAGCATGGAGAGTGCAACTGCCAATAACTGCTCACGGTTGCTAAGCCAAGTCTAGGAGGCAGCATGAAATTCCTCTCGGCGGCCACTGGCGATAAGTGGGTCGATACGACTCCAGACCCCGCGAAAGGGCCAGCGGGAGAGCAAGAATCTGCCTCCCATCTTCAAAAGTTGCAACAGCTGGTGACTGACATCCTGCTTTCGGAGAATCTCGTCGTCCTGGCAGGGCTGGGCAGCTCTTTGAGCGTAAACGCGGTGGGCAAGCCACGCACTGCGCCGACTATGGATGACTTGTGGAAGGGGGCGGAAGCGATCGGCGGCGCTGGCTTTGGAGCCCTCAAAACACAAGTCAACTACAAAACTCCGGGCGGCGGCGACAACATCGAAGTCTTGCTTTCCCAGTGTCACATTTCTGAAATGCTGAACCCAAGTGCGGAGGTGAAGAATTTCATCGAGAAGACCGAGGCGCTAACCGTCGATAAATGCAGATTCGTCAAGAAAGACACCAACCTAGACGTGCATTGCTCATTCCTCCGAAAGATCGCCAAACGATCAATTAGAAAACCACGCGTTAGGCTATTTAGCACGAACTATGATCTCTGCTTTGAAACCGCAGCACGGCTAATACGCTTTGTTGTGGTGGACGGGTTTTCACACACCCAGCCCCAAGAGTTTGATGGAACCCATTTTACCTACGATTTTGTACGGCGGGAATCAGAGCGAGAGGCTCCCGATTACATTGCTAACGTGATTCACTTGTATAAGCTGCATGGTTCTGTCGACTGGGAGATTCGGGACGGTCAAGTTGTGAAGGCCGAGAATCCTGCGAAACCTCTGATTATCTATCCCAGAATCACAAAATTCGAATTGTCCTACGATCAGCCATACCTAGAATTGATGTCACGATTCCAGTCTGCCCTTCGTCTGCCGAACACTGGCGTTCTCGTCATTGGCTTCGGTTTTAATGACGCGCACATTGCGCAGCCTCTGATGGCAGCGATTTCCGCGAACATTCACCTAAAAGGAATCATTGTGGACCCAGCAGCCGAGAACTCTAAGAAATCTGATCTACAGACGATTGAGAAGTTAATAAAGGCTGGCGACTGGCGTCTAGCACTTGCCGCAACATCGTTCGAGTCTTTTGTCCCCATTGTTCCCGACCTCGCATCTGAAACCGAAGAAGAGCAACACAGGAAAAGAATGTCGTCGGCGAGGCCGTAGAGAGGCTTGTCATGCCCTTAGCCGTCAATCCATTTGACTCAAGACGCCTGATCGGTACGCTCACCGAAGTTACTCCCACATCAGCCAAGCTGAATCTTCCGAATGCCGCGCAGGCCGAAGGTCAGTGGCTCCACGGAAGGCGTCTGGGCGGGGGGGAAGTGGGTGAGTTTGTCCTGATTGAGAACGGCGACTATGCGATTTTGGGCCGAATAGTGAGCGTGAAGCTGCCCGAAAAGGAAAGGCTAAGCGTAGAAGAGGACCTCGGTGCAAAACGAGAGTCGCATCCGCTCGGAACAATCCAATTGCTGGTCACGATCATAGTCAGCCAAGGAAAGGTTATCGGTGGAATCACTCAGTATCCGCGACTTGGCAGCAGAGTATTTTCGGCTCATCCAGAATTGATCAAATGGGTTTCGGAGGCGTCTCAAAGGACGCCGACAAATGCCGATCCGATAGCAATCGAGTTCGCCTCAATCCCTCTCGCCAGCGATACCGTGGTAAGCCTCACACCAGAACGACTATTCGGCAGGCATTGTGCTGTACTCGGCGCTACTGGGGGCGGCAAGAGTTGGACGTTGGCTCGTTTGATCGAACAGTGTGCCAATCACAATGCGAAGCTGCTGCTAATTGATGCAAGTGGCGAATTTCATACTCTAGACCAACACGTATTGCATTATCAGATAGGTGAAGGAACACCAGAACCGGCCGCCACCAAAGAGGCGACGTTGCCGTATCGGGAGTTGAAGGAAGTTGACCTATTCGCGATTTTTCGACCAAGCGGTGGCATCCAGCATCCGAAGCTGCGGGCGGCTATAAAAAGCTTGAAGCTCGCGGCTGTTCTTGGAGCAGCAAGTCCGCTTGTCAAGAATGGCATGATCGCAAAAGCGAATCAGCCTAAAGCGCCAATTGAGGCAGCGCAGATCACTCATGCAGTCGCGATTCAAAGTGCAACTGTCGAACTTGACATCGATAAACTGGTCGGACAGATACAAAACGAATGCACGTACCCAGCCGCGGACTTTGGGAAAGATCAGACCAAGTACGGTGACACTACGCCAAACGATGTGAGCAATTGCGTCGGATTGCTCGCCCGCATCGAAGGAGCCATTTCTTCGACCGAGCTAAAGTGCATCTTCAAACCGGATAAGAAGCCATCGATAACCAAAGTCATTTCGGACTTCCTTGCTGATGACAAGTACCGCGTGCTACGCATATCACTTCGTTACCTGCCATCATCTCTAAATGCTCCCGAGCTTGTTGCCAATGCCATTGGAAGGTATCTCCTGGGTACCGCCAAGACCGGCAAGTTCTTGAAGCAGCCAGTCGTTTTATTCGTCGATGAAGCACATCAATTCCTCAACAAAGTACTGGGCGACGAGAATCAGCCGTACCCCCTGGACTCGTTCGAACTCATCGCCAAAGAGGGCCGTAAGCACTCGCTCAACCTTTGCTTGGCTACCCAACGACCGCGGGACATACCCGAGGGCATTCTCAGTCAAATGGGCACACTCATCGTTCATAGATTGATCAACGATAGGGACCGCGAGGTTGTTGAGCGTGCGTCGGGCGACATCGACCGTTCGGCCGCCGCATTCCTGCCCACACTGGTGCCCGGGGAGGCAGTTGTGATTGGCTCTGACTTCGCTATACCTCTCGTCATAAGCGTATCGGAACCGTTGGCGAAGCCAGTATCTATGGGCCCAGACTACCAGACTAGTTGGCGACTGAAGCCGAAGGGCAAGATATCAAAGTAGAGAATTACTAGCCTCATCTGCCCATCCACGACGAATGTAATGAACTTAGCGGTCGCAGTCCCACTAGAAGAAGAGACGATCCTGAATCCGGGCACGCTCCACGGGAGCGGAGCATTCCTCGTCGTCGTTAGCCACGCTGTTGATACGGGCGCTAACTGCATAGCAGCGCATCAGCGTGGCATCGCTGGGTCTCAGCAGCTCAGACGCCGCGTCCCTCATCTCCGGATCGAGCCACAGGTCGTAGCGGTCCGGATCAAGGATGACTGGCATCCGGTCGTGGACGGCGGAGGTCACGGCGTTCGGGGTCGTGGTCAGGATCGAGCAAGTCTCCACCGCGTTGCCGCTTGGGTTCTTCCAGCGATCCCACAGTCCCGCGAAAGCGAACAGCTCCCCTCCATTAACCTCGAAGCAGTAAGGCTGCCTGGTTTTCCCCGTCCTCGCCCACTCGTAGAACCCGTCCGCGGGGACCAGGCACCTGCGGAACTTCAGCGCGTCGCGGAACGCGGGTCTCGCGGCCGCCGTCTCCGACCTCGCGTTGATCATCTTGGCGGCGGCCGAAGGGTTCGGTGCCCATGATGGAATCAACCCCCACTGCATCAGTGACAATTCACGGATGGGCTCCTTAGGATTCTGGCGGACGACAGGGACAGGTTGGGTCGGCGCGATGTTGTAGCGCGGACTCCATTCGTCATCGCCTGGAACAGTATCGAAGTATTCCTCAACGGGCTGCTTCCTCCGCGAGAGTCGGTATCGACCACACATAGAGGAGATTATGGCAGACCGGGCGAGCGTTTCAGAAGATGGACTGGACATCCCGCCGGAGAGCTGCCAGGCTTTTCATGGAGGATTCTATGAGCAAGGCGGCGAGAGAAACGATCAGGGCAGGCGACCACGGATGCCTGTGCGAGCCGAACGCCCTTGTGAAGAATGCCTACCCCAATTGCGAGATGGACTGCTTCGCTCCCGCCGAGGTGCTGCTGGAGAACTGCGAGGACGACGAACAGCCCAAAGTGCTTTGCCTGGGGCACTTCCTGCGGCACGCGAGAGACTGCAAGGAGCGGACGGCGGTGGTGAAGGAACACGCGATCTCGGGAGAGATGTTAGCGGAGGCCGTGGCCAAAGAGGCGGCAAAAGCAAAGGAGCCTCCTCCGGTTCCCCAGGCCGTCAAGGAGGCCCAGGAGAACGCGGCACGCGAGGAGGCGAGGCGGCGAATCCTGAAGGGCACCGGGCTCTTCGACGAGCACGGCAACTTCACGGGGCAAAAACAATGAGCGGCGAGCAGATCACCGAGTTGCTGGAGGGCCGCACTGGGCGAGGGCCACGAGCTGGAGCACGGGGAGCTTGAGGCCGCAACGCAGGCGAGCAGCGACGAGCCAAACCGCCTCAGTTAGCGGCCTTGAGCTGCTCACGGATGAGCGCCTTGCGCTGTTCCGCAAACCAGTCACGCACGGCGGACGGCTTTGGGCCGCGCCCCGCGGCGTGTATCTCCTCCATTGCCCTGATCATTGTGTCCCTTGTCCTGTCAAACTCCTCAAGCGTCATAGTCACGGGGAATGTCTCTTTCTCAAGTTCCATGGGAACCTCCAAAAATTAGGATGTGGCACGTGAGAGGAAGTGCTCGGAATCTTCGGTAACCGGCTGCGGGAATAGGCCGCTCCCGACCAAAGTGGTCGCGGTGGGTGCAGCCGCACCTCCGGGAGAATCCAATCGAGGGCTTTCTCGAATCGAATTGGCCCGAGGGCGGCCAACGGCGCGGCGTTTCGGGTCAAGTTAGACCGGAGTGACAGAATTTGTCGCCAAATATCGTGACGCCATTCCCCCACGCGATCACATCATACGAATGACGGAGGCGGCAAATGAAGAACGGAATCGTTCAGATGGACACGGCGGCGGCGGATCACCAAGCGTGCGGATACTGTGAATACATTTGGGAGACCTACAACCCGGATTTTATTCTCCTGCCCTGCTTTGACATAGCAACCGTAAAGCACAGCGGCAGGTGGTACTGCGACTTTCACTATGACATCGCCCTTGCGGAAGAAGCGGCGGACAACGGTTAACCTCGGGATTGCGCTTTTTCCAGGCGGCCCTCAGCCGCCTCGAACCATCTGGGGTCTGGTTCCGACCCGACGAAACGCCTACCAGTCCCCAGAGCGGCGACTCCCGCCGTGCCCGAGCCCATACAAAAGTCACCAACGAGGTCGCCGCGATTCGTGTGCTTTTCCGTGAGCGCAACCATAAGGTCTAATGGCTTCAGCGTCGGGTGCCTGTCCTCGCCCCTCCGGGCGCGAGCTATGGGGAAACGGTAGATTCCGTTGTCGTACTTACCGTGGAAGGTGGGCTTCCCGACCTTAACTCCGACGACCGCGAACTCCCTAGCGTTGCTCAGGTAGGTCTTGCGCTGGTTCAGCGGCACGGGGTTGGTCTTGACCCACTCAATCAAGCGGAGTTGCGCAAACCCGGCGGCAGCCATCGCGGTAAAGAGCACCGTGACCTTGATCCAGTCGTAGAAGAAGATTGCGGTGCCACCTTTGACCAGCGTGCGGTATGCAGCGGCCACCGCTTCGGCAAGTGGGAACTCCCGCTTATCCCATTCGCCGAAATCCATTGATACCTTGAGCCTGTCGTAGGATGGATTGTTCCCGTGTTTGAACCCGGTCTCCCGCGAGATGCCGTAAGGCAGGTCGCAGTTCCACAGGTTAACCGTGTTGTCCGCAATCCCAGCCATCAGCGTCAGGCAATCTGTGTTCTCAATACGGAAGTCTTTCTTGGTCTGAAGCAAATCTTCCATTCTCGTTTCCCTCCGAGACCTAATACCTTGTCCGGAAGGAAAAACGGGATTATGCCGCTCCAGATGCATCTCCCGAGAAATCTAATCGAGGGCTTTCTCGACGCGAACTGGCCCGAGGGCGGCCAACGGGACGGCCTTTCATATCAAGTTAGATCGGAGTGACAGAATTTGTCGCGTCGCCCAGAAATAAACACCCAATTGCCCCGCCGGTCACATCGAAGTTGCAGAGGCTAAGGAGGCCCCAAGCAATGTCAACAAACAAGGAGGTTCTGAAGAGGATCACCGCGCTCCGCCGCAAGGTTGAGGAGGCGCGGGAAAACGGAATTCCCGTGACGCTTACGGACGTGCAGGTGAAGACGGCGGCTGCAGCCCTGAAAGTTTATGAGGCTGAGGCCAGGGATTTCATCCTCAAGAACACGGAGGGGCACTGCACGGAATGCGGCGGCACTGACTTTGTTGAGTCCGGGCCGTGCAACTGCTGCCCCGGCGGACACCTGATTTGCGGTGACTGCGGGGAGTTAGCCTGAACAAGCAAAGACGCCGGACCAAAACCCGGCGGACCCGACCATATCGTCACCAACAAAAAGCTAGGCATCCCGCCCGAAAGCGCCATCCATCGTCCGCCGTCCTCGGGTCGAGTAGGTCTTCAGCAACCCCCTCCGGCAACTTACCGATCTCCGCCTCGGCTCGCGGCCGATCCTCTCTGCGCCAGGCGAGCCGTGGCTCGCCCCCAGCCTTGCTCCAAAGGTCGTACTTCGTCAGCCCAGAGTCTCCCCCCTCTAGCATTCCTCGTCGTTGCAAGGCACATACCGAGACCGCGAAAGTCCGTCTTCATCGACGGCCACACCGGCATCACCTGATCCGGTTCAGGACCAAGAAGTAAGAACCCTCTGCGCCTCGCGCCCGAGGCTGGGCCAGCCCTTTTGCTGCCTCTCCGTGGAGCCCGACTCGCAGGCGTCCCCGGCCTTGGGCGTCTGCCAGGGCGCCGGCCTGAAAGCCTGCAGCTTGGCGTCGCACTCCGCGCAGTCGTATTCCAGCGGGCCGTCTGGCCAAGTCTTCCTCGCCTTGGCACGCAGCGCGTCGTCAGCTTCCTTGCACAGCCGGTCGACGGCCCCGCACAGCACGCACTTGCGCTCCAGCGTCCTCGGATATATCCATTTTCGAAGCTCCAGCCCGAAGAACGGGGCGGGCTCTGGCTCAAAAAGGCTGTCATAGCCCGGCCAGTACAGGTAGTGGACGTTGACCTGGGCTCCGTCATAGGCGTGGCAGTTCATAGCGCCCCCAATGCGTCGCTGATGGCTGGTTGATCGCCTGCGCGGCGGCCTCAAACTCCTCGGCATCCAGCAGCTTCTCCGCCTCAAGTTTCTCCAGGGCGGACGTCAGCAGTTCGTACCTCTCCCCGTTCGTCATAGGACGATTGCCTCCTCGGCGCTGTCGCGGGCGTGGCGCTCAAGGTAGATGTCGCCCGTCGGGCCGTACCCGTTGTGGTAAGGGCGGTCGCACCGGTCAGTGACGTCTATGTCCGCGTACTTCTCGGTGAGGTTCCAGACCTTGACGAGCATCCTAGTGCCGTCCTTCTTGTTTCGCGTTCCTTGGCTTGTCAAACATCGCTTTTCTCCTTCAGGTTCAAACGACTGATTTGGACGCCCCTCATCAACTATGCCGAAACTCAGCAATCTCCTTGAGCACGTTGACGGGGATGTGGACGGACCCCCCGCACTCCGACATGCCGAATTCCTCTATGACGCGTTCGACGTCGAGCCTGAAGACGTACTCACCCTCGTAGTCGAGGTCCTTCGCGGGGTCGAGCGACCCGAGGCAGAACCTGTCGCCGTTGAGGTCGTCGACGCAAAAAACGTCGAACGAGCCGTGGCTGCTGGGTGTGAATGCTGCGCTGTGTTTGAAGCTCATTGCTTTTCTCCTCGAAATTCGCCGTCTATGAGGGCCGTCGGGTTTTCCCGGAAGGATCAGCCCTGCATTTGCTTAGTACTGTGTCGGCGCAAGAAAGCGGAGTTTGAGGCTTCGATGGATTCGCGCTCGATCGTCTCCGGCACGCTCGTTGCGATCTCGTCGGACAGGGTGCTGAAGGGTCGCGGTGCGCCCGGCTACCGGGGAATCGCGCGGTCAGCCATCCCGGCCCGTGGCCTCCGGTGATCCCGGGCACAGTACGTTTAATACCGGTGCAGGGCACGGTCTCCACTAACCTTTTATGGGGCAAAAGGCCAGGTCGTCAGCTCGTCGATGCGGTCAAGGTTGATCGACGGTCTCGGCGTCGTCTTGTTCGTTCGCTTTTTCCTTCAACCACCGCAGGTCGTCGAAGTACCAGCGGAACAACTCCTCGGGATCCTCCTCGGCCTCCTTGCGCCACTGCTCGAACACGTCCTCGTGGCCGGAGCCTACGGTCTCGTAGCCGAGGAAGTGCTCCACCCTCTCGCCGCGGGCGACGGTCCGGTGCAGTTCCTTGCCGTCCTTGTCGCAGAGCACGGCCCTCACCTGCAAGGTGCCTGCTGCCGGGATGATGGACATCACGGTGTGCGCGAGGACGGCATCTCTCGTGATATCGATGTACTCGCCCATGCCCCCGTCCTGCTCCTGGGGATCAAGCGCAAGCGTCACCGGGGACATGAATATCTCGCCATCCTCGCTGCCGCGTTGCACGCACCATGCGATCACGCGCAGCTTCTCAAGTTTCACCGTGTACCTCGTCATGCTGCTTCTCCTTTGGTCGTGGGTCGCGGATCGCGGTCGTACACCCACCACATGCCCTCATCGTTGCGCCGGACCAAGCCGAGCTTCAGCGCCCCCGGCATGAGCCTGCGGCGGACGTAGTCGTAGAGCGTGTCGCAGTCGCGACACCAGCCGCCGTCGCTGTACGCCGCCTCCGCGTCCTCGCAGATGGCGCATGCGCCATGCTTGTATCGCGACCGCGCCAGCGCCTTCTTGGACGCGAGAGCCGCCTCGCGGTGCAGCATGAGCGACGGCACGTTCTTGCAGAAAGTCTTCATCGGGTCCATCGCCAAAGTGAGGTACTTGGCGCTATACGCGTTTTCCCTGAGCGACCAAGCCATCAGCCTGTCGAACTCGGGATACGGCAGGTTGCTGTCGGCCCAAGCATCAAAGACCAGCTTGACCCAGTCCCCGGACACGGACTTGAAGTGTGCGGTCTTTTCGCCATGCAGCTGCCAGAACTTCTTGGCGAGCCCCTTCGCCATCTCTTTCGCCTCCGCATAGGACGGCTCCGGCTCGGCCGGCGTCGACTTGAGGAGCGCCGACGCCGGAAAGCCGCAAGCCTCCTCGAGCCGTCGCGCGGCGGCGCGATCTTTAACCAGCGCCTTGCTGACGCTTTGCAGCAGGACGTCGTCGTCCCTGTCGTATTGTTCGGACTGCCCGGCCAGGATCGGGGTTGGCTTTTGGTTTTGTTCTTGGTTTGCTAGCATGCCAACGCTCCTCGGGGTTGGTCCTGGGTCCCGCTCAGCGTTAGCTGACTAACTGACCGGCTGGCTGACGACCGAGTCAGATAGATATCCATCCCGAAGTCGGAGACGAAGAAGCAAATGCAAAAGCAGAAGCAGTCTGCAGATGAAGTTGCAGTTGCAGTAGAAGTAGAAGATGCAGAGGCATCGGCAAGCATTGCATAAGCAATGCCAGAAATATGCTTGTGACATGATTTACGCATTGTCCTCATCCTGTATCTGCGGCTCCTGCCTCTTACCAGACCATCTTGCGGCCGCGCCTTTCTTGGCGCGTTCGGTCTGCTTCTCCGCGTGTTCGGACAGGTCGTCGTAGTACTCGCGCAGCCTGAGGTTAGTCAGGCGGCCGGGGAACCGTTCCTTGTCGAACTTGACGAGGACGGCTTTCTTGACTTCGCTCCACTCATCCTTGCTGTCCGCGCCGGATAATTTGAACAGCGCGTAGTCGTCGTCCGGCAGTGTCGCAACGGGATCGGAGTCCCAAGCGTGGCAGAGGAGCCGAATGTAGGCGCCGCATTCTGCGAGCGTCATCACGGTCGTGCCGCTGCCGAGGAAGTCTTTTGCGTAGAGCTGGAATGCCGGTGGCTTGCTCATGCCGATTCCCCCGGACGCAGCGTTGGTTCGTTCTGTTGTGTATCCATAGTCTTCAACCTTCAAAATGGGGCAGCGGGTTGAAGGGTCGCTGCCCCTGGAA
>Ga0187890_10002759_pt1 | contig 12198 bp, 7 predicted proteins | sample June2016WEW_21_1_FD_133005 | JGI IMG/M metagenome (GOLD analysis project Ga0187890, IMG submission 133005) | Peatland microbial communities from SPRUCE experiment site at the Marcell Experimental Forest, Minnesota, USA - June2016WEW_21_10 | ecosystem: Environmental > Terrestrial > Soil >... | reverse complement strand
GTGATCACTGCCACCAACACAACTTCGACGAGCGTTACCATCTCGAAGGTTTCTATCTACGGCAGTGGAACCAAGGTTTTCCACGAGACGAATACGTGCGGCGCTGCCATTGGGCCTGGCAGCCAGTGCAGCATCAGCGTCACCTTTACCCCGTTGGTGAAAGGACTACACGTCGCGGATATACAATTGCAGTTCACCGGATCCGTGGACCCAACGCCGCTGGTCATGAGTGGGACGGGGGTTCTGCCGTAGTTCGCTTCGGGGTTGCAAGCGTGGATCGTGCTGGTATGGTCGATCGTCGGCACGTGCAAGCATCGCGGTGGTATGCGGGGGAGCTCTTTGCTTGGCTTCGCCGATATCCTTCATTTATCTGTTTTATTTGGCTTTCGCCGCCGCTTGCTCGATCAACTCCGCCACTTCTCTCGGGTGAGACAGCATGGCCAGATGATTAGCAGGCACGGTGATTGAAGTTGCCTTTATAGTCGCTGCTTCGTCTTTCTCGAGTTCCGGCGGAATCGCCCGGTCGTTGCCCGCAATCACTGCCCAGGAAGGCTTGCTCTTCCACGCAGCTGTCGTAACTGCGGCTCCGAAAACAGATGCCGACGTTTGTCCCTGTGTCGCCGTGAGTGTCTGCTGCTCACTAGCCGGGAGATCCTGCGCCATGTCTTCGGCAATCCCTTTTGGAGTCGCCGTTAGAAAACCCTCAGCGTCGGGCCGGAGCTCGCCGCCCAGGGGAGCGGGCGGATACGGTTTGCTGACGGAATTGATGGATTCCCCATCCCCAGGCGCGAACGCCGCCACGTAAACCAACCCGACAACTTTTGGGTCATTACCCGCTTCGGTAATCACCACGCCCGCGTAGGAATGGCCGACAAGTATTACTGGCCCGTCCTGCAACGCGATGATGCGCTTCGTCGCCGCTACATCGTCAGCCAGCGAGGTCAGAGGATTCTGCACAGCGACCACATGAAAGCCCTTCGCTTGGAGCAGCGCAATCACTCTGGACCAGCACGATCCATCCGCCCAGGCTCCGTGAACCAGGACAATATTTTTGGTCCCTTGCGGGATGTTCGTCTGGGCGAATCCTCTCATGTCGAGTCCGGATGACAGGATCAGCATCGTGGTTGCGATCAAAGCGGTTCGGTACGTTTGCGAGAGTTTCATTTCCATCTCCTCGTTAAACAAACTCTCGCGATTAAGCCAGAACAACCTTGGCCGCACAATTAGACGATGGTATCGCCAATACTTTTGTATCGACTCAAGTGCCTTCAATAGCTGAGGCGCGCGGCTTTTTCCGATCCAGTTGCCCTTCGCTTTGATCGATTTTCAGATCTGAAACCTGATGTCGCAAGGGTCGCAGCGAAGGATTCCAACGTGGAGTGAAAAACTTGAATTCGCAATTCCCGCCGAGCGATAAACCTATGTGATGTCGGGAAATGTCGTGCAGACCTTCTTCCCCCGGCGATTTCGAGGCAGAGAGATAGCAGAAAAACACTAGAGACTACGAGTGCCATCGCACCTAGAATTTTCCCCGCCGTCTCGCTGTGCCGAAATACCGCACTGCAATTGGTTCTTGTGCAAAAGGAGTTTCCGTTCATGTTCAGACGGGTTTCTAGATTGCTTTTGGCGTTTCTCATGTTTTTGATGGCGTGCAACAACTGCTTGCATGCGCAATCTTGCCCCGCCAGACAGCATCCGAATTTCAGAATTGATCTGGCTCCCGAACTGGCGAGCGAGCGGCTTTCTGGCAGGCTGATTATCATGATGTCGACTCAGTCCAAGCCCGCCGAACAAATCACCCCTAGTTTTGGGCCGGATGCTCATTCCGTGTGGGTCGCGGCGAAGGAGATTCATGACCTGACGCCTGACACACCAGCCGACCTGGATCCTGATGAGCTAGCGTACCCGCAGAAATTCTGCACGGCTCCGGAAGGAAGTTACAAGATTCAGGCAGTACTGGACGTCAACCACGATTTCGCGTATCACGACGGCGCGTCTGACAGCGATTTCGTGAGCAAAGTTGTCGAACTGCCTTTCCATCCTGCCGCGGGTGAAGTCATTTCGCTCACGCTGGTGGAACGTGAGTCAGACACGCCCGTTCAGCTTGCTCCCCGAACCGAGTTGTTCGATTTCGTGAGCCCGAAATTGTCCGCGTTTTGGGGACGTCCGATGCACATGCGCGGCGCGATTCTGGTGCCGCCGAGTTACAGCATGGGCAAGAGTCGCTATCCGACTGTCTACATGACCCATGGCTTCGGCGCAGACATGAAGTATCTGGCCCAGCGCAGCGCGGGCAACATCAACAAGTTGATGGAAGATAAAAAAATCCCTGAAATGATATGGGTATTTATGCTCGAGGCTTGTCCGGGTGGTACGCATGAGTTTGCAGATTCGGTAAACAATGGGCCGTGGGGAATGGCGTTGACCACCGAACTGATTCCTGAGCTGGAAAAGAAATATCGGATGGATGCAAAACCCAGTGGAAGATTCCTTACCGGTCATTCCTCAGGGGGATGGGCTGCGCTATGGATCCAAGTGAGTCATCCGGAATTTTTTGGCGGCACCTGGCCCACAGCCCCTGACACCGTCGACTTCCGCACTTTTGCCGCCCAGACTGACCTCACCAAACAGCCTCCGCCAAATTTCTATCGCACGGAGGATGGAAGCCCGCGCATGTTTATTCGCATGGAAGGAAAAGATACGCAATCGATGGAAGGCCTGGCAAAGCAGGAACGTGTATTGGGCGACTATGGCGGGCAGTTGGCTTCGTTTGAGTGGGTTTTTAGTCCTCGGGGCAAGGACGGCCGTCCTATGCCTTTGTTCGACCGCGATACCGGGAACATCGATCCTGAAGTCGCCGCATACTGGGAGAAGCACTATGACATTGCCAACCTTCTACGGACAAACTGGAAAACGCTCGGTCCCTTGCTGAATGGAAAGATTCACATGACCGTAGGCACCGCCGACACTTTCCACCTCGATGAATCCGCGCGTTTGCTGGAGCAGACGATCAAAGACCTCGGAGGGAAGGCCAGCTTCACGTATCCAGATGGACGCAATCACTTCGACCTGTATCAGGGCGGATTGACGGAGAAGATCGCTAGCGAGATGTATACCGTGGCCCGACCTGCAAGCGGCCATCGCGACTGAAGAGCGACCGCAGTGATACGCATGTGCCGGTATTCAGTCGATTATTCTGAGATGAATTCTGCAGTTATCCTCAAAACAAGAAGCCTGCTACCTGCTCGGCAATCTTCTGGCTCTTTTCAACAAGCTCGGTTCGTTCGAGCCCGGCACTGTTCGAACTGACTCTTACCAGGAACGCGCGTTCCCGCACTCTGCTTACCACTTGCTCCGAAAACTGATTCTTCCTGCGGAGGCCACAAAGCAAGGCTTCGTTACCGATAGCGCGGAGCGGAGTGGCGTTTCGCCCGCATTTCGCGGAGTAAGATGCAAACTCGCGGCTCGGGTCCTTCATCGTCTCTACTACGATTTGTAAGCTGCTGAGCACCGCACCTTCCCGGTGGATGAATTCACAGGTGGCGTCGGTTTTATCTGCACCAGTTTTATCCGCACCAGTTTTATCTGTAGCAGGATGAGTGACCGTAAAGGTGACTGATCCCTTCAGCGCACCGGCCGCGGTCGCGGCGTTCAACCAAGGGCAATTTTCACTTGCCCCACAGATCGCCGGCGCGGCTATTGGGGTTTTGGGAATGCCGGAACATGATTATTGGCACTCGAAAGGAGAGAATCGCGAAATTCCCGACCACCCAAAATGCCGTTGATCCTTGGCACGGGTACCCCGTATCTCCGAATCGTCGTGGAGATGCCGACGCTCCTGACGACGACTGTATCGACGCTTGGGAGAATGCGAATCTTCTCGATCACGTGTGGGCGATAAGGCTGAAAAGGAGAGCGATATGAACTCCTACAGCATTTTCATCCCTGGCCGTTTTGACGATGTTTTCATCTATATGGGGCGTCTGCTCGGGTTCACAAGGGAACGGAGTATCAGAGTGTAGAGCCTGGAAAATCGCCTAGGACATCCAATCGCGTTTTCCATCAATGGGTGAGCTTCCAACATTACCATTCTGCAGAAATGACTACCTTGAGAGCCCTGCTCTTCGACTCCTCAGTGCAACCGAAGGCGTGCAAAACGCGATCGGCGCACAGCTTGCGACGTTTCCTGCTCCATACCTAGAGCTGAGCGCCAACAGTTTTGAACAGGAGAAACGCTTAGACTCAATGCAAAGTCGCTTCTGAATGTTTTGGCGTACAGTCAGCGTATTTACATTGGAACCGAGCAGGGACTATTCGATCTTCGAGTGGAGTGGGAAAATTCGGGGCGCATTTCGCCATCTGCTCCTGAGCATCAACTGGAATCGCGTTGTGTCAGCACCACGGCGAAAGTTCGGCGTCGTTCTTGCGTCGTGTTCAGATGACGGGCTCTGGTCTGCCCGAACGCCGTCGCTTCTTGTCCCGAAATCCCCGTTTGAGCAAAATCAGGACCGGTCCGTGCGCGAATTGGTTAGCGGAGAGTATTGTCAATTATCACAATGCCAGTGACTTGTCACTCCTCACGAATCTTTTCGAACGGCCAGGAGCGGGCACGTCTCACTTCCTAGAAACCGGCGAATCCAGACAGATCGTTGATGTCGGCCTAGACAAGGTTGACGTGCCTGTTCTCTTTCAGGCGATACATGACCGATTCCGGGTGGACCGCGATTCTATCCAGTTTGTGTATAACGACGATCGTCTCTTCTTCGTGCATTCATATTCTGGACGGGTCCTTTCTGCTGCCCTATCGCAGCCCAAGACTCACGGCTTAAGTGCAGTGGAGCCTGCTAAAGTAAGACTTGTGCGGAATCGCAGGCGACACCCGGAAATGTAATCAGCGCCTCGCCAATCAGAGGCGGGGTCGTATTCGAAAAGGATGCAAAGGTCGCCACACTAACACAAAAGGAATGGTTTCCCATCACCAATGAGCCTGCGGTCTCCGTCCGAACATTTCCGTTGTCGCGGCGCTCAAGGAATTTAGTCGCTGCTACTCTAAACAATGGTCTCCTTCTTTCTGCGATCGTTCCGTATAAGCGAACCAGTGCCAGGACGCGATGTAGCCGGTTGACTTTGTAATGCGATTCTCGTGGTCTGTTCACACTCGTGGCCGATAAGATGCCCTCAAGACCGCCGAGATGCTGCTGGATGACGTGAAGACGGAAACTATCCGCGTTAACAGGTGGAGGCTGCTCCACGCTCGGCTAGAGCCCTCATTCTCCGAGGCTTTGATCTTAAGACGTTGTATCATGCGTACAGCGCCAGGCTGCTGATGTTCGCATGTTCCTGAGCTTCTTCCGACTCAGCGTCCTTGCCTTTGAGGTAGGCAAGCGTCACGTCCAGCGACTCATGACCGAGGCGGACGGTCTTTGCTGATGGCGTGTGTTGGGACACAACCGAAGCGTAAAATTCTGGGCGGAATCACCGCAAACCTATATGGCTGCCCCGGTCCACGCACTCATCTCAGACGATGCTAAAGAACTCGTTCGGCTCTGCCGTACCGGGCGACTGCATGACGTAGAGAAATGGATCGCTGCCGGCAAACCGCTGGATGTTCCTGTCGCAAAGAACAGAAAAAGCAGAACGCTACTTCAAATTGCCGTTGAGACTGGTAACAGGCAGTCATACAAACCGCAATCAGGTTTGAACTATCCCCTCTGGGGCTGGGAGCACAGAACGGGGGACGGCGGGTATTTGCACCGAAAACTTCGATCCGTTGTCAGGTGCGCTCTCGATCGTGATCGAACCGCCGTGCCGCTCGACGATCCAACGGGCAATTGCCAGACCCAATCCGGCTCCACCGGCTGCGCGTCCACGCGATTTATCGACGCGATAAAACCTTTCGAAGACCTTCGACTGTTCTTCAGCTGAGATTCCGATTCCGGAGTCGCTCACGCTGACAACAGCGCGCCGCTCGCGGTCGTCAAGGGTCACTTCAAGGGTCACGTCGATGTGCCCCGTAGGTGGCGTATATTTCACGGCGTTATCCAGCAGGATGGCCAAAACCCTCCGCAACGCCGATTCGTCCGCCACTACCCAGACTTGACCAGCGTCGTCGGAATGGAAGGCAAGCTCGTGGCCGGCTCGGACGGCGTGAGTTTGCCAGCCCTGCACGCAGTCCCGCAGCAACTCTCCAAGTTCAACCGGTTGCAGTTTAAGAGACTCGCTGCCGGAATCGGCGCGAGCCAACGCGAGTAAGTCTTCGATCAAGACGGAAGTTCTTTCCGTTTCGTTCAGAATGTGCTGCAGCGCTTCGCGATAGGCATGGGAATCTCGCGCTCTTCGTAGTGCAACTTCGGCTTCAGTGCGCATGAGCGAGATCGGGGTGCGCAACTCGTGCGACGCATCGGCGGTGAACTGGGTGATGCGCAGGAACACTTTTTCAATACGATCGAGCATATCGTTCAAGGTGTCGGAGAGACGTTGCAGTTCGTCGCCGGTATCCAGTTTCTCCAGCCGGTTGCTGAGATTGTGGCCGCTGATATTGCGGGCGGTGCGAGTCAGTGCGTCCACCGGGGCCAACGCACGATGACTTAGCCAGTGGCCGCCGATGGCTGAGATCATCAACACCAGCGGAGCCAACAACAGAAGGTAGTTCTGGAGAGCGCGCAGGGTCTCCCGCACCTCCTTCATTGGAGCGCCCGTCGCAATCAGAAAAGTAAGGCCGTGAGTATTTATGCTCGATTGAAGGAAGCGGAGATGCCGTTCTCCGACCTCTCGATCTTCGTACAAATCTTTGGAAGGCGGACCGCTGCCGGAAGCCGAAACCGGGGGCGCGAAAGAATTCTTTCTCAGAAAGTCGGACACATACACGGGCCCACCATTTGATGCGTAGATCGCCAGATATTCGCCGGCGTGCTCCTCGGCGTAGGTCTCTGCAACTTCTTCCTGAAACTTGGGCACATCGGCATTTTTCTTCTGCGCCGCCAGGAAGCTGCGCACGTCCGCAGCCTGATCCTGCAAGTTCTTGTCTACGAGACTGACAAGATGGTGGCGCAACACCAACCACATGCCTGCTCCGAACGCGAACTGGCCCAAGGCGAAGATCGCCAGATACCAGAGCGTAAGGCGCCAGCCGATGGAGAGCCTGGTCACGGTTGGGAGACCTCGCGGATTACATATCCCACGCCGCGAACGGTGTGAATGAGCTTGGCGCGGCCGGGGGAATCGATCTTGTTGCGGAGCAGGTGCATAAACGCATCCAGGGTATTCTCTTCAATCTCGCGGTCAAAGCCCCATACCGCTTCGATCAGCGCCTGGCGGGCAACCACCTTGCCCGCGCGGAAGACCAGCCGCTCTAGCAAATTGTATTCCGTGCGGGTAAGGGAAATGCGGATTTGGCCGCGCGAAACCTCGCGACTGGAAGGTTCCAGCACCAGGTCGGCGACCCGCAGGCTGGAATCAATGGCCGCCATGGCGCGGCGCTGGACCGATCGCAGCCGGGCCAGGAGCTCCTCGAAAGAAAAGGGTTTGGTCATGTAGTCGTCGGCGCCGAGGTCGAGCCCGCGGACGATGTCCGGCACGGAGTCTTTGGCTGTGAGCATGAGGAGGGGCGTGCGGATTTTATCGGACCGAAGCCGTTTCACCATTTCAAAGCCGCTGAGTTTGGGCAACATGATGTCGAGAATGATCACGTCGAACTCGAAGCCCTTGGCCAGCGCGAGCCCCTCGGCGCCGTCGAAAGCGCAGACCGCGGAGTGTCCCTCTTCCGTGAGTCCCTTGCGGAGAAGCTCGGCCATGCGGGTTTCGTCTTCAACGATCAGCAGCTTCATCGGCGGCGTCCTCGGCCGGCAGCAAGACAAAATAAAGTCTTAGAACGGAAACCAAGCCCCAACCAAGTCCCCACGGTCACAATAACGGATCGTTCCAAGAATCGGCCAACCTGAAGAAATATTAACTTCCCTTTCATCACGGCTTCACATGTTCTCCCTAGAATTTATGGTTATCTCGACACGCTAAAAATCTAGTGTGACGGAGATTACGGGCCTCCGCAAGGCTCGCCTTGCCCACGTCGGCTGCGAGATTCCCTCGGTTGGACAGTTTTAGTCGCAGTTCTACAAGGAGCTGAAGTCATGAAACCTGAGCCCTCCCCTAAGAGCGTTTTCCTCAGTTTGCAGTTCGCCGCGGCTTTCGTTCTTATAGCTTTGCTCGCAGCCTCCGCCTTCGCCCAGGGAGGAAGAGGCACCATCGCCGGGCGTGTGACCGACAGCGGAGGTGCGGTGTTGCAGGGTGCCAAGGTGGAGATCGAGCCGGGCAACAACCTTTCCCGGGCGACTAATAATGAGGGGGAATTCACGGTCAGTGACCTTGCGCCCGGAAGCTACAAAGTCAAGATCTCCTACATAGGCTTCGTGACTCACAACGAGGATGTGAAAGTGATTTCCGGTCAGACCGCACGGCTCGACGCCGTGTTGAAGGTCGAGGGAAAAGGGGAAGAGGTATTTGTTACGGGCGACCGGCCGCATGGCGAGGCCGAAGCCATCAATCGCGAGCGCACGTCCGACAATATTCTCAACGTCCTCCCTTCTGACGTGATCACCAGCCTGCCCAACGCGAACATCGCCGACGCCGTAGGCCGATTGCCCAGCGTTACTCTGGAGCGCGACGAGGGCGAAGGCAAATACGTGCAGATTCGGGGAACTGAGCCGCGGCTGAACAATCTCACCATCGACGGCATCAACGTGCCTTCTCCGGAAGCTGGGGTCCGCCAGGTCAAACTTGATACCATTCCCGCCGGCATCGTCGAGTCGGTCGAAATCAACAAAACGCTTTCGGCGAACCAGGATGGCGACGCGATCGGAGGATCGGTCAACCTGCGCACAAAAACCGCGGGGGATGCGCCCACTCTCACTCTTGAAGGCATCGGCGGGTGGACTCCGATCCTGAACACGCGGTACATCGGCCAGCTCAGCGGCACGGTCGGGCAGCGATTTGGACACGACAAGCGATTCGGAGCCTTGTTCTCAGGAAGCTATGACTACAACGGCCGCGGCATCGACGACATCGAGCCCTCGCCCGACCCGAATTACGCGTTGCCTTATTACGACAGCCTGGACCTGCGCGAGTATCGCTACAAGCGCAGTCGCTACGGTTTCGGCGGCTCACTCGACTACAAGCTCAAGGATCCAGCCTCGGGGGTTTTCCTGCGTTATTTCTATTCCGACTTCAAAGACTACGGCGATAAATGGGTGTACACGCTGAACGATGGCGGTGGCCCAAACTTCTCCACCTCCAACCGCCTTCCCGACTATGGGATTTTGAACCTGGCCATTGGCGGAAAGCACATTCTTGATAAGTCATGGCTCAGTTGGGAATTATCGGTTGCACGGGCACGTCAAACGGCCGCGGCCGGAAATCCGGGTGTTGACTTCCAATACAACGGCGGCGCGACCTGCTACTACGACGTTTGGACCACGACGAATTTTCACTTGCCACAGTTCAATCCCGCCTGCGATGCCGTGGGATCGCCGATTTTCGACCCCACGCAGTGGTCCCTCTTGGATGTAAACACGACTTCGGGCATTACTTCCCAGATCAACCTACAGGGAGCATTTTCCTACGCCAGAAACTACCACCTGGGCTCCCACGCCTCGACGTTCGAGGTTGGCGCTAAGGTGCGAAATGCTCACAAGGGCCAGGACGCGTATTCCCCGACCTACGATCAGAACAGCTTCGCGAACCCGCCTCTGGGGCCGCTGATGACGCAATTCCAGACCGGATTCACCAACCCGAACTATTACTACGGGGCCTACCATTTTGGCCCGGTCACCAACTTCGGCAAGATCATCGGCGATCTGGGCAACCTGCAAAGCCAGGGCATTCTCTCGCTGGATGAAGGCGCCACGCACCTCGGTTCGGATGCAAGCAATTACAACCTCACGGAGCGAGTCTCGGCCGCCTACGCGATGAATACGGTCGAGTTTGGCCGCTTCCGGCTGCAGACCGGCCTACGCATCGAGGCCACACAGTTGAACACGCTCGGCTTCATCGTGACCAATGATGAAAACGGCAACTACATCTCAACCGCCCCAACTGCGGCCAATAATTGGTACTGGGACCCGATGCCCAGCGTGCAGTTGCGCTACCGTATCACCGACAACTCCGACATTCGGGCGGTCTACGGCAGAGGTATCTCCCGGCCTGATCCCTACGACACCATTCCTTATGTCACGCTCGACAAGTCCTCTACTCCGTACAGCGTGGGCATAGGCAATCCCAACCTGAAGCCCGAACACGCCAACAGCTACGACCTGCTTTATCAGCACTACCTGAAACCCTTTGGCGAGATTCAAGGTGGCTTTTTTTACAAGCAACTGAGCGCTCCGATTTATTACGTCGACAACCCCACGCTTAGTTCGGGAGATCCCTACTACAACCAGTACCCCGGATACCACTTGGACTACATCATCAACGGAGTCAACGCGAACCTCTACGGTTTTGAAGCGGCCTATATTCAGCACCTGGGATTCCTACCCGGCGGCCTGAGTGGATTTGGAATTTCGGCAAACTATAGCTGGACACACTCCGACGCCGGCACACTCCCCGTCCGCACTGACCATCCTGCTCTGCAGCGCCAGGCTCCAGTAACCTGGAACTTCAGCCCTACCTACGATAAAGGCCGCTTCTCGTCCCGCCTTGGCGTTAGCTACAACGGTGCCAGCATCTTCCAATACCAGTGGGAGCATTGCACTCCGACCGTGGCCGCAGCTGGCAATTGTGAAGACCCGAGCAATCTGGGCCCCAAGGGTCCGGCAGGGGACATTTACCTCCTTCCGCACACTCAGATCGACGCGCAGGTTAGCTACCGAATACAGAAGAGTCTCACGGTGCTGGCGCAAGGCTTGAATCTCACGGATGAAGTCTTCGGGTTCTACAACGGCAGCCCCTGGTACATGATCCAGCGCGAGTACTACAAACGGACCTATTCTTTCGGCCTGCGGTGGCAGCCGCGAAGGGAATACTAACCATGCTCCCGCAGCCGAGATTTAGAAGGTTCCATATTCAGTTAGCTTTCAGATTCCGCGTGTAGTATTCGATGACGCTGGCAGCAAGCGAGCTGCCAGCGGAAGCCCGACCAACAGGAGATTCCATGACCGTCATTCCGCGGCGAACACTTGCCCGAGCGACCGTTTGTCTGCTCATAACGCTCCTGATGTCGCTCCTCGTAGTGGGCGCAGGCGCGCCGTCGCTTGGCGGCTACAGCGTAACCAAGAAAATTCCCATCGCTGGCCAGGGCAGTTTTGACTATCTGACGGTTGACGAAGCCGGACGCCGTCTGTATGTCTCGCATGGCACGCAGGTGGAAGTGCTCGATGTGGATTCGGGCGCTGTGGTTGGCAATATCCCCAACACCCTGGGCGTGCATGGAATCGCTATCGCGGCCGAGTTCGGCCGCGGCTTTGTGAGTAACGGGCAATCGTCGACGGTTACCATCTTCGACTTGAAAACGCTGAAGCCGATCTCGGATGTGCCCACGGGAAAGAAGCCCGACGCGATCATCTACGACCCCGCCACGAAGCGTGTTTTCGCCTTCAACGGCGGCAGTGACAGCGCCACGGCCATCGACGCGGCCACGGGCAAGATCGCCGGCACCGTTGATCTCAAAGGTGGTCCTGAGTTTGCTGCGGCAGACGGCCAGGGGTTTGTCTACAACAACCTGGAAGACGAAAACCTGGTGTTGAAGATTGACGCCAACAAACTCACCGTGGAACGGCGTTGGCCGACGGCGCCGTGCGCTTCCCCCAGCAGCATGGCCATTGACCGGACCAACCACCGTTTGTTCCTCGGCTGCCGCAGCAAAGTGATGGCCGTGATGAATGCCGACACCGGGCAAATCATCACCACGCTGCCCATCGGCGATCATGTCGACGCTACGGCGTTCGATCCCGAGACCAAGCTCATCTTCAACTCGAACGGCGAAGGCAGCGTGACGGTAATTCACCAGGATAGTGCAGACAAGTATTCCGCGGTTGAAACCGTGAAGACGTTGCCGCGTGCCAAGACCATGGCGCTGGACCCGAAGACGCATCAGCTATTCTTATCCACCGCGGAAGCGGGACAGTTTGAAGTGCTCGTGGTAGGTCACTAAGTGAAATTCTTTCAAGACTTGACGATTGCCGTGCTCTTTCTTGGCTGCGTTGCCTG
>Ga0187890_10002757_pt1 | contig 12199 bp, 10 predicted proteins | sample June2016WEW_21_1_FD_133005 | JGI IMG/M metagenome (GOLD analysis project Ga0187890, IMG submission 133005) | Peatland microbial communities from SPRUCE experiment site at the Marcell Experimental Forest, Minnesota, USA - June2016WEW_21_10 | ecosystem: Environmental > Terrestrial > Soil >... | reverse complement strand
TGCGCGTCCGTGCGTGTAGTACGGCTCAATGACGATGTTGCCGCGCCGCTCGTGCGCTTCAAGAAGACAGCGGCGTCATTTGCAGGATTGCCTTGCGCATCTCTCACGTGCCCCTGCACCGTGACATGGCGGGTTGCTGAGCCGTTTGTGCAACGACTGGAATAAACGAAACAGCTCCTGCCAGCACGCAGAGGGCAACGATCACTTCAACTCTTCGAATCGGGCTGGACGCCACGCGCACTGATCTCCTGGGAAAATCGCGATCAACAACAGAATAAAGAATTCGCGATGGTTGCTGCCATTCTAGTCAGGGCTAGCACGCTCCGCAATCGACACTGCTTGCGGCCAGGTTTTACAATGACACACCCACTGTTTACAAGCTGAATTGACTCGAACGGGTCGAGGAGAGTCTGGAGTGAAGATGAGAGTCAGGCGAATCCGGGTTTGCTTATCTGCCGTTTTGCTGTTGACATGCATCGCCGGCGTAGTGGAAAAGCGCAAGATCATTATCGATCAGGATGCAGCCGGTCCTGCGGGTACAGACCAGCAGGCGATTCTATTACTGATTCAGTCTCCACAGACCGAGGTGCTGGGCATCACGGTTGTGACTGGCGACGCATGGCTCACCGAAGAAGTCGCGCACACGCTGCGAACGCTCGAACTCATCGGACGCACCGACATCCCCGTCGTTCCCGGAGCCGAGAACCCGCTGGTCCGCACGAAAGAGGGCACGGAGCAGTGGGAACTGCGCTACGGCTCTGTCGCCTGGCTCGGAGCGTGGACGCCGCGTGTTTACCACGCGCCGCGCGAAGTCCCCAAGATGCTGGAGGGCGCGCCCACAACCAAACCTTCCGCCGAAGACGCTGCCCACTTCCTCATCCGATTGGTGCACAAGTATCCGCATGAAATTACCATCTACGAGGGCGGCCCGATGACGAATCTCGCCCTCGCGATTACGATCGACCCCGAGTTTGCGAGCCTTGCAAAAGAACTGGTGTTCATGGGCGCGAGCCTGAATCCGCAAACCATCGACCCCGAGTTCATAAATACGCCGCGCCACGAATTCAATCTCTGGTTCGACCCCGAAGCAGCGCACATCGTGCTGCGCGCTCCGTGGAGGAAGATTGTCTGCACGCCCGTCGACATTTCCATGAAAACGCGCATGACGATGGATCTGATTGATAAGATCAAGACCGGAACCACGCCGTCCGCAAAATACATCGGAACCTACGGCCATCTATTCGGGACTTATAACTACCTCTGGGATGAACTTACATCTGCGGCGTGGCTCGACCCGACACTGATTACAAAAACGGAAACAAAATACATGGATGTGGATCTGGATCGGGGTGCAGGATACGGCGATACGCTGACTTGGACGGACAATGACAAGCCCAAGCGCGATCTGCGGCCGGTCGAAGTCCAGGTCGATCTGGATACGGAGCGCTTCTACAAAATGTTCGTGGATCTGCTGAAGGCAGAGACGCCGAAGCCGTAGTTCTACATAAAACTTTCGACATAAAACTATTGTTCTAGCTGATGCATCATGCTGAGTGCGGCCGGATGATCTGGATGCAGCTTGAGTAATCCGTTGAGCACGGTGCGCGCCTGTTCGGGATCACCTTCAATGACATGCACGCGTGCCAGGTTGAGGTAGGCCTGGTCAAAGTCGGGGGCGACGCGGATGCATTCCTCGAAGGTTGCGACTGCTTCATCGCGGCGTTGCGTGCGCAAATACAAGATGCCGAGATTGTTGAGCGCTTCGGGATAGGCCGGGCGGGCCTTCAGGGCAAGTTGCAGGTAGTCGAACGCGCGGGTCGCGTCCTCCTTCTGCGCATACACCATTCCAAGCCCATAGTTCGCATCGGCGTCACCAGGACGGAGTTGAAGAGCGCGCTCGTAGGTTTCGCGGGCCTCGTCCCATTGCTTTGCCTGACGATAGGCGCTGCCGAGGTTGTTCAGCGCAATCAGGTGATCAGGACTCAGACGGAGCGCTTCCTGAAAATACTTGACTGCGTCGGCCGTGTGTCCCTCACGTCCCGCGAGCAAGCCAAGGTTATTCCACGAATTAGCCTGCGTATCGGGATAGCTCGCGCGCAATTTGAGAGCGCGTTCGAAACACTTTCGGGCTTCGGCGTTCTTCTGTTGATTGAGATAAACGCTCCCGATGCCATAGATTGCCTCGGCGCTCTCGGGATCATCGTGAAACGCGATTTGAAACGCCGCTTGCGCTTGGTCGAAATATCCGCGCTGAAAAAACACTGAACCATAACTGAGATAGTTGCGACTGAATTCAACAACCTCCGTGACACCCGGGAAGGGAAGCGCGCGCGCCAGCCGTTCGGCCGGGGTTTGCGGAAGGTTGCGAAGGTCGTGTTCGAGGTGCGCGGGATCGACGGGGCCCTGATAGACCTTAACGATTTCACCCTCGGGATCAATCAGAAAGGCAGTGGGAAGGGTGAGGTCGCGATGCCGGTCAAATAAGTAGCTATAGAGAATGTTGTAAACAGCGCCCACGTCATCGGTGCCCTGAAGAACCGGGAACGATAGCTTCTGTCCGGCGACGAAAGCGCGAAGTCTGTCTTCGTTGTTGGGATCGTCGAGATTGATTGCGATTAGGTGAGCATGGGGCGACACGGAAGCGTGCCATTGACTTAGAGCGCTCCAGTTGTGACGTGAACGGTCATCGCTTGCGGCACCAAGGGTCAGCAAGACTGAGCCGCCTCGAAGCGAAGACAGGGTTTGCTGGCGGCCGCTAAAGTCGGAAAGGGAAAAATCTGGGGCGGAAATTGGCGCCAGCAGCCATGTTTCAGCCGTGTCGGGGAGTATTTCCGTCGGTTGCGGCTTGACTTCTCCCAATTGTTCGACCCGCGTGGATGAGCGGAAAGGCTCGAAGCGCGAAGGCGCGACACCTTCTTCCACCCAGATGCGGTGCTTGATGGGCAGGTCGCGCAATTCCTGCAGCAGTCCGCTCGGCCAGCGGATCGACGCGTTCACCACACCTTTTGCGGATCCAAGACCGAAAAAGACATCCTTGCTGTGTTGCGAGATAAAGCCCGATCCGGCCTGCAGCGAACGGGTTTGCCGTCCCTTGTCGGTTTCGATCGTAATCACGGCTCCGATGGCATCGCGATTGCTTTTTGTCCCGCGCAGGCGAAACGAGATGGATGGAGGCAGGCTCGGCATCACATTCTTCAGAATCCTCAGTACAGGAGCGTTCCGGTTCTTGAGAAAAACTTCCTGGCGGCCGTCGTGATCGAAATCGGCCACAGCAAACGCGCGGCCGTCTTCCACAAAGTCGAGGCTGAGAACGCCCGAGATATCAGAGAAAGTGCCATCGCCATTATTTGCGTAGAAAATGTTCCGCTCGTAGCCGCTCCAGGTGCGATCGGCGCGAATGAGCTCATTCACCGCGGCCCAACCCTGTTCGTATTCGTGAGAGGGCTTGGGTTCGTCCGGCGATTTCGCTACCACCTGGCGCCAGAAAAAGCTGTTCAGCTCGCCACGGTCCGGCGCGGTCACCATGCCATTTGCGATGTAAAGATCCGCGAACCCATCATGATCAAAATCCCAATTGTCACTCGACCACGCCCAGCGGCCAATGCCAACTCCGGCAGTCATCGTCTGATCCTGAAAGGCAACGGCGTGAGAACCGCCGGGCTTCGCGGGATTGTGGAGTAACACATTGCCCATCGCATGCTGGTGGTAGAGCATCCGTACATCGCCGGGCGAATTGCTTTTAAAGTTATCCTGCATGGTGATACGTTCGCCCGCTGCGGTCCACATGTTGGCGACGTAGAGGTCTTCGGCTCCGTCGTTGTCATAGTCAAACCAGCAGACGCTCATACCCGCCCCGATGTCTTCCACGCCTATTTCTGCGGCGACGTCGGTAAACGTGCCATTGCCATTGTTGCGGTAGAGATTCTTGCGACCGAAATCGTTGACCACATAGAGGTCGGGCCAGCCGTCGCGGTTGAAGTCGTTCCACCCGCAGCAAAAGCTGTAGCGGGTATTGTTCTTGTCCAGGCCCGTCTGCGCGGTGACATCGCGGAAAGTGCCGTCACGATTGTTGTGCATCATGAAATTGGGCGGCCCGTTGTTGGCGTCGTAATAGGGCGAAGGATATTTGTACTGATCGGTGCCCTGGTAATAGACGTAGAGGGAGAAATAAATGTCGAGCCAACCGTCGCGATCATAGTCAGCGACAGCGGCGCCGACAAACGTACCCTGTGGCGGGTCGGCGAAATGGAATGCGTCCGGCTTCTGGTGGAACTTTCCGGTACCGTCGTTCAGAAACAACAGCGGCCCGTTGGCCCGGACGACGATCAAATCCTGATGCCCATCGTTGTCGACATCGACGATAAGCGCGCAAGCCGTGTTTTCGATGACGCCCACGCCCGAGGCCTCGGTGATGTCCTCGAATGTTCCATCCCCGCGATTGCGATAAAGGCGATTGGGAAGGCCTCCGGGCTGACACATATAAAGATCGTCGAAGCCGTCCCCATCAATGTCGCCCACCGAAACGCCGTTGTGTCCGTAGATATCAATTCCGCACGAGCCATCGAGCACGGTCCGCCAGTAGTCGGTTCCACGCAGAAGCTGGGCGGAATAGGACGCATTTCCGCTGAGGGCTGCAGCCGTGATGTCAACGAATGCGGGTACCGTGGAACGGCTTTGCGTTTCGTGCAGGGACTGCCAGTTAAGCAGGTGGAATTCTCCGGAAGATGTGGCTGCCCACATCAGGTCCCAATACCCGGCGCGCTGCTCGCGGTGGAAGCCAGAACCCATGCCGACGAATTCATAGCGCACGCGCGTACGAAGTTGGCCAAATGGGGCAAACGGTGGCGCTGGGCTGGATGCGGAGCCTGTGTGCTCCGCATGGGCAGGCATAGCGCTCGCGTCGATGCCCGTGACCTGCATCTCTGCGGTAACAAAGTTGGAAAACGAGCCCGTAAAGGAACGTAGATCGGCGAGAAACGTCTCGCGCCGCAGTGAGAGCATCTTCGAGAAAGTGTTGCGGCGGATCTCGATTGGCGGGCCGATGCGCACAGCGTGCGATTCTTCGGGCGTAAACGAATTGCCGGAGAAAATCGGCAGCAGCACCTGTTCGAACGCCGTTGTGTCCCTGGACGACCGGAGCAGACTCGCGCTCCACTGCGCGAGGATCGCCGTAATCTTGTCGGCATATACTTCCGTGACAAATTCATCGAGACCCGCCTGAGTCTTGCGCAGCAAGGCGTCGAGCGGCAGCGGAGTCCGATAGTGTGGATGCAGGTGAAAGGCGGCTTCCAATGAGCCTTCAGTCGGGGCATCCAAGGCGGTGGCCAGAAGGCCGAGACGAAGCAAATGCGGAGGAATCAGAGCCACGGAGGCGGTCCGGCAGCAGCGAGATAAGAACTGGCGACGTTGCAGATTCACAGTGCCCGGGACGAAATCATGCCGCATCTTTTCTCGCCCGCTCAGAACACTGTCTCCGGGATCTCCACGTGTTGGCCTGAAATTAACACCGGCACCGGGACGCGTCAAGATTCGGCGAGACGATTCACGCTTCGCTGGGACGGTCCGGTGCTGCCCGGCTAAATTGTCCTACGATCTCTCTCGCTGCCGGTTTACAATGGCCGTCCACAACCTTTCTCTGCAAGATTGAATATGCCAAAGACGAAGCTTACGGCTGGCGTGCGGGACCGCCTCTTGCGCGCCGCGCGCAAGGCCATGAAGAATGCCTATGCCCCGTTTTCGCACTTTAACGTGGGCGCTGCCATCCTGACCTCCAAAGGCGACATTTTCGTGGGCTGCAACGTGGAGAACTCATCCTACGGAATGACGAACTGTGCCGAGCGCACCGCCATTTTCTCCGCCGTCGCTGCCAAAGGACCCGGCCTCGAAATTCTCGCCGTTGCCGTCGCCAATGCGGGGGGCGGCGCGTGTTCCCCTTGCGGAGCGTGCCGCCAGGTGATTTATGAGTTCGGTCCTGAGGCCATTGTCTTCTATCAGGGCCAGCACGGCGACAAGCAAAGCCACATTACCGAACTATTGCCGGAGGGCTTCCGACTCAAGTGAGCCAGCCAACCGCAGTCCAGTCGCAGTTCCGCGTCATCGATCTCATCCGCAAGAAGCGCGACGGCGGCGCGCTCTCAACCGCTGAAATCAACTACATCGTTGAGGCCTACACCGCCGGCACAATTCCCGATTACCAGGTTGCCGCATGGCTGATGGCGGTCGTGCTTCGCGGTATGACGCGCGAAGAATTAGCCGCGCTGACCAACGCCATGCTTCATTCTGGCGAGGTGCTCGACCTGAGTTTCCTTCCGGCCACCAAAGTAGACAAGCATTCAACCGGAGGCGTGGGCGACAAGACTTCGCTGGTTTTGGCTCCGCTAGTGGCTGCGGGCGGCCTTTACGTGCCCATGATCAGCGGTCGCGGTCTGGGTCATACCGGCGGTACGCTCGACAAACTTGAATCGATCCCCGGATTTCGCGTGGGACTTTCCGTGCCGGAGTTCCAGCGCGTGCTCAAAGCCTGCGGCACCGCGATGATCGGCCAGACCGACAAGATCGCTCCCGCAGATCGTAAGCTCTACGCGCTTCGCGATGTGACCGGTACCGTCGAAAGTCCGAATCTTATCTGCGCCTCCATCATGAGCAAGAAACTTGCCGAGGGCACCGACGCTCTTGTGCTCGATGTGAAGACCGGTTCCGGCGCGTTCATGAAAAAAGAAGAAGACGCCGTTCACCTCGCCGAACTCATGGTCGAAACGGGCGAGCGCATGGGCAAGCAGATGGTCGCCCTCATTACCAACATGGATCAGCCTCTAGGGCGCATGGTGGGTAACGCGATGGAGGTGGTGGAGTGCATCGAAGTCCTGCATGGCGGAGGCCCCGAAGATCTGCGCGAACTCTGCCTTCACCTCGCGGCCTGGATGTTCTTCGTGGGCGGCAAAACGAAAACCGTTGCCGAAGGAAAGCAGCTTTCTCACGAGATCATCGCCTCCGGCAAGGCTTTCGAATGTTTTCGTCACATGGTCGAGTTGCAAGGTGGTGACGTCAGTACGATCGACGATCCCGCACGCCTGCCTTCCGCGGATCACCGCGTTGACGTGCCCAGCCCGAGCGTCGGCTATGTTACCGAAATTCTGTGCGAACATGTCGGCACAGCCTGCGTCATTCTTGGTGGTGGGCGCGAGCGCAAGGAAGATTCCGTCGATCCCGCCGTCGGAATCGTGATTCACAAGAAGATTGGCGACAAAGTTTCATCCGGCGAGCCGCTCTGCACGATCCACTGCCATTCTGACGCGCAAGCCGCGCGCGCAAAGAAACTGCTGGAAGAAAGCTACCGGGTTTCCGCCGCGCCTCCCGCGCACAAGCCTTCGCTGATTCACCGCGTGATTCACAAAGGAGAAAAATAGATGGGACGATTCACAGGCATTCTTGGCCTCATCACGATGTTGGGGCTGGCCTACATTTTCTCCACCAACCGCAAAGCGATTCGTTTAAAAACGGTAGGCTGGGGCCTCGGCCTGCAGGTTGCCTTCGCCTTTTTTGTTCTCAAGGTTGAATTCGGCCGTACCCTCTTCCAAAAGGCTGGCAACGCTGTCAACCGCCTGCTCAGCTATGCCTTTGTCGGCTCGCAATTTGTCTTTGGAGATCTTGGCAAACAGGGATCGCATCTGGGTTTTTATTTTGCGTTCCAGGTTTTGCCAACCGTCATCTTTATCTGCGCGCTCTTTGCAGTGCTCTATTACGTCGGAGTCATGCAGATCGTAATCAAGGTCGCTGCCTGGCTGATGACCCGCCTGATGGGAGTGAGCGGCGCCGAATCGCTGAACGTTGCCGCCAGCATTTTCATGGGGCAGACCGAAGCTCCCCAGACCATTCGCCCCTTTCTACCCGACCTTACGCGCTCGGAACTGATGACCGTCATGACCAGCGGCATGGCGCACGTTTCCGGCAGCATCATGGCCGCCTACATTGCGTTCGGCATCGAGCCCAAGCATCTGCTGAGCGCTGTCATCATGACCGCCCCCGGCACGCTCTTGATGGCGAAAATGCTGGTGCCGGAGACCGAGGTTCCAAGAACTGCCGGCCGCGTCGTGATGAGCGAAGACGAGTTGGAACGAGAGAAGAACGAAAATCTTCTAGGCGCTATCGCCCGCGGCACCACGGATGGTCTGCATATGGCGCTGAACATCGCCGCCATGCTGATTGCATTTCTGGCATTAATTGCGCTGCTTGATGGCGTGATGGGCGGAATTCACGCTCACGTCGCTTGGTTCCCCTTGAGCCTCGAATCAATCCTCGGCAAGTTGTTTGCACCGATTGCCTTCGTCATTGGAGTTCCGTGGCACGATTGCGCGGCCATCGGCAATCTTCTTGGCGTCCGCATGGTGTTGAACGAACTGGTGGCCTTCTCGATGCTGGGACCGCAGAAAGCCATGCTCGATCCGCGCTCGTTCACCATTGCGACCTTTGCCCTTTGCGGCTTTGCAAACTTCAGTTCGATCGGAATTCAAATGGGCGGAATCGGCGCGCTCGCTCCCAATAAGAGAGGTGAGCTGGCGAAGCTGGGAATTCGCGCGATGCTGGCGGGAACGATGGCCAACCTGATGTCGGCCTCAATCGCGGGCATGCTGCTTTAGCAAGATCGTGTGGCGCGGACATTCTTGTCCGCGCATGGTGTATCAGAAGAAAAACTTGGGTTATCAGCACCTGCAATAGACGAAAAGCTTTTCCGGGGTCCGCCTCTCGAAGGCTGCCCGAGTCATCGCGCACTTTGCGAGTAGACCGATTAGCCAAGACGAACTGCCGCTAGCGCCTCTTCCGTCGTCACCAAGCGCGCTCCCAACCGTTCGAACTCCGCCATACTTTTCCGCCCAACTTCCGCCGCCAGAGTCTCAATTGCGTCGCTGACGACTGCCACGCGCCGCTTTCGCTCGAGCAGTCCTTTCACGGCGAACGCGACGCAATATTCTGTTACCACGCCGAAAACAACAAATTCCGGCTTATCGCCCAGTCGACGCACTAACTCGTCCGCGTGACGCGTCTGAAAAATATCCAGCGTTTGTTTCTCCAGCAGAATCTGCTGGTATTGCGATAGATCCTCCGGCAACTGTGCAGAGGGCACGTTCTCAACCCGCACAACTTTGTCCGTCAGCGCCTCGGCCACGAACTCTGCGCCCGGCGTGCCTTTCAGGCAATGCGGAGGAAACTGCGAGAACTCGGGATCATCGGGCGGATGAAAGCACCCATGTGAAACCAGAAAAACCTCATCCCGCCGCGCCGCATCCGTCAGCTTGCGAATGTTCGGCAATAGCTTTTCCGCCCCAGGAACATGCAGCTTTCCTCCCGGTAGCATGAAATCACGCTGTACATCCACTTCCCAGAAAACAAAATCCCGAGATCGCATTCCGCCTCCGTCATACCGATGCTTGTAACACATCGGCGCGCTCGCCGCAAAATCGGCCGTGGCAAACTGGCATCAAGCGCGATCTACATTTGCGCCAGGCAAATTGATTTGTATACTAACGGCCACGGCGAACACTTGCGCGCCGCGAAGGGAACCATGGCTCACGACGAACCAGCAAAGTCCACGTCTCCATCCAAACTTGTGATCCGCAACATCGGCTTGCTTCTCAGCGGAGATCTCGACCGACCCATCCTCGATGCCGATACGGTTGTGGCGCTCGGCGATCGCATCACCGCCGTCGGAAAAGAAAAAGATGTGGACACCGCTGGCGCGACCCTGACCATCGATGCCAAAGGCACGGCGCTCGCTCCCGGTCTGATCGACAGCCACGTTCACCCCGTGTGCGGAGACTGGACTCCACGCCAGAATCAACTCGGCTGGATCGATAGCTGTCTCCACGGTGGCGTCACCACCATGGTCTCTGCCGGTGAAGTGCACATGCCCGGCCGGCCCAAAGATGTCGTCGGACTCAAGGCGATGGCCATCTTTGCTCAACGGGCTTTTCACGCGTTTCGTCCCGGCGGAGTCAAGGTCTACGCCGGCGCTCCCGTCATCGAACACGGCATGGTCGAAGATGACTTCAAGGAACTCGCCGCTGCCGGGGTGAAAATTCTCGGCGAGATTGGACTCGGCAGCGTGAAAGATGGCAAGACCGCTCACCAGATGGTCACCTGGGCTCGCAAGTACGGCATCCAGAGCACGATTCACACCGGCGGCCCCTCCATTCCCGGCTCCAGCCTGATCGACAAAGACATGGTGCTCGAAACCGATGCCGACGTCATCGGCCACGTCAACGGCGGCCACACGGCACTGCCCGACAATCAAATTACCGAACTCTGCGAGCGATCCGCGCGCGCCCTCGAGATCGTCCACAACGGCAATGAGCGCGCTGGATTGCTTGCGTTGCGCACAGCGGGCGAGCTCAAGCAGCTGCACCGTGTGATTCTCGGCACCGATTCTCCGGCCGGCTCCGGAGTACAACCGCTCGGCATCCTTCGTATGATTTCGCTCTTGTCATCGCTCGGCGAGATTCCCGCCGAGGTGGCAATCTGTACCGCGACCGGCAACACAGCAAGAATGCGTGATCTGAATTGCGGCCTCATCGCCGCCGGTCGCGAAGCCTCTTTCGTGCTGATGGACAAAGCTCAACACTCCGCCGGAAAAGACCTGCTCGACAGCATTCACAAAGGAGATTTGCCCGGCATCGGCATGGTCGTGATCGACGGCGCCGTCAGCATCCAGCGCAGCAGGAACACTCCCCCGGCAGGCAGGCTCCCGGAGTTCGTGGGGCGCTAAGTGCAAGCCGCCTCACCACGTCAATGAGTGTAATTGCCTGTTTACGTCAGCCACCCGATACGGCGCTTGCGCCAAAAAGAAAATGGCGCAAGAATTGTAAGAATACCCGAGGGCATCTCTGAATAGAAACAATGAATACTAAGCTGGTTGTCGCAGCCGTTCTGTTGGTTGTCTTGGCTTCGCTGAGCTTAGGGGAGCGACCCGCGCCCAAATACACAACATTGATTGTTGAGTTTGTCGGGGAGATGGATAAACCAGTCGCTCCGATTGTGATCAGTACGTCATCCGAGGAAGGGGAGTGGTACAAGCAACATCTCGTGCCAAGATTCTTTCGATTTTTCACCCATGTCGAGGTTGTGCCAGCATCCGTCCTTGGTGAGATTGCGGAATTGCCATTGCTACAGCGCACTCTGCAAAGCGCCAAGCGGTCGGACGGAGACCCTAAGACTCCAGACAACGTGAGATTCACAGCAGGCAGTGGGCATCACCATGTGCAGGTTATGGTGGATGACCGAACGAGCAGTCAGATACTCAAAGATATTGTTACCGTAGTCGCAAAATACCCTTCGCTAACGAACGAGCTTCAAGTCATTGAGGACCACATCGAACCTCGATAAGGGTAGCAGTCAATTGTCGTAACATCCCGTTTACGCTCAAAACCCCCACTGGAGGGCGAACAGACGGCGCAAAGTTGTGAGAACGCCTGTTTTCGACACTTAGCTTACAAGCGCATAATCTAAGGCTATGACCGCCACGAAAGGTGTCGAGTTCGAGGGTCGATTCTTTTGGGCCTACGACGTTGCTGCAGGTGTGTTCCTGAAGCACCTTATTGATGAGGCTGAGGCAAGCAAACACATAGATGAACCGTGGTTGTCGAAGGCGGTGTCCTCTTGGCGCGTGCAGGCTGCGATAACAGAGGCTGGCCTCACTCTTGAAGAAGAGTGGTCAAGCGCTCAGAGGGCGATTCTCATAGAGTTGGCAGAAGCTGCCTGTAAGAAGCTCGAAAAAAGGAAATCGATACCATCTGAGGAAATTGCCAGTTGGCCGATGACGGACAACTTACGCATTTTTCCTCGCAGCGCGACAGAAGTTCTCACAGCGCCAATCATCGAATTGGGTCGCGCCATTATTGCGTTGTTGTCTGGGAACCTACCGCAATCACCTAAAGGCGAGGCTTGGTTCTATGGAACACCTACTGGTCGATCCACAATACGAATGAATCCTCCATGGAATGGCTGATGGGATTCGGCAGCCGTCAATTGGTGAAAAATCGCAATAGCACCAACTACGACTCCGATGCTTTCAGTTGGTGCTATTGCCTGTGGGTGTTGAAAAAGTACGTTAGTGGAACGACTTTTTCGGCTGTGAGTGGAACTGCCAGGTTTTTCTTCTCTCTGTTCGACTAAGTGGTGGCCGGCAGAACCGGTGTTGTCGGCTGAC
>Ga0187890_10002755_pt1 | contig 12203 bp, 13 predicted proteins | sample June2016WEW_21_1_FD_133005 | JGI IMG/M metagenome (GOLD analysis project Ga0187890, IMG submission 133005) | Peatland microbial communities from SPRUCE experiment site at the Marcell Experimental Forest, Minnesota, USA - June2016WEW_21_10 | ecosystem: Environmental > Terrestrial > Soil >... | reverse complement strand
CCATTCCAGCTCGACTCGAAGGCTCCCGCAATCCGGCTCAAAGAGTACACCTATCGCGAAGCGCGTTACACTATGCTTGCGCGTAGTAATCCTGAACTGGCGGCGCAGCTATTGCTGGAAGCGCAGGACGACGTGGAGCGCCAGTGGCGTGTATACTCGGCGCGGGCTGCAATGCCGGGCCGTGGCGAGACGCCGAATATCGCTCCCGCCGAAAAGCCGGAAGACAAGTCTGAGAAGCAGGTGGCTGCGGCTGCCGGAGGTGCCGAATGATCGATTTTTCAACGCAGTATCTTGGTTTGAAGCTGAACGGACCGATCGTCGTCTCTTCGACGCCGATCTCCGAATCGATCGACAATGTTCGCCGTATGGAAGACTCCGGCGCCTCGGCGATCGTGCTTCATTCGCTCTTTGAGGAGCAGTTAGCGCTCGAGTCCAAAGCGCTGGACGACGACCTTTCGCGTGGCACGGATTCCTTTGCCGAGTCGCTCGGCTACCTGCCCGACTTGAAGGACTACCGCATGACCCAGGAGAGCTACCTGGAGCACCTGCGGCGTTGCAAGGAGACGGTAAAGATCCCGATTCTGGCCAGTCTGAATGGAGCTACTACCGGCGGTTGGGTGCGATTCGCGAAGGATATGGAGCAGGCCGGAGCGGATGCCATCGAGTTGAATACTTACGCGCTGGCTACGGACAAGAGCCAAACCTCCGCGCTTCTCGAAGGGCAGCTCATCGAGCTCGTTTCCGCTGTAACGGGCGGCGTTAAAGTGCCGGTTTCCGTGAAGCTATCGCGTTCGTTTACCAGCATTCCGAACCTGGTTTCGCAATTGGAGACTGCGGGGGCTCGCGGCGTGGTGCTTTTCAACCGCTTCTACCAGCCGGACTTCGATATCGAAACTCTGGAAGTGCGGCCTACACTGCACTTTTCGACGCCGGCGGAGCTGTTGCCGCGCCTTCACTGGGCTGCGATTCTTTACGGCCAGCTAAACGTCGACCTTGCCATCTCCGGCGGGGTGCATTCTGCCGAAGACGTGCTCAAGGGGATCATGGCTGGAGCCGGCGTAACGATGATGGCGTCGGCGCTGCACATCCACGGGATCGAGCACATCAAGCGGGTGCTGGCCGACATGCAGTATTGGCTGGAGAAGCGCGAATATACCTCGTTGTGGGAGACGCGTGGCTGCTTGAGCCGGCGCTCGGTTCCCGATACTTCTCCCTTTGACCGCGGCAACTACATCAAGACGCTCAGCTCCTACAGCCTGCGTCAAACGGTGGGAGCGTTCTAGGTAAGCATAGGCATCCATTGTCAAATGCCCCAGGTCCCAAAGTCGGGACCTGGGGCATTTTTGTGGTGCAGCCCTTGAGTAGACCGTCTTCTGAAGACACAGTCGCCGTTTAGCGTGATTGTTTTCTCAAGGCGTTGCTTCTGCTTGAGCAGGGTCGATAGCCGTGGAGCGGGGCCCGGGATTCTCCAGGTTTATGTAGAGTCGAGTGGAAATTACTCGATGTATTCGTGGAGTCATTTGGGATTTTCTCTGCATTGAGATGGAGTGAATCGCCATTGAGAGGGAGGAATTCCGGAGTTTTTGCGGCGAAATTGAGTGTCCAGGCGGGTGGTGGCACAGCTTTTTATGGCCCAATTTGATTCTTTGGAGCCGAAAAGTGAGCCTCCCGCGGGTCCCCGCTAAAGGCAATCTTCAATCCGGTTCCCTAATTTCAAGCCGACCCACTACCAAGGAAGCTTACCTTGACTTCTCACTTGGCATACAGCATGATATATGACAGGGGTGAGCGATGGGGCAACTTGAAAAGGCCAAGGTCTTCATGAGCGGACGCAGCCAGGCCGTCCGTATCCCTGCGAGCTTTCGCTTTCCCACGAGCGAGGTCTATATTCGCCGCGACCCGAAGAGCGGAGACGTGATTCTTTCTCAGGCCCCGGTCAGCATGGCGGAGATCTTCGCTGCGCTTGATGAGGTGGGAGTACCAGAGGATTTCCTATCTCCCAATGATCGCGCACAGGCTCCCCCACAAGAGCGGCCTGAGCTATGAGTTCTCTCTGCATGCTCGACACCAATATGGTCAGCTACATCCTCAAAGGTCAATCAAAAGCCGCTCGAAACAGGATGCTCAACCTGGGGGAGGACGAGGTCGTTTGCCTCTCAGTGATGACCGAAGCGGAGATTCGCTATGGTCTAGCCAAGAGACCGGAAGCGAGGGCGCTGCTGGAGCGGATGGAGTGGTTTCTTTCCGCGGTGAAGGTTCTGCCCTGGGGTCGAGGGGAAGCAAAGGCGTATGGGACACTCAGAGCAAAGCTGGAGTCCTCGGGCAAAACGCTCGGAAATATGGATATGCTGATCGCCGCCCACGCCGTTGCGACCGGCGCGGTCTTGGTCACCAACGACAAGGCCTTTAACCAGGTTGACGCTCTTCGAGCAACAGCGAACTGGGCAACCGATCTGTTGTAGCAAGCTTCACCAATTACTCGCGGCCTTTCTACTTGCCCTCCGCCTGCGTGTTCTTGATGAACGCGGCCACACGGTCATGCAACTGCTTGAGGCTCTCATCGCGCACATAGACCATGTGGCCTGACTCGTACCAGTCGAACTCAATATTCTTGGACAGCGACTGAGGAATTGGCAGGTGCTTGTCTTCATACTGGGCTGCGAAGAATGGCGTTGCCAGGTCGTAGTAGCCGCCATTCACCATGATCTTGAGGCGGGGATTGGTCTTGAGCGCCTCGGCCAGATCCGGAGCAACGTTGACGCTGAGGGTGTTTCCCCCGTGCTTGAAATCCCATTGCACGCCACCGAAGAGCGCATGGTCGAGGTAGGTTTGTCCTTCGCCGTACTTCAGGTCACGGCGCACGTAGTCGTTGAAGAGCGATACGTAAGCTGAGGAGATGGCCGAACTCTGCGGGTCGTACTCCGCGCCCTCGCTCAAGGGGTTGAGGTGCGGACCGGAGAAGCGCGTATCGAGCCGGCCGGTGGTTAGATTTTCGTCGTCCTGAAGCGTCTTCTCAAATTCGCCGCCATTGACCCTTAGATTCGCTTTGAGCAGGTAGGCCACGGGCAAGCCAGTATATTCGTGGAGCTTTTCCGCGACCTGCTGCTTTTCATCCGCGCCTAGTTCCGTGCCCATGGCCAGCGCGTGGGAGTAAGGCCCCATCGCGTACTCTTCCACCTCTTTCAGGAAGGGCTCGAGCGCAGGCGGCTGATGGGGCAGCTTTTTGTGATACCAGGCAGTAGCGGCAAAGGTAGGCAGGGCCAGCATATAGGGCAGATCCACTCCAGGGTTGCCGCTTGGGCCGTCGATATCGGTGGTGAAGTTGAAGATCTGCGAGAGCAGAATCACCCCATTCAGATCGATGCTCTTGCTGTTTTGCAAAACGTCGGCCAGGACCGCGGAGCGCGTCGTGCCGTAGCTTTCGCCGAAGAGGTACTTGGGCGAGTTCCATCGGTTGTACTTGGTGATAAAGCGCTGGATGAACCGGGCAAAAGCGTTGGCATCCTGGTCCACCCCCCAGAAGGCTTTTTCAGCGTCTTTGCCGGTCAGCCGGCCAAAGCCTGTGCCTGGCATATCGACAAAAACCAGGTCGCTGGTGTCGAGCAGCGACGATGCATTGTCGACTAGCGTGTAGGGCGCGGCGGGCAGGTGCTGGTCGCCACTTGTGACCACGTGTTTGGGGCCGAGCGAACCCATGTGCAACCAGACGGTCGAGCTTCCCGGGCCGCCGTTGTAGAAGAACATCAAAGGCCGGTCTTCCGCCTTCGCGTTGTTCTTGAAGTATGCGACATAAAACATACGTGCAATGGGGGTTGCATCTTTCAGTTCTTTGGGCTCTTCGAGGGCAAGCTGGCTGCCGGCCTGGGGTTTTCCATTCAACCCCAGTTGCGCATCCTGCGCGTCGGTCGAGCCGACGATCAGGGTGCCGGCGACGGCTGTGTAGGCGATCTTCTGTCCTGCGATTTCAACCGAGCCCTGGGTCGTGGAGTCAGCCGGCGGAGCCTTTTCAGCGGCTTTGTCGTTGTTCTTGTCGTATGATTTGTCGGATGATTTGTCGGATGATTTTTCGGTGGATGTCTTATCGGCGGCTTTGTCATCGGCTTTCCCAGACGCGGGAGCGAGGAGCAAAGAAGCGGCAACCAAAGCGGTGAAGACGCGGGGTAAGTGAAACATTCAGAAGCCTCCAAGGAAGGGAATCGTGCGAAAACTCAGTATAGAGGCAAATGCAAGGGAGTTGTGAATGGGTGATTCGCCTTTGAAGCCCTCCGCCGACTCGTCTCGATTCCTATTCTGAGCAGGAGATTGGAGGTCGAGAAAGGGCGAAGACAGTACTCCATTCAAATGCCTGTAACATTCTGCGTTGACAATAGCATGGGTTAATAAATCTGCAAGGAGATTTCAGTGAAGAAGGTACTGGTTGCCGTTTTGATGTCCGCTTTGGCTCTAAGCGCTGCACAGGCTCAGAAATTAACCGCAGCGGGTGCCACTTTCCCATATCCAATCTATTCCAAGTGGTTTAGCGAATACAGCGCCGCACATCCTGGCGTTGAGATCAACTACCAGTCCATCGGATCGGGCGGCGGCATCCGTCAGGTGACCACTGGCTTGGTCGACTTCGGCGCCTCTGATATGCCGATGACCGACGATATGCTCTCCAGTTCCAAGGTTAAGCTGATCCACATTCCTACCGTGATGGGTGCCGTCGTGCCTATCTTCAACGTTCAAGGAGTGGGCGATATTAAATTCAGCGGCGAAGTGCTGTCCGAGATCTTTCTGGGCAAGATAACCCGCTGGGACGATCCCCGCATCGTCAGCGACAACCCCGGTGTGAATCTCGCCACTCTTCCCGAATCCGCCAAGAAGATCATTGTGGTTCACCGTTCCGATGGCAGCGGTACCAGCTTCATCTGGACCGATTACCTGAGCAAGGTGAATAAGGATTGGGCCAACGGTCCCGGCAAAGGGACTTCGCCTAGCTGGCCGGTCGGCGTTGGCGGCAAAGGCAATGAGGGTGTGGCGGGCCTGGTTCGCCAACTGCCGGGAGCCATCGGCTACGTTGAGCTGATCTATGCTCTGCAAAACAAAATCAGCTTTGGCGATGTAAAGAACTCTTCCGGAAACTGGGTCAAGGCTTCTATCGAGGGCGTTACCGAGGCGGCCGCCAACGTCAAGCAGATGCCAGCCGACTATCGTATCTCAATTACCGACGCCCCAGGGAAAGACTCCTACCCCATTTCCAGCTTCACCTATCTTTTGATTCCCGTTCACGCGGCGGATGAGGCCAAGGGTAAGGTGATCAAGGACCTGCTGAGTTGGATTGTCAACTCAGGTGAGAGTGAGGTTTCGGCTCTCTCTTATGCGCCGTTGCCCAAGAGCGTTGCGGAGAAGGTGCTGAAGACCGTTTACTCGCTCCAGTAGAGACTGACCGGGACTGCCGGCCAGGCGCTGGCAGTCCCATATCCAACAGGCTAGTGCCGCGCCAAAGCCAGAGGCGCGGCTCACCCTTCGAGATGTTTCTCTATCAGCCTGTCGACGAGCGCCATGAGATGCTCGCCTGTTCGCGGCAGGATAAAGGCTGAGGACGCCTCATCCCAATCGAGCTTGAAGCTGGTGGATAGTGCCGATATCCAGATCTGGCACATCGGCGTGTTGGGCGTAATTACGAATTTGCCTGCTGGCTCCTCGAACTCTACATTCAGCACGCCGCCCTGTTCCTCGACCTCAAAACCGGCGTTGGCCTCTTCCTCGCGCAGAATCAAATGCTGCTTGAGAGAATTGAGGGCGGTTTCAGCCAGGCTTCGGAACTGCGGTTCATCCAACATGCTCCCATTCTAGCAACCCTTATTGCTTGGCCCGAGATCGCCAGACTGTCCAGATTTCGAACACACATGATCATCGGATTAAAGTTCTTGGCTGAGGCTGCCGATAGACTCCACCAAGGAGAAACTCTCGACGAGGGAGGAGGCGAAGATGCAGATCAGCCCGATTTCCGGAATTGGTATTGGACCGACATTCAGGTCTAAGGAACCCCAACTTGGCTTGACGGACGTCTTCGAAATCGAGGGCTCCTCAAGAACCGGTGATGAGACCTACTCTCCTGGAGGGAATCGCGCGGCAAGCGGCTTCGAAGACGACGACAAGGCCAGCGATCCCGAAGAAGCAGATTCCGAGGCGGAGGAGATGCCAAAGGCTGCAAGGAATACAGTCGGCGAGACACGCGAGATCAGTTTTTTTGCCTAAATAGATTTAGCGAAGGCAGAAATTGCGGCCAAGGTCCACCCTTTTACATTGTTTGACTCCTTGCAATTGTGCGAATTTTACAGATTCTTCACGGGAAAGGATTGTAGTTTTCAGATTGATGGCTTATAGTTAACTAACTGGTTAGTTAATGAAATGAATCTGCCGAACTCTATGCGCCCACAAACCGAACGCTCCGATCTGACGCGGGCTCGCATTCTTGAGGCCGCTATTCGCCAATTCAGCCAAAACGGCCTGGCCGGTGCGCGGACTGAACAGATCGCAGAAGAGGCGGGGGTTAACAAGGCGCTGCTTTACTACTATTTCAAGAGCAAGGAAGACCTTTACTCAGCTGCCGTGGAGTCTGTCTTCGAAGAGGTGAGGAGCTCTAGCGCGGCGGTGCTTGAGTCGAACGCTTCGGTTGGGGAGCGATTTCTTCAGATTGTTCTTGGGAATTTCGATCGGTCTTATTCTCACCCGGAGATGCGGTCACTGATGCAGCAGGAGATGGTTCGGCTGCACAGGGGCGAAGAGAACCGGCTTGCGCCGATGGCCAAGAACTTCTTCAGGCCGCTCTGGATCATGGTGGACAAGTTGCTTGACGAGGGCATCGCTTCGGGGGAACTCGTCTCGGTCGACCCTAGTCAAATGCGCTATGCCGCCTTAGGCGCGAATCTCAACTACTTTCTCTCAGCGCCGCTCACACGGCTGGCCATGGGCGTGGATCCTTTGGAACGAAGCGAACTGGCGCGGCGACGAAAACTTGCAATCGAGTACCTGGGGCAGACGATCTTTACCGACCGCATGCATGGGGTTCAGGCTGCCGCGCGGGTGCTGGAATCGACGCCGATGCCGGCTTACTGCGATTTGCGAACCGATCAATCCAGCAATGCAAGTGCCAGAAACGGCAATATGGACGGGACCCAAACGTCTGCAAATGAAGTGAGGCAAAAGTGAACGCACGTAATCGAGTATTTCTCATCCTGGGCTTGCTGACCGTTGGGTCGTTGATCTGGTATTTCGTGACCGTGCGGCCAACCACCGATCTGCAATTGATCGGCACGGTGGACGCCAACGAAGTGGTCGTGAGCGCCAAGATTCCCGGCCGCATCCAGACATTGACAGTGGATGAAGGCCAGGATGTGAAGGCCGGCCAGCTTATCGCAATCATTGAGAGCGAAGATCTAGACGCGGCCCGCAAAGCGGCCCAGGCTACCGCCTCCAGCCAGAGCTACAAGCTCGGCGAAATGGTTGAGAGCGAGCTCCAGACACGCGGGGAGACGGGCAGCGCTACGGTAAACGCCGAGGCGATGGTGAAGTCTGCGCAGGCTGCGCTGGCCCAGGCCCAGGCGCAGCTTGACCACCAGCAAGCAGACACCAGCCGGATCGTTGCGCTGGCGCAGCAGGGAATCATGAGCCAGCAATCCAGCGAGGACGCCGCCACTAGCCTTGAGGCGGCCAAAGCCGCTGTTGAATCGGCTCGCGAGAACGTCGCTGCCGCCGAAGCCTCTGTGCGCCAGGCCCGCGCCCACGAGATGCTCGCCGCGGTTGCCGCGCGCACTGTGGACTCGACGCGAGGTGAAGTTGAAAATGCGCGCGCCCTGGCTGAGCAGGCCAAGGTTCAGTTGGGTTACGCGCAAGTCTTCGCGCCGGTCAGCGGCAAGGTCAACGTCCGTGCCGCGCGGCAGGGTGAAGTGGTCGCGGCCGGCGCAGCCATCGTGACGATTATGGACCTGAGTCAGACATGGATCTATGCGCCGTTACCCGAGACGCAGGCCGACGCCGTTCAGCTCGGAGACTCGCTTCGCGTGGTCATGCCTTCAGGCGCTGCCTTGCAGGGAAAGGTCATCAATAAGTCGGCTGAGGCCGATTTTGCCACGCAGCGCGATGTTAGCGCGCGCAAACGCGACATAAAAACAATTCAGCTCAAATTACTCATCGACAATCCGGGGGATCGGTTTGTTCCCGGCATGACCGCTGAAGTTTATATCCCGAAGAGCAAGTTGGTGAAGCAATGATGGCCAAGGCCAAAACCACCTCCGAAACGCAGGGCGGCCCGCAGCCAGCCATCCTGGTGGAGAATGCAGTCAAGCGCTATGGCGACTTTGAAGCCGTCAAGGGGGTTAGCTTCTCTGTAGCGGCGGGTGAGATCTTCGGGCTCCTTGGCCCGAACGGCGCGGGCAAGAGCACCCTCATTCGCATGATGACCACGCTCATCCCGCTGACCTCGGGTAGAGCAGTCGTCGCGGGTTACGATGTGGCAAAAGATCCGGACGCGGTCCGGCGCATGATCGGCGTGATTCCGCAAGCTCTGACAAGCGACCCCGACCTCACCATTGAAGAGAATCTCAGCATCTATGCCAAGCTTTATAGCGTGCCCAGGGCGCAGCGCACCAAGAATATTCAAGAAGTGCTTGAGGCCGTTGACCTCGTCAAGTGGCGCGGTGCGCAGGTCAAGACGCTCTCAGGCGGAATGCGCCGGAGGGTCGAGATTGCCCGCGGCCTGGTCCACAATCCCAGCATCTTTTTCCTCGATGAACCAACCACCGGACTCGATCCGGTCTCCCGCATCGCGGTCTATGAGATGCTCGACAAGCTGCGTCGCACGCGTCACCTCACCATGCTTCTGACAACCCATTACATGGAAGAGGCCGACAAGCTGTGCGACCGGATTGCGATCGTCGATCACGGCACTCTCGTCGCGCTGGGCACGCCGATTGAACTCAAGCACAGCGTCCCAGGCGCCAACGTGATCGAGGTTCACTTTGACCGCGAGACCCCGGAGTGGCGTGCACGGCTCGAAGCTCTTGACGGAGTGACCAGCGTGCAGGCCGAGAGTGCCGGCTTCTATCGCGTGCTAACATCCATGGGCTCTAAAACGACAACGCAGTTAGTGGAGTTAGCCGCATCTTTGGGTGAGACTCTCACATCTCTCAGCGTGCAGAATACGACTCTGGACGATGTGTTTGTCCACTACACCGGCCGCCAGCTTCGCGATGAGCTGGTCAAGCCCCCAGTCTTCTCTCTGCCGCCGCGTCCTGGAGCACAGCCATGAGTAGAATGCTCGCCATTATCGAGCGCGAAATGCGCAAGTTCTTCCGCTCGCCTACTCTCATGATCATGTCTCTGATGATGCCGATCCTGCAATTGGTCATCATGGGCAATGCATTCGGCGGCAAGATCGTGGGCGCGCGAGTCGCAGTCGTCGACTACGATCACGGCCCGCAGGCGGTCAAGCTTCGCGAGTCTTTTGACGCTATTGCAGCCAACATCAAGACTTTCAAAACCATCGAGTACAGTGACGAAGTTCAGGCCAGGGAAGACGTCCGAACCGGCAGAATAGATGCCGCAATTGTTATCCCTGCGCAGTATTCCCGGAGGGTTTACTCACAAAATGCGCCCCAACTCGGGCTCGTTGTCGATAACTCAGACCAGTTCACTTCCGGCTCTCTCGAATCCGAAATGCAGTCTCTGGTTGCGGCGCTTACCACTCCGGAGATCCAGCCGCGCCTCGCTAACTCGATCGCTCTTGAGATCGTCGAGCTCTATCCCTACGTCAACTATATGAAGTTCCTACTACCCCTCACCATTGCCCTGGCCATGTATATCTCAGTGATGATCGGCGGTGGAATGTTATACATCGACGACAAGGCGCGGGGTGTGCATGAGGGCTATCTAGTCACTCCAATCACCAGGCTTGAGTTAGTCTTTGGCATGAATATTGCCGGCTCGATCAAGGCCGTACTGGCGGGCATTTCTCTAACGGTCATTGGCTCGCTGATGGCGGGCCTCGGAGTGATCTTTCATCCGGAGGCTCTGGCGGAGCTTATCTGCCTGATTATCGTGACATCAATAGCCTTCAACGGCATGATGTTTCTGCTCATGGTGCGTGTCGATGATCCACTCGTGCCTCGTGCCATGTTCGGTGTCCTCAATACGCTGCTGCTTTATCCATCTGGAGGCATGTATCCGATCAGCGCATTCCCGCGCTGGCTTCGGGCCATCTCCGTCATTGACCCCTTCACTTACTGCGTTCACGGCTTCAAAGCCATTCTGCTCAAAGACGGCGGTTTCGCTGCCATTCAGTACGACCTCTGGTTTCTTTTGATCTTCGGCGTCGGCACACTTCTGATCGCGACACCTCTTTTTAAACGCACCTTGTAACGCGATGAAGGCGGTGGCGATAGACTAAGCCTGTGATGCGTAGATTGGTTGTTTCCCTCTTACTCGCTCTTATCGTGCTGACTGGATGCCACTCCAGCAATAATGGCTCTTCGCAACCGAGCGCCGTCCCTCACTTCAAGGTCTACAAGCTGCGTGGGAAGGTGATGTCGACCGACGCGGCCAAAGGCGAAGTCACGCTGAACAACGAGGCCATCCCCGGCTTCATGGATGCCATGACGATGCCTTACAAGCTCAAGGACGCGAGCATCCTGAGCGAGTTGCATCCGGGCGATGTGATCACCGCCGACGTGCTCGTCTCGCAAGACCCGGACGCGGATGTGCTGTTGGATCACATTGTCGTGGTGGCGCAGGCAAAGCCCGATTACAAGCCTGCGGTTTTCTATCATGTGCCAACACCGGGCGATGCGATGCCCGACTTCAAGGTCCGTAACCAGGACGGCCGGATGATTCATCTCGACAGTTTTTCGGGCAAGGCGCTGCTGATCACCTTCATTTACACGCGCTGCCCATCGCCGGATTTTTGTCCAAGGATGACGCGCAACTTTGCATCGCTGGAGAAGCAGTTGGCGGCTAACCCGGCACTTTACTCGAAGACGCATCTGATCTGCATCAGCTTTGACCCGGAGCACGACACGCCGGAGCGGCTCAGGGCCTATGGAGCGACTTATCTCGGCAGCGATGCGAAAAATGCATTTGCGCATTGGGAGTTTGCGGTACCGGAGAGATCGGAGCTCGTGAAAATGGCCAGGTTCTTCAACCTGGGAATGACCGACAATGCGGATTCCACGATCACGCACTCGCTCTCAACGACATTGATCGGGCCGGATGGTAAAGTGGAACACTTCTATCCTGGTAATGAGTGGACTGTATCTCAGGTGCTAGAAGATATGAAACGATTTGCACTCCCAGCTTCAGTCTGACGTAGGTGAGTAGCGCGACGAGCTCAAAATATAGTCCATAGTTTTGCAAACGCATCGAGTTCGATCAGCCATTGCCCTGGCGGAGCGGCGTCGAGCGTGGCGTGCTCCAGCACCCATGTGTCTTTGTGGAAGAGAAAAACCGCGTTGAGGCCGGCGGCTAGAGCAGGATTGATGTCACTCTTGGGGCTGTTGCCGATCATCCAGCTAATATGCGGGTCTAACTTGTGGCGACTTATGACATCGCGATAACTGGCCGCATCCTTTTCAGCAACAATTTCAACCGCAGAGAAGTAACTCGCAAGGCCGGAGCGAGTGAGTTTGTCAGCTTGTTCGGCCTCGTTGCCTTTGGTCATCAGGATAAGTCGATGGCGCACTGCGAGCCCATTTAGAGTTTCAGCTACGCCGGGCAGCAGTTCGATCTCTTGCTCGGCGATGGTGCGGGCAAAGCCCTCGATGCGCTGGCGCCTTTCCTCGCTGACAGGCACGAGGCTGAGCCGCTCAAAGCAAGTGACCAGAGAGCGGGTAAAACTCGGCAGCCCATAGCCGTGCGTGAGGATGGTCTCGCGCTCGACCTGATTCAATGTCTGGCGCACCTCGGCCGGTGAGTACTCGTGGTGGTCGAGATAACTGATAAAGGCTGCGATAGCACGCTCGAAGTAGACGTTGTTCTCCCACAGCGTATCGTCGGCGTCGATGAGCAGCGTTTGGCCGGGTGGAAATTGCGGCATGGATCTCCAGTTACCGGATTGGGTCTTTCTTTGGAAGCAGTGAGTCGAGCAGCAAGAGGCAGGCGCCGATGACAATGGACGAGTCAGCTATGTTGAAATCGGGATAGTGGTAGCTGAAGATGTGAACCTCAAT
>Ga0187890_10002754_pt1 | contig 12207 bp, 8 predicted proteins | sample June2016WEW_21_1_FD_133005 | JGI IMG/M metagenome (GOLD analysis project Ga0187890, IMG submission 133005) | Peatland microbial communities from SPRUCE experiment site at the Marcell Experimental Forest, Minnesota, USA - June2016WEW_21_10 | ecosystem: Environmental > Terrestrial > Soil >... | reverse complement strand
CACTTCAAGCACATGACCACGGTGGGCGAGCCGATCGAGCCCGCGGTCTGGCGCTGGTACCACTCCGAGGTAGGCAAGGGCGAAGCGGCCATCGTCGACACCTGGTGGCAGACCGAGAACGGCGGTTTCCTCGGCAGTACGCTGCCGGCCTTGCAGCCCATGAAGCCCGGCAGCTGCGGGCCCGGGGTCCTCGGCGTCTATCCGGTGATCTTCGACGAGGACGGCACCGAGGTAGCAGCCGGGAGCGGCAAGGCGGGCAACATCTGCATCCGCAACCCGTGGCCAGGCATCTTCCAGGGCGTCTGGGGCCAGCCCGAGCGATTCGTGGCCACCTATTACCGTAAGTACAACAAGGACCCGGACAGTAAGGACTGGCGCGACTGGCCCTACTTCGCGGGTGACGGCGCTCTCGAGGCCGCCGATGGCTATTTCAGGATCCTCGGCCGCGTCGACGACGTGATCAATGTGGCCGGGCACCGGCTGGGCACCAAGGAGATCGAGTCAGCCTCGCTTACCGTCCCTGAGGTGGCCGAGGCAGCGGCAGTGCCGGTGATCGACGACATCCGGGGCCGCGTCGTGGAGGTGTACGTCTCGCTCAAGCCCGGCTTCGAGCCGAGCCAGGCGCTGGAGAACAAGGTCAGCGCGGCGATCGATGAACAGATCGGCAAGATCGCCCGCCCGAAGAACGTCTGGATCGTGCCCGACATGCCGAAGACCAGGTCCGGCAAGATCATGCGCCGGGTCATCGCGTCGATCTCCAACTTCGCTGACGTCGGGGACGTCACCACGCTGGCCAACCCCGAAATCGTCGAGAGCATCCGGCAGTACGTGCAGAGCTCGAAGGTCGCCAAGGATGACGTGCCGCGCGAGCTGACCGAGGCCGAGTTCGAGGAGATCAAGAAGTTCGGCGGTGAGTAGCCGGCTCCAGCGTCGAGCCCCGGAAGCAGCGGCGGGAGAGGAGGAAGCCGCCTGAGCAGTGAGCCAACGGTCGCCTCATGAGGGCAGAGACCGTAATAGTCGCGCTACCGGGGACTATATGCTCACCTGGCCCGCGCCTTGGCGGGCCAGGTGCAGCGGTGCTAGCGGCTCGGATCTCAGGCCAGGATCGACGAAGGTCACGCCGCAGCAGGCCGTTGGCATCTAGTTCGCCCGGGGATACACCGACTGGAATGAAATTTGGCGGGAAGGACCGGTCCCGACGCGGAGGAACGGAACGTTCAGCCCCGTTCCGCGCACCGCGCCATCAGGACCCGCGAGAAGCGGATCAGGTCCTTCCCGCTCCCGTCTCGTCACCGCATGCAGGGGAGTGATCCGATGGGCGGGCGTCGTCGGCAGTCCATCATCACTGCGACCGCGCTCCCTGCGGTCTGCCCGGGCCGGACTGAGGCGGCGGATGGCCGCCCAGGAACGCGCCTTTGCCCAGGAACGCGCCTTTGACGGCCACCAAACTGGACTGATGCCAGTACCGCCCACCCGGCAGGCACGCGCAGCGGCGAATTGAGTGGGGCAGTCCATAACTGCAACCGCGCGTTTCGTCGAATAGGTACGAGTCACGAACTTATGTGCCGTGTTGTCAATAGCAGGCGGATTATCCAGTTCCGGGTCAGCGCCCAGCGGCTCAATGCCTGCTGTTGCCAGCCAGTCGCTGAGACCTAGGCACCAGTTGCATAGCTCGGCCGCCGCACGCGAAGGCTAATTCGGCAGAACTTATGCAGTCGGGCGCGACCTTTTATTTAGCCTGGTCAATAGCACATGTCGTAAGGCAAGGGCATCGGGCGCAGCGCTTAACTTGCCGACCGCGTGCGGCGGCAATGGCCGGCCTCAAAGATCTTGGATTCAGGCGTATCAGGGCGGCGTGGCGCTCCTCTGAATTACAGAGTCCAGGACGCGATTGTGTCCTCCATAGTCCCATAGCTCACCGAGACAAGGGAACACGATGCCGTACAAGTATGGTCGCCGACCGCCCAAAAACGCTCCCGCACTGAGGTTCGGGAGCTTCCTGTCGGGCGCAGCCCCGACCTACCCACAGAACGAGGACTATCTCGTCAAGCTAACCGGCTGGCAGATGCTAGGCAACGACGTTGCCGGCGACTGCAACGCGGTCACGTGGGCGAATACACGACGCCTGGTCACCGCGACGCTGACCACCGAGTACTACCCCACCCAAGCGCAGGTGTGGCAGTTCTATGAGACACAAAATCCGGGCTTCGACCCGAACGGCACCAGCGAAACCAACGGGCCGGGAAGCAGCGATGACCAGGGCATGGATATCCAGACCGGTTTGGAGTACCTGCATACGACCGGTGGCCCGGATGGCGTGAGCGCGGTCGCCTTCGCAAAGGTCGACCCCACCAACATCGACGAAGTGAGGGCCGCCTTGGCCATATTCGGTGGGCTATGGCTAGGAATCCAGGTGCTGGACGCGAACCAGAAGCAGTTTGCCGAAGGCCACGCCTGGACTGATGTCGCAGGCTCGCCCATCGATGGCGGCCACGCCATTCTCGGCGGCGGCTACTCGACCGCCGATGTTATGTTCATCACCTGGGCCCAGGAGACTGAGTTCGCCCGTTCCTTCTGGAACGGCGTCGTCCAGGGCAGCCCACTCGTCGAGGAGGCGTGGGTTGTCATCTGGCCTGAGCACCTTGGGACCACGGCATTTGAACAGGGCGTGGACCAGGCCCAGCTCGCCGCCGACTATCAGGCCCTGACCGGCCAACCGCTGGCGCTGCCCCAATAGAAGCGCCGGCAAACCCACGGCATTGACAACCTGAGCGAGGCCCTGCGGGGCCGCCATCAGGACATGTTTGCGACGCAATATCAGGCCGGCCGGGTTTTTGGCCTCCGGAAGCCCGGCTTGGCCGCCGCAAACTGGGGACAGCCCTGAAGCAATTAATATTAGCGATTCCGGTCACTGAGTACCTGTCCGCCGAAGGCGTGGCCGAACTCCTCTGTCGGTAAGAGGTTGACCAGGGCGGCCGAACGCGCTTCCGGCTCGACGGGCAACCGGGCTGGATCTCCATACGATCTCCACACGGGCTCCATCGCTTCTTCGTACCGGCCGGCTCACTAAGGCTGTAGGAGGGTCGATGTGTTGCACGTGTCGCTGCTGGGCGAGCAGGCAATCACTGACGACCGGGCCGGAAGCATCCGGGGCCGGTCGTCGCGCGTCGTCGCCCTGGTCGCATTCCTGGTCCTGCATGCCGGATCCGCGCAGGCCCGGCCGCGTATCGCCGGCCTGCTCTGGCCCGAGTCCACGGATGCGCAGGCACTGACCAACCTGCGCCGCGAACTCCACCACCTGCGCCAGATCCTGGGGGACGAGCCAACGCTTGTGGTGACGCCCAGGGAGCTGTGCTGGAGCGACACGAAGACATGCCACGTCGACGTGCGCGTCTTCGATACTGAGCGCGAAGCGGCCCTGGCGGCCGCGGCTGCCGATGATGACGACGGGATCCTGCGGCATGCCCCCGCGGCGATCGCCGCCTACCGGGGTGAGTTGCTGCCCGGCGTGTACGACGACTGGCTCCTCGACGCCAGGGCGCAGCTTGAGCGCCAGTGCGTGGACCTGTGCGACCTGGCCTGTGCGGCACGGGCGCGAGTGGGTGACCTGGCCGGAGCGGTGGAGGCGGCCCGGCGCCGGGTCCAGCTGCAGCCGCTGGAGGAAATCGGCTATCACACTCTGATGGAGCCAGATGGACTGGGACCGCGTAGGTGGCAGACGAGGAGTTCACCCGGCGTGGCCACGGCGCAGCCGCACGGGGAGGTTTGATTCAGCGCGTCTTCGCGGCGGCGCGGGCAAGGTGCTTGATGCCCGAGTTGGACAACACGGCCGGGGTCGTAGCGGAGGGGCGAACGGCGACGTCGATGAGCGCTTCGGCCAGCTCGTCGACCCGGATGGAGATGGGCGAGAGCAGGAAACGCGCGGCGGAGCCGGTGTCGCGCGGAAGGATGCCCGCCGGCCGGAAGCAGCACACCGTGAATCGGGGATGCGCGCCGGCCAGGGCGCGCAGGTCCTTCTCGGTACGTCCCTTGAGATGGCGGGTCAGCCTCTCCCAGGGGAACGTGGACGTCTCCCCCGGGTCCGCGCCGGCGCCACTCAGGTAGCAGAAGACGAACGGCCCGGCGGCATCGGCGACCACCGTTGCCAGAGCCAAGGTGAAGTCGTGGGTGATGCGTTCATGCACCGCCGGGTCCTTCAGGTCCGACTCCTTGCCGCCGAGTGTCCAGATGCATGCCGAGTGGTCAGACAGCTTGGCGACCAGTTCGTCGTTGTACTGGGTGAAGTCGTCGAGCACCACCGACTCCACTTTCGGTGACTCAATCTCGACGGGCCTGCGGATCAGACAGGTCACCTCGGTCACGGCCGGGTCGTCTGCCAGTTGCCGCAGCACCTCGGCACCGACGAACCCGGTACCGCCGGTCAGGATCACCTTCATTACACACTCCCCTTCCACTTGCGGCACACGGCTTGTGTTGCGGCAGCGACTGGCCGGGGTAGATCCAGCCCGGCTCGTGACCGCGGGCCGGGAAGGTGCTGTGCTGAGAACATGACTAGTCAATCCGCTTCCGAGTTCAATGCGCTGCCGGAAGACTGGGCGTCCGATCCGGTCCTTATGGCGGGGCTGAGCGTTGACGACGACGACGAACACGATGACCCAGTCTTGCGCTGGCCGGACGGCCGGGTGGTCGACACGTGGCGCGAGGACTACCCCTATGCGGAGAAGATGGCGCGGGAGGAGTATGAGTACCTCAAGCGCCCGCTGCAGGTCGAGCTGGTCAAACTGCAGAACTGGGTCAAGTCCACGGGCGAGCACATCGTGATCGTGTTCGAGGGCCGCGATGCGGCCGGCAAGGGCGGCACGATCAAGCGGTTCACCGAGCACCTGAACCCTCGCGGCGCCACGGTGGTCGCGCTGGCCAGGCCGAGCGAACGGCAACAGACCCAGTGGTATTTCCAGCGTTATGTACCGCATCTGCCCGCTGCGGGCGAGATCGTCATGTTCGACCGCTCCTGGTATAACCGGGCGGGCGTGGAGCGGGTGATGGGCTTCTGCACGGACGCGGAATACAGCGAGTTCATGCGGGAGGCGCCGGAGTTCGAGCGCATGCTGGTCCGCTCCGGGCTGCACCTGACGAAGTTCTGGTTCTCGGTGACGCGCTCGGAGCAGCGCACCCGGTTCATCATCCGCCGGGTCGACCCGGTCCGGCAGTGGAAGCTGAGCCCGATGGACATCGAGTCGCTCGACAAGTGGGACGCCTACACCGATGCCAAGGAGGCGATGTTCCACTACACCGACAGCGAGCAGGCGCCGTGGACGGTGGTCAAGAGCAACGATAAGAAGCGGGCCAGGCTCGAGGCGATCAAGCACGTGCTGAGAAAGTACGACTACAAGGGCAAGACCGAGCAGGTCATCGGGGAACCGGACAAGAGCCTCATCGGGCCGGCGTCCGTGCTGTCCGAGCACAACCCCGGCCGCTCCTTCCCCGACCTGTGAGGCGGCCAGGAACACGGTGTCCAGTGCGGGGCAGTCGAAGTCCTCACCTATATACAGGCCCGTAGACGTCACCCAGGGGCTATACAGGCCCGTAGGCGTCACCCAGGGGCGCGTCTCCGCGTCGAGCACGCCAAGCCCAGCACGACAGAACTGCGCACCCTGGCCCGTCGTGTGCGTCGCCGGCGCGCTCCTGTTGGCCGATCGCGACGCGGAGGCTTGGTGGCGGATTGAGCGAGCACGCGTACCGGGTGGAGACCTGCCGGACATCCAGGCTCTGCGCCAGCTGCGCTCGGCCTTGAGCGCAACGATCGAGGCGCTGGTAGCCGACCGTTCGGTTTCGCGGGTGGCGGTCTCTGACCTTAACTTCATCATGCAGTCGGCGCCGGCGAGCACGCGATTGCTGCTGACACTCGCCGCCGTCGATCGGACAGACCGGGCCCACCGGTTTGCGTTTTTCAAGTCTCCCCGGACCGGTCGCCGTCCGGCCGGGCGGAGGGATCGGCCCTTTGGGACCACGGTCTGTGACCGAGCCCGTCCCAGCCCGATGACGATCACGTCGTCGTCGCGCTTACGTCGGCAGCTCCGTCCCGGCCTGCTCCGCCACCATGTACCGGGCGTACCAGTCGGGCCAGTTCGCGTCGGCCTCGCCGATGCGCTTCTCGTGTTCGCCGTGGGCGGCCGCCGCGCGCCGCATCGCGTCGGCCAGGTCGCTTGCGGAGCCGAACGAAGTCACGGCACGGTCGACGCGCCCGGGCAGCCGGGTCGTAACTTCCTGGAACAGCCACCCGTTGCCGTCGGGATCGCTGAACGAGGCGAACGAGCCGTAGCTGGCATTCTCGGGCGCAGGGCCGCTGACACGACCGTTCGTGTCGTCGTGGTGGAACCGAGCGCCGGGCGCCCCCTCGTGGAACGCTTCGCTGACCTCGACACCGTGGGCGACGAGCTCGGCACGCGCGGCCTCGATGTCGGAGACGATCAGGTACAGGTCCTGGACGGAGCCGGGCGCGGCCGACGTCACGTTCGTGCCGAATTGGATCGAGCACTCCGAGCCCGGCGGTGTGAGCTGGACGATGCGGAAGCTGTCACCAGCGGCACGGTCGGCGTCGAGCCTCCAGCCGAGGTTTCCGTAGAATTCCTTCGCACGGTCGACATCCGAGACGGGGATGACAATCACCTCGAGCTTCTCGTCCACGATGCGGCTCCTTTCCCTTTGCTGTCAGCGGCCTGTATCGATGCCTCCGGCTCCGGTGCCATCGGGGCCGGTTCTAAGATCCACCCTCGCGCCACCCATCACCGAAATCCACAATCTCATCAAATCGCTCGGGAAAGCCCGGTGGGACAGTGACAGCTGCCCACCAGGTTCGGGTCCGCAGGCCAAGGTCCCGGACATGTCCGCGCCATAGCCATGCCGGCGCCACCGTTCTCAAGCGCGGTGTTGCTGCCGCCGGGCACGGTGGTGCGCCGATGGCCGAGGCTCGCAGTCCGGCAGCTATCAGACCCCTTCCCCAGCTGGGCCTTGAGACTGAGACCGGGTCCAAGTAGCTGGTGACGGCTCAATGCCCGCGCTTGCTTCGGCCCCTTCGGACCTGCCGGACCAGGCCCGGCAGGGTTTGCTCGATGGTGGCGGCCTGGCAGGCTTGGCGCTGGTGCAGCAGGCCGTAGGTGAAGGTGTCCTCCCCTGCCACCCGGGCCATCTGGGCCAGGTCGAGCAGGACCATCCGTGCGACGACGCTGTCGTGGTGGTCGCCGAGCAGTTGCTGCAGTTCCTTGGCCCGCGCGGCCTGACGCCTGACGGTCATGCCGAGTGCGCGCATGGTTGCTTCGGCGGCGTACCGGGCTCCCTTGGTGGCCTTACGCGCCTCGTGGATGGCCGTGTCGCGGTCTTCGGCGCCGGGCACAGCGGCCAGGGCGCGCTGTAGCCGGCGTGCCGCCCGCCGGACCGGCTTGCCCAGAACCTTGCCTGCCTGGCGTTTCGCCAGCGGTGTCAGTGGCGGGTCGGCCAGCAACGCATGCAGGTCGTCGAGCAAGCGCAGATAGCGCTGCCCGTCGAGCGCATTGACCGCGGCCCGGCGTGCCTGGGTCAGCTCGGCGGTGAAGTGGGCGGTAATGCGAGCCTGCACCGGCCCCACCACCAGGGCGGCCGGAATGGCGGCGAGGTCGGCGGTAAGCCGGGCCAGCAGCACCTCAGTGTCGCGGGCTTGTCCGAGCTCCGCCGCGAGCCACTTCAGCTCCGCGCATAGTGGACGGGTCGTGTCCCGGTCGATGACGCCGCCGAAGGCCTGCAACGCGCTGCGGGCCCGGCGGGTAGCTACCCGCATCTGGTGCACGGCGTCTGGCTCATCACGGCGGACCCGCGGGTCATAACGGCAGATTGCGGCCACCTGGTCGCGTACGTAGGCAAGCACCACCTTGCCTGCGGGCGAATGCCTGGTCAGGGGCGGTGGTTCCGGCGCGGCCCCGGCGGCGGCCAGGCGCCCAGCCAGCGCCCGCTGCAGTGTGGTCATGGCGGCGGGCCGGGCGCCGGCCCGGCGCAACTGCAGGTCGATCGCCGTCAGCAGTGCGGGGCCGCCGGTGACCAGCCTGGCCTCGATCTCGTCCCACGATGTGACGGCGGATCCGCCGGCTGGCTCGGCCAGAACGTGATCGGCGGCGATCTCGGCGAGTGTCTGGCTGGCGCCGTCGAGCAGTTGGAGCACGCGGCGGCTGGTCTGAATGCGCAGCACCGGCATCAGCGCCACGCCCCGGGTGTACGCCCGGACCAAAGCCGCGAACTCACCGGGTACCGCGTCATCGGCACTGGCCATGGGCATGGTCGCACGCCCACCGGCCGCCCCGGCGGCTGCGCCGGCGATGGGGTTGCCGCCGGGCCCGGTCAGTGGCAGGCGTATCTCGTCCCGGGTGCCCGCGCCGGCCGGCAGTTTCAGGTGCCAGCCCGCATCCTGCCCGCCGGTGCGCCGCCGCAGCGTGATTCCGGCACCGATCAGCCGCAGATCCGCGGTGTCGTAATAGACGGCGCCGAGGAGCTGCTCGCCTCGCAGTGAAGCGGCGGCAACTCCGGCCGTCCCGGTCATCGTTTCGATCGCATCCAGAACAGCCGTCCCACCGGTGACGTCGTATTTCCGCTCAACCTCAGCTACGACGGTGTCCACGTCCCTTGCTCCCTAACGATCACCCGGCCCGTCCAGCCTGGCCGGTGTCACGGCCGTGCACGGCCGTGCACGGCCGTCCCGTCTGCCAGCCTCTCCCGATCAGGGCCAAATCGGCAGGGCCGCACGGCCCTCGTAACGAGACATCAGTCCGTCTCAGTCACTGCGTGCACCTCCACTTCGACAGGGAGGGTCGCGGGCGGCTCCGGTGGCAAGCACTGCGGCCAGGAGACGGCCCAAAGTCGAAGCCGAGGCGGCCGGCGGTCAGCGGGACCACCTGCGGATCGCCCTGCAGATGGTGGGCCGACGGGGAATGTCACCTGCCATCGGGCCCGTCTCGCTGCTCCCGCCACCGGTCAGGAATCGCTTCTCGCTGGTACCGCGTCCCGCAGGTTGGCCAGGATCGCCGGGACTGTGCGCAGCGTGACCACCGGCCTGGCCAGACAGCGTTACGCGTACTCGGCGAAGGCCAGCAGCCACACCCAGACAGCTCCATCGCCAGCCTGATTATGGAGGCGGAAAATCGCCCTTCCTTATCTCAGGATCACGCCGAATCGGCAGATGCCGGTAGAGACCTAGGGCTGCGGCTGGTCGATACCGTGCTGGTGCCATAGCCACCGGAACATTTGGATACTGCACTACTGCACTACTGCACGGCGATTCCGCCGCACCGGCTCGCGAGCGCTTGGCGTCATGCCTATGCCGTGAACCCCGAAGCGGCCGACCGCCAGCGGTCGCTGAGCGAGAAGCTGCTGGGGCCCTTGGCTAGGAATGCCCGCCATTGCGGTGCGCGCGTTCTCAGTCAGCAGTTGGCGGGCCGCAGCCGCGGCGGAGGGCTCGCCGGCCACCCGTTCGGCGATGAGCGCCTGGCCCAGGCTGTGCTGGACGGCGCGGGCCGCGGCGGCGATCAGCGTCAGGTCGATGACGTCGCGTTGTGGGTGACTTCCACCTACGGCGCTGGCCCGCGCCCGGATGTCGATCATCAGGTCGATCGCCCGGCCAGGACGGCCGGCGGCGAACGCGCTGAACCCTTCCAGCAGCGCCAGGCCGCCCGGCCCGCCGGCGGAGGCAACACCCTGCGCGGACATGCCGTACAGCAACAGATACGCACGGTAGATGTGCCCCAGCACCAGCTCATCGTCCGCGGCCACCGCCCCCTCCGCGCCCGCGACGGGGTCACCCGCCGGCGCCACCAGCGCCTCGATGGCCTCGTCGAGCAGGACGGCACCCCCTTCGCTGGCGGCCTGTACGGGGACGCCCCAGCGATCCGTGAACGGTCTGCTTATGCCCGGCCCCTCTGTTCGCAGTTCCTGGCGGGCCACTCGCCTGCGCAGCGGCCGTCGCCCTCGGTGCGTCCCGGGATCCGGGCGCCTTCAGGGCCTCGCCCTTTCCCGGGTTCCCCCGCGCCACGGATTCAGCGGCGCTCGTAAGGGATCTTCTCACCAGCCTCGATCGCGACCGGCAGCTGGTTCTCCGCCGGCGGCAGCGGGCAGGTGGCCAGATCGGTGTAGGCGCACGGCAGGTTCACCGCTCGGTTGAAGTCCAGCACGACGGTCCCGTCCGCAGCCGGTGGCGGCAGCTGAAGAACCCGGTTGGCCGCATAGGTGGTGACGCCCGACGTGGCGTCGGTAAACAGCACGATCAAGCTGCCCGGGGCGTGTCCTGGGAATGCGGTCAGGCTCAGGAACTGGCCCTTGAGCTTGAAGTCGATGCGACCCGGCGCGTCGTAGACGTGCTTCAGCCCCTCGACGGCGGCACCGACCGTGGTCGGACGCGGCTCGGCGAACGGCACGTACCGGCCGGTGACGACCCAGCGCGGGCGCGGCGGGTACGCCGGGGTGCCGGCAAACGCGGTGCGCAACGGCGTGTCCGGATGCCGCGGCCGGAGAATGTCGTGCCCGCCTCGCTTGGCGACCTCGATGATCGCATCCCCCCAGATGGCGCTGGCCCCGCCCCGCTCCGGGATCACCCCGAACGCATGCCGTCCTCGCGCGGTGGCGCCGTCGATGAGCAGTTCCTCGCCGTCATCGAGGTCGACGGCCACGCCGTCAGGGCCGGCTGACCAGGAGCCCGGAGCATCCGGGAAGCGTTGCGGCTGCTCGCTGAGCCAGTGCAGGTTCGTGATCGCGAGAAAGCCGTGCGGATCGGCCAGGCGGGCCTCCTGCTGCTGGTGCCAGCTGTGCCAGTCGCTGGTGAACTCGTCGATGTCGATCGTGGATTGCTGAACGGACATGGGGGTCTCTCCTCGGGGTGTGGGGGCTCTCGAGCAGCACGCGGCCAGCCGACGGGACGGGCGGGAGCGCCGGCTCGCCGCGTTCATGCAGGGACACCGCCTGATCAGGGTCAGGGAGCGGGGTTGACATTAGGGCGCAGGTTCCGTTCATCGCGGACAGCAGGTCAGCCACTGCGTTCGCCTCGCCCCCGGCGGGCCTCACACGGTGATCGTGCGGACGAAGCTCTCGTCGTTGTCGGAGGAAGACCGTGGGGCGTCGTTGAGGCCGCGCGACCGGCCGGAATGGTCAGTGGCTGCTTGCTGCCCGACACAGTGCGCTGCTGACCCGCACCAGGTCCACGTGACGGCGCATCACTTGAGTCGGGAACTCACCGACAGGGCTCATCACCGAACTCGCGTCCCGCCTGGGTTCAGCTCGCATGTCACTCACCTCGATGGTCCCGGCCTGCCGGTCCTGCGCTTTCCTGGACACTCGCGTGTCCTGTCCGGTCGCCGGCCGGGAGCACCCCGCCGCGACGGAGAGCCGCCGGTCAGCAAGCCGGGGCTTGACGCTGACGCTCAATACCACTAACGACGATAACCGCCCGACACCTATCAGACAATCCCTATAGGTTTAGTGGACATAGCTTGCGGCCACATCACCGCCACGGCCGGTACGTTCGCGGCATGACTAGGGGGCCGTGGCGCTACTGGCTGACGGGGCTGGCGTCGCTAGCGAGGAGGGCGATGTCGTTGGAACGACGGTCGGGTGCGGCGTTTCGGCCCGGCGCGTCGGGCTGCTCTTGGGAGCCGGGCTCGTTGACGTGACTCGCGTAGTGGGTCTTGGCGTGGTCGCCGGCTGGGAGTTGGACGGCACCGTGGTGGGCGAGCCTACGGGTTGCGCCGGGGAGCCGGCTGTGCCCGATGGCTGCTTGAGGTACACCCAGGCAGCGAGAGTGATCAGGAAGACAGCGGTCAGGACCCAGGTCGAGGTCCGCACCCGTCGCATCAGTCGTTCCCGGCCGGTTCTGCGGTTTCCAGACTGGTCGGCAGGTTGATGCCCTCGTGCAGGAGTCGCGCCGCGATCCGGACCCGCAGCTTCCGCCCGACGTCGAACTGCATGCCGGGCAGCGTCCTGGCCACCACGCGGATCTGGAACTGGTCCACGTCGATGCTCTGCACACCCATGACGGCCGGTGGATCCAGCAGCAGACTGCGCAGTTCGGGCTCCTTGTACGCCTCCTCTCCAATCAGCCGCAGCAGTTCACTGACCCGGTTCACGTCGGCGGCAGCGGGCACCGGCACGTCGACCACGGCACGTGCCCAGTCGCGCGACAGATTGGTCACCTGGGTG
>Ga0187890_10002751_pt1 | contig 12212 bp, 16 predicted proteins | sample June2016WEW_21_1_FD_133005 | JGI IMG/M metagenome (GOLD analysis project Ga0187890, IMG submission 133005) | Peatland microbial communities from SPRUCE experiment site at the Marcell Experimental Forest, Minnesota, USA - June2016WEW_21_10 | ecosystem: Environmental > Terrestrial > Soil >... | reverse complement strand
AGCCTCCCGGTGCCCCTCAGGCCAGCCCGCCACCGCAGGTCATCGACCAGCGATGGCGGATACGACAGCCGAAAGCTGTCGTAGTCCCGAGCCGTCCCTCGGTAAAGATCGGTTCGAAAGGAGCGGTCCGCGTTCATCTCTCGATCATGACGCGGAACGGCCCGAGAGTGGGGGCTTGGGGGCGCCCAAGAGCCGGTGATGCGCCTGGTTGCCGTCGGTCACCGGGGTCTCGCGGTACCGCTCGACAGTGGTGATCCGGGCGGGTCGTCCGTTGGACGGCCCACCCATCCACCGATCCGACCAACTCTCTTGTGCACTGCCATTCACCACGAGCGCCCTGCGGAAACCGGATTTGCGCTAGCGGGCGTGAGCCCCCTACCGACGCCTTCGGGACATCGCCTCGCCCTCACGATCGTCGAATGCCATGAACCATTGAGCGGGCGGGAACGTCAGATACCTTTGTGTGATGGCGATGATAAAGCGAGCAGTACCGATTCTCCCGGTCCGCGACCTCGACGCTTCACTGTCGTACTACGAACAACTGGGATTCAAGGTGAGGGCGTACGAAGGAGGGGGATATGGGTTTGCGAAACGCGACAGGGTCGAGATCCATCTCGGGTTCGCTCCCGATATTCGCCCATCCGAGGCCAAGCATTCGGCCTACCTTTGGGTCGACGATGCCGACGAACTCGCGCAATCATGGTTGAGTGCGGGAGTCGAGGTTCACATGCCCGAGGACACGGAATGGGGCCAGCACGAGGGTGCAGTCGTTGACCCCGATGGCAATGTTCTCAGGTTTGGCTCGCCCATCAAGTAGCAACTGGTATCCCTGAACGTCGCCCCGTTCGGGCTCCCCCGCGCCGACGGTGATGAGGAGTTATGGGAGTCCTCCCCTTCACGCGTGGCCCCCGACCACCCCCGTCGCAACCGCCATGCCGGTGGGCTTCACAGATGCTCAGGCGGAACCGTGAGCATCGTTGGTGGTTTGCCGAACCTTCGTGTCGCCGCTACCCCAGCTTTGTCAAGACGTTCCGGGTGATCTGTTCAATTTGAGGGTCTCGCCCTGCCAGCCCGTGAGCCCAGTCGGTCGACCCCGACGTCACCACTGTTGCACCCGCCTCGTTCGTGTAGGCACCCAACACCGCATGGCCGTGACGGATGCGTTCCATCGCCCCGGGCTCGCGGGTCCCGAAGACACGTGATGCGATGTACTCGAGCTCGCTCGGCTCGTCCGGCTTGGGCGGGCGAGGCGCCGTCTGGCGTGTGAAGTGTTGCGTCGGGCAAGTCCCGAGGATCTCGAAGGTAGACGGCGTGCCGTCCTCGCCGGTCGGATACGGCAGCCCGTCGCGATATGTGAACGCACACCCGTCGCACTCGTACCCGACGACGGTCGCGCTGGTACCGAGCACGTCGCCGTAGCCGAGCCCGGTGTCATCGAATATCCAATGTCCAGCGCGGTGCACGGTGTAACCACCGAGGCCGGCGGTCACATTGCGACCTATGCGATGATAGCCCCCGCGGGTAAACGAGACGCCGGTCATCAAGTTCTCCGGACGACCAATAGCGACGTCGGACCAGAACGTCGTTACCTCGGCTTCGCGGTCGGTACCCATCAGTGGGTCTCGTTTGAAAAAGCCCTTGTACCCGACCATGACGTCGTGATCGGCACCCTCGATCCGCACCTGCCACAACGACGTATTGCCCGAGAAGAATGCGGCATTCCCTCCGCTCGCGATGAATCCCTCGATCGTGTCTCGCATCCCGCGAGACCAGTATTCATCGTGCCCGACCGAGAGATACAGAGCAGCGTCGTCCAAGACCTCGGGGTGCTCTTCGAGATCGGCATTCGTGCACACACCGATCTCGAACCCCTCGCGTTCGGCCCACGCGATGAACGGCAGCTCCCAGTCCGGCCAACCCGCCGACCCTGCATAGCCCGAAAGGTGGTTGATCTGGATATATCCAACATGGGCGGCATTCTGCGGGTCGGGCGCCCCAGTCCCGGTCACGCGTCGACCCTTGCCCGGCGGTTTGTAGAGGTAGCCCGCCGACATCGGTCGCCTCATAGCCACCTGGACGCCTCCGGTGTACAGGTTCTGCCCGCCGAAGTCGTTGTAGGCATGCCAGGTATTCGTCGTCAGCGCCACCACAATGCGGGCGCCGGAAGGGGGACGCACGACGAAGAACGCGTAGTCCCGCCGCACCTTGTCGCCAACATCGATCTCCATGACCACCTCGTAGTAGCCCGACCGCCATGTCTGATCGACATCTATCGTGGTGGCGACAGGCCATCCACACCCACTCGAGGAGGCGTCCTTCGGCGTCTCGTGCTCGTCGGCCGCGACGGCGTCAGACGTGAACACGACCTCCCGCTGCACGCCGACCCGCGCCACCTCGACCCGCACCGGCCGCCCAGCAGAGGACGACATGTGCAAACCAACCTGGCCACCCGCAGACACCGACTGCGGCCAGCAGTATCCCGTAACCACCTCGCGGCCCATCTCCCGACCCTAACTTGGCCAGATCACTCCCTGCGGCCCAAAGGTCATGGGGAGCCCTCGTGCCTGGGTCTGCGTGCCATAAAGCCCGACCGACCGGCTCACGACACCAGCACGCACCGGCTCGGTGATCCCGCCAAGCTTCCTAGTGCTCCGTAGCACCTCTAAGGTGCCCGATTTCATCGTTGGAGGGAAGCACAGGATCCGCTGAGCATGGGGAGCCGCACAACCGCTGCTCCCCTCCAGATCGCGTCAATGACCAGAACCTCCGGGACGGCGGTCCCGTTCACGGCTTGTGGCTCAGCGCCCGCATTGCGCTGAGGAAGTTGCGATGACAACGCCTGACCGTCACCACAGTGCAATCTCTGTTCACCGAGAATCCGCACCAAAGCGTCATGTTCACATACCAGTGCGCGATCGCCCCGGCAAGGAAGAGTGCGACCATTGCGAACGCCAGGTCGTGCCGGCCAGTGGCCTCGGCGAGGATCGCTCCGATCCCAGTGACGAACATGAAGAGCAGCGACCGGAGCCACCACTGCCGGTGACGGCGCACGGCACCTTCCATCAGCGGAATGGTGACCTCCGTGTGCCGGGCACCGGCCACCATGCCCACCACCGTCGCCAGGAGGCTCAATGGAAGGAGCAGGATCGGCCAGGTCGGCCGATAGACCAGGCTCAGTGTGACCCGTTCAGAGGTTGGTTGGCCCGTCTCGATGCAGACGTCCGGCAGGGCGCCCTGTTCGTCGGTGAAGAACCGGACAGTCGCCACGCCGCCACAGTACAACAGTTGCCACTGCTGGGTGCCTGCGAGCCAGCCAGACCGAGCAGCAGGGTGTCTCGCGTTCGATCATGCAGGCCGGGCGGCCCCGATGGGCATAGATGGCCAACCGGTATCGGGGTGTGGCGCGCCCGATTCAGTGCGACGATTGGTCGAATGAAGCGGGTCAAGCGCTGGATGGCTGCGGGGAGCATTGCGGTGCTGTGCGCCGCCTGTAGCACTGGGGCAAATCCACACAGTTCGAATGGCTCGCCGGCCGAGACGGGCACCGCTGGACTGCGGGCTGCGGCAACGGCTTGGTCCCACGCGTTCTTGACCGGGACCTTGGCAGATATTCACGACGTGCAGGGGGCGTCGTGCCGCACGGGCAATCACGTCAGCCCCACGGTGGCAGAGGGCTATCTCAGGGCAACTCGAGCGGCGATGGAGCACGACGTGGGTGTCCCCCTCAGTTCGATCCGGATCACGGGAGTCCTGGTCCGAAATGTCACGGCGTCCACCGGCGATGCCGAAGTGCAGTACGCCCTGCCCGCGTCGGTCGTCGGGAACGACAACTGGGTTTCGTATGCGTACCAGGATGAGCGATGGAAGGTGACCAATTGCAATGCTCCCATTGGCGGCGAGTCCTCCGGGATCGTTCGCTCCACGCCCTCGCAGGCACCCGGCCCCATGACACCCGGCCCATAAGAGGCTATCGGGGTGACGATGTCTGGGTTTCCGTCGGGGGGCGCGGACCCCGTTCGACGTCAATCGGGCGTCTCGGCCCGTCGCTTGTGTCCTTCGGCTTCGAGTTGGACGTATCGCTTGGCCGAATTCTCGGTGAGAGGCTCAAGCAGACGACCAATCGGGCCCTTTTGTTCCACCGTGAGCCTGAGACTCACGGCCCCGCCATCCCCCGGGCTGAGGTGGTGGCCGGCGACAAGCCTCAGACCAGGCCGCTTCGCCTCCCAAACGAACGAGTGACCAGGCGTGAGTGCCGTGACGGTCCAGGTCATCGTGCCGAGCTTGGGCTGTTTGATCCGGGCCCGGCTACCAACGCCGAAGACTCCGCTGTCGATCCGGGTGACCGAGGTCATCGAGGACGTCCACTCGGGCCAGTGCTCGATGTCGGTGAGCGTCGCCCACAACCGCTCCTCGGAGGCGTTGACGGCGATGACAACTTCGAAGCCCATTTCCACCCCCCGCGCCTTCCCATTGCTTAGCAACGCCATCCGCGCTGAGGCCAGCCGGGGGGATGCGGCCTTAGACTCCCGACGGGTCATCGCCTGCCGGGATGAGCCTTTGGAGTCGACCTATGGATCGAGCGGAGAAAAAGAGAGCGCTCTACCCAGGAGGGAGACCGACCCGGGAGGCGAAGGCGATCCATCGCCGCTTCGCGGCCGGTCCCTTGCCTCGCATTCTCCCAATTGCGTCGGTCCTCGAGGTCCGTGGGCGGCGGAGCGGGCAGGTCACTCAAATACCTCTGGCGATTGTCCGCTATCGGGGTTCGTGGTATTCGGTCTCAATGTTCGGCGAACAGTCGAACTGGGTGAAGAACGTTCGAGCCTCAGACGGCGAAGCCCTGTTGACCCATGGGAGACGCCGACCGGTGCGGCTGGTTGAGGTCCCGGTCCCCGACCGGGGGCCCATCATCAAGGGGTATCTGTTGTTCGCGCTGGGAGCGAGACCCCACATGCACGTCGGGTGGAGAGCGCCGTTGTCGGCGTTCGATGCCGTGGCCGCGACCTACCCCGTGTTCCGTGTCGATCATCGGCAAGGACGCCCACAACGTGCCTGACTCGGAGAAGTGCCCCCTGCGTCTCGGCTGCAAGGAGTTCGACCAGTTCGGCCGCATCGTGAGTTTCTCTCACTGGTAATAGTGATCCTGCTCGAGATCCTCGAGAAGGCCGGGCCCCGTCGGTTCCCATGCGAGCAGGTCCCGGGTCACGGCGGCGGTGGCGGGGCTGTCCAATCCCACCAAATGGCCCAGGAAGGCGAAATGTCCGGCCGCGTCGGCGGGGCCAACCGAGGCCGTCGGGAGGCCGAGATGACGGCCAATGGTCTCGGCGATCTCCCCGAAGGGCACTCCCTCGTCGGCGACCGCGTGCAAGACCGAACCGGCGGGGGCGGTCTCGACGGCCAGGCGGGCCAGGCGGGCGGCGTCGGAACGGTGCACCGCCGGCCAGCGGTTGGTGCCGTCACCCACGTATCCAGAGACGCCCCGCTGGCGGGCGATGCCGACGAGAGTGGCCACGAACCCGTGGTCGCCGTCGCCGTGGACGGTCGGGGGGAACCGCAGCACCGATGAGCGCACGCCTCGGCCCCTCAGAGACAACGTGAGCAGAGCGGTGGCCGACCGGAGCCCGGCGGGGTTGGCCCGAATCTCGGCACCGGGCACGAGCCCGTCGTCCTCGGTAGCCACCCGACCCGTTGTCAGCCCGAGCAGGCCCGAGGCGAGCACGAAGGGTCGGTCGGAATCAGCCAGCGCCGCCCCCATGGCCTCCACGGCTCGTCGGTCAGCCGCCGCCGCGGCGGCGAAGTTGCCGCCGAAAGCCACCTCGTGCTGGAAGGCCAGGTGGATCACCCCGTCAGAGGCCGCAGCCGCGTTGGCGAGGCCGTCGGAGTCGTCGACGTCGCCCCGCTGCACCGTGGCGCCGGCCGCCTCCAGCCGCTGCGCCGACGCCTCGGAGCGGGCCAGGCCGACCACCTCGTGACCCGCGCCGAGCAGTTCGGGCACGACGGCCGAGCCGATCCAGCCCGACGCGCCGGTGACAAAGATCCTCATGGCAGCACCTCCGGGAAACCGTTGATGTCAGTGACTGCTATCACCCTACCCATGGATGTCAGTGACTGTCAACGCCTAGGATGTGGGAATGGGCCGATGGCAGCCGGACAGTCGTGGGCGCCTCCAGGAAGCGGCCCTGGCTCTGTATTCCGAGCGGGGATTCGACCAGACCACGGCCGCGCAGATCGCGGCCCGAGCTGGGCTGACCGAGCGCACCTTCTTCCGGTACTTCGCCGATAAGCGAGAGGTGCTGTTCGGTGGATCCGCCCTCCTCCAAGAGCGGATCGTGGCCGGCGTGGCCGGGGCGCCCCCAGAGGACGGGCCCCTCGACGCTGTCGCTCATGGACTCGCCGCCGCCGCCGACATGCTCGGCGAGTTTCGCCGGGATCTGTCTCGCCAGCGACAGGTCGTCATCGTCGCCAATCCCGAACTCCGGGAGCGGGAATTGGCGAAGCTCGCCGACTACGCCGCAGCAGTGGCCCGGGCCCTGCACCTGAGAGGCGTGGGCGAACCCCAAGCGAGCCTCGCCGCCGAGACAGGCATGACGGTCTTGCGCGTGGCGGTCGAACGGTGGTCGAGCGGGGACGACGACCGCGACCTCGCCGTCGTCATGCGGGACTCTCTGGCCGAGCTGCGGGCCGTAGCTGGCGGCGGCTGAAGCTCACCGCCGTCTCTGGGAGGCTCTCGAACCGCCTTGCCCTGCCCGGCGAGCCGTGACGAGCGGACTCCCCCGACACCGAGAGCTCGGTCTGACCGAGCAGGAAGAAGCTCGGTATCGCCGGACTCGGCGCTATTGCGTTCGTGATCCGAAGAGGCGTGTCCCGATTCCGATAACGAGCAAGCCGAATGCCACGGAAGCGAGAACGGTAATGATGCTGGCAGTGGAACCCATCGGTTACCTCCCGTCGAACTGGTCGAGAGCCTTCAACGTAGACCGGGCAGCCCGTCGTATCAAGAAGTGTTCGAACCGTGGACACGGGAACCGCTCGACACCGCTCCGAGCCTCCTGATCTCCCGGGTGGAGCGTCGCACGATCACACCTGGCCATACGCCGCCTTCGCCGGACCCAGGTCGAAGTACTCCCGCCACTGCTTGATCAGCGCGTCCTCGATCTCGAAGACCCCGCAGATCGGCAGGACCACGGGCTTGCCGTTGATGGTGATGTAGTCGGTGCGTTCGTTCATGACCACATTGCCGGAGGCCACTTGGTTGCGGATCTCCAGCCGACCCGGCGGCACGTCGGCGAACTTAGCCACCCACCGTTCGATGGCAGTCTTCCCGACGATGGGCGTCAGCGGGATGCTGTGGTAGACGGCATCGTCGGCGAAGCTCTTCATGATGGAGTCGGTGTCCCGGCGCTCCCACGCGGCCAGGAACATGCGGATCAACTCGTCATTGGTCGTCTCGGGATTGCTCATCGTCTGAGTCTTCCGGCTTGATGGGACTCGCCAACCGGGTTCCCCGGACTTCCACGCTTTCGTGAAGAGTCACCCACGAAAGCGACGGTGACAGGTCGGCTCGAGAGCGTTTCTCACGCGTCCCTGGTCATCATTCGCCATGCACCGAGGATCGTCCAACCAACCAGCCAGGCGATGATCACGCATACCGCCACTGTCGTCGATTCGGGAAGAAGCCTGGGATTCCCCGCGCCGCCTCCGGGCCCCCCACCCCCGCCGCCGAGCACGGGGAGCCCGCCCGGCGCCAGATGGGCCGTGGCCAGGCCGACCACGGCGCGCTGCAGGTTCGCAAGGTGGGGAAGCCGCGCCCTGGACAGAATCGGAGTCAGGATGACCTCGAGGACGATCATCATGATCACCGCGACCGTCCGCTGTCCGATCAGCGATCCGAGTCCCAATCCGACCACGAACCCGATGCACGCTTCGAGTTCGAGCCACAATCCGCTTCTCACCATGAGCGAGTCCGATGGATACAGGAACTTGGTGGTGTAGCCGGAATAGTTCACCCCGGCGATCACGCGAGCCGCCTCCCTGATCTGGGCCTGGGAGGCTTGCGGTTGGACTTGTGATCCCGGAGACTGCTTGACGATCGTCGGACCGCCGCCGGGGCTGTTGCCGCACGGGACGCTGTTGACCGCGGGGCCGATCGTCGAACTGTTCGGTACAGACGGTCCGATGCTGAAGCCGAAATTGCAGATGACCTCGTCGGGGTGGTCGGCGGCCCAACCTTCAAAACCGGCGCGCGACAGATTGAGGGGCACGTTCACACCGTTGAAAGAGAGGCGGGTGGGCGCCGCGAACACGCACACCGCGCAGACAATGGTGAAGCCCACCGCCACCAGGGGCACGATGACGGCAAGTCCCGCGGGGATCCGAGCCACATAAATGGCCAGACGCGACCGGCCAGTGACCACGAGGTGCCGGAACATCCCCTCGGTGAGGTCGATCGATCCCGCCGTAGCCCCCAACGTGGCAGCCACGATGAACCCGAAGACGTACAACACCCCGGCCACCAGGCCCGTGAAGACGTCGTAGCCGCCGGCCGGACCGTAGGAATGCGGTGCGAAGGCGTGGAGCAGCAGCCGGATGACGAGGAAGACCGTAGGAATGCCGATGGTCACCAGGATCAGGGCGACCATGAGCCCGCGCCGTTTCCGCAGCTCCATGAACCGAGTGGCGATCATCCCCGCCGTCGGAATCCAAGATCCCCGCCGGTCATGGGACACGTCAGCCGGTCCCGCAGGACTCGGGGTGGAACCGGTGGCGCCGATGTCGGCCATCGTCGTCATTCCGAGGCCCCCAATCGACTCGTGACCTGCAAGAACCACGATTCGAGCGAGGCTTGAATCTCTTGGAGTCGGTACACCGAGATCCCTCCGGTCACGAGCACGCGGTTGATCTCGGCGATGACGTCGCGTGCCGTCCCCGCCGGCAGCGAGATCCCCAACCCGTACTCCCCGACCTGGATCTCGGCCCCGATGGCGGTGGCGTCGAGCAGAGTACGAGCACGATCGGGCTCAGAGCATTCAACTTGCAGCGCGAGCGATGCACCCGCCAAGAGCTCGGAGATCGGTCCCTGTCGAATGATGTTGCCCCGGTCCACGATGGCCACCGCATCACAGGTCCGCTCGACCTCGTCGAGGAGGTGCGAGGAGAGCACGACCGTGCGACCCTCGGCCACCAGGGAGAGGATCATGTCGCGCATCTCGTGCATGCCGGCCGGGTCGAGCCCGTTCATGGGCTCGTCGAGGATCAGGAGTTGGGGGTCGCCGAGCAGGCATGCGGCGACGCCCAGACGCTGGCGCATGCCCATCGAGTACTTCGAAACGCGATCGTCGGCGCGCTGGAGGATACCGACCCTCTCGAGGGCCGGCGCGATGCGGTCTCGCGCCGCCGGTTCGCGCGCCGCGGCGAGAAGCTGGAGGTTTTGGCGCCCCGTCAGATGACCGTGGAAGCGTGGCTCGTCGACGATGGCTCCGACGCGCGCCAGCGCCGCGGCGCGCTGCTTGGGCACGGGGTACCCGAGCAGCGACATCGTGCCGGAATCAGCGCGGGTCAGTCCCAGGAGCACCCGGATCAGGGTGGTCTTGCCGGCGCCGTTGGGGCCGAGATACCCGAAGGCGCATCCCCGAGGGATGAGGAGCTCCACGCCGTTCACAGCGACGTTCTCTCCGAACCGCTTCGTCAGTCCGTGGGTCTCGACGGCCCACTGGCTCTGGGCGGCGTGTTCGAGAGAGGGGGTGGGCAGCGTGGTGGTGGTCATCCTCTGGTCAGTTCTCCTTTGCCGATCGTCAGTGGCCGGAAACCTGGGATTCGCGGCGCAGATCGCGGACCGGGTGTGGTGATCTTCATGGCTCGGAGCTGTGTCCCTTGCGGTGCACGATAGCAGACGGTAGCTTGTTGTGCATGGGACAGACTGAGGGGAGGCGGAGTCAGCTCCTTCGGGGCGTCCTCGACCTGTGCCTCCTGGCGGTCATGGGAGACGGACCGGCGTACGGCTACGAGATGACCAAACGGCTCCGGGCGCGCGGCCTTTCCACCGTCGGAGAGGGGTCGATCTACCCCGTCCTGGGCCGGTTGGAGCGAGACCGTCTCGTTGAGACCCATCGGGCCGCGAGCAACGGGGGCCCGCCTCGGAAGTACTACCGCCTCTCGCCCGAGGGTGAGCGGGCGCTAGCCGCCGGTGTCAGCGAATGGCAGGCGGTACGTGACGCGGTCGATGGTGCACTCGGTCTGGTGAAAGCGGAGGTAATGCCGTGAGTGAATTCGTCGATGAGTGTCGCCGGGAGTGGCGACGGCTCGGAGTGCCGGATCCCGTTGCCAGCGAGATGGCGGCCGACCTGACCGCCGATCTCGAGGAGGCCGAGGCCGAGGGAGGCTCGCCCGAAGATGTGCTCGGGAACAGCGCGTTCGACCCTCGGCGGTTCGCGGCTGCCTGGGCCGCCGCCCGAGGTGTCACGGGCGCTCCGATTCCCGAGCGCCCGTCGCCGTGGCGGGCGCCCATTGCCATCGCCCTGGCAGTCATCCTGGGCGTGCTCACCATGGGCGCCGGATTGGCTCTCCTGGTCGGTCGCAGCGGTAGCTCTATTGCCTTCGCCACTCGCCGGATCGTCGCAGTGCCCGGACCGATCCATCTGTTCGCGCCTGGCTCGGGCCGGGGCGTGATCCCCGGGCCGTTGGGCAGGGTATTGGGCGGGACAGCGGTCACGGGAGTGGACATCCATCCCTTTGCCTGGATGCTCTTCATCATCGGGCTCACGGGCCTCGGCGTTTTTGCCTTCTTGTACTGGTCGCATGGGGGCGGCCCCCGCAGATACCGCCGACGCGAGCGTCGACAGAACCCCAGCTGGAACTGACGGACAAGCCCGTCCGTCTGTGGTGGCGGATCCGAGAGGCGCCGTCGGGTCTGCGCTCTTACCCGCAGCGGACGCGGGCATCTACACCAACACCACCGCCTCGAGTCAGGGGGCCGCAGCCATCGGTAAAATCGGCGGGTCGAGATGGTCGTCATCTTTCGAATTCTCGGACCAAGGAAGAAGAACGGGCATGAATCAGAGCGGGTCGCCGAAAAGCAAGACTCCTGCTGAGCTGATAGACGCCAGAATCAAGGAGCTGGGCGACTGGCGGGGCAAGTTGCTCAGCCGACTCCGCACCTTGGTCAAGGAAGCCGATCCCGACGTCGTCGAGGAGTGGAAGTGGAGGGGCGTCCCGACCTGGTACCACGACGGGATCATCTGCACGGGAGAGACCTACAAGAGTGTCGTGAAGATGACCTTTGCCAAAGGGGCGGCTCTGAAGGATCCTTCGGGCCTCTTCAACTCCAGTCTCGAGGGAAACACCAGGCGTGCCATCGACTTCCACGAGGGCGAGAAGGTCAACGAGAAGGCGCTGAAGACTCTGGTCCGCGCCGCCGTGACCCTGAACGAGGCCAAAGCCAAGAAATAGCCACGGAATCAAGGATTCTCGATGGGCTCCTTCGAGATCCGAGCCGAGCCCTCAACCCGTGGCCACACTCCCCCACCGGTACGAACCGGACGCCATTCTCACAACCGCGAATCTCCGCCGAGTCGGCCTCGAACGGGGGTGCTCGACCCAGCCATCGCGTCGGGACGCTGCCGGGGGGTGACCCAGCCACCTCCACCGGCCTACCTCCGTACTCTTCGGGGTGACCCTTTGGTCGGTGTGTCACCGGCGAGCGCGTCGGGTTGCATGTGCAGCCGAAACGCGGGGAAACCTCGCGGTTGTGATCACCCGCATCCCGGCTGAGGGCCCTGTCGACACCTGGCGACTGGGTGTGCCGGAAATGACACCTCGCGTGTTCATGAAACGCACATTTGCTGTCAACGGGTCGCGAGTGTGCAGGTGCCGACGCGATCTCTTCAGCTCAGTCCGATCGCCTCGCTGTCTCGGCTTCCGGCATCGTCCTATACCTTGGAGGCGTGGCTGGAGGTCGACCCCGACGGGGAACCGCTCTCAAGGTCTCGACCGCTTGCGCTGCGGTCGCTCTGGCCGGCGCCAGCATCGCCCTCGGTCTTTCGGCTTCCCGGGTGCCGACTGCAAAGCCTGCCATCGCGGCTGGGGCTTCGCCTACGGAGACCACCGCGCCGATGGCTCCGCCGTCATCGACCACGAGCACGTCGCCGCCCGGGCCGTGCGGTGGCTACCTCCCGCCAGACGTGCCAGTCGGCTCACCTTGTAGCGCTCAGCCTTGTGTT
>Ga0187890_10002747_pt1 | contig 12222 bp, 6 predicted proteins | sample June2016WEW_21_1_FD_133005 | JGI IMG/M metagenome (GOLD analysis project Ga0187890, IMG submission 133005) | Peatland microbial communities from SPRUCE experiment site at the Marcell Experimental Forest, Minnesota, USA - June2016WEW_21_10 | ecosystem: Environmental > Terrestrial > Soil >... | reverse complement strand
TTGGTCATGATGCACGAGTTCGAGGCGTTGCTTTTCAGCGACCCGGATAGATTTGCCCAAGAGATTGGAAAAGGCAATCTATCAACCAAATTCCGCACAATCCGCGAGGAATTTGAGAGCCCCGAGGACATTGACGATTCACCAGAAACTGCGCCCTCCAAGAGGATTGAGCGCCTATTCCCTGGGTATGAAAAACCATTGTTTGGCGTTCTTGCAGCTATGGGGATTGGTCTCGATACGATCCAACAAGAATGCCCCCACTTCAACGATTGGTTGAATCGCCTGGAAGCGCTTCCCAAATTACTTTCCGCACAGACCTGATCGAAGCGAAGCTCATGAATGTTGCCAGCCGAAGGGTTCGAGGGGCTGGTGGGTGAGGAGCGTAACCGCTGCTTGGCCGGGGCGGGCGGAGGAGCGGAGCATGACCATATCCGCCCCCCAGCCTGTAAAGCCCGCGCCCGCCACCGAAATTCAAGTTATTGAACCGGCTCTCAGAACTTCGTCCCACCGTTGTAGTCGGCGGTGATGGCCGCTTCGACGCCCGCCATGCAGGCCTGATCGGAGAAGATGAGGCCCAATTCGCGGTTCTTGTCGAGCGAATCGGTGGAGAAGTTCTCGCTGCCGACGAAGAGCATGGCCTGCGCCGTTCCGTAGTCGGCAAGCACGGTCTTGGCGTGGATGTAATAGCCGGTCCGGGAGCTGTAAGTGGCGATGGTGGCCCCGGCGCTCTTGAGCGCGTTGAGGACGGGGGAGTACTTGCCACCGGCGTTCTCCTGGACCAGGGTGACGGCCACGCCGCGCCTGAGGGCCGCTTCGACGAGGGTCTGGATGGCGGTGTCGGCAAACTCCTCCTGCGAGATGAGGAGGGATTTGGCTGCGCCCTCGATGAGGGTGGTGAGGCCGCCGCGGGAGTTGGTGGGACTCCAGACGAGGTTGTCGCCCGTGGGAGGCGTGATGGCGGCGTCGGTGAAGTCGGCGTTGAAGGTGGTTTCGATGGCGGCGACGTCGGCGGGGTCGTTGGTGATGACGGCGAAGTCGCGGGTGGTGGCGTAGTCCTCCTGGGTAAGGTTGAGGGTCATGACGGCCGAGGTGGCCGCGTCGATGGTGATGGTCTTCTGGTGGGTGCAGGCGTACGCCGGGTTGGCCCAGTGGACGGCGACCTTGCCGGCCGTGAGGGTGTTGTATGCAGGGGTGTTGCTGGCCTTCTCGTTGTTCTGGTCGAGGATGACCCGGACGGTGACGCCGTTGGCCGCGGCCGTGGTGAGGATGGTGGTGACCTGCGGGTCGCTGAGCTCGTACATGGTCATGTCGATGGACTTCTTGGCCGAGGAGAGCAGGCTGTAGATGGCGGTCAGGCCCTGGTCCGGCTCGGTGAGGAGGGTGTAGGCAATGGGGCCGGGCACAGGCGGCTGAGGGGGAGCCGGGGGCTGAGGCGGCGTCGGCGGCTGAGGCGGGGGAGTCGGCGGAGTGGGTTTGTGGTGGCGGGCGTCCGGGTGCTGGGTGCTTTCAGGTTCCATGATTCTCTCCTTTGAAGAAGCCGATGGGGGATTCAGGTTCTGCCGGATTCGATTGGGGGTCCGGCGGGGAGGTAGTGACAAAGACAGCTTACAGGATTTAACGGCGAATGGAGCGGGATTCCTGCGCGCGGGGTGGCGGGGCTTTCATTGTGCAGGCTGCGCGCGGCAGTTTCCTGGCCCGAACCCGGCGATTGCAGCGGCACGGCTGCCGCCTTGCGAACAGAAACCCTGTGAGATGGCAGTGTGGCAGCGATGGCCGGGGCTCTGGGGATCGGGCAGATGCAGATCGAGATTTGAGGTCTCCTACCTCTGCGCATAAGGCTGGGAAAGGATAGGGTGTCCGGCCCCCCGTCGGCTCGTTCCGAACAAAAAGCATCGAGAATGATCGCTTAAGGAAAGACCCAGGGTGTATATTGGCCTGATATTACCGACCCACAACAGGAGTCACTGATCATGCAGCAGAGGAGGCAGCTCCAATGACCGATTCATTCATCGCGAAATCCTTGTTCAAAGTGCTGGCTGGCAAGGATCGGGGCCTGGCGGATCGGTTTTTGGCCATGCAGGAGCGGGCATTGACCGACTGGATCCCACTTCTGCGTGTGGATAAGGGCTCCCATGCTGGGCTGGTCCACCTGATTAACGTGGGACGCAATGTGGACAAGATGATCCCCGATGACAAAAAGGGAGAACTGAGCGCAGGCGAAATATTCCTATTGTTGACCGCAGTGCTGTTTCACGATATCGGCCGCATTTTGTCTCCGGAAACGAAGCGCGCCGAATGCGAGAAGCCTCCCTGTAAAGATGGCAAACCTCCTGATTGGGCGCCTCCCTGCAAAGAGGGCAAATCTCCAGATTGGGCGCCTCCCTGCACCAAGCTCGAGTGGGACCACTATATTGACAGCGAAAAACTCATTCTGGCAATTGGACAGGAGCAGGGCTTACCCGACGCTATGGCAGCTAAGTACTGCGCCCTCCTGGCATATTGTCATGGCCTTTATATGCCGCCGCGCGTCGAGCAAAAGAGATTCAATGGAGTGGTTTGCAATGAGAAGGAAGAACTCAAACCCGAATTCAGAAACACCTCGATTGAGCCGCTGGGTTCAGTACGTATTCCAATGCTGGCGGCAGTGCTTCGCATTGCGGATGAGACAGAGAACCACTGGACTCGGGCGATCAATGAGCGGTGGTACAACTACTTAGCGCAGAACCAGCAGAATCTCAGCAAGGCCTTCCGGCGGCGCGTGGAAGATGTGGAGTTTTCTTCCGCCGGGGAGTGCATCGTCATGCACCTGGAAGAAATTCCCAAAGATCCGGAATTGTCGCGCTTTGCCGGTGTTTCACGCGAAATCGAAGCAGTCCTCGAAAACTGGAGCCGCGAGCTGAGGCCATTGGGTCTCGACTTTAACCGGGTGTTCTACGAAACCGGCGGCAAGCTTTGGAGGTTCCTGGACGCAACACAGCCCGATGGTTCTGTGCAACAAGATCCTGAGCGGGTTTATTCCCCTATGACGCAAGTGATGAAGAAGGATACAGGTGCTGCAGAAGACCTGGAGCAGAATAGCCTCCGCATTCAGCATCTTCACAAAGCACTTGTAAGCCTCTCCAAGATAACAATGGGGTATCCGGACTTCACCTTGGCGGCGATAGAGGCGGAGGCCGGCAGGCCTCTCAACGACCGTGACCGATGGCTGATGGAGAGAATTGCGGACTGGGTTCCTTGGGCTATCAGTGTTGATTCCGTCAGGCAGCGCGTGCGTGTACATATCAAGAGCGGGACGGATGGCACGGACGATCGCCAGAAAGCATTGAAAACATTGTCTATGGAATTGATTGGAGAATAAGATGGCTGAAGAGAAAGTCTTTCTTCAAATGGAAGATGAAGCGCTGGACAAATTGCTTGCAGCAGACCAAAAGGAGAGTGGGCTTTGTGTCGGCCGAGCTAAAGCTCTGAATACCCTGGATCGGGTAGACAAACGCGAATTCATTGAAACATCCATCGTCGTTATTGAAGGGGGAGCCGGAACGGGAAAGACAACCCTGGCTTTGCAGATCGCCAGCAAGGTTGTAAAGAAAAAAGATAATTGGGGCGTCATCTTTCTCAGCTTGGAACAGTCCGCTGAATCTCTCAAGAGCGTAGTGGAGTGCTTTAACTTTGGGGGAACAGAGAGGGCGAACATATTTCTTGAACATGCCGACGGGGCCAGTTGTCAACCCCACGAGGTTCGGTTTTGCCGCCTTTCGCCGCTACCGCTCGCCGAGCAGCCGGCAGACGCCACGTTTGAAACAAGATTTGCCGAGCTGCAACATATGGTCCTGAAGCAGTCCTGTATCAAAGGCCATAACTCTCTCTTCGTGATTGATAGTTTGAATGCATTCACTGGACATCCTTTGACACGCAGCCAGTTATATCAGTTGTTTGCTCTGTTCAGAGCTCAGAAGATACCGCTCATTGTGACGCTGGAACAACCTGAGAAGATTAATTCCGCTAGCGCGCCTGAGATTGAGACCGCCTGTTTTCTGTGTGACATTGTTATCAGGCTGACGCGTGAGTCTGGATCGGGGTATTTGCAGTTCTTTCTTGAGGTCTCAAAATCTAGAGTATGCCGCCAAGGATTGGGAAGGCACTTATATAAGACCCGCACCGTCAAGAATGCCGAGGAAACGAATGAGCAAGAAAGGACCGGGCTGGTTGTGTACCCATCCATGCATTTTATGATTTCACAAGCAAGGATCGAGACCGATCAGAGTTCCTTAACTGAAAGTAGAAAAGAATATAAGATTGACGAGGATCTTCACAAAGAAGAATTGTTTGACTTGGAAGATCCAATCAAAAGCCCTGCGTGCTTTGCGTTACAGGGTCCAGCCGGGACACACAAGCTGGCGTTGGGGTTGAACCTAGGGACAAGCTATGTACCCGACACGAGCGATCCAGTTGGATGGAAGGCGAGGCTGCTTGTGGTAACATTTGGCGGGCAAGGCGAGATTGATTTCAAGGGGGTGGCTTGGTTAAAGAACCAAGATTATCTGAGAAAACTGAAAAGGACAGATACCGGGAATACCGGACTTATACAAACTGAGAACTCCAACCCGGCGCCAAGAATAGGCATGGCCGGCAAGAATTGTTCGGGCCCTAGCTCAACCGAAGCCCGGGTTTCCAAAGATACGCTGGCTACGAAGACCGAGGTTATATCTGAGACCGTGAAGAGGACGAAAGAGGAGATAGTAACTTATGGAATCGAGGATGCTACTAACCATAAAAAAGCAGAAGTTACAGTGCTGACTTTCCAGATTGGTATGTTGACGCCAGAGGAATGCATCTACAGGGTCAAGAAAGTGCTGGAAGATCAAGAAAGAGAGGCGCCTTTTCACTCAGTGCTCGTCTCGGACACTGCAGAACTTTGCACGGGGTTTCCATTGTTGAGCAAGGATCCGATGTTCTTCGCCGCGCTTCTTGATTTGTTTGAGTCCAAGAAGTTGTTGACAGTCGGTCTTGGAGTTCATTCCTCTGATACACCCGCTCTTCGTGAAATTAATCAGGTATTGATGGCCAAAGCTACCCATCGTATGGTGTTTTATCAATATCCTAAGGTTGAGGACTTGATGAAGGATATGGTAGACAAGAAGCGCGGGAAGAAGGATAACGGGGGCGAAGATGTAGCACCCCTGCATGAACAGCTTGTAAGTGTCGTAATCGACAATGTGACCGGCAAACACTACAAACGTGAGCCAAAATGGATTCAGGTTGAGGAAAATGATCCGGTAACGGTAATTGTTAATGGCAGACCGGAATCCTATAGGCCGAAGACTCTGAAGTTCCTGTCTTTCGATGATAACGGAATTATTCCGTCGACGGGAGAGAAGGCACCCGCCGCTGAACTCCTGGGGAAGGGAAAAGGATAGGCGGGATGACGATCGCATCCCAGTATCCCTAGCGAAACCCGGGGCATCCAAACACTCTATGCAATCCGGCCCGCTCGTCATTGATGAGCGAGCCGATTCTTGTCTCGGAAGCGCTGAGTGGAGTTACGCCTTGGCGGTGGTCAGCGCACCCAGGTCGGCGGCCAGTTTTTCCGTGGAGAAGGCTTCGACGAGGTCGCCTTCCTTGAGGTCGCTGAAGCCGCCCAGGCCGATGCCGCACTCCATGCCGTTGGTGACTTCGCGGGCGTCGTCCTTGAAGCGCTTGAGCGAGGTGATCTTACCCTTGAAGAGCTGTTCGTCGCCGCGCATGACCTTGACTTCGGCGTCGCGGCGGATGACGCCGTCCTGAACGCGGCAGCCGGCGATGGTGCCAACCTTGGGAATTTTGAAGACGTTGAGGACTTCGGCCCGGCCCACATAGTTCTCCTTGAAGGTGGGGTCGAGGAGGCCGAGCATGGCCAGGCGAATCTCGTCCTGAAGCTCGTAGATGATGGAGTGGAGGCGGATTTCGATGCCTTCCTGCTGGGCCAGCTCGGCGGCCTTGCGCTCCGGGCGGACGTTGAAGCCGATGATGATGGTGTTGGAGGCAGTGGCCAGCAGGACGTCGCTTTCGGTGATGGAACCGACGCCGGAGTGGATGACCTTGATGCGCACCTTCTCCGTGGACATCTTGACCAGCGAGTCGGCCAGAACCTCGACCGAACCGGTGACGTCGCCCTTGATGATGAGAGGTAGATCCTTGACGCCGGCCTGGCGAATCTGCTCGGCCAAGCCCTCAAGCGAGACGCGGGAGCTCTTGGCCAGTTGGGAGTCGCGCTCCTTCATCTTGCGGTACTGGGCGATGCCCTTGGCCTTGTCGCGGTCGGCTACGACCAGGAAGGTGTCGCCGGAGTCGGGCATGGATTCCAGGCCCAGGACTTCGACCGGGGTGGATGGGCCGGCTTCTTCGATGGCGCGTCCGCGATCGTCGAACATGGCGCGGACCTTGCCGAAGGTGTTGCCGACGATGTAGCTGTCGTTGAGGTGGAGGGTTCCGTCCTGGACCAGAACGGTGGCCACTGCGCCGCGGCCGCGGTCGAGCTTGGCTTCGATGACGGAGCCGACGGCCTTGCGGCCCGGGGTCGCTTTGGGGGCGCGGAGGTCGGAGACCAGGCAGATCATCTCCAGCAGCAGGTCGAGGTTGATGCGCTTCTTGGCGGAGACTTCGACGAAGACGGTTCCCTCCCCGCCGCCGGCCCACTCTTCCGGAATCAGTCCGCGGTCGGCGAGCTGCTTCTTGACGCGCTCGGGGTTGGCTTCGGGCTTGTCGATCTTGTTGACGGCGACAATGATGGGGACGCCGGCGGCCTTGGCGTGGTCGATGGCCTCGAGGGTCTGGGGCATGACGCCGTCGTCGGCGGCCACCACCACCACCACGATGTCGGTGACTTTGGCGCCGCGGGCTCTCATGCGCGTAAAGGCTTCGTGGCCCGGGGTATCGAGGAAGACGATCTCGCGGCCGTAAGCCGGCGAACCTTCCTTGGCAAAACGGACCTTGTAGGCGCCGATGTGCTGGGTGATGCCGCCGGCCTCGCCCGCGGCGACGTCGGTTTTGCGAATGGCGTCGAGCAGGGAGGTCTTGCCGTGATCGACATGGCCCATGACGGTGACGACGGGGGAGCGGGGGACTTCGAGCTCGCCGGTATTCTCGGCCTCGAGAACCTCTTCGATGGACTGGTTGGCGATCTCCTCTTCGTAGCTGATCACGATGGCGGCGGCGCCGAACTTGGCAGCGACATCTTTGACCATTTCGGCGTCGAGGGACTGGTTGACGGTGACGAAGACGCCTTTCATGAGCAGCGTTGCGATGAGGTCCTTGGCGCGAACATCGAGCTTCTCAGCCAGATCCTTGACGCTGATGCCTTCAGTCACGGTAATTTCGCGGGTGATGGGCAGCGGCTCGCCGCCGTATTGCACTCCGCCATAACGCGGCGGCGGCACAAAGCCCTTCATCGGGCCTTCTTTGGTCTTGGGATACTGCTGGGCACGGCCGCCCCGGCCTCTGGATGGGGCGCGCGCCGGGCGCGGAGCCTCGCCGGTGGGTGGCGCGGCGCCGCCGGGACGGGGAGGACCGCCGAAGCCGCCTGGACGGGGTGCTCCAAAGCCGGGGCGAGCGCCAACGCCGGGACGAGCGCCGGGAACACCGGGAGCGCCGGCGCCGGCGTAGCCGCCTGCGGTGGTGCGCGTGGGATGCTTGGGGCGCGGACCGCCTGGGGTTTGGCCGGCGGGCGCAAGTGGGCCGCCGGCAGTGCGCTGGGGATAGCCGCCAGGACCGCTCGAGGGCCTGCTGCGGTCGAAGATGGGCTTGCCGCGTTGAATGCCCGCGCCAGGGGCCTGGTTGCCGGTCCCCGCGGCAAGGGCCTCGGTGGGAGCCGGTTTGGGTGCCTTGTAGACAGGGCGAGGGCCGGTTTGGGGCATGACCATGCGGCGGGCAGGCAGGGCCGTTGTGGGCGACGCGGCGTGAACATGACCCTGGGCGCGACGCCCCTGACCAGGGGCGGGCGGGGCAGCAGGCTCGTCTTCGCCTGCAAAAGCGGGGATTGGCTCAAAAACCTCCGGCGCGGCGAGGAGTGCTTCAGGGTAGGGCGGAGCGGCAACGGCTGCGGACTCTGCCGCGGGGAAGGGAAGCGCGGGCTCGACGGCGGGCGCAGACGGCAGAGCGGACGCAGCGGAAGCGACACGCTCAGGGGCGGCTGTCGCTGCCGCGGGCGGCGCAGCGGCCAGCGGCTCGGCAGCGTGCGGCTGGTCTTCGTGGGGGGCTGAAGTGGGAGTTGGGGGCGCGGCTGGAGCCAGGGGCGGTTTGACCGCGACGGCTGCCGGTGGCGCAACTACGACGACCGCACGGGGCGGAGCAGCCGCGCTTGCCGGAGCCTTGGCGACCACCGGGCCGGCGGGCGGGCGGGAGGCAATGGCGGGCGGAGCCGGAGGAACGACAATGGGCGGCGCGGAACGCGGCTGAGGAACGACCCGGCGCGGTTCTGGGCGGGCCGGCTGCGGCGCGGCGGCCGCTGCTGGCGGAGCTGGAGGCCGAGCTGGAGCGGGCGGGGGCGGCGTCCGCACCGAAGCAGCAGGCACACGGCTCTGGCGCGCCGCTTGCTCTTCCTTCTGCTTGGCGGCCAAAACGGCCTTGAGCGCGTCGCCGGGCTTGGAAACGTGGGAGAGATCGATCTTGGGCGTGACGACCTGAGCGGCGCGCGAGGGCGCGGCGGCGCTCTGGCCGCCGGACCGCGACCCTCGCTCAAACTGCGCGCGAACCTTGTCCGCCTCGTGATCCTCCAGGGAACTGGAGTGGGTCTTGCCCTTGTCCAGGCCGAGTTCCGCCAATACGTCAAGAATCTGCCTGCTCTTGACTTCCATCTCGCGCGCGAGATCGTTGATACGAACCTTGCTCATCCGCCTCTTTTCAGAATGTGCTGCCCAAAGCCCTTAGTCGTCCGCCGCGGCGGACTACCTCATGGCAATGGCTGTCGTTGAGAATCCGATTGTTGCCGGACCGGCCTTGAAGGACGCGCATATTACTCGCCGTCCTCTTTGTCCGCCCGTTCGTCCGATGTTGCTCCTTCGGTTTCAATCTCTTCCAGCAGCGGCTCTTCCGCGCTTTGCGCATCCTGCTCCAGCGCTTCAGCCGGCCGGTCTTCCAGGGTCTCGACTTCGGCTTCGTCGGGAATCTCCTCGACGGCCGCTTCGGCCCCGGTAAGGGATTCGATTTCTCCTTCGGCGGCGCTGAGGTTCTCCGCTTCTGTGATGACCGCGGCGTCGTTCTCGGCTTCCGCCTGGTCCGTATCCAGAACCGCTTCGCTCGCTTCCTCCGGCTCTTCCGATTCCTCGCCTTCCGCCTCCGGGGCTTCGCCCTCTTCAAAGTGGCCGAAGTAGTGGCGCACAGCCACGCTGATGCGCTCCAGAGTTTTTTCGCCGATGCCGGGAATCTCTTCGAGCTGCTCGGGGGTCATGTCGGCCAGGGTTTCGACGGTGGTGATGCCGGCTGTGACGAGCTTCTGAATGATGCCGTCTCCCAGCTCGGAGACCTGCTCGATGGGAGTGGCGGGACCGCCGGAGAGGGCCTGCATCTGCTGCTCGACCTCCTGGCGCTTCTCCTCTTCGCTCTTGATGTCGATCTTCCAGCCCAACAGCTTGGCCGCCAGGCGGACATTCTGGCCCTTCTTTCCAATAGCCAGGGACAGTTGCGTGTCGTCGACGATCACTTCGAGCTGCTTGTCGGCGAGATTGGAGACCGAGACCCGGCTGACCTTGGCCGGCTGGAGGGCCTTCTGGGCGAAGGTGGTGATCTCGTCGCTGAACTCGATGATGTCGATCTTCTCGCCGCGGAGTTCGCGGATGATGGACTGCACGCGCATGCCCTTCATGCCGACGCAGGCGCCCACGGGATCAACGTCCTTGTCGCGGCTCTGGACGGCGATCTTGGTGCGCTCGCCGGCCTCGCGGGCGATATTGCGGATGGTCACGGTGTTGTCGTAAATCTCAGGGACTTCCGATTGAAAGAGATTGGAGACCAGCTCCGGGGCGGCGCGCGAGACGATGACCTGCGGACCCTTGGCGGCGCGGTCCACCTTGAGCAGGACGACGCGGACGCGCTCGCCGATGGAGAATTGCTCCAGCCGCGATTGCTCGCGCTTGGGGCAGCGGGCTTCGGCCTTGCCCAGGTCGAAGATGACGTCCTGACCCTCAAGCCGCTTCACGGTGGCATTGAGGACTTCGTTTTCGCGGTGGGCGTACTCGTTGAAGACCGTGTCGCGCTCGGCTTCGCGCACCTTCTGGAAAATGACCTGCTTGGCCAGTTGGGCGGCGATGCGGCCCAGTGGACTGGTGTCGCGATAGAGCCGGATCTCGCTGCCCACTTCAACGCCGGGGGCCAGTTGACTGGCTTCCTCGAGCGTGATCTGGTTGAGCGGGTCTTCGACCGCATCCGCGTCCGCCACCACCGTCTTGTAGATGTAGGCCGTGATTGCGCCGGTCTCTTTGTTCAGCTCGCCGCGCATGTTTTCCTGGGTCTTGTAGAACTTGCGCGTGGCCAGGGCGATGGCCTCCTCGACGGCGCCTACCACGATGGCCGGGTCAATGCCCTTCTCCTGGCTCAGGAGCTCGATGCTCTGGTACAAAACGCTGGTGGCCATACTTTGCTTGCTCTCTCGTTTGCCGCTCGGCGCGGGATGCGGTTCAAGTCCCAGGGCCGGTTCTGTTGATTGGTTGGAAGGGTGCGGGCTTCCCACGCCGTGGAAAAACTCGCTTCAGATCTCCGGCGCCAGTTGCGCTTTTTCGATGTTGTCGAGCGCAATCTCGACCGTGCTTGCGCCCGTCTTCTTCGTCTTGCTGTTTTGCTTGACCGCGTTCAGGTCGAGCGTGATGGTTGTTCCGCCTTCGGCTTGAGTCCCGGCTATCAATCGTCCCTGCCAGTGCCGGTTGTTGCGGATCGGCTCAAAGGTCTGGATCTTGACCAGGCTTCCCCGAAATCTTTGAAACTCCTCCGGCTTGGACAGCTTGCGATCCAGGCCCGGAGAACTTGCTTCCAGCGTGTACTCCGCGCCGGGAATCAGGTCTTCCACGTCCAGCAAAACTCCGAAATCCCGGCTGAACGCGGCGCAATCCTCGTGGGTGATGCCCGACAACTGCTCGACGCTAAACCTGCCCTCAACCAGCCGTTCCGGAAGCCCCTCGACTCCCGCCGCGATCGCCGCTTTGAGCGCCGCGCGGCCCTCGGCGTTTTTCTCCAGGAAGATGCGAAGGATGCGCTCCCTTCGCGGGCCGATGAACTCCACGTCCACCACGTCCAACCCATGCGAGGCGGCCACTCGTGCCGCCGCTGTCCGGATTTCTTCCAGCTTGACTGCCATCGTTCTCAACACCCCAGCGAATAAAAGTCATTCGCTGGGGGCCCCGTTCCCACGCCGCTCAGGCACCCCGGCGACGAAAACCCGTCGCCACGGACCCCGCTCAAGCACCCCGACCGATTGGCGGCTCTCTCTGAGGGTCTTGGCCCCAAATGTCGCCCCAAAGTCTTGCCCAAATAAAAAGTGGGCTGTAAGCCCACTCCTCTCTCCGCCAGCCGGCACACTCACGGCAACCATGGCGGACAAATTCGTCTGCATGGTCATCATACGGCTAAATGCGGGAAAATTCAATGCGGAATTGAGCCGCAGCGGCCGGGTTTGGCGCGCAGAATGGGAGTTGCTATACTGATGGAGTTGCTGCAGCGCACGGTGTATGGACTCGCAGCCCTCTTCCGGCGCCGGTTTCCGCGCAGAGCGGATGCAATTCAAAGGTTTGCCCTGAGGCCAGATAGCTCAGTGGTAGAGCGCGGCCCTGAAAAGGCCGGCGTCGGCGGTTCAATCCCGTCTCTGGCCACCACATTCTAAACAACTTAACGGAACAAATCGAACCATTCAAGAATTTTTGTTGCCATAAACAAATCCCCGCGGCATCTTATTTGTGCATCAGACGATTCAGCGCGGTCTCCGGCAGGTTGTTCCCCTCCGCGCGCGCATCCGGCGAGAGCGCTGCTCTCTTCCCAAACCCAAAAGCGGCCCAGCGGCGGGCCTTGAAAGGAAATTGACCTATGAAGCGTTTGGCACTTGTAACAGGCATTCTGGCGCTCGCGGCTCCCATGGCCATGGCGCAATACTCCACCTGGAACGCTGACCCCAACCACAGCACAGTCGAGTTCGTGATCCGGCACGGCGGCGTCTCCAACGTCCACGGCCGCTTTGCCGTTCAGTCCGCCACGCTGGTCTAC
>Ga0187890_10002746_pt1 | contig 12230 bp, 11 predicted proteins | sample June2016WEW_21_1_FD_133005 | JGI IMG/M metagenome (GOLD analysis project Ga0187890, IMG submission 133005) | Peatland microbial communities from SPRUCE experiment site at the Marcell Experimental Forest, Minnesota, USA - June2016WEW_21_10 | ecosystem: Environmental > Terrestrial > Soil >... | reverse complement strand
GGCGTCATTTGGGTGAAGACGGAAGGCGAAAGGCCGCGAAAACCTTCGAACAAGAGCGTGGCAAGGATAATCGCCAGCCAACCAAGACCAATGGCCACGGCCAAATAACAGAGACCGAGGTAGAACTTGGACCTGAGGCGGCGTGCGTCATAGATGGCCATGGCCTATCGCCCCTCCTGCTGATGCATCCGCATCAACATATATCGCGAGATCGCAAGAATAATAAAAGTGATGACGAAAAGGATCAGGCCAAGTGCGATCAGCGCGGAGGTGTAAAGGTCGCCAACCGCTTCGGTGAATTCATTGGCGATAGTTGCCGAGATCGTCGTGCCTGGCGCCAGCAGCGAAGGCGCAATTTTATGCGCGTTGCCGATGACAAAAGTCACAGCCATGGTCTCCCCCAAGGCTCGGCCAAGACCCAGCATGACGCCGCCGATAAGGCCGACGCGCGTGTAGGGGATGACAACAGAGCGGATCACTTCCCAAGTTGTGCAGCCTACGGCATAGGCCGCTTCCTTCAGGACGGGGGGAACGGTTTCGAAGACATCGCGGGAGATCGACGTGACGATGGGAAGCACCATGACCGCGAGAATGATCCCAGCGGTCAGCACTCCGATGCCATAGGGCGGGCCAGCAAATAGCTTTGAGAGAACCGGCACATTGGCAAAAGAGGCGATAAGACCCGGCTCGACATGCTCTTGCAGGAAAGGTGCGAGAACAAAAAGGCCCCAGATCCCATAAATAATCGAGGGAATCCCGGCCAGAAGCTCGATCGCGATACCGATTGGCTTGCGCAGGGTAAAGGGGCAAAGCTCGGTTAGGAAGATCGCGATGGCCATCGCGGATGGCACCGCGATGGCCATAGCGATGAGCGAGGTGACGATCGTGCCATAGACCGGCGCCATCGCACCGAACTTCTCGGTGACGGGATTCCATGCTTCAGTTGAAAGAAAGTTTAAGCCGAACGCCTTGATGGCCGGCATGGAACCTAGGACCAACGATGCGATCACTCCGCCAAGGAGTATCAAAACCGCCCAAGCCGCAGCCAAAGTCAGAAGATGAAACACAGTGTCGCCAAGCTTGAAACCGGCGAGCGACTTGGCCAACCGGATTTCGGCTCGTTCCAGCCCAATCTTATCAACCGCCAAATTGTCGGCCACCGCATTTTCCCCGCAGCTTTACGTCATGTACCAGCATACCCAAGCGCCAGGTACGGCACGGCGCATGGCCCGGCCATTCGAGGGTGCGAACGGCCGGGGACGAGATGAGGCGCAAAAGCTAGGGTAAAGCCCTCGCCCTCCCTGCCAAGTTCAGTTCACGAGCGGCTTGCCGTCCGCGCCCTTGATTTCGGCGGCCCAGCTCTTCTTGATCAGAGCGACGACCGTTTGCGGCAACGGCACATAATCGAGTTCCTCGGCCAGCTTGCCGCCCTTTTCATAGGCCCAGCTGAAGAACTTCAAGGCTTCCGCAGCGGCGGCGGGATCCTCCGGCGCCTTGGGGATGAGAATGAAAGTGGCACCGGAAATCGGCCATGACTTGGCGCCCGGCTCGTCCGTCAGGATCTGATAAAATCCCGGTGCATTGGCCCAATCGGCACTGGCGGCGGCCGCTTGGAAGCTCTCGGCGAGTGGCGCCACTTGTTTGCCACTCTTGTTGATGATGTCGACGTAAGTCATTTTGTTCTGTTTGACATAGGCATATTCGAGATAGCCGATCGCACCCTTGGTTTGCGTAACATTGTTGGCGACGCCTTCATTACCTTTGGCCCCAATGCCGACGGGCCATTCGACGGCTGTGCTGGAGCCCACCTTCGATTTCCAATCCTCGCTCACTTTCGAGAGATAATTGGTCCAAATGAATGTTGTTCCAGAGCCGTCGGAACGGTGAACGACAACGATGGCCTGAGACGGCAAGTTCGCCTTCGGGTTCAGTGTCTTGATCGCGGTATCGTCCCAACTCGTTATTTCGCCAAGGAAAATCTTGGCAAGCGTCGGGCCGTCGAGCACAAGCTCACCAGGCTTGATCCCCTCGAGATTGACGACAGGCACGTCGCCACCGATCACGGTCGGAAACTGGACGAGCCCAGAGGCGGCAAGCTCGGCCGCCTCAAGCGGCATGTCGGTCGCGCCAAACGTGACCGTTTTGGCCTTGATCTGCTTGATGCCGCCGCCCGAACCTATCGACTGGTAATTCAACCCGTTGCCCGTTTCTTTTTTATAGGCATCGGCCCATTTCGCATAGACCGGAAAGGGAAATGTCGCACCAGCGCCCGAAATATCCACGGCGCCGGCCGCATGGCCTGTCAAGAGGCTGATCGCGGCGGCTGCGAAAGACGTTCGCAGAAACGAAAAAGTCATTTGATTGCCTTTCAATGGACAGCATGCTCTCGGCAAACGGTGAAGCGGCGGGTTCGGAGATCGCTCCAAAACCTGTTCGTCCCACTTTGACCGATGCCTCTCCGGGTGCTCGGGGTCCATTTGCTCCCGATCTCCGCCCGCAAACTAAGCGTCCTGCATAAGGCCAATATGAAAGAGGTATGACATCTTGATGACAGAGCCGGATATCGGGCTCAGTGCCCATGCAAGGGAAGACTTACGCTGAACGTTGTTCCCTCGCCAAGCTTCGATTCAATGCCGAGCCGGCCGCGATGGCGCGCGACGATATGTTTCACTATCGCGAGACCAAGTCCGGTACCGCCCTTGGCCCGGCTCTGGCCAGCATCGACCCGGTAGAACCGTTCGGTCAACCGCGGCAGATGTTCGGGTGCGATCCCAGGGCCGTGGTCGCGAATGCTCAAAACACAGTGGCGCGGCTCGGCGACGAGGGTAATCTCGACCTGCCGGCTGACGCTCCTTGGGTCGGAGGCGCCATATTTAATGGCGTTTTCGACGAGGTTTTCGGCTACCCGCAGCAACTCGTCGCGGTCGCCCGTGACGACGGCCCTGGCTGGAACGTCGAGGTTCAGGACGACATCGTTATCGCTGGCCATGGGCGTCAGCGTATCGGCGATATGACGAAGGATCGTGACGATATCCACTGGCGCTTGCGGCCGCAGGTGCAAATTCTGTTCAATCCGCGATAGCGATAAGAGATCGTCGACGAGCCGCGCCATCCTTTGCGCCTGTTCGCGCATGATCGAAAGGAACTTTGCTCTCGCTACTGCGTCCTCCCGCGCCGGCCCCTGGAGCGTCTCGATAAATCCGAGCAAGGATGCGAGCGGCGTCCGCAATTCGTGGCTGGCATTGGCGATAAAGTCGACGCGCATGCGTTCGACGCGGCGTGCTTCGCTCAAATCACGCAATGTCAAAATCATCGTGGGCTCGAATTGCGGCCCTTCCATCGGCGCGGCATTCAGTTCGAAAAATCTTTCGACAGGCACGCGTTCGAGCCATGTCACCCGTTCCGGAGCGCCCGAGGCACGCACCCGCTTGACCGCATCAAGGATGTCCGGCGCCCGAAGACTGCGTGCCAACAGATCATTCGGCCGCAAGGCCGGAAACAAGTTCCGCGCCGCCGCGTTGACAGCGACCACGCGGTCCGCCGCGCCAATGACGATCACCGCCTCCGGCAAGGCATCGATTAGCCTGCTGACGATCATGTGGTCGCGATCCAGCCCGATTTGTTCCATGAAGCCCCCGTTCATCCGGTGTTGCAACCTGGCGTTATGGACACGAGAAAGGAATGATATCAAGTATCACATTACTTTCACATTTCCGTCGCGTCAGCTAACGGCTGCCCCCCGGCGTCCGGCATGCTCCCCGGGCCTTTGCCCGAAGTTTGGATCAAAATGAGATTCGGTTTCCTAGATCACGATCATTTTGAATTGAATCAATCCAAAATCATCGTGATCGAATCCCAGAGTTTGAAACGGGATGCGGGCGGAGGCTGGAAACGACCATTATTTTCAGAGCGTCGCGCCTCACGCGCAGAAGGCACGGAATGTCCTTCGCAAACCCGCAGCCAAGATCTCCGCAGCTAAGATCATTTTCTCTGCCGCCATATGTCCCGGTACCAACGGCGAAGAGGATTTATCTCATCCTCCAAGACGGTTTCTTCCTCGCTTCGGCGCATCGCCTCGCGCAAGCTGTTCCAGCGGCGAAAACTCTCATGCGCGCCAAGGAAGGCGAGGGCGAAGAGGAATGGCACGAGATAATAGATGACCCGGAACAGCACCAGAGAAGCGATGAGCGCTTCTTCCGAGACGGGGACGGCTTTCAGCATCGCCGCTTCAAAAACGCCAATCCCGCCTGGGGCGTTGCTTGCCACCCCAAGAATGCAGGCGAAGACATAAGTCGCCGCGAAGGTAAAATAATCGAATTGGGCGTGGCCCGGAAGCAAAACATATAAGGCCGCCGCCGCCGCCGATTGATCAATGACGCCGAGGACGATCTGGCCGGCCGTTAAGCCAAGCCCCGGCAATTCCAGCCGGAAGCCCTTTATGGAAATATGCCGGCGGCGGATCGTTACCCAGACAAGATACGAGAGAATCGTACCAAGGACGAGAACCCCCATAAGCATATTCAAGAAAGGGTAGAGGTGGTTGATCGCGCTGATCGCACTGGCGTGAAAGGTAAGCCCCGCGCCAAGCACGAAAATATTGCCGAACCAGAATGTCACGCCGGCCATTACGGTGAGACTAGCGACTTTGCTCGCCGTCAATCCAGCCTGCGAATAGATCCAATAGCGTACCGTGCCCGCGGTGATCAAAGGAAAGCCGAGTGTGAAAGAAATCGCGTAGCTCGTGAACGAGGCCAACGCCGTCGTCTTATAGGGAACGCGGGCGGCAAGCTGGCGTAGCGCGAGCCCATCATAACCAGTCAAGGCAAGATAGGACACGACGGTGAAAAGCGCCGCCGCCGCGATTTGATCGGCGCTGGTTGCCGCGATTGCCTCGCGCAAAGCGCTCAGACTAACGGCTGAAATCGCGCGGCCAAGAATGTAGAGGGAAATCGCCGCGATCAGGAGGCTGAATATAGCGGCGAGTATTTGCCCTATCGGGCGGCGTCGTACCTCGGCCGCCTGGTCCTGGGGGATTTGCGCGCCATCGCGCGCGGAGGGCAGGGCGATCAGCTTGGCCTTGCGTGCAAATCCGCGTAAGCCGGTTCCGGGCTCTTGCTCCGTGTTATGACGCACATATCGTTGATCCAAAGCCCAGTCCCTGCGTTTTTCGCGCGCCGGAGGCTTCATATTGCTTGCCCGCAGCGCCTCGTTAAGATCCCGGAAAGGGTTATGCGGTGCGACCGCGATGGGAGCAAGGCCCCTGCACAAATAGTTATCGCGAGAGCGTCGGCAAACTGCCCCGGCGCAACATAATGCCCAGGAAATCAGAAACTTCGGCTCAGGCCATGGGGTTAAATGTGGCAAAAACACGGCGGCGTAGACCGGTCAATTGACGGGGGACTGGATTTGGGTGCTGAGCTCAGTCGATGTTAAGGAACTCTCGTCGGCATATGCTCTAGCGTGCCGCAGACGTCGGGCAGGGAGCCTTGCCTTGGCAACCGCGGTGCCCTACATGGTTTAACGTCCGTTCGTAGGCTGGGGACAGTTTTCGCCGGACATGCTGTCTATTGGGCAAAGATATTAGGAAGATATTAGAAAGAAAGTTATGGGATTGTCTGGCTCCAATGACCAGCTCGCGCCCGCTGGCCACCAACGTCTCGCCGAAGCGTTGCGGGCTAATCTCGGCCGCCGCAAGGCGCAAAAGAGAGACCGCGCGAAACAGGCAGGGGCGGCCACGGCCCAGCATGAAACGGTTCAAAACGACGCCGTCCAAAGCGCACCCGCACAAGGCGGTACCGTGACAAGAGCTGTGCCGCCACAAGACGTATAATGCTACTAGTTTAAATAGGGGGATTTATTGGATCGGATTCGTATCGTCGGCGGCCAGAAACTAAATGGCGTCATCAGGATTTCCGGTGCCAAGAACGCGGCCCTGCCGCTGATGATTGCATCTCTTCTCACAAAAGAGACGTTGACCCTTGAAAATATCCCGGATCTCGCCGATGTCGGACGGCTTTTGCGCATTCTCGGTCATCACGGCGTCGATCACTCGGTCGATGGCAGGAAGCCGGGCGCTCCCGCGCATGCGAGCCGCGCAATTCACCTCGGCGCACGCCAGATCGTCGACACCACGGCTCCCTACGAGTTCGTCTCGAAAATGCGGGCGAGTTTTTGGGTCATCGCGCCGCTTCTCGCGCGGGTAGGCGAGGCCAAGGTTTCCCTTCCCGGCGGCTGCGCGATTGGCACAAGACCGGTCGATCTTCTCATCATGGTCCTCGAAAAGCTTGGGGCGCAGGTCGAGATCGAGGCTGGCTATGTCAATGCCACAGCGGCGAAGGGGCTGACCGGCGCCGAGATCCATTTTCCCAAGGTGACAGTCGGCGGCACCCATACCGCACTGATGGCCGCTTCGCTCGCCAGGGGTAATACGCTTCTCGTCAACGCCGCGCGCGAGCCAGAGATCATCGATCTTGCCGATTGCCTCATCAAGATGGGCGCGAAGATCAAGGGCGCGGGGCAATCCACTGTCGAGATCGAGGGCGTCGGCAGCCTCTCGGGCGCGCGCCACATTGTTTTGCCTGATCGTATCGAAGCAGGCACCTATGCGATGGCGGTCGCCATGGCCGGCGGTGACGTAATGTTGGAAGGCGCCAGCCCAAGCCTTTTGGAGAGCGCGATCGAAGCCATCGAAAAAACTGGCGCGGAGATTTCAACCACCAATGAGGGGATCCGTGTGCGGCGCAATGGCGCGGGCCTCTCGCCGGTCGATATCACCACCGCGCCATTCCCCGGCTTTCCGACCGATTTGCAAGCCCAGTTCATGGCCTTGATGACCAAGGCCAAAGGCGAGTCGCGGATCACCGAAACAATTTTTGAGAACCGCTTCATGCATGTTCAGGAATTGGTCCGGCTGGGCGCCCATATAAAGCTCGATGGCGATATCGCCCTGGTCGAAGGGGTTGAGGAACTCCAAGGCGCGCCGGTCATGGCAACGGATCTTCGTGCTTCCATGTCGCTCGTCATCGCGGCGCTCGCGGCCGAAGGTGAAACAATAGTCAATCGCGTTTATCATCTCGACCGCGGCTTCGAACATATTGAGGAAAAGCTTGGCGCCTGCGGCGCGATGATTGAGCGGCTTTCCGACCGCGCCTAAGAGTTCTTTCCCACGCACGCCTGGAAAAGAACACGCCCTCTTCTCACTTTTTTCACGATACCAGCGCAAGGAGCTTCTCGGACACCATGGCGGTCCATGCGGATCGCCATCATGTGCGCTGGAGCATCAGGATGATAAAGAAGCTTTCGATACTGGCTGCGATCGCAGGACTGTCCTTCCTGCCTTCCATTGCGAACGCACAGGAGCGGCTTGGCGACGGCGCGATGGGCGCTTTGGCGGGCGCCTTGGTCGGCGGCCCGGTCGGCTTGGTTGCGGGCGGCGTCGTTGGCTACGCGGCCGGGCCGTCGATTGCGTCGAGCTGGGGTCTCAGGCACCGGCATTATCGCCACGCCCATTATCGGCACCATCCACCACGCAACCCGGCTTAGAAAGCGCTGATGGGTGAGCAATCAGTTTTGACCGGAATCATGCTCCAATCGGACAAAAGTGTTTCACGTGAAACGTTTTGGTACGATTGACACTCTGCGCAAACAGACTTTCACAAAGCGGCGCGACGTGCGGTGCAGGGATTTGGGGCGAGCGAAATTCTACGATAGAATTAAGCTTTGGCTGCGTGATTTTTTTGCGCGGTGTGAACGACATTGCACGGTCGATCGCACCTTGTCTGCGCGTCTTCGACACCTACCTATCTGGGGCTTATCTGGTCTAACCCATAGCGGAGCCCGCCATGTCGAAAATGCGTGCAATGGTCGTTCCAAAACCCGGCGGACGCTTCCGCATGGAGGAGCGCGGCCTTCCCGAGCCCGGCCATCAGGAGGTCCGCCTCCGCGTGCACGCCTGCGGAGTCTGCCATAGCGACTCCATGCTCGTCGAAGGCCTCATGCCGGGGCTGAGCTATCCGCGCATTCCCGGCCATGAAGTGATCGGCGTCATCGACGCCCTGGGTCCAGACGTAGAGGGCTGGGCCGTGGGCGCGCGGGCCGGGGTGGGCTGGTTCGGCGGTGCATGCGGCTACTGTGGCCATTGCCGGCGGGGCGATGCCTTCGCCTGCGAAAACATCCACGGCGCCACCGGCATAACCCGCGACGGCGGCTACGCCACCCATATGCTGGCGCTCGCCTCGGCGCTGGCGCACGTGCCGGAGGCGCTGGACTCTGTGGAGTCTGCGCCGCTTCTCTGCGCCGGCATTACCACCTTCAACGCCCTTCGGAACTGCGGCGCGAAGCCGGGCGATCTGGTGGCGATCCATGGTGTCGGCGGACTTGGCCATTTGGGGATACAATTCGCCGCCCGGTCGGGGTTCCGGACGGTGGCGATCAATCGGGGGCGCGACAAGGAAGCCCTGGCGCGATCCCTAGGTGCGCACGACTATATCGACAGTGAAGCGGGTGACGTGGCCCAAGCGCTGCAGGCCATGGGCGGCGCCAAGGCCATACTTGCCACCGTCACAAATGCCGGCGCCATGCAAGCGATCTCGGGCGGCCTTGGTGTCAACGGAACCCTGATGGTCATCGGCGCGGTCGGCGCTCTCACCGTCGATTCTCTTGACCTCCTCATGAAGCGCGCTTCAGTGCGGGGCTGGTATTCGGGCACTGCGGCCGCCTCGGAAGACACGCTTCTGTTCAGTCAGCTCAACAAGATCGCCTCTATGAATGAGATTTATCCGCTCGAAGAAGCCCAGGCCGCCTATGACCGGATGATGAGCGGCAAGGCACGCTTTCGTGTTGTTCTCAAAATCGGCTCGTAGAAATGTCAGCTTGGCTCGAACTCTTCGGAAACGCTCTGCAGAATTGAATTCGTCACCTCCGCTTTCCATCGAGGTTGAGCAAAAACGCTGCTGGTGATCGGCTCAGAGTTGTCGACGACGGGAGTTAACCCGAAGCGGATACTCACACGGCCGCCTGCAGCAATCAGCGGTATCGGGGTGTGAGCTCCGCTCGCGTAAATGGACCTTGAAAAGCGCTTAGTTCGCGAGGGCCGAGATTCCCAACGCCTCGAGGTCGTGCTCGCGGATTTCGTTGGTGATCGGGAAATACCCGCCTTCTTCGGTCAATGTTTGGCCGTCTTTGGAAAGAATATATTTGATGAACTCGGCGCGCAGCGGGTCGAGCGGCTCGTCCGGTTTCTTGTTCAGATTAATGTACAGGTATCGGGCGATTGGGTATTTGCCAGAATAGGTCGCTTCAGCGGTCGTATCGTAGCATTTTGCGCCATAATATGCAGCCAATGGGACAGTGCGGACGCCTTCCGTCTTGTAGCCGAGGCCGGAATAGCCGATCGCGAATTTGTCGTTAGCAACGCTCTGAACCACCTCCGCCGAACCGGGCTGCTGTTTCACGTCAGCCTTATAGTCTCCGCCGTATAAAGCAGTTTTCTTAAAAAACTCGTAGGTTCCTGAAATGGAATTGCGGCCATAAATCGAGATCGGCTTTGTCGCCCATTCTCCGGTCATGCCAGCGTCACCCCAATTGTCGATGCTCCTGCTTCCACTGCCTTGTCGCGTTGAAGAGAAAATCTGATCCACTTGCTGCATAGTCAAACAGGGGATGGGGTTGTCCTTGTTGACATAGACGGCGAGCGCATCGGCCGCCACGCGGAAGTGGGCGGGCTTATAGCTATATTTCTTTTCAAAGGCGGCGATTTCATTGGCATTCATCGGACGTGACATCGGGCCGAACTGTGAAGCACCTTCGAGGAGCGCCGGCGGGGCCGTCGACGAGCCTTTGCCCTCGATATCGATTGTCACGCTGGGATACAGAGCCTCGAAGCCCTTGGCCCATAGCTCCATTTCATTGTTCAACGTATCCGATCCAACCGATTTGAGCTGTCCGGAAATGCCGCCGACGGGCTGATAGGCTGGAAGGTTCGCGTCCAGCGCGATTGCAGCAGTTACCGCCGCCAGATTCGCGGCAAGCGCAGCGGCGATGAATCTTGGTTTCATGGGAATGTCTCCTATTGATAAAGCGCCGTTCCGTTTGTAACAATTCCATTGCAAAAGGCTTGGTCTCGACGAGCGACCGGCTAATTATGCGCGCGCGGCGGGGGCGGCGCGCTCGTACCATCCACGCGAGCGGCGGACGAGATGGACGACCGACAACATGACCGGCACTTCCACCAGCACGCCGACGACTGTTGCGAGCGCCGCACCCGACTGGAAACCAAAGAGGGCGATTGCCGTCGCTACGGCCAATTCGAAGAAGTTGCTGGCTCCGATCAAGGCCGAAGGCCCGGCCACACACCACGCGACTCCGAGGTGACGGTTCAGCAAGTAAGCCAGCCCGGCGTTGAAATAGACCTGGATCAGGATCGGCACTGCCAACAGGGCAATGACGATTGGCTGGCGCATGATCTGTTCGCCTTGCAGGCCGAACAGAAGCACAAGAGTCAGCAGCAGCGCCGATAGGGACAGAGGGGTTAAGGTGCGAAGCGTTCGCGCGAGCGCAGCCTGCCCGCCTTGCGTCAGCAGCAAGCGCCGCCAGAGTTGCGCCGCGATCACCGGCACCACGATGTAGAGCACGACCGACAGAAGCAGCGTGTCCCATGGCACGGTGATCGAGGAGAGGCCGAGCAGCAGCGCCACAAGTGGGGCGAAGGCCACGACCATGATCGTGTCATTGAGCGCGACCTGCGACAGTGTGAAATGCGGCTCGCCTTCCACGAGGTTCGACCAGACGAACACCATCGCCGTGCAGGGCGCCGCCGCCAGCAGGATCAGCCCGGCGATATAGCCGTCGATCTGATCGGCAGGCAGGAATGGCCGGAACAGATGGGCGATGAAGAGCCAGCCAAGCAGCGCCATTGAGAAGGGCTTGACCAGCCAGTTGACTCCGACCGTCGTCGCGATTCCGCGCCAGTGATTGCCCACCTGTCCGAGCGCGGCAAGGTCGATTTTCAGCAGCATCGGCACGATCATCAGCCAGACCAGAACGGCGACCGGCAGATTGACTTGCGCCACCGTCGCAGCGCCGAGCGCATGGAACACGCCGGGCACGGCCTGCCCGAGGCCAATGCCGACGAGAATGCAGAGCGCGACCCAGAGCGTCAGGAACCGCTCGAATTTCCCCAGAGACGGGGCTTTTCCCGTTTCACCGCTGTTCGCCACGGTTGCCGTTTCGCTCATGCGCATGCCTTTCCGCACATGGAAGCGCCTTCCATGAGGTCAATTTCCTTGAGGCGCTTCGCGAGGGAGAGCCTATCGAGACTTTTGATCGGTATGGCGGTGAAGACGGCGATCCGGTGTTTCAGATAGAGAAACGCTTGGTTGAAGGCGCGTTCCTTCTCAAGATCGGCTCCTTCGACGGCAGCGGGGTCTTCAATGTCCCAATGCCCCGTCATCGGCAGATCCAGCCATACCGGACAAGTTTCGCCCGCCGCGCTGTTGCAGACGGTGAACACAAAATCGAGTTTCGCGGCGTCCGGCGTGGTGAATTCTTCCCAGCTCTTCGAACGAAGTCCATCGACCGGATAGCCGTAGGCGTCGAGTGTTTTCAGCGCGAGGGGATTGACGCGGCCTTTGGGGTGGCTTCCGGCGGAATAGGCATTGAAGCGTCCGCCTCCATTCTTGCGCAGGATGCTTTCGGCGAGGATCGAGCGGGCACCGTTGCCCGTGCAGAGAAACAGGACGTTGAACGCGCGGTTAATCATGGGAGGCAACCTTTGCGGGGCAGCAGGGCGTGAGGTCGGCGATGATGGGCGCGCATATATCGGGACGGCCGCCGCAGCAGTCCTTGAGCAGGTACAGCGCGACCTCACGGAAGCGCGCCAGATCGGCGCGGTAGATAATGGAGCGGCTTTGTCGTTCTCCCTTCACCAAGCCCGCGCGCGCGAGCACGGCCAAGTGGGCCGACATGGTGTTTTGTGGAACTTCCATGAGGCGCGCCAGCTCACCGGCAGGGACGCCGTCCGGTTCACGGCTGATCAACAGCCGGAACGTGTCGAGCCGGGTGGCTTGGGCGAGCGCCGCCAAAGCGGCGATGGTTTCTAAGATATCCATATATCCAGAATTACAGATATATATGACAAGCGCAAGACTGGTGCAGAATAAGAATCATGTGCCCGGAAATCGTCTCAATAGAATCAGCCACTTACAGCGTACAGAAATCAGGGGCGGTCTGAT
>Ga0187890_10002743_pt1 | contig 12237 bp, 13 predicted proteins | sample June2016WEW_21_1_FD_133005 | JGI IMG/M metagenome (GOLD analysis project Ga0187890, IMG submission 133005) | Peatland microbial communities from SPRUCE experiment site at the Marcell Experimental Forest, Minnesota, USA - June2016WEW_21_10 | ecosystem: Environmental > Terrestrial > Soil >... | reverse complement strand
GGCCTCCGAGTCGAACGAGCGCAGGGCATCCCGGTATTCGTCCGGGGTGTTGACGTTATCGAGGGCCCGGCGGTCCCGCGGCTCGAGGACCTTGGCGCCGTGGCGTATCAGGAACTTTCGCGGGCAACGTCCGTCCGCGGCCTGGTAGGCGGCGAGCTCGGCGGCGGACCTCGGCTCCCAGATCGCGCACAAGGGCTCGGGCAGGCCGTCGTGCGTGCTGCGAAACGCCGTCGCGCTCGCGGCGGGGTCACGCTCCGCCAGCAGCTGCGAAAGCGCCGTTTCGGAGAGAAACGGCAAATCACACGCGAGCACGAGCCACGCAACGTCCGGGCGTGCCGCGAGTGCCGAACGGATGCCGACGATCGGACCCTCGCCCGGCACGGAGTCGACGATGAGCGGATAACGCAGGCGCGTTGGGTCGGCGGCCTGGCTGGCGCGGACCGAGACGTAGACCTCGGGCAAATATCCGGCAGCGAGTTCGAAGGCCCGCTCGAGCTGGCTTTTGCCGCGATACTGAAGGCTCGCCTTGTCGCGCTGCATGCGCGAGCTCAAGCCGCCCGCGAGCACCAGACCGACTACCGGCGGGACAGCACCCGCTGCCGGCGCAGGGTTCGCGGCCGAAGTGGGGGCGGCCGCGGAGACGGGAGTGGTCACGGGACCTCCTTGCGCAGGAAATCGCTCTTGCCGCCTTCCTTCTCCAGGAGCTTCACATCGGAGATCACGATGTCGTGGGAAAGCGCCTTGCACATGTCGTAGATGGTGAGCGCCGCCACGCTCGCACCGGTCAGCGCCTCCATCTCGACGCCGGTCTTGTGATGCACCGAGACCGTGCAGCGGATCACGGCGGTGTTCCCCTCGAGCTCGATGGCAATCTGGCAGTTCTCGATCCCGAGGGGATGGCAGAAAGGGATGAGCTCGTAGGTGCGCTTCGCGCCCATGACGCCGGCGATGATGGCCGTATCGAAGATCGGTCCCTTGCTCGAGCGCAAGCCCTTCTCTCGTAGGGCCGCGGCCACGGCAGCCGGGAAATGCACGCGCGCCTCGGCGACCGCCGTGCGCTTGGTCGCGGTCTTGTCGCTCACGTCGACCATGGTCGGACGGCGGTCGGCATCCAGATGTGAAAAGCTCATGCTAGCCGCCGATGTAGTACATCTCGATCTTCTGCTCGCCGCCCGCTTGCGAGGAGCGTTGCGACACGCCCCGCAGCTCGCTGTAGCGATCGTTCCGCCCCTGCCAGGTGCCGCGGATCAACTGCAGAAGCTCATCGTCCGAGGCACCAGCACGCATCGCTGCGCGCAGATCGAGCCCGTGCGTCGCGAAAAGACAGGTATAGAACTTCCCCTCGGAGGAGAGCCGCGCCCGGGAGCAGTCGCCGCAGAACGGCTGGGATACCGAGGAAATGAACCCGATCTCGCCGGCCCCGTCATCGAAGCGCCAGCGCTTCGCCACTTCGCCGCGATAGTTTTCCGACAGGGGATGGATGGGCCAGCGGGCATTGATACGATCGGCTAGCTCGCGCGACGGCACCACCATGTCCGGTCGCCAGTCATTGCGATTGCCGACATCCATGAACTCGATGAAGCGCACGATCACGGGCTTGCCGCGGAAATGCTCCAGCAGATCGAGCACGGTGTGATCGTTCACGCCGCGCTCGATGACCGTGTTGAGCTTGATCGGCGCCAGGCCCGCCGCGAGGGCGGCGTAGATGCCATGGAGGACCTGATCGAGCGCCGCGAATCCGCCGCTCATGCGGGTGAACACCTCTCGGTCCAGCGTATCGAGGCTCACGGTCACACGCTGCAGGCCATTGGCCTGCAGATCGACCGCATGCTGGGCGAGCAGCACGCCGTTCGTGGTGAGAGCGATGTCCTCGATCTCCGGTATGGTCGAGAGATCGCCGACCAGGTCGGCGAGATTTGCCCGCAACAGCGGCTCACCTCCGGTGAGACGGAGCTTGCGCACGCCGAGGCTCGCGAATAGGCGCGCCAGGCGCGCGATTTCCTCGAACGACAGGCGTTCCTGCGACTTCAGGAACCGGAAGTGCTCGTGAAACTGATTCTTCGGCATGCAATAGGGACAGCGAAAATTGCAGCGGTCCATCACCGATATGCGCAGGTCGTGCAACGCACGGCCGCGGCGATCGAGGGGGTATCTCGATCCATGGATGTCGTGGACGTTGGTCTGCGGCGTGCTCATCGGTTCACCAACGGTACATGCTCGTCACGAAACCCTTGGCGTAGGTATTGGGTCCCGGCGGCAGCTCGACGAACCCCTCCGTGCCGGCCAGGCTCAGGAAGTCACCGGAGCCATTGGACGGGCGCGGATGGGCCCAGGGACGTCCCCACTCGTCGTGCTCGATGGCGACGGGCAGAAAGTAAGTGAGCGAGTGCTGAAACGTCACCGGCGCCGCGAGCGCCAGGCGCTCCGGAGCGCCGCGTCTTGTCCCCATCGCCTCTGCGATCGCCGGAATCACGTAGCGGCTGAGGCACACGAGCGTCGACACCGGATTGCCCGGCAGGCCGAACACGGCTTGTCCCTGCGGGCCGATGCCGAACCACATGGGCTTCCCCGGGCGCTGCGCGATGTTGTGAAAGACCTGCTCGACACCCAGCCGAGCCAGGACCTTCGGCACGAGATCGAACTTTCCCATGGAGACACCGCCGCTCAGGATCAGCACCTCGTGCGTGGTGAGATGCAGCGCGAGCCGCTCGTGCAGCATGGTCTCGTCGTCGAGCACGTGATCGTCGCCGACTCGCGCAAATCCCCGGCGGCGCAGCGTCGCCGCCACTGCGTACGCATTCGAGCGGCGCACCTGGTAATCCGTGATCGGGTCTCCGGGCTCGATGAGCTCGTCGCCGGTGGAGACGACCATGAGGGCGGGCTGACTACTCACGCGCACGCGCGCCATGCCCGCCGAGGCCGCTACGGCGATTTCCGGCGGCCGCAACAGCGTTCCGCTCTGCAACAGAAGGGCGCCCTGGCGGCTGTCGGCGCCGCGACGATGCACGTTGTGATAGGGCGTCGATACCACCGAAGCCCGAAGGGAGGCATAACCGTCGATCACCTCGTAATGCTCGATCGGGATGACGCAGTCGCTCGATAGCGGCAGGACCGCCCCCGTCATCACCTCGATGGCCTCATCAGGGGCGAGCTTGAGGGCGGGTGACCCGGCGCCCTGTGTGGCCTGGATGTGAAAGCGCCTCTGCCCGCGCCGCAGCGATTCGCTGTCGACCGCGATGCCGTCCATGCTCACGCGATCGAACGGCGGCTGATCGCGCTCGGCATAAATGTTCTCGCGCAAAGTGCCACCCACGCATTGCGCAAGCGGCAGCGATTCGATCGGCAAACACGTCAGCCGAGAATTGATTGCCTCCTCGGCCAGACGCGGTGTGATTAGCGTACTAGCCTGCATAGTCTCTCGATGCGGCGGAGCGTATCCGCCCACGCTCACGATGCGTGCTTGGCCTTCCAGACCTTCAACTGCTCGTTGAAGCGCCCAACAACCCCTTGTAGCTCGTCCACCGCCGCATTGTTCTTCTGCGTCAGCATCTTTTCCTGCTCCTCGGCCTTGGCCCTATCGTCCTTCGACAGCTTAGAGGGATCCTTGGGGGTGGCCGCCTGGATTTCCAGCTTGATGCAGTCGAGATACGCATTCATCTCGTTGTTGTAGCGGGCGACATCGTTCTTCGCGGCAATCATCTCGTCCTTGGACGCCGTGTTGCCATCGGGAATACTGGCCGGTGCATTGGGGTACGTGCAGTCAGCCTGAGCATGGGCGGCGGCGCCGAGCGCAATAACGAGCGTAAGCGGTATCCAAGCCTTCATCGGGAATCCTCTAGTTATCTATGGTGGGGTCAATCCAGTACGATCTTACGGCCTACGGGCCCACGGCCGCCAGCGGCGAACCGTCCGAGCGTAAGTAACTGATTATTGTCTCATTTGAGCGTCCGCGACGCGATTAGTTCCGAAACAGCGGGCTGGCGGTGCGCGCCGGCCCCCGACAGGGCGGCGCCAGCGTGGGGTGCGGATCCGCTAGACTTGCCGTCTACGCGCCCGTAGCTCAGCTGGATAGAGCACCTGGCTTCGAACCAGGTGGTCGGCGGTTCGAATCCGTCCGGGCGCGCATTCAGATCAATTACTTAGCGCGCGTATCGAGCTGGCCAGTTTTGTGTGTAGGCGTTGCCGACATCAGTTCCGTATTTGCCCGCAGCGCGCGAACGGTCGCATTCCCATTTTCTTAGGCGTGGCGAGGATCAGTGGGGAAACAAAACGGCGCCGTTGGTGACGAAGAATTTCTCGAACATCGCCGGGCCGAAGCGTTCGAGCTCGGCGCTGAACTTGCCCATCGGGTCCGAGCCGCCCTCGACATGCGGATAGTCGCTGGCAAAGCAATAGACTGTGTCGAGTCCGTAATGGTCCAGATAAGTACCCACGGGCTCGAAATCGAACGGCGAGACGCGGATGTTGCGGCGGATATAGTCCGATGGCCGCATCGGGAGCTTTCGGCCCGATGGCCCGTTGACATATTGCTTCTCGTGCAGCGAGTTGTTGTTGTCGTGCCAGATGTCAAGAAGCTGCGCGAGCGGCCCGATCCAATGCGCCCCATGCTCTTCTGAGGCAGCATACAGACCGGGATGGCGGTCAAACACGCCACCGGTCACCAGGGTCGCGATGAAATTCTGCACCGACAAATGCACTGCCGAGAGCCACCAGGGATCAAGGCTGATTTCGGCCGAGGATTTGAAACCGCTGAACGCCTCGGCATTGCCCCACTTGTTCGTGCTGAGGAAGGGGCCCAGGCCGCCGATGTGGAAGTGAAGTGAGACGCCGGCCTCGGCCAGCATGGCATAGAATGGGTCGAGGTCGCTGTGTGCGGGCGAGACGCCGCCGGGCAGCAGACCACTGGTAATCCAGACCCCCGCCATGCCGTTATCAATGGCCCAGCGCGCGCCAGTGATGAGTTTGGCCACCGTCTCGCCATGGATGGGGGCGATCGGCTTGATCCGTTTGGAAACGCGAGCGACGCCCACCAGCCAGGCATTATGCGCATCCATCAGCTTGCGCGCGTAGGCGTAGCCGGCGGCGGGGTCGCCTTTCCCGAGCTGGAGCAAAAGCGGGCTGTCCGCCGACATGTTGATAAGAGACATGCCCCAAAGTCCGATGCTGGTGGGGAACAGGAGCTGCTCCTTCACCGTCATCATGTCCAGCACTTCGAGGCGGCGTGCCATATCGACCGATCCGGGCGAATCCGCGCCTTTCGTGCTCCACAGCGTTTCTCGCGTCGGCGGGGCGCGGTCGCCGGCATAGCCCGGGATGTTGGGACTGTTCTTGTTGCGCGCCGGCAGCGACATCATGAGATCGGCGATCGGCCGGGCGATCTCACCGAAGGTCTCGACCCAGATTTGCGCCGGCATCATTTCGTGGCTGTCGACATCGACGATGCGGCCCGCCAGTGGTGCAACATGGCGGGGCAGGGTGGCTGTGTTCATTCCGCATACTCCCGCTTGTGGGGTGTTCCTTTTATACGCCGAGACAGAGCACGTGGCGAGGGCGCGTCGGCTGAGTCGCGCCGGCTTGGGGTATCTCCGTCAGGTGCGTCCGCAGCCAAAAGGATAGAGAGACCCTACCGGAGCGAAGTCCGTCGGCTAAAAGGGCGACGAAGGCAGTTCTCGGCAAACGGTATGAACAAGGCCCAAGGGCCGCGGCCGCTACAGGGCGACGCCCCCTGGGCGAGGTCATCGCGCACATCACGCGGCCCGAGCGCATTTCAACAAGTGGGTGCCGGGCGAGATGGTGCTGTGGGACAACTGGCGGCTTTTGCATTGCGCCGCCGGCACGCCGGCCGGGATGCGCCGCGAGATGCCTCGTCGGATAGGAGCGGGATTCTGAGTCCAGGAAAGCCGCTCGGTTCTGCGACCCGGTATCCCTTTCCCGATGGAAGCGCGAATTGCACCTGAAGTGCCAGAGCCACGACTGTGGGACCACGGTCTTCAGTAGCTTTCCGGTAGACCTCAGACCGGATCAGATGGGTGATGCCAATGTCCGGTCCTGGGAGATTTGGACTCTTACTTGGAATGTCGGCGCTTGGCCGGAACTTGCCGGTTCATTGAATTCGGCTAACGACGAAACGGATTCTCTACAGTCACAGCACCGAATGTCTGGCCGTCCTGCAGATCCTCGCTGCAAAGGAGTTCACAACCAGCGTCGATGGCTGCGGCGACGATCAGCGCATCGTAAAAAGGGAGCTTAAAATCGCGGGCCAGCACGACCGCTCGGGCATATAGAGCGGTGGTCAGCGGGCGCGCTACACCGAGTAACTCCGCAATGACCGCAAGTGACGCTTCAATCTGTTCCCAATCCCATCGAAGCTTGCATCTCGTCACATTCGTGAATTCGTTTAGTACTTGGACGCCGATTACACCGCCGTTCGCGATTAACGCTTCGGCACGCGCACTGCGCGGATCATCGGCAGCGAAAGCGTAAATTAAGACATTGGTGTCGAAGAATCGCCTATCGGGCATTGGCCTCTTCCCGGTCAAACCGGAATCCTTTGGGAAGCGGCTTCTTGAGCGCGCGCAATCGCGCGAGCGCCCGCTCACGGCTCTTGTCGCGCCGAACCTGGAATACGCGCTCTCCGGTCACCACAATCTCGATTTCATCGCCCGACTTTAGCTTGAGAGTTTTGACGACTGCGTCCGGCAATCGAACGGCGAGACTGTTTCCCCATTTCGCAACACGCATACACAACTCCGTCAGATATACATACAAGATGTATATCTTAGGTAATATCGCTGCTCGCGGCAATGTGTGCGGAGCGCAATCGCGGAACCGCGGGTCCCAGGGAACCAGATTCAAGATGATCCGACGAGTGCTACGCGGCCGTTGAATACTCAAAGGCCCGATCCATGTAAATCAAAGTCTTATCCCTGACTATCCTCCGAATATATTCAACATAGTGGGGCGCGAAAATGGCAAGAAACTTAATGACTTATGCCAACTCGACTGCCGGCCTTCGAGCCAGGTGGTCGGCGGTTCGAATCCGTCCGGGCACGCTATTACCCACTTGCGATCCTGAAATCGCGATCGCTTGTGCTATTCAAAGTGTCATTGCTGTTGGGTCTCATTAGGTCTCGCAACTCCCGGAGGACGCTTTGCGAGACAGTCTCGGCAGCCGCAATGACCGCCGGCGTCATGGCGGCGCCAGGCGCGAAGCATGCTCCTTCGACTGCGTAAATGATGAAGCACGCCGGAAGCTTGCCCAGAGTCCGCGCCAGACCAATCGTCTCTGCCACGCCGAACGCATGGGTAGACGCGCAGCCGGATAGGCTCAACTCGTGCGGCAGCCCGCGCACCATGACGTCGATCCGATGGACGTGGCCGGGGCGCGATAGTGGTGCGGCTGCATCGATCAGTATCACAGCGTGGGACTGCGCCCACTCGTCAATCAAGGCCAGTATGTCGCCCGCGCGCGTGATGACGTGGGTGTCCTCCAACGCCGGGTCGGCGCGCACCCTGCTTGCGACCAGCAGGCCGATCGCATCATCCGCGCGATCGGCATTCCCGATTCCGATCACGAGCAGTCTGCCCTTAGGTACGTCGCTGCTCATGTACGGTGCACCGCGAGCTTGAGGAAGTGAGTTGAACAAGAAATGCACGGATCATAATTTCGGATGGTCTGCTCGCAACGATCTCTGAGCACATCCTCCGGTGCATCGATATAGCGCGTCGCCATCTCACACAGGTCTTCCTCGATGCTCAACTGATTCTGCGAGGTCGGCGGCACGATGCGGGCATTGAGGATTATCCCGCGAGCATCGATTTCGTAGCGATGGTAGCAGATACCACGCGGCGCCTCGGTACAGCCATTGCCGACACCGGCCCTAAGCGCCATAGGAATTCCCGGCATCGCGGGCGGCTCATAGGCTTCGATCAAACGCAGCGCTTCCTGGCAGGCGTAGATGACCTCCACACCCCTCACCAGAATGCTCTTGAATGGATTGCGACAGGCGTCGTCAAGTCCCGCTTCGCGTGCGAGCGCCTGGACCGACGCCGGTAAACGAGCGAAGTTGAGACTGTAGCGCGCCATGGGACCGACCAGATAACTGCCGCGACCTTTGATGACCGATTGCAAAGCGGTCGAATGCTCGCTGTGCCGCTCTTCGAATTCCGTGTCGTAATCGGCCACGGCAATGTCGATGCCGCGGCTGGAGACGATCCGTCCTTCATTGATCGGGTACTCCGTGGGATGGCGCATCGCTACGAACTCGTAATCCCGATCGAACTCCGGAAACTCAAATCCGCTCGCCCAACGCAAGATCTTTATTCCGGCTTCGTGCGCACGCTTGAGATGCTCGGCGAGAGGGTCGAGCTCCGCCCTGCTCGGAACGCGATAGAACCCGCCGACCTTAACATTCACCGGATGGATTTCACGCCCACCGAGCGTGCGCATGATCTCATTCCCGGTCTTCTTCAGAGCAAGTCCCGTTTGCACCATGTCACTATGATCGTGCGCCATCTGTATGGCATCGGCATAGCCGAGAAAATCCGGCGCATGCAGCATCACGATGTGCAGGGCGTGGCTCTCGATCCATTCTCCGCAATAGATCAGGCGGCGCAGTGCGCGCCAAGGATCGCCAACCTGCAGGCCGAGCGCCTGCTCCATCGCGTGAACCGCGCCCATTTGATAGGCGATGGGGCATATGCCGCAGATGCGCGCAGTGATATCGGGCGCCTCGTCATAGCGGCGGCCCCGCAGCAGCGCCTCGAACAGACGCGGCGGCTCGAAGATGTTGAGTCGCGCCCAGCGGACCTGACCGTCCTGAATTTGCAAATCCAGCGCGCTCTCGCCTTCCACGCGGGCGATCAGATCCACGCGGATCGTCCTAGTCGCCATGCGCCTCGGCCTCCTTCTTGAACGCCTCAGAGGTCGCGTTGTAAGTGAGGTATACGCGCTGCAGCTCACCGGATGTGGCGCCGAGCGCCCGCCATCGCCGCGACAGCGCGGCAGTATTGGGCGTCTCCATCGGACCGTAACAACCATAGCACCCGCGGTTGAAGGAGGGACAGATGGCGCCGCACCCGGCATGCGTCACAGGCCCGAGACACGGCGTTCCATGAGCGACCATGACGCAAGTCGTGCCCCGTTGCTTGCATTCGACACAGACGCTGTGGGCGCCAATGGTGGGCTTGCGCCCCGCCAGGAAGGCAGAGATGACCTCAAGCAATTGGGTCTTGTTGATCGGGCAGCCGCGTAATTCGTAATCCACCGGCACGTGGGCGCTGATCGGCGTCGAGGTCGCCAAGGTCTTGATGTACTGCGGTGAAGCATAGACCGCCGCGACGAGCTCCTTCACGTCGGCGAAATTGCGTAGCGCCTGTATGCCGCCAGCGGTCGCACATGCCCCGATCGTGACCAAATGCCTTGATTGCCGGCGTACCAGACGAATGCGCTGCGCATCATGCGCCGTGGTGATCGACCCTTCGACCAGCGACAGTTCATACGGGCCTTCTTCGACAGCGCTCGAGGCTTCCGGGAAGTTGGCAATGTGCACCGCGCCCGCGAGTGTCAGGAGTTCATCCTCGCAGTCGAGCAAGGAAAGCTGGCAGCCGTCGCACGAGGCGAATTTCCATACCGCGAGCCGGGGACGCTTCCGATCGCTCATCTTAGATTTCCCGCATAGCAAAGATGTCGGCAATTCGGTCGAAGCGCATCACGGGACCGTCCTTGCAGACGAAAGCAGGTCCGAATTGGCAGCGACCACACAGACCGATGGCACATTTCATGTTGCGCTCCATGGACAGATAGATGCGATCGGCCGCCACTCCGGCCTCCGCCAGTGAGTTCACCGTGAATCGCATCATGACTTCCGGCCCGCAGATCAGCGCGAGGGCTTCGTGGGGATCAAAGGCCACGCGGCGGATGAGTGCCGGCACAACGCCGACGTTACCATGCCATTCGGCATCGGCATGGTCGACGGTCACCTCTACATCCACGTCGAGACGCTGCCGCCACTGCTCCATTTCTCGGCGGAACAGCAAGTCCTTGGGGCTACGGCTGCCGAAAAGAATGATCACACGGCCATAGCGAGCCCGGTTGGCGAGGACATGGCGAATCGCGGGACGCAGTGGCGCGAGGCCCAAGCCGCCGGCCACGAAGATCACATCGGCCCCTTGCGCCGAGGCAAGCGGCCAGCCGCTGCCGAATGGCCCGCGCACGCCCACGGTGGCGCCGGTTTTGAGTCTTGCGACCGCGCCGCTCACGGCGCCCACATCGCGGACAGTGTGCACGAAGCTGCTCCCATCGACTGCGCCACTGATGCTGATGGCCACCTCGCCGACGCCGAACGCATACAGCATGTTGAACTGTCCCGGCTCGAAACTCGGTCGCGCGCCGGCTAATGGCGCGACTTCCAGCGTCATGGTGTCCGCGAGCTCGCGGCGCACTCGACCCACCCGATAGAGCTGCGGGACCATGGGGTCGGGCTGCGTTGCTGCCGCCATCTCAACGCTTGCCGTAGACGTCGAGCAGCTGCAACCGCGTCGCATGCAGCCGCTGCACCAGGATCGGCAGAAACCGCTTCATCATTGCGTAACCCAAGTGATGATCCGCCTCGCATTTCCCGCGGAGACATGCTGCGTCGATGCCGATTGCGCGCGTCAGCGCCGTGGCGCGTGTGTCATACATCCACCGATAGGGTGGGACGAGCCAGGAAGCGCCGACGATTTCTCCCTCGCCGAGCGTTGCAAAGACGATGGGCGTCTGTCCCGGCGATACGATTTCGAGCGCCACCTGGCCGTGGCGGATCAGGAAGAACTCATTGGCGGGCTCACCCTCGTGAAATAGATACTCGCCGGCATCGTAGCGATGATTGCGTGCACAGCCCGACACGAGCTTGCTGTGCTCCACGGAGAAGCCGGCAAAGAACGGATGCTCGGCCAGGATGTGCTCAAGACCCTCCACGCTGAACTCCCTTGCCCGCATTTGGCGTCGAGCGGATGGCGGCAGCTTCCTCGGTGATGTCAATGCCCACCGGGCACCAGGTGATACAACGACCACAGCCGACACAACCTGAGGTGCCGAACTGATCGATCCAGTTGGCGAGTTTATGGGTCATCCATTGCCGGTAACGCGAGCGGGTCTGCTTGCGCACACTGCCGCCGTGCAGATACGAGAAATCCAGCGTGAAGCAGGAGTCCCACTTACGCTCCCGCACGGCCATTTGATTCAATAAATCAGTATGATCTTCCACAGTCGTACAAAAGCAGGTCGGGCACACCATCGTACAATTGGCGCAGCTCAGGCAGCGCTCGGCTACCGCGTCCCAGCGTGGATGCTCGAGATTACCCTGTAGCAGGTCCTTGACGCCGTTCGTGTCGAGCGTGCGACCCATTTGATGGGCCGTCCGCTCGACCACCGCGTCGGCTGCGGCCGTATCCGCCGGCGTCGCGACACGTGACCTTACGTGCCTCAAAACATCGCTGCCGTCGGCGCTGCCCACTTCGACCAGAAATTCGTGCTTCTCCCGTATTAGCTCGGTGAGCGCCAGATCGAATCCGCTCTCCGCTTTTGGGCCGCATTGCATCGACACGCAAAAGCAAGTTCCACCAGCCTCTCCGCAATTCACTGCGATGATGAAGTTGTCTTGCCGGCGCCTTTGATAGCCCGTGTTCTGGTACCGTCCACCCAAGAACACCTTATCCTGTATGGAGATGGCGCGAAGTTCGCAAGCGCGCACACCGAGGAAGGCAAATTTTGTGGCCGGCACATCCTGCTCGACCGAGAAACTCTCGCCCTCGCGCGGCGCCTGCCATAAACGTTCGATCGGCGGGTGCAAGAAGCGCTTCCATGACTGCGGGCCGACCGCGTATCCGAATAGCGCGGCATCAAAACGCTTCTCCAACCGATAGCTGCCGGCGGCCTGCCGATCGGACCACCCCGCCGGTAACTCCTCGATGCGCTTGATCTCGTCGTAAACGATGGCCCCGTCGCGCAGCGTCGGCCCAAGTACTCGATAGGCGCGCGCGGTCAGCACATCGACCAACGATTGTAGCTCGTCTCTCGCGACGATGAGCTTTGCGCCTACGATGATGTCCACAACACACTGGATTCTGGGCCCACGCCGCGCCCATCGCCATAAGTACTTGCACTAAGAGGTCCACTCCAAGGCGTGATGGGTACACGGAGGCGTATGACGCTGGCGTTCTGTTCGCGGTCATAGCTCCCCCTCGTCCGGTCGC
>Ga0187890_10002737_pt1 | contig 12250 bp, 11 predicted proteins | sample June2016WEW_21_1_FD_133005 | JGI IMG/M metagenome (GOLD analysis project Ga0187890, IMG submission 133005) | Peatland microbial communities from SPRUCE experiment site at the Marcell Experimental Forest, Minnesota, USA - June2016WEW_21_10 | ecosystem: Environmental > Terrestrial > Soil >... | reverse complement strand
CTCCGCTACTTTCGCAATGTGAGTGAACGCACTGAGCGGTACGGCATTGGAGGCCGCGGTGGTGGTGACCGCATTCGCCGTTGAAGCGCCGCTCGCGCCCACGCCGGACCGAATGGCATTCGACGGCGCGCTCAGCGCCGCCGATGAAGGAGTGTACGCTACCGCGGTCGTCGTCGCGTTCGAACCGGCGGAAGACGATCCCGAGGAGGCAAAGGACGACGAAGCACCCGGCCCGCTGCCGCCCGCGGAGGTATTGGTCTGGATATACAGGTCCTGGAGCTTCCCGGGGCTTTGCTGATCGCTTGGAGCAGTTTCAAGAATCACGTGATACTGATTCAACTGCGTGTACATGGTGCTGATCTGACGCTGTCCATATGCGTCATAGAGGGTGCTGTCGACGGTGGACGGCGCAATGCCGAGCCGCGATGCGGTGACGCGATCGATGATCAGCGATACCGCCAGGCCTCCGGTCTGCTGGTCCGTCGCCACATCCGCAAGTTGCGGCAGCTTCTTCATCTTGTCTACAAGCTTGCCGGTCCACAAATCCAGCTCATTCGGGTCGGGATCCTCCAGCGTGTATTGATACTGGGTTCGACTGACCCGGTCGTCCACGGTAATGTCCTGCACCGGCTCCATGAATAGCTCGATGCCATCGACCGGCTTGAGGCTCGTTTGCAGCCTGCGAATCACGTCGGAGGCGCTCAGTTTGCGCACGCCGATGGGCTTCAGGTTGATGGACATTCGCCCGCTGTTCAATGTGGTATTGGTCCCATCCGCGCCGATAAAGGAAGATAGGCTCTCGACCGCTGGATCCTGAAGGATGATGGCTGCCAGTTGCTGCTGCTTCTGCTCCATGGCCGCAAAGGAAATGGTCGCCGGCGCCTGCGAGATGCCCTGAATCTCGCCTGTATCCTGGGTGGGAAAGAATCCCTTGGGGATGACGATGTAAAGAACGATGGTGAGCACCAGGGTGGCGGCAGCTATGAGCAATGTGATGGTCTGGTAACCCAGAACAAACTTGAGCGTGCGGCCGTAAAACGCGATGATTCTATTGAAAACGCGCTCCGAGGCCTTGAAGAAGCGGCCCTGTTCTTCGTCGGGAGTGTGGTGCAGAATGCGCGAGCACATCATGGGCGTGAGCGTCAACGACACGACGGCAGAAAGGATGATGGTGACGGCCAGGGTGACCGCGAATTCGCGAAACAGGCGGCCCACAACATCCCCCATGAAGAGCAGCGGAATCAGCACCGCGATCAGCGAGACGGTAAGAGAGATGATGGTGAAGCCGATCTGCTCGGCGCCCTTCATGGCCGCCTGCATGGGCGTGTCCCCGGCTTCGAGATAGCGCGTAATGTTCTCGATCATCACGATCGCATCGTCCACCACAAAGCCCGTGGAGATGGTGAGCGCCATCAGGGAAAGATTGTCCAGGCTATAACCCAGCGCATACATGGCGCCGAAGGTGCCCACCAATGAGACAGGCACGGCAATGCTGGGGATGATGGTGGCGTAAATGTTGCGCAGAAAGAGAAAGATAACCATCACCACCAGAGCGACGGTCAGCATCAACTCGAATTCGACGTCGGATACGGAGGCGTTGATAGCCGTGGTGAGATCGGTGAGTGGAGTAACCTTGATGGATGCCGGCAGGTTTACCTCAAGCTGGGGCAGAATCGCCTTGATTGCCTTGACCACGCTGATGGTATTGGCGCCGGGCTGCCTTTGAATGTTGACGATGACCGCCGGCGTCTCGTTCATCCACGCTGCCTGCTTGTTGTTCTCGATGCCATCCACCACCTGCGCAACATTGCTTAGCATGATGGGCGCGCCGTTGCGGTAGGCAACCACGACCTTGCGATAGTCGTCGCTGGTCACCAACTGGTCGTTGGCGTTGATCTGGTAATCCTGATGAGGCCCGTCGAAGCTGCCCTTGGCGGCATTGACGCTGTTCTGGACAAGCGCCGTGCGCAGGTCTTCAAGGTTGAGTCCATAGGACGAAAGCGCGGTTGGATTGGCCTGAATGCGCACCGCCGGCTTCTGTCCTCCGCTGATGCTCACCAGGCCCACTCCGCTCAACTGCGAGAGCTTGGGCGCAAGGCGCGTATCCACCATATCCTCAACCTGCGAGAGCGGAATGGAGTCGGACGCGATGGCCAGCGTCAGCACAGGAGCATCCGCCGGATTGGTCTTGCTATAGACCGGCGGCGAGGGAAGGCTCGAGGGCAGAAAACTCTGTGCGGCATTGATCGAGGACTGAACCTCTTCTTCGGCGATGTCGATGTTCAGGCTGAGAGCGAATTGCAGCACAATGACAGACGATCCGCCGGAGCTGGTCGATGTCATTTGACTTAGCCCTTGTAACTGGCCGAACTGGCGTTCCAGGGGAGCGGTTACCGTGGTGGCCATCACATCCGGGCTGGCGCCGGGATAGAAGGTCAATACCTGGATGGTGGGATAATCGACCTCCGGCAAGGCGGAGACCGGCAATTGGGTATACGCAACGATACCCACCAGCAGGATTGCGGCCATCAGCAGCGAGGTGGCGACCGGGCGCTGAATGAAAGGCCTGGACGGATTCACGGAGCATTACCCTCAGCGGGATTTGCCGGAGGCGCCTGCTTCGACATGACGACAGGACTTCCGCTCTGCAGCTTGTCGAAGCTGCTCGTCGCCACAACCTCGCCGGGATTGATGCCTGTAACCGCGGTCATGCCGCCGTCGGAAACCCCGGTCGTGATATTGCGCACGCTCGCTACACCATTCGCAATCACATAGAGGAACGCAATTTGTCCGTTGTGTTGCACGGCGCCGCTCGGAACCAACGTGACCCCGTCAAGCGTATTCACCAGCAACCTTGTGTTCACAAACTGGTTTGGGTACAGTGCGCCTTTCTTGTTTTCGAAGAGGGCGCGCAATTTGACGGTGCCCGTCGTTGTGTCGATCTGGTTGTCGATGGTCTGCAGCTTACCCGCTGCTATCTTGTTGGTCTGGGAGCGATCCCACGCCTCGACGGGCAGCGTGTGTACCTTCCGCATCCGCGCCTGCACTTGCCCCAGGCTGTCCTCCGGCATCGTGAAGATCACGGTGGTGGGCTGCATTTGGGTAATAACCGCAAGAACGGTTGCCGCGTTTGCCTGCACCACGTTCCCTGGGTCCACCAGGCGCAGACCGACCCGGCCGGAAATAGGCGCGGTGATGTGGCAGTAGCCAAGTTGGACCTGGTCGTAATTCACGGCGCCTTGATCGTTCTTCACCGTGCCCTGGTCCTGCAAAACAATCTTCTCTTGGTCGTCCAGCAGTTGCTTGTTGATTCCGTTTCCCGCCCACGCCGCGCGATAGCGGTCCAGGTCCATCTTCGCCTGCGCCAGAACGTTGTTGTCGTGTTCCAGTGTGCCTTGGGCCTGCAGCAACTGCGCCTGATAGGGCCGGGGATCGATGTCGATGAGCGAATCCCCTTTTTGAACGAACTGCCCCTCCTTGTAATGCACAGCGGTCAGCACTCCGCTTGCCTGCGCAACAATGGAGGCGGTATATACGGGAGTGACTGTGCCGATCGCATCGAGGTAGATGCCGATGCTTCCCTTGGCGGCAGTAGCTACCGTGGCCGTAACGGATGGCTTCACGGCGGCCAGTTTGCGTTTGGCAGCCGCTGCCTTGGCGTTGTTCTCATGGATGACCGCGACTACGATCGCCACCAGAAGCAGCAGGATAATCAGGCTCGTCCACAGAACCCAGCGCTTCCGATACCAGGGAAAAGGCGGCGACAACTGGTGATCCGCGCCCATGTGCCGACCACCCGATTTGTCCTCGATTCCAGACATACAGGACTCCGTGCCCAGGCACAGTTGACAATGCGCTCTTCGCAGACTACTGAATTTCGGGGAGATTCTATGCTCTCTTTTGCTCATCTTTGAAGGCAGCAACACTCGATAGACCTGCATTCGCGGATGTTCTCTTCAAGTTTATACCGGCAGGCTACCTTCGGTCGGCGCTTCGGGCATGAACGACGAAGCGCTCCGGCGCCGCACCGATATAGTGGAACGGATAGCAGGTAACGAGCGTGATAGCCGATCCGGCCGAGGGGGCAAGGACTCTGATGTCGCGAGGAGCGACAATCCGTACCCAGTCGACCTCGTAGCGTGAAAGACCGGTTGCGGTCTGAATCTGAATCTCGTCGCTGGCGCGAATGTCTTTCAGATCCCGGAAGAATGTATCGCGATGCCCGGCGATTCCTATGTTTCCCGGCTCTCCTGGGAGAGCCGTGCCGCCGATATGTCCGACACCGAGTCGCAATGTCCGCGGTTTGGTTCCCTCAAGAATCGCCACCATCATCCCCAGCCTTGGGATCTCGATTCGGCCCAGAACATCGCCTTCGTTGGCCGCCGCCTTAGGCAAGCTCGCCGGGCGCTGTTCTTGCTCACGCATCTCCTTGTTCAGGGCATCGCTCGCGGCTCTCTGATAGAGCCTTGCTTGCAGCAGGGTCAGCGCAACGTAGCAGACCGCAAAGGCGCCTGCGATGAACAGGAACGTCCGCGTCCAGCGAAGGAAGAGGCGGCCTCGGATTGCGTGCCTCGGCGGCTCAGTTGCGGGTATCATGGCCGATTGCCTTTGCTGCCGTTGCCGGCAATGTTGGAGGCACGGAGTATCCGGCCCGGGTGCGGACCGACAGGCGTCCATGGCCGCGCGCGCTGGCCCTCACTTCGATGGCCCTATACCTGCCATCCTGCGATACGATCGTAGGAACATAGGTCAAGGTGTACTGATTTCGAATATCGCGAGCGATTCCCTCGCAAATTGAGGCGATGTCTCTGGACGATTCCGGAAAGAAGGCCTCGCCGCCTGTATCCTTCGCGAACCGCCTCAGCACGCCGGGGTTTTGATCGCCGTCCTGTTCATCGAAGATGCCGATCGCGTAGATGATTGCGGTAGACTGCTTGGCCATGCCGATAACCTGCGCCAATGTGTGCTTGCTGGCGTTGTCGCCGCCGTCGCTGATCACGATCAGCACTTTCTTGTCGCGGCTTCCCTGCTTGAGACGATCGAGGGCGGCAGCAATCCCGTCGTACAGAGAAGTCTGACCGATCGCCCTTATTTCCGAGAGGGCGAGTTGCAGTTGTTCCGGCCGATCGGTAAACGGCGTGTCCGCGGGAAGGCCAAAAGACACGCTGTCATTGAAATTGACCACAAACATCTGGTCCTGCGGATTGCTGGAGCGGGCAAATGCCAGCGCCGCGGCAATCACATCGCCGCGCTTCGGCGCCATACTCCCGCTGTTATCGACAAGGATCCCAACAGTAACCGGTATATCTTCGTGACTGAAGTGCTCGGTCTGTTGAAGCACCCCATCCTCAAAGATCTGGAAATCGTCTTTGCCGAGCCCGGAAACAAGGGCATTGTGGCGGTCCAGGACGGTTGCGCTAAGGATCACCATGTTGGCATTCAGCTTGAGCGTATACCCGCTGTCAGAGCTGCTCTGGCGTGGTTGAGATTCCTGTGCCCGGGAAACAAATGGCGCAAGGATCAGGCCAATCAGAGCAATCAGACACCGGTACGCCACAGTGTTGTTCTTCGACATCCGCATTCGAGCGGTGCGGAGCCATGAGGCCTGCCCGCTCGCCTTTCTCTGCACTCGTCTCGAGGATGCGATTATCTCGGCCATACATCCAGTCTTTCAAAACGATCCGGCGCGGGCGTCCCGGCAGTCCGCTTATGCGACCGAACGGGCAACGGAGGCGATACTCGCGTACCGCCTCCTTTGGTTCATCGCTGCCGGCTAACTTGCGGGAGCGGTTGACCCGCTCCTCGATTGCCTTAAGCCGTGTGCCTTAGGCCGTGTGTTTCAACAAACCCGAGAGAGCAAAGCCGCAGGCCAGCATAAGCAGCCCAACCAGCCCGATCAGGGGCAGATAACTGGCTGTCTTGGGCAGAGACGCGACAAGCTCGGGCGCCGGTGTTACAGCGGCAGCCACCTCGGCTGGGGGCGCTTCAACAACAGTGGCTGCTTCAACCGTTTCTCCGCTGGGGTTGACTGCCTCCACCGGCGCAGTCTTCAAGACCTCGACGGGCGCCTCCGCCAGCGCGACGGGGGTAGAGAGTACGGTCTCATTGGTTTCCTTGGCCAGTTGGATAGCCCTGGGCCTTTCATAAACAAAATGTTCGCCCCATTGATGGCCTGGATAGAACCATGCCTTCAACGCCTCAGGCTCTCCAGCGGGCCGTTCGCGAAAAGTGATGACCGTCTTGTTGGTAGCCTTCAAGCGATAGTTGGGGACGGCGAGAACGGTGGTGAGCAGTTTGGTTTGATCCTGGTTGAATATCTGGACGATGTGGCGGTCCGCAGGCGAATCCAGGAGCTTGAACACATAGGTGCCCGCCGGCAGCAGATGTTGGCCTACGCCTGGAACTTCGACAGGCCCGCTGAAGGTAATAACAGTTTTGTGGTTCCATTCGTCCGCCTTTGCTTTCGGCGCGGCGACTAAACCGAGCACGGTAAGGCACAGTCCTATTCCCAATCCTTTGAGCAGTTTCATTTGTCTCCGCTTTTCTCTCCGACTCACTGGCACGGCGGTTATGATGCAACCTCTTTATGTTGTCGGGTTCACTAGAGGCCGCACGCCGGGTAATCCGGCAGCCTGGGGTCCGTGGCGTGTCATTCAAGAGCCAGTGTGGCGCATGTGCATTGCGATTGCTGGCCAATATTGACCGCGGCGTGGCCGCGGCCTGCCTTTATCGGCGCGGAAGGTTTGGCGCGGGGCGAGCGCTCAGGCACTCAGGAGCTGGCTCGCAGCGTTCTCCTCGACCGCCTGGGCGGGAAACATCAGATGAGCAGGTTGCAGATGACTGGCGCGAGCTCGCGCGAAGGAACGCATATAAGACTGCGCTACCCGGTTCCAGACCATCTGGCGCCCATGGGAGTACGCGCGCTGGCGCATGGTCTGGCGCGCCGTATCGTTTTCCAGCAGTTCAATTGCTGCGGCTGCAATGGCTTCCGGATCCTCAAAGGAAACCAGCGCTCCGCGTCCATCGTCCAATAATTCGGCCGCGTGCCAGTACGGAGTCGAAATGATTGCCTTCCCGGCTCCCACAGCATACGCGAGGGTTCCAGATACGGCCTGTGCCTCGTAACGGTAAGGCGTAATGTAAATGTCGGCCGCGCCCACCAGGGAAGCCATTTCCTGGGGGCTGAAGAAGCGGTTGTGGAAGACCACCTGTTCCTCAACCCCGAGTTCCCCGGCCAAGGCCTGCAACTGATCCCGATATCGATCTCCCTCGCGGGCCCTGACATGCGGGTGAGTCGCGCCCGCGATCACGTAGACCACGTTTCTATGCCGGGACAGGATCCGCGGCAGGGCTTGAATCACGCTCTCGAATCCCTTGTTGGTAGACAACAGGCCAAACGTGAGCAATACAGCTTTTCCTTCGATTCCGAGCGATTCTTTGTAAACATCCGGCTCCGCAAGGGGCAAATCGGGGATGCCGTGAGGAATCCGGTCGATCTTTTCGCCTGGAACTCCAAATTCATCCCGGAGCACGCGAGAAGAGTATTCGCTCATCACAATAAGACGATCGGAGCGCGCGGCGATCTGTTGCATGACGATTCGCTGGTCGAGGTCCGGCTGACGAAGAACAGTATGGAGCGTTGTTACCACCGGCATGGAGAGCTGCTGCAACAACTGAAGGACATGGCTGCCGGCATTCCCCCCGAAAATCCCATACTCGTGCTGCAGGCACACTAAATCGACATTGCAGGCATTGAGAGAATTGGCGGCTGCCCGATAGGACGATATCTCGCGTTCGGCGATTTGGAAACGCACCCGTGCAGGGTACGCGTATGACGATTGGGGATCGTTGACGGCAGTTACCGACAGTCCAGCGGGGCCGTACTCGGCAGCGATCGCATCGCACAAATCGGTCGTGAAGGTTGCAATTCCACATTGCCGGGGAAGGTGGTTCCCAACCACTGCGATCCGGAGTGGAAGTTGCCGGCAAGGTATCGGCTGCAAGGAAGCCGTTGACTCATGTCCGAATGACCGAGGCCGCGATTCGTGCCGAATGAGAGTGTGCGGTTGCCAATTCAGGGAGACGTTCGATGCGGACATGGCAGGCTCCTGACTATAAGCACACGTGCGCCGGTGGGCGCGGAGGCAATTCTGCAAATCGGTATCAGCGGCTAAGCGCCCGCATCGTCGCCAGAGCTTCACTCGTGACGAAGGCCAAAAGGAAAAGCGCGGCACCGATACCCGCCAACGGCTTGCGGGATCTGCCGGCAACGCAAATGGATGTCCCCGTGTCCGAGCCTTCTTTTCCTATCGGGATCGGGCGAAGGCAACGCGTAAACGCGAAGCTCCCGGCCGCGGACACAAATAGATCCCGCGAAAGCGGTCTGAGTTTCAGAATGCAGCCGGGGAAGGAGTTCATCATCGCCTGACTCTACTCCAGCCCGATTGGGATGGATGTGCAATTTTGCACGTATAGAGCAGGCCTGGACGGACCGGATCATGAAGGGCCCGTTTAGATGCGGCGGCAGCGTAGAAGGGGTGCTGCCTTCAAGGGGCATAGCCGTTTGATCCGGCATCGCTGCCGCCGCTTTTGGTGTGGGCACCTTTAGAAATGGTGCGGCCGAGACACGATGCGCGCTGTGCAATTTTGCTCACTGATCGTCGGACGGCGAACGGTCCCGAGGATGGGGCCGTTTGCATCGGGAACCCGGCGTCCGGTTTACGCAGCTATCCCCAGCGAATCGAGAACGTTGACCAACGCCCAGGGACTTCCGGCCAGGTCGTAATGCACCGCTCCCTGTTTATCGATGACGAGCTTGCTTGCCGGATACAGGAATCCCGTGCTCTTGGCCGGGTCGGTGTCGTTGAGGTCGAATTGACCGATGGCCAGGTCGAAGGACGGGGACGACGCAGGCGGGTCTGCTTCATCGAACGGATGGGGGCGGCTGGTGATAAAGGTGATCCTCCGCCCGGTTGGCGTTAGAACCATCTGGATGAAGGCGACGTCATAGCTGAGAGCCCCGGCAATCGAGCATTGCCCGGCCGCTTTAGTTTTGGATAGCGCGGTGGCCAATCCTCTATCCATGCCCTCGCCGAATGCCTGTGAAAGAATCTGCAGGTCCGGTGGACTGGAGTAGTTGTAAATGACCAGGGTCACGCCGATGGTGCTGCCTGCCTGCGCGTAGGTGGCCCGAATGGTCTCGGGAGCTGGATTGCTGGCGAATCCCGGGGCCGTTCCCAGGGTTAATGCGCCCGCCAGCAGCAGGCTGAGGAATCCCGACTTGCCGACACATCGAATCACGCTCGTGAGTGGTCCCATTTTGTGCTCCTTGAGGACGGACTCATGGGGGCCTGTTCACGCGACTCGGGCGATTCGCCTCGGAAGCGGCAACAGGCCCCGGCAAGACTGAGTCTTGCGCGCCGCGGGCTTCCGGTTATGCGGCGGCTCTGATTTCGCTGGGTGCTTGGGCCTGGAGAAGGTCGTCGAAGATGGCGCGATATTGGATCATTGCGGTGCGGAGCTCTTCGGTGGTGGCTTCGGCCTGGTCGAGGCGGACGGCGATCGAGTGCGCGAGGCGGTAGTTTTCCATGACGCGGGGATAGTGGACGGAGACATCGGCCGCGCGCTGCTCAAAGCTGGCCCGGGGATAGCCGCGGGCTTCAAGGAGCGAATTGATGAGGTCGTCGGCTTCCGTGACCGCTGCTTTGGGATGATCGACGAAGCGGGACTGGACTGTACGCCACTCATCGACAAAGCGCTCCCGCTCGGTGACGCCTAGATCGCGGATTTTCAGAGCTTCCACGCGGGTTTCCCGGTCGGCCAGTTTTGCCTCGGCCTGGCGCGGGGAGCCGTGCTTGAGAACGGCGCGATCGTATTCGGAGCCGAAACGATTGCGCAAGGCCAGGGTGCGGGACCTGCGGCGCTCAACGAACGCGCCGACGGCGATGAGAACCACGACGACGAGTACAGCCGAGGCAACGATGAGCTGGGTATAGGTGAAGTAGTAACCCATGAACTGGTAATTCATTGCGTTCTCCTATGCGGGACTAGCCGCGACGGCAGAGGTGAATGGTTGGATTCCCGGGTCGAGAGGTCTTACGTAATCCATCATGAGCGGTGGGGCGCGTGAAAGCTGGCCAGAATTGCTCCCTCCGGAGGGGGAGAGGGCGATGGGTTCGAAGCCGCGGCGGAATCGCCCGGAGGGCGGGATTGACTGCGATCTCGTCGCCGGAGTGTGGTTGTTTGCAACAGCCGGCGGGGATTTCCCGCGGCGGCAGCGAACCTGGCTGGAGTCTGAAGCCGGCAGCGGCGGGAAGGCTGGTCAACATCGTTCAGGCTGGGGATTTGAGGGGAGCCAAAGCGATGTGTGCACTATTGAGCAGCCATCGCCTGGTAGATCGCGCCAACCTGATGTGAGTTCGCTGAAAAGGCGATCGCGTGCAAGAGCTTGCTCAGAAGGTGCGGTGATTGAGATGGAAGACCCCCGGTGCACAATCGTGGCGATGGAGATGGAAGACCCGCGCTGCAATGGCCTGCGCCATGGCACGGTGCATGAGATGGAAGACCCGCGCTGCATGAGTCTGCGCAGCGGTGCGGCGCTCGGAATGGAAGACCCCCGCTGCAGGATCGCGGCGCATGAGATGGAAGACCCCCGCTGCGGGAGTCCGCTCATGTGGTGATTGAGACTTCAGATGGGGCCCGCGGCAATCCGCGCGCGCTTCGCTGAACTCGCCGGGTTGAAGAACGCGGCGCAACCAAATCGGTGACATAACCCTGGGGTGCAACCCCGAAAGAAGGAGACCTGCGATGCTCATCATACTCATTATTCTTCTGGTGCTCGTATTCGCCGGAGGCGGCGGATACTACGGCTACGGCCGGTGGGGCACCGGCGGAGGAGCAGGCATAGGGCTTGGCACAGTGCTTGTGATTCTTCTGGTGTGCTATCTGCTTGGGGTTTTCAGATAGAGCGGTTGGCGGCAAGTTCGGCCCGCCGCCGGGAGACTGGCCGCGGGCCGGAAGCCGCCGTCCAGGTGCACTGGGCGGGCAATGAAACCGGAGCGCGGAGGCAAGAGATGCGGATCGCGATGAGCAATGCGCTGGCGCTGATGCGTTGGCACGATTTTCGGTTCTTACAGGATTTCAGCAACCGCGACCTTGCCTGGTTGCTGATCGGGGCGTTGCTGGCCGGGTTAGCGATCTGGGCATTCTCGCACCGGAGGCGGCGCTGGTTTTAGATTCCGGCATATCAAGCAAGTCTATACGGTGAGAACCGAACGCTTGCGAAGCGGCTGCCGATCGATCGGCGATGTGTGCATACCCATGCGGAGCTATGGTGGAACATCGAAGCCCTCGAAAGAGTGCGGTGTCGATATAGTTGCATACTTGAACGAGGTTGACCCACAGCTCGCCCGGCCTGTGGGCCGGTGAAGGCGCTCCTGCCATTTGCCGGAAGCATCGCAAGAGGGCGGGCAGACGGGTGCCCTCCGAGTGATGTTCCTGCTTCCCATCCACAAGAGCGTGCAGTGGTTTGAGCTCGCCGATGGCGGCGTACACAGGATCAACGTACTGTCTCTTTCCGTTTGCGGAACGGACTCTACAATGAAGGCGGACTTTCATACCGCCTCCTAATACTCCTCAAGAGCGGAAAACCCGCTCTATCTCTACGGGAAGTGTAGCCAGGAGTGTAGCCAGTTACTTAAGTTCCTTATTTTCAGACGCTGGCGGAGAGAGTGGGATTCGAACCCACGGTACTCGTTAAAGTACACACGCTTTCCAAGCGTGCGCCTTAAACCACTCGGCCATCTCTCCGGCGTGTGGCCTATCTCCTCGAATCTACCACACTGGGGCGCGCGGCTCTGGGCGCTGTCGAGCTGGATGGGGGCCGGGTTGGGACGTTCGTTTCAACGCGAGCGCCGGGTTCGCACATCTGAATCGGGCCGCGGGCATGACCGCGGACATCGGGATTCTGGTATGCACAGGCGGCACAACGTGGCGCGACTCAGATCCTCTTCGATCCCTGAGCTGATCAGGAGATCGCCAACTCGGGCTGGGCGACGGCGGGCAGCCGCTTCCAATCCGGGTATGCACCAAGATGCCGATTCTCGGCGGGGACTAGATCACCCTTCCCGGCAAATCAATCGGTGGCGCTGGACAGTGCGGCGCCGACATGGGCCATCTGCGGCTCCTTGACCATCTGGACCGGCTTGCGGTGGCTGTCCTCGGCTGGAGCCCACTGGTACTGCGGAACGAT
>Ga0187890_10002736_pt1 | contig 12251 bp, 9 predicted proteins | sample June2016WEW_21_1_FD_133005 | JGI IMG/M metagenome (GOLD analysis project Ga0187890, IMG submission 133005) | Peatland microbial communities from SPRUCE experiment site at the Marcell Experimental Forest, Minnesota, USA - June2016WEW_21_10 | ecosystem: Environmental > Terrestrial > Soil >... | reverse complement strand
GAGCGCCTCACCGAGCCACTGGTTCGCAAGAACGGCAAGCTGACGCCTGCGACCTGGGAAGAAGCGTTTGAGTTGATCGGCAAGCGGTTTCGCCAAGTTCGTGACGAAGTTCGCGATGATGCCAGCGGAAGCGCCATCGGCGTGATTGGGTCCAATCGCACCACCAACGAAGAAAATTATCTTCTTTCAAAATTTGCCCGGTCCGTGCTCAAGACCAACAATGTCGATCATCATCGGACAGCAGACTTCCCTGCCCTGGCGGCGGCGCTGCACGGCAAGCCCGGAAAAGCGGCTTCCATGCGCGACGTGTTGAACGCGCCCGCGATTCTGTTGATCGGCAACGACCCAACCAATCATCATCCGCTGCTGGCATGGCAGATTCGGACGAACGTGCGGCTGCGGCGCGCGAGACTTTACGTCATCAACTCTGCGCCCATCAAGTTGCGCCGGCAGGCGGTGGGTTTCGCATTGGTCGCGGCGGGCGCGGAAGTGAAGGCGGTCGCATTTCTCGCCGGCGACGATTCCATGCTCGATCAGCTTGCAGATCCCAAAGTCGCCGGCAGCATGACGCGCGAAGCCTGGATTGCGCTGCGAGACAAAATTCGCGCCGAGCAGAACATGGTCATCGCCTGCGGGTCCGAACTGCGCGGCCATGACATCGAGAAGCTGGTAAGTTTTGCTTCGACTTTGACTGGAGCAAAGCTGATCTGCCTGGGCGATTACGCAAATTCCCGCGGGGCCAGCGAAATGGGCCTTTATCCCGATCTTCTTCCGGGATACGAACCCATCGCCAGCGCAGACAAGTTCCAAAAGGAATGGGGCAAGCTGCCGGCCGAAAAAGGCTTGAGCCTGCCGGAGATGGTGGAAGCGGCGAAGGCCGGCAAACTGAAAGCGCTGTACGTGGTGGGCTCGAATCCGATTGGCCGTCTGAAGGTTGATCCCTTTGCGTTCTCGAAAGCTTTTGTGGTGGTGCAGGATATGTTCCTGACCGAAACCGCGACCATCGCCGACGTGGTTTTACCGGCAGCCAATGCGTACGAAAAAACGGGAACTTACACGAACACCTGCGGCGATCTGCAACTGGTGAAGAAGGCAGGCGAAGTCTCGAACACCAAGCCGGACTTCGAGATGATGGTTCGCATCGCCGATGCCATGGGCAGCGATGTAAGCGGTCTGGTGCCCTTTGGGAGCGGGACGCACTCCGACATGGGCCAAACCCGCGGCGCGCAATCAGGCGAGGCGGATCGCCATGCGGTGTGGCTTGAAGCGCACAACCTGGAGCCGAAAATGACGCCGTTCGATCCCATGGCGATTCTCGATGAAATCCAGCGCGTGGTTGCCGGGTATGATGTTTCGCGGGTGAATTTGTTGGCGGGCAACGATCAACATCTCGAGATTGCCGAAAGCGGCGCGAGCGCGATTCAGAATCCGGAGCTCATCGTCCCCGCGAACGATGATTTGTTCAGCTCGGGCACGCTCGGACGGTACTCAAAGACTTTGAATTCGGTTTTCGAAAATAAGGCCGCAGACTCGGAAGTAGCGGCAGACTAAAGACCTAAGATCAAAACCACGCGGGCAGGAGCGCTCGCGCCACACGAGAACACGGAAGACATTTCGTTGAGCATAACGACGTTCGTCATCATTTCGATCATCAAGTCGATTGCGGTGTTGGGCGTTCTGCTGACCGCGGTCGCCTACAGCGTCTGGCTGGAGCGCAAGGTGTCGGCGCACATCCAGAACCGCTGGGGCCCCACGCGAGTCGGGCCTTTCGGTCTGCTGCAGCCGCTCGCCGACGGCGCCAAGTTCATCTTCAAAGAAGATTTGACCCAGCCGCATGTCTACAAGCCGCTCTACATCGCGGCGCCGATCATCTCACTCGTCTTTGCCATTACGTCGATTTCGGTGATCCCGTTTGGCAACTGGGTCGACGTCGGCCCCTGGGGCACGTACCTGCAGATTACCGACCTGAACATCGGACTGCTGGTCGTTCTCGGCATTACGTCGATGGGCGTATACGGCGTGGCGCTTGCCGGATGGTCCTCGAACAACAAGTATTCGCTGCTCGGCGGACTGCGCGCCAGCGCCCAGATGATCAGCTACGAAGTTTCGCTCGGCCTCTCGCTGGTGGGCGTGCTGATCGTGACCGGCAGCCTCAGCCTGCGCGACATCGTGGATGCGCAACGCCATATGCACTGGAACATCTTTATCCAGCCGGTGGCGTTTTTCATCTACCTGATTTCCGCCTACGCGGAGACGAACCGCACGCCGTTTGACCTGCCGGAAGCCGAGTCGGAACTGGTGGCCGGATATCACACCGAATACAGCGCCATGAAGTTCGCCATGTTTTTTATGGCCGAGTACGCCAACATGGTAACCGTGGCATGTCTCGCGACGCTGCTGTTTTTCGGTGGCTGGCTAGGCCCGGTGGGCGGACCGCAGATCCTGCAGATGATTTTGCCGGTACTCTGGTTCTGCCTGAAAGTTTTCTTTTTTATGTTTCTGTACGTCTGGGTGCGCTGGACCTTGCCCCGCTTTCGCTATGACCAGCTCATGGCGTTCGGATGGAAGGTGCTGCTGCCCCTCGCGGTTGCGAACATCGTGGTTACGGCGCTGATTGTGGCGTGGAGAGCGTAAAAGCAGTACCCAGTTGCCAGTACCCAGTACCCAGCGGTCTGGGTCTTGCTGAGTACTGGGTACTGAGTACTGGGTACTAACGCAAAGATGCTTCATCTAATTCTATTTCTATTTTTCGGAACGATCTGCGTGGCGGGAGCGATCAACCTGCTGGCGCAGAGTCATCCCATCAACAGCGCTCTGTCGCTGATTGCGGTGATGGCCTCACTCGCCGGCGAGTATCTTCTCTTGGGCGCGGAATTTGTGGCTGCCGTGCAAGTAATCGTCTATGCCGGCGCGATCATGGTTTTGTTTGTGATCACCATCATGCTGCTGAACGCCGGCAAAGAAGAGCGCACCAAGGGCAGCCGGATCGCGATCCTGATCGGCGTTCCCGGGGTGGTGATCGGCGGAGTGCTCGTCGCCTAGACGCTTCTCCATCGCTCCGACATGCAGATGGTCCCCATCGGCGCGTTAAAAGGCGACCCCGGCGATATTGCCCGGCTACTCTTCCACGATTTTCTGCTGCCCTTTGAAGTCACGTCGGTGCTGATCCTGATCGCCATCATGGGCGCGGTCGTGCTCGCCAGTCGGCCCGAGGCGATCGCGCGGCCGCATCACGGCACTCCAGGGCCGCAGGAAACTCCCGAATTGGTTGCGACAGGAAAGGATCACCGATGATCCCTCTTTCTTACTACCTGCTGCTGAGCGGAATCCTGTTCGCGTGCGGTGTGCTCGGGTTTCTGATCAAGCGCAACATCATCACGATTTTCATGTCGATCGAGCTGATGCTGAATGGCGTGAACCTTTCGTTCGTGGCCTTCGCCGCGCAATGGCACGCGCTCAGCGGGCAGGTCTTCGTTTTTTTCGTGATGGTCGTGGCCGCCGCTGAGACCGCCGTTGGCCTGGCGATCATCATTGCCGTCTATCGCACGCGTGAGACTTTGAATGTCGACCGGGTGAACCTGCTCAAGTTATGACGCCGAATCCTTATCTCTGGCTCATCCCGCTGCTTCCGCTCGCCGGGGCGGCGATCAACGGTTTCTTTGGCCGGCGATCGTCGAAGAAAGCGATCACGACGGTCGCGCTTGTCTTCTGCGGCGCCGCGTTCTTGATGGCGTTACTGATTGCCGCCCGCTTCTCCTCCGCATCCGCGCCTTACTATTTCAACCTTGCCCACTGGCTCCGCGCTGGAAGCTTTCAGGTCGACTTCAGTTTCTATCTCGATCAGTTATCGCTGGTCATGCTGCTCGTGGTCACCGGCGTCGGCTTCCTCATTCACATCTACTCGGTTGGCTATATGTGGGACGACGACGGCTACTACCGCTTCATGTCCTACATGAACCTGTTCATGTTCTTCATGCTGACGCTGGTGCTGGCGAAGAACTACCTGGTCATGTTCATTGGCTGGGAGGGCGTGGGTCTGGCGTCGTACCTGCTGATCGGTTTCTGGTTCACGAAAGACTCGGCGGCGGCCGCGGGCAAGAAAGCATTCATCGTCAACCGCATTGGCGACTTTGGATTCCTGATTGCGCTCTTCCTGATGATCAAGCATTTCGGGTCGCTCGACTTCACGCGAGTCTTTACTGCAGTGCGGCCACTATCGCCGGAGACTGCCGGCGCCGGGCTGCTCACGGCGATTGGTTTGCTGTTGATGGTTGGCGCCGCCGGCAAGTCGGCTCAGATTCCTCTTTATGTCTGGCTGCCGGACGCCATGGAAGGCCCCACGCCAGTCTCGGCGTTGATCCACGCGGCCACCATGGTCACGGCGGGCGTTTATATGGTGGCGCGCTCGTCCATGATCTTCGAGCGCGCGCCGATGGCCATGATGGTGGTTGCGATCATTGGCACGCTTACCGCGCTGTTCGCGGCGACCATCGGCATTGCCCAGACCGACATCAAGAAGGTGCTGGCCTACTCCACCGTCTCGCAACTCGGTTATATGTTCATGGCCTGCGGCGTGGGCGCGTTCTCCGCGGGCATCTTCCACCTGATGACGCACGCGTTCTTCAAGGGTCTGCTGTTCCTCGCGGCTGGTTCGGTGATTCACGGCATCGGCGGCGAGCAGGACATGCGAAAGATGGGCGGGCTGCGAACTTACATGCCGTGGACGTTTGCGACGATGGGGATTGCCACCCTCGCCATCGCGGGCATTCCGCCGTTCGCCGGCTTCTGGTCGAAAGACGAAATTCTTTGGAGAGCCTTCGGGGCAAGCTGGGTGTATTGGCTGATCGGCGTAATCACAGCGTTCATCACGTCCTTCTATATGTTCCGGCTGATGTACATGACCTTCGGCGGCGAGTACCGGGGCGCGGCAGCACAGGAGGCGCACGGTCATAATGCTCATGGTCCCGACAATCACGGCCCTGGGCACGGCGAGCCGCATGAGAGCCCGTGGGTGATGCTGGCTCCGCTGGCGATCCTAGCCGTGCTGTCGTTGGTTGGAGGATTCGTAGGCTACGGAAATCGTTTCGAACATTTTCTGGCGCCCGTTTTTCGGGGCGCGACGGAAGTTGCACAAGAAGCTTCCAGCGAAGCGGGTGACAGCAAGCTCGAGTATCTGCTAATGGCTGTTTCCGTCAGCGTGGCGGGCCTCGGATGGTTGCTGGCATATCTGCTCTACAGCCGCCGCCCGCAACTGCCCGCGCGCATCGCCCAGAGCCTGGGCGGGCTCTACCAGGCAGTCGCCCATAAGTACTACATCGATGAGCTTTACGCCGTCCTTTTCGTCAAACCACTTGTCGACGGCTCGACCACGATTCTCTGGCATGACGTTGATCAGGGAGTGATCGACGCCGCGGTCAACGACTCCGCCGACGTTGCGCGCCACGTGTCTGACAACGTGCGCCACATGCAGTCGGGCAATCTGCGCTCGTATGCCGGCTGGGTTGCCGCCGGAGGGGCGGTTGTAATCGCCTACATGGTCTGGATGGGAGTGCGATGAATATGGAAAGCCTCAGTCCCATCATTCTTTCTCTGGTCACCTTCATTCCTGCTGTGGGCGGGCTGCTGATTCTGCTGATCCCGCGCCGCGACCGCGACATCAAGCTATTTGCTCTCGTCATCTCTTTGCTGGCATTTGTGGCCTCGCTGCATTTGCCGGTGCACCTGCATCGTGAACTCGGCGTGTTCAAGTTCGAGATCGACAAAGTCTGGATCACGTCCCCCAACATTCATTACCACATGGGCATTGACGGAATTTCCGTCTGGCTGGTGGTGCTGACCACGTTCCTCACGCCCCTGTGCGTGCTGATTTCCTGGCATTCGATTCACGAGCGGGTGAAGGAATTCTTCATCCTGCTGCTCATCCTGGAGACGGCTCTGATCGGCGTTTTCACCGCGCTCGACTTGTTCCTGTTCTACTTTTTCTGGGAAGCGACGCTGATCCCGATGGCGCTGCTGATAGGCATGTACGGCCACGGACGCAAGGTCTATGCGGCGGTGAAATTTTTTCTGTTCACCATGATCGGCTCGATGTTCATGCTGGCAGCGCTGGTGTGGCTCTATGCCAAGACTGGCAGCTTCGATTTCGTCGTCATCCAAAACGCGATTCGCAGCGGCAGCGTGCCGGGCTTCGAACAAGCCTCGCTGTGGCTCTTCCTCGGCTTCTTCATCGCCTTTGCCGTAAAGGTCCCAATCTTCCCTCTTCATACCTGGCTGCCTGACGCGCACGTGGAGGCGCCCACCGCAGGATCGGTGTTGCTCGCCGGCGTGCTGCTGAAGATGGGCACTTACGGCCTGCTGCGCTTCGATGTCGGCTTGTTTCCCGCCCAGGCGCACCGCAACGCGCCCTGGATCATGTTTTTGGCGCTGATCGGCATCATCTACGGCGCGCTGGTTTCGCTGGTACAGCCGAATATGAAAAAGCTGATCGCCTACTCCTCGATCAGCCACCTCGGATTCGTTGTCCTCGGAATTTTCAGCTTCACCACGGCCGGCCTGAACGGAGCCGTCTTCATCATGCTGGCGCACGGAGTCGCCACCGGCGGCCTTTTCATGCTGGCAGGCATCCTCTACGAACGCCGCCACACCTACGAGATCTCCGAATTTGGCGGACTGGCGACCCCCATGCCCAAGTACGCGACGTTCTTCCTGTTCACCGTGCTAGCCTCCGTCGGACTGCCGCTGCTGAACGGTTTCATCGGCGAGTTTCTGGTGCTGAGCGGAGCCTTCCAGGCGCGGCCTATTTATGGGGTTCTAGGGGCGACCGGCGTGATCTGGAGCGCCTGTTACCTGCTCTGGATGTATCAGCGCGTTTTCTTCGGCAAGGTGAAGCACGACGTCAATAACACACTGCCCGACCTCACCTTGCGGGAGAAAGCTGCACTTTGGCCGATTGCGGTCGCCGCTCTGGTCATGGGCGTTGCGCCCCTGGTGTGGCTCAGCGCGATCGATCCGGCAGTGCAAGCGGCGCTCGCCCCCTTCACCCAACTGGCCAGCAAGGTGGTGGGCCAATGATGATGATGGTCATGACGGCGTTCGCGCACTCACTACCGGCTTTGCTGGCGCAGGCGCAGGCTTCCCTGCCGCCGCCAGGCACTGACTACATGCGCATCCTGCCAGAGCTGGTGCTTTCGATCTTCGGCATGCTGGTAATGGTCGTCGACCCCTTGCTCGACGAAGAAAATAGTCACCAGTCGCTCGGCACCATCGCGCTGATCGGCACCCTGGCTGCGCTGGCGTCGACCGCCTGGATGGCGCAGTATCCCGGAACCGCATTCTGGAACATGGTTCGCGTGGAAGGCTTCAGCGTCTTCTTTCACTTTCTCGTGATCGCAATTGCGGCGGTGGTCATCCTCAGTTCTTTCGAATACTTGAAAGTGCAGCGCATCCGCGCCGGGGAGTACTACGGGCTCATCCTGTTCGGCACGGTTGGCATGTGCCTGATGTCGTCCGCGATCGAACTTGTACTTATTTTTATCGCCCTCGAAATCTCTTCGATTTCGACTTACGTGCTGGCGGGTTTCCGGCGGCGCGAAGCCTCGAGCAGCGAATCTGCGCTGAAATATTTTCTGCTGGGATCGTTCGCCACCGCATTCTTCCTCTACGGTGTTGCGCTCATGTTTGGTGCGACCGGTTCCACCAACATTGACGCGATCAGCCAGGCTCTGCACTCCGGCAACGCACCCGTACCGGTTCTGGCGTATGTTGCGACGGCGTTCATGTTTGTGGGCTTGGCTTTCAAGGTCTCATCTGTGCCTTTCCATATATGGGCTCCGGACGTCTACGAAGGCGCTCCGGCTCCGATCGTCGGCCTGATGTCCACCGGCCCCAAGGCGGCGGCCTTCGCGATTTTGCTGCGCGTCATGTTCGAAGCGAACGCACCCGGACGCTTCTGGCTGATCTGGGTCTCGGCCGCGCTTACCATGACGCTCGGAAATGTGTGCGCCCTGGTGCAGGACAACGTCAAGCGCCTGCTCGCCTATTCTTCGATCGCCCACGCCGGATATCTGCTGGTCGCGTTTGCGGCACAACCGGAACTGGGCACGTCCGCGGCGATGTTCTACACCGCCGCCTATGCGGCGATGAACGTAGGCGCGTTTGCCGTCGTCACCCACTTTGCGAACGTGGGCGAGAAGTACGTCACGCTCGAAGATTACGCGGGCCTTGGCAGGAGTTCGCCCGTGCTGGCCGCGACTTTCACATTCTTCCTGATGTCTTTGATCGGGATTCCGATCACGGGCGGCTTTTTCGCCAAGTTCTACGTGTTAAGTGCGGCGCTGAAATCGAATCTGGTTGGCTTGGCCATCATACTGGTGCTGAATAGTGCCGTGGGGGCCTATTATTACCTGCGTATCATCGTCATGATGTATATGCGTGAGCCGCGGGGCGAAGTTCCAGTTACTCCTGTGCCTGCCGCGGCAGCGCTCGTCATTACAGTTTGCGTGCTGCTTACTCTTTATCTCGGAGTGCTGCCGGGACGAGTGCTCGATTACGCCGCGCATTCCGCCCGCCAACTGCTGAGCGATCGAGCCGCCCCGGAACTAGCGGCAGGTTATCACGCGACAGAACGGTAGCTCTGGTTCGCCAGCCTGAACACCGTGGGTGATGGCAGGTCCGTAACCCTTGCCCATGGCTCACTCTCTGGCTTCGACCGTGACAGCCGGCAGTGGAAAAGTCAGCCCTAGTAGCGATTGACAATCACCGTCCGAATCGGCATTATTAGCTGCACCAGTTTCACTGGAAATCTATTCGCGGGGCCCGGAGGATCTATGGTTCAGTTTTTCCACAATGTTTGTGCGGACGAACAAGGGCAAGACATTGCTGAATATGCCGTCATGCTCGCCGTCATCCTGGTATTGGTGATCGGCACTGTGCGTCTGATCGGGGGCAACGCCAACAACGCGTTCTCCAGCGTTGCCAGTTCTCTAAGTAATTAGTCTTAGATCCACAAATCTCAGAAGATATCAGTATTCCAAAGGTTACGGTTCAGCATATCTATGACTCGATTTAGCACCTTCGGCTTATTTAGTCGCTATTGGTTTCCATTCGCGGCCGAGGTGCAGGATCGGAGCCAGTCACCCGGGTAGTAAGGACAGCTCAAAGATTCCGCCAAAGCCGCGACAGAATCGCGGCTTTTGCTTTTTGGCGGGAAATGAAAGGTTATCGCCATGATTGTGAACATGTCCGACAGCGCCACCGAACAGCAGATCGACCACATCATTCAACGCATCCGCGAAGCTGGATTCCAGCCGCACGTCACGCGTGGCACCGAGCGCACCATTGTTGCGGCCGTCGGCAGCGGTGGGCGCCGCCATGAAATCGAGGCGCTTTCGGTCGCGCCCGGCGTGGACAACGTGGTCGCGATCGCCCAGCCCTTTAAGCTCGTCAGCCGCCAAACGCGGCCGCAGGGGTCGGTGGTCGTCGTTGGCGGGGAGGAGACGGGCGGAAAAAAGACTGGCGGCGTAAAGATCGGCGGCCCGGAAATTGTCGTCATTGCCGGTCCCTGTTCAGTCGAATCACGCGAACAGTTGCTGGAGACTGCCGAAGGTGTGAAGCGCGCAGGCGCTGCCATGCTGCGCGGCGGAGCGTACAAGCCGCGTACCTCTCCGTACGAGTTCCAGGGCCTGGGAGTTGAAGCGCTGAAGATTTTGCGCGAAGCTCGTGAACTCACTGGCCTCCCGGTGGTCACAGAGGTCATGAGCACCGAAGACGTGGACTTGATCTGTGAATACGCCGACATGCTTCAGGTTGGCGCGCGCAACATGCAGAACTTCGCTTTGCTGCGCAGGCTCGCGACCGTCAAGAAGCCGATTCTGCTCAAGCGCGGACCCTCGGCCACGGTGAAGGAATGGCTGCTGGCGGCCGAATACCTGCTTTCCGGAGGAAATGATCAAGTTGCCCTTTGTGAGCGCGGAATTAAGACGTTCGAAACCGCTACGCGCAATACTCTCGACCTTTCCGCCGTCGCCCTCGCCAAGGAACTCTCGCACCTGCCGGTCGTGGCCGATCCGTCGCATGGCACCGGCAAGCAGAGTTTGATCGGGGCGGTCTCGCGTGCGGCGATTGCCGTCGGAGCGGACGCCATCATCGTCGAAGTGCATCCCTGTCCCGAGCGCGCGCTTTCCGACGGGCCCCAGTCTCTCGACCTGCCGCAATTCGAGCGCGTGATGCAGGGATTGAGCGCCCCTTTGCGCCCTCTGCTCGCTCCGACACCGGCGCACGCATAGCTGTAGTTGCTGTCCGCTTGCGCGGAGCGTACTAAGAAGTTCTCAGTTCCCGGTTCTCAGCTGAAGAACTCGGCCGGTGACTGAGAGCTGAGAGCCGGGAACTGAGACCTGACTCTACGAAATCGGGCCACTTTGTCCCAAAGCACCTTCCCGGATGGCCCATCCTTTGTCTCCAATGAGTTACGTCCTCAGCCGCGGCGTCGAGCCCGGTCGTTGGGCCAAATTGTCCCTTCGCGCCGACCTGCCGCTGATACGCAAGTAATTGTAAACACTAAGCTTAGCCCCATTACGATTGGCCTCGCGATTGCCCATAAAAGGCCAGGCACGAAGGACGTGCTATACGTCCATCGCAATCGCCGCCAAAACTTTTATGACAAACAACCAAAAGTCGCAGATCACAACCGGACGCAAAGACCGTCCGCTCAATTCCCCTGCGCTCAGTGCTGCTTGGGGCCGAGTTCTGGGACTGGCTCTGCTGGTGCTATCGGCAGTCCCGTCCTATGCCGGCACCCGGCCGGTTCTCAATAACGGCGCACCCAGCACAACCAAATTCTCCAGAGATGTCCAACAGCGCGTGGACGCGAGCGGGATGGTGACCGTCATCGTTCAACATCGCCAGATGCCCTCTGACGCGCATCTGAAAGCCATGCAGGGCCGTGGCGCAACCATCAAGTCGAAGTTCCACACCATCCATGCAGTGATGATGCGCGTGCCCGTCAGCATGCTGGCGGAATTGGCGAATGATCCCAACGTCTCTTACGTCACGCCCGACCGTACGCAAAAGATGGCTGCCAATCCTGTGACCGAAGAGTTCGTGACCGCTGTCGAGGCAGACGTTGCGGCCTCGCAATACGGTTTCGATGGCACCGGCGTTGGCGTGGCCGTCATTGACAGCGGAATCGCAGCTCACCCCGATCTGAACAATGCCAGCGGCGTCAGCCGCGTCGTGTATACCCAGAGCTTTGTGGCTGGCGACTCCACGACTTCCGACAAGTTCGGACACGGAACTCACGTGGCGGGCTTGATCGGTGGCTCCGGCGCTAGCTCCGGCACAGCTAATGGCTATGCGGCGACGTACGCCGGGATGGCCCCTAACGTCAACCTTATTAGCCTGCGCGTGCTGGATCTGAACGGCTCGGGCACGGACAGCCAGGTGATCGCTGCACTAGAGCAGGCGATCGCGCTGCAAAGTACCTACAATATCCGCGTCATCAACATGTCGCTGGGACGTCCGGTGTACGAGAGCTACACCCTCGATCCAGTCGACCAGGCAGTGGAAGCCGCCTGGAAGGCCGGCATTGTAGTGGTGGCGGCTGCCGGCAACGATGGGCGGTATGCTCCTACGGACGGCTTCGGCACCATCGTCGTTCCGGGCAACGATCCCTCCGTTATCACGGTGGGAGCGACCATGACTGAGCTGACGCCAACGCGCGTCGACGACCAGATTGCCAGCTACAGTTCCAAAGGTCCGACGACGCTCGATCACATTGTGAAGCCCGACCTGACCGCGCCGGGAAACCGGCAAGTCTCCTTGCGGGTTGCGGGCAGCACACTCGACGCAACCTATCCGCAATATGAAATTGCCCCGAGCAGCGGAACCGCCATGTACTACGAATTGAGCGGAACCAGCATGGCAACGCCCCTCGTGAGCGGCGCGGTGGCGCTCATGTTGCAGCAGACCCCCTCGCTGACTCCCGATCAAGTGAAAGCGCGCTTGATGAAGACAGCGTGGAAGGGCGTCGGGCAATTCACCTCGTCGCACGACAGCCACGGAAACCTCTACAACAACGAGTATGACCTCTTCACCTATGGAGCGGGGTATCTGGATATCAACGCCGCTCTTGGCAACACCGACCTCGCGACGGGACTAGCGCTTTCCCAGACCGCGGTCCTTAACTCGAACGGCACTGTCACTGTCGAGAACACTACCCCGGACTCAGTTTTCGCCGGCAGCAGCGTGGTTTGGGG
>Ga0187890_10002735_pt1 | contig 12252 bp, 8 predicted proteins | sample June2016WEW_21_1_FD_133005 | JGI IMG/M metagenome (GOLD analysis project Ga0187890, IMG submission 133005) | Peatland microbial communities from SPRUCE experiment site at the Marcell Experimental Forest, Minnesota, USA - June2016WEW_21_10 | ecosystem: Environmental > Terrestrial > Soil >... | reverse complement strand
CGTTTTCGAACTGCGGCGGCGCCAGCGCGGCGACGAATTCGACTGCGTGCAGCGCGCGCTCGTCACCTCGAATAAGACGGTGTCGGCGACTTTCACCGCTCCGCAATACACGCTGACGACCACCGTGAGTGGGCCTGGAACGGTCACGCAGTCACCGACCGGGACTTCGTTTGCGTCAGGGACGGCGATCATGTTGACGACGGTGCCAAATACCGGCGCCACGTTCACGAGTTGGTCGGGAGTGCAACGGCAGCACCAGCACGGCCTGCGCGTTCAATATTTCGGCGAACACGTCGGTGACGGCGACGTTTTCAAGTCCACCGGCGGTGACGACGCCGGCTCCATCGCAAACAGGCGCGGCGGGCAGCTCGTTTACCTTCCAGCTGAGCGCGACAGGATTCTCGACGGCGCCTACGTACACCGCAAGCTGCTCGATACCGGCAGGCTCGTGCATGATCAACGGCACGACGCTGGTAGTGACGACGGCAGCGCAAACTGCGGCGAGCGTGCATCAAGTGGCGGCGTGGGTCGGACCTGCGACTGGCGTAGGAAACGGGCGTCGCGGCGCAAACGGTGGCAGCGCAGCGGCTCGCGTGTCCGTTGCAGCGGTTGCTGAAATGCTGCTCGCAATGCTGGCGGGAATGATGCTGCTGTCGGTTGCGAATGCGCGCGGCGCGATGGTAGCGGTGCGCTTGCGTCGAATAGCACCGGCGTTGGCAACTGGGGTCGCATTCGCGGGCCTAGCTGTGCTCGTCGCGTGCGGCGGAAGCGGTGGCGGCACGACGCAGACCGGCACACCAGCCGGCACCTACACCGTCACCATGACCGCGACGGCCGGCACGCAGAAAGCGACGACGACCGTGTCCGTGACTGTGCAGTAAGCGCGCGCGCGCCTCAGCCGGATGCTCGACATCTGAGGATGGCGTTATACTGTTCAAGTCCGGCTGACCGAGATGCACAAAGCACGTTCCCTGCCCCTTCGCAGCGTCATTCGCGACGCGCTTCGCCTGCGCTGCCCCTACTGCCAGCAAGGCCGCCTGCTCGCGCGCTGGCCAAATAAAATTTTTCCAGAGTGCTCGCGGTGCGGCCTTTCCTTCTTCCGCGAGCAAGGTTATTACATCGGTGGCATGGTCATTACGTATGGCCTGACGCTCGCCGTGGTCATCCCCGTTTTTCTTGTCTCGCTTCTGCTGCCGGATTTGAGAATCGTTTCGGACAACGGCCGCTTCGCTCTCTGGGTCTTTTTCGCTGTCCCGCTCTGCTTCGTCCTCATGCCTTATTCCTACAGCTTGTGGATTCATCTCGATTTCTGGCTCGAACCTTGGATGCCTCCAAAACGGACATAATTCTCCGCGGAGCACCGCAGGCTGATGTGCGATTACATTTAATTTTGGCTTGAAAGAATCGCAGCGACTGAAGTTGGCGGGTTAGGCGCTTTTGCGGGCGGCGAAGCGAAGCCGGACGTAGTCGGCGGTCCACTTACCTTCGGCGTCGCACAGTTCGCCGCGCAAAGCTTCTCGCACTTCGGCGATGTAGGCAGCTCTCTCGGCGGCGGGCAGGGTTGAGGTGAAACTCTCGGCGAATGTTTCCAACCAGCCGGTGACGTCGCCTGGGAGCGGAGTCGGACGGGGTATGAGGGCGATGTACTTCACCACAAATCCGCCGCTAGTGAGCTGCTGCGAATAGTCCTCGACGGTGGGGAAATACCAGGGAATCGCGGCTTCACCGTTCACGCCGCGACGGTTGAGGGCTTCGACCAACGCCGTCTTGATTTTCGCCACACAACCATGACCGCCGAGCTCGGCGACGAAACGTCCCTGCGGTTTCAGCGCGCGATGCACTCCGGCGATCACTGGCGCGGAATTGCGCATCCAGTGCAGCGCCGCGTTGCTGAACACCGCATCGAACTCGCTATCGAACTCCAGAGCTTCACCGTTCATCACGCGCGCGTCCAGGGCCAGTTTTCGCGCGGCGGCAATTTGCGCCGCGCTGCCATCCACGCCAACGACGTCGCATCCCATCGCGGCGAGCTTCGCAGTCAGCACGCCGTCGCCGCAGCCCAGGTCCAGGATGCGTTCGCCGGCGCGCGGCGCAAGCAATTCCACGACGGGCGCGCCGAGGTCGGCGACGAAGCGAGCGTTGCGCGCGTAGCGTTCTGGATCCCAGGTTTGCGGTTGTGTCATGTTGTAAAATTTTCCCCGTTACCCGCCCGGCTAAGCAGCCTTTTTTGTTAGCGGGCGCCCGATAATCCCATCGGCCACTGACATATTTTAGGGCGGAGCGGCATCTAGTTCATAGGCGGTATAATCGCTCCTGCTGTGGCGACGCGTTGGCAGTTGCCTCGGATTGGCACCGATTTCGAGCCCGTGCGTGGGCGAGAGGAGGACAATCAAATGAAATCGTTACGGGATCTCTTACAGGAAGCGCAACAAACTGGAAAAGCAATCGGGCATTTTAATATTTCTGATCTCGTGCTACTGAAGGCGGTGTTGGGCGCTGCCCGTGAATTAAACGTGCCGGTCCTGGTTGGTTTGTCCGAGGGCGAGCGCGAGTTTGTGGGAGCTCGCCCGATCGCAGCATTCGTGCGAAGTTTACGCGAGGAATTCGACTTCCCGATTTTTCTGAACGCCGATCATACCCATTCGCTCGCGAAGGGCCTGGAGGCGGCGAAAGCTGGTTTTGACTCAGTCGTCTTCGATATGTCGGCCTTGCCGTTTGACCAAAATGTGCGGCAAACCAAACAGGCGGTCGAAGCGCTGAAAGCGATCAATCCTTCGATGCTCGTCGAGGGAGAAATCGGCGACATCGGCACCGGCTCTGAAATTCATGACAAGGCGCCCGACCTCTCGAAGGGACTCTCCACACCGGAACAAGCGAAACAATTTGTGGAGAGCACTGGAGTAGACGTCCTGGCTCCCGCAGTGGGCAACATGCACGGCATGCTGCGCAGCATGGTGAGTGGAGAAACGAAGAAGCGGCTCGATATCGAACGGATCGCCAGCATCAAGCGTGCGGCGGGGGTCTTCCTGACGCTCCACGGTGGCTCAGGCACCGATGATGAAGACTTCCGCAGAGCGATCGCAGCGGGCATCAACATTGTCCACATCAATACCGAACTGCGTGTCGCGTGGAGACGCGGTCTGGAACAGGGCTTGGCCAAACATCCTGACGAAGTCGTGCCGTACAAGATTCTGCCGTCGGCCGTGGATGCAGTGAAACAGGTGGTCGCTTCACGTTTGCAGCTCTTCAACGGTGAACGCCACTTCGCGCAAGGAACGTAAGCACAGTCTGCGGCTGTCTCGCGAACTGATGATGCGAACCCGCCTCGAGGGTCAGAGCTTGCCAGCTTGACACCCCGGCGCCTCGTTCCTATACTCCTCCACGCCACGCATTCCTTCCTGGAGGCCTCCTATGCTGAAGCATTTCCTGGTCGTTTCTCTGATTGCCGTCTCCGCAACATTTTGCTCTGCGCAAGAAAATTGGAAAATTCACCAACCAATACTCACACCGCAGCAAAGCGGCACCACACAGCTGCTGATTGCCGTAAGTCCGGCGGACTCTCGCGTGGGCTGGGCGGGCGGAACTGTGGGTACGTACGTGGTGACCACCGATGGTGGCGAGCACTGGAAAGCCGGCGTGGTCCCCGGGGCGGAAAACGATCAATTCCGCGATGTGCACGCCGTGAGCGACAAGATCGCCTACCTCATGTCCATCGGAAACAACACCACGGATTTTAAGGTTTACAAAACCACCGACGGAGGCGCGAATTGGACGATTCAGTTCACGAATCAGAATCCCAATGCGTTCTACGATTGTTTCGCGTTCTGGACTCCCGACCGCGGGATCACGCACAGTGATTCAGTGAACGGCGTATTTCCTGACATCCGCACGAAGAATGGAAACACGTGGGAGTCCATCTCCGCCAATATGCCGCCTGCGCTGCCCGGCGAAGCCTCGTTTGCGGCAAGCGGAACCTGCATCGCCGCGCAGGGAGAATCAAATGCGTGGATCACCACCGGCGGCTCAACGATTGCGCGGATCCTCGCTACCAAAGACGGAGGCAATACCTGGAACGCGTATGACACGCCGTTGCTCAGCTCGCCCAGCGCGGGCGGAGTCTCCGTCGCCTTTCGCGACGCGCGTCACGGAATCGTCGGTGGAGGCGATTTGAATTCGAACACCAGCGCTGACACGGCGATCTCTGACGATGGCGGTCGGACGTGGACACTTACCACTGCACCGCCGCTGCAGGGAGCGATTTTCTGCTTGGCGTATGTGCGCGGAACGCAGCATAACGATGATGAAGCCTGGGGCTGGGGCGATGAGTTCGAGCACACCGTAGTGATCACCACCGAGACGGAACCGAACTTCACTTCAGGAGAAGCTGCCTTTACTCCCGATGAGGGCTTCACTTGGGTTCCAATACCCGGAGCGAGCGGCTACTGGGCTGTTGCTTTCGCGAATCCGCATGCGGGGTGGTTCGTAGGCAATAACGGCCAGATCCTGAAGATCAGCTTCTAACCAAGCCGGCGGGTCATTTCGCTCGCGTGCTAGCCGCAAGAGGAGAAACGCCGCCTCTCGGCTCGCTAAACTATTGGGCGGCTTCTTCCGTTGCTGTGACGTCGCCTGCGTGCGCATCGATTCGGAAGAGCTTGCCGCCAAATGGAACATTTCGCAGGACAATGTCTTCTTTTAACGCAGCATCTTTTTGGGGCGCGGGGCGGAAATCGGGTCCCACGTCGCTCAACTCTTCGATTCCGATTAAATCGAGCAGGGCGCCCCAACCGTAATGCGGTTCGTCATCGCAGGTGCCATCGGTGCTCTTATAGGTTTCGCAGTTCACGCGCTTTTCATTCCAGTTGCGCATATAGAGCGCCACGCATCGCCGCGCATATTCCGCCAAGTGCGCCTGGTCGGCATATTTTTTCATGCCCTGCCAAATAATATAATTTGCCGGGGCCCAGATGTGCCCGTGCCAATATTCCTGTTCCGGCCACGCTGGATCATCCTTCGCTAGCGTAGGCAAGAGCCAGGGCAGCCAAAATTTGTCTTCGCGATACATCCAGGCCAGCGTCTTTTCCGCACGCTCCTGATTTGCTGCTCCGGCCGTGAGCGGATAAAAATTCATCGGCGTGAGCCGCGTAATCCAATCACTACCAGGCTTGCCCGGTTCGAGCCGGTAAACATTCAGATGAAGTTCTTCCTTGCCGCTGTTATTCGGAAAATACTCCAGGACAATCGGATACGATCTTCCCGCGTCCACTTTCACATCAATCACGTGCTGTTCCTGGTTGTCGGTCATCCAGTTTTCCACCGGCTGGCCGTCAATCGACATGCGGATGTATTCGCTTCCGCCAATTTTCAGCCGGTACGTGCCGGATTGGGGCGCGGCCAGCACACCGGATATTCTTGCGCTCCAACCCGTGGCCGGAACCTTTTCGGTCGGGCTCGTTTGTCCCCAGCTGTAGTCGATCCGCGCATCATGGCGTTGCGCCACTTCATTCAAGAGCCCGGAATCTGCGTAGTAGCGCACGTCAAAACCATTCTTGAAAATCTTTGCCGGTTCGATAGCCGCGCTTTCCACTTCCGGGATCTGCCAGTAACGGCTGCAGTAAATGCCCAATTCCGGATTCCACAGCCGATCGTTGATGCGCTGATTCATCGCGGCTTGTTCGGACTTGAATTTCTGCGCATCACTCGTCTTGCCGAGCGCCGCGGCGATGCGCGCCAGGTATTCGGCGTCCATGGACTACATGGAGCTAAGGTCCACGGCATCCGCGTTCATCGTGTTGCCGACTAACATGGTGTCGTGAAACGCGAGGTTGTCGTCCCAGCCGGTTTCATACTGCGCACCTTGCCAGTAATGCTGTTCGGAGCCCCACTCGAGCAGACCGTTGTGATTTCCGTCTCTGGCTTTCATCCACCACTCGTGCCATTCGACCAGGTGCGGGTAAACCTCCGCCATAAACGCGTCGTCCGGGCGCCTTTCCTGCATCTTCCACACCACCAGCGCGCCCACTGGCGGCATGGAGCGGTGCAGCGTGTCGTAAACGCCTCCTTCGTTAAACCAATGTGAAAAGCTCGGCACGCGGCCGTCCGGAGTCTGAAACGACAGGATGCCGCGGACCGTATTCCTTCCACTGACGGGATCTTCCAGGCTCGCGAGCAGCGAATTAAAGAAGAAGTCCCACACGAAATACGGAGTCAGGTCGGGGTTCTTGCCCATCCACCAGCCGCGCCCAATGGCGTGGACGATACGTTGATTGTCACTGCCATAAAGCCGCGAGTTATTTAGATTGTCTGCAATCGGCCCCAGAAAATCGCCCCAGTCGCCCTGCGCGGATATGCGGCTCGCGGTGTAGCGTTTCTGAGCCGCTGCGAGCGTGGGCTGCACGGAGTCCAGAGACGCGAGCGGGCCGACACCCGCGACGAAACGCGTCGCGGAATGCGGCTCCAGATTCAGAACGATTTCTGCGTGATAGGTGATATTCGCGCGAACGAATGCAGGCGCGGGATCCGAGCGAAAAGCAAAAGGAATAAACCTGGCTTCCGGTTCAACGCCGTAACCGTCGAGGCCATCTTTCGTCGGTGAATAAACCGCGTGGAAGCGAGGCCAGGTGGTCCCCGGCAGGCGCAGCGTCAGGCTGACTTTGCGATCCGATTCGAACATTCCCACTACGCCGCCGTCGCCGGATCGACCCCATGTAAAACGAATGCTCGCGCCATCGTGATGGAACGTAACTTGTAAAAATGTGAAGTCGGGTGACGTAGTCGCCGGAGGCGTCAGCGCCGGATCGCTTGCGAAGTAGCGGCTCTTCAGATTTTCTTCGTCGCATACGGGATCGATCAGAAATCCGGTCGCATCGTCCACGATGATCGCGATTCCGTAAGACGCATCGACAAAGTAATTGCCAATCTTCACGCTGTTTGTGGCAGGCGCGGCGAGCAGCGGCCGCGGACAGACGGCGGCTGCTATCAAGAGAACGCAGGCAAGTGCTGGACGTCGGATATTCATCGCACAGCTCCTCAACCACAGAATCGGCAAGTAGATACGAAGACCGGCGAACAGCGCGGATAAAGTATACGAACCAGCCCGTCAATGCAAGACGCCTGCCCATCCTACTCATTCTGTGGCAGATTCCGATTTCCGAGGCCCGCTTAGTGAATTAGTCGGGAGTTTGCAGCCCCAAAATCATAACCTAGCGTTTGTGATGGGCTTTGGCAGGCTTAAGGCGACGAAAGGAAAAGTCACGGAAATCGATGGTGATATTCGCGCCCGATGCAAATAGGATCTCATGGCGGAAGAGGTTCTCCCTGGGAGACGTAAGTTCGTCATAGCCCCAGTCACCGAAATTGGGATCAAACCCGACCGGAAACAGTTCCAAATCGCCCGGGAGGCTCAGGTCAATTCGCTCAACCTGCTGGTATTCGAGGATGTACCAACACTTCCCAGTTATTCTCTGCTGCTTTACAACGTCAGCCGATGCCGGTGCCACAGCAGTTGCCGTAGATCTCGATTCTCGGGACTCGGTATCCAGATCTGCGGGATGTTATTTTCCAGCATCAGCCTGCGTAGCAGTCGAGCAGCCTCGCGGTCGAATTTCTGCTTCTTCACTCGCTTCGCTTTGATCTCCGCCGGATCCCCGATCCACAGCTCGAATCCTAATTCAGCCAGTAGCCGTTCGAACCAGCGTGAATATCCGGTAGCCTCCTTCCCTACCCGCACGCCGATTCCTCGCTGCTTCAGGTCTCAATAGAATCTCTCCGCTTGTCCATTACTGTGACTCAGTTCCTGTTCCCCGCACTCACCCGTCTCTTCTACACAAAATGCAATCGCTTGAAAGCTCGGGTGGTAATCTACGCCTATAATCATCATGTTCGGCTCCTTTCTCCCGAACCTTTGGTCATCGACAAACCAGAGTCTACTCGGGTCTAAGGAGCCGACGTTGTTATGCAATCATCTTCCGGGCTAGTGCTGCATTTGTTCGAAATACGCGTCGAGCAGCAGGTCGGGTTTCAATTTCCGTGCTGCTTCGGGTTGAACGTGCTCGCAGGGCGTGCCATGATGAGCCGCTCGATTCGCGATCCTCAGATTGGAGACTCTCGCCCATGCTCCGTCGTATGAGAATGCTGCTCCTGCCTATGATCCTTTGTTCAGCCACGGTGGCTTTTGCGCAGCGGCCGCCGGTTAACTCTCCGTTGCTCGATCATCTCGTTGGGAAATGGGTGCTGCAGGGCACGATAGCAGGCCAAGACACCACACACGACGTCGACGCCGAGTGGGTTCTGGAACATCACTACCTGGCCATTCACGAGGTTTCGCGTCAGAAAAACGCCAAAGGCGAACCGCAATGCCAAGCCACAATCTACATCGGGTGGAACGAAGCGACGGAGGAATACGGTTGCGTTTGGCTCGATGACTTCGGGGGCTTGACGACAGCTTCGATTGGCGTCGCGAGCCTGCAGGAAAACGCACTACCTTTTGTATTCAAGGATGAAAAGGGCGAAATCTCCTTCAAGAACGATTTCGTGTACGACACGAAAGCGAGCACTTGGGAGTGGCGCATGGATAACATAGCGAGCGGCGTTGCGAAACCGTTCGGACGCGTGAAACTTACCCGCAACTAACCTTTCGATGACCCCGCCATTGGCCAGTTCCTGATAGTTCGCGTTGGCCGAGATGTGAAAATTCACCTTGTACGGTCAAAGCATTAATCACGACTCATGTGGATTGGGATTTCCCGAATCGCGAAAGCGACCGCTCGACGTCAGTGCCTATTTCTGGCAAAACGTCTTGGCAGCGGCGTTATTTTTGCTGCGCGTGGGTGGAGCGAGTGCTGGCGCGGCCCACCTGTGTTGTCCTAGGACTGCGCAGCAATTTACGACGGAGTGACCCAATAAGTCTCGCCCGGCCGCTTGTGCATTGCCCTCGTCAACTCCGGTTCGCGCGCGTCCCGCCGTATTTCGTCTACAGCCTGATTTAGCATTCCATTAACAGCTAGGTTATCTACCCGAAAAGTCCGCCACGCTATTTTCTAACGCCCACTTGGGGGCAGTTTGCGCAAAAAAGCGGAGGTGGTTGCATGAAAATTAAGAAGGTAGTGGCAGGAAGCCTGAAAGGACTGCGCGTTGCTTTGTCCGGCATCGCGCTCTTTCAGTTTGCACTTGGCGGGCCGGTCGCAAGCGCGCAGAACCGTTCAAATGACACCTCAACGCCGATCAAACACGTCATCGTAATCATTGGTGAAAACCGCAGCTTTGACCATGTCTTTGCGACCTACGTACCCAGGCCCGGCCAGAAGGTCCATAACCTGTTGAGTGAGGGCATCATCCAACTGGATGCCAACAAGAACGCCATCCCGGGACCGCACTTCCACAAGGCCCAGCAGCTTTCGGCTTCTGACCTTGGCAGCCAGGACACGTTCCTGCTGAGCCCGCCGAAGCAGGAATTCCCCAGCAACCAGCTCCCCGCGCCAGAGGCCGGCGGTCCCTCCGGTGCGTATGGCTACTTCTCACCGAGCTCGTCGAAGTACACGACAATTGCATGCGGCACCATCAGCGTCAATGGCGTAACCAAAACCAACTACCTCACGCCCGAGGCCTGCGCCTTGATCACCGAGAACGGTTTGCCGAACGCTCCCGACGCCAACGGCTTGACCTATTACCAGTCCCTGGCTTCGGGCGGCACTGGCCAGTACAGTTACACGCCGGATCTGCGCATCGTCAATTTCGACAACCTGCCGGCTGGCCCGTTCCAACTGACCAATGGCACCAATTCGGCCACGCCGGGTTACAGCCTTACGTACACGGACTACAGCGCCAGTCCCGTGCACCGCTTCTACCAGATGTGGCAGCAGCTGAATTGCAGCCTCGAGCACGCCTCCTGGGAGAATCCCTCCGGCTGCGACGGCAAGCTGTTCTCCTGGGTGGAGGCCACTGTCGGCGCCGGCACCAACGGCCTGAGCCAGACGCTATACGCTCAGGGCTACTACGGTTCTTCCTTCAGCGAGTTCTTCCAGTACCCCAATGGGTATTCCGCCGCGAACCCTCCGACTGAATCAGAGTGGACGGCCGACGAGTACGCACTATATGACTCCGTCCCGACCACGACGGGCGAAGGCTCCAGCGCTCTGGGCTTCTACAATGTGCAGCAGGGCGATGTGCCCTATTTCAAGAGCCTAGCGGACAACTATGCCATGAGCGACAACTTCCACCAGTCCGTCAACGGCGGCACCGGCGCGAACCACATCATGCTGGGCCACGGCGATGCGGTGTGGTTCAGCGACGGCAACGGCCATCCGCAGGTTCCGCCCCACAACGTCCCTGCTTCCGTTACTCCCGCCACCTTCGTCGGACCCGGACTGATTGACGAAATCGAAAATCCCGACCCCGCGCAGGGCACAAATAACTGGTACACGCAGGACGGCTACGGCTCCGACTACAATTCCGGATATCCGTCGTATGAGTGGGACCTGACACAGCCTAACGGCTTGCCCATCATTTACGGCGGCGGCTCCTACACCAACTGCTCGGACCCAACTCAGCACGGCGTCAAGCCCATCGTGGATTACCTGAGGGTGCTGGGCATTGACCCGCGTTGTGAACCCGGCCACTACTACCTGCTGAACAATTACAACCCCGGGTGGTTCGGCAACGGCAACAACGCGTTCACCGACCAGAGTCCTTCGAACACGCCGTTCACCGTTCCGCCCTCGTCCACGCCGAGCATCGGCGATGACCTCAACAACGCCAATGTCTCCTGGAAATACTATGGCGACCAGTGGAACAACTACGTGAACGACCCGTACCAGCTCAATTACGGGACGAACGGCCCGAATGCCGACGAGTACTGCAATATCTGCAACCCGTTCCAGTACGACACTTCCATCATGTCGAACCCGGCGCAGGTCGCGGCGCATATCCAGGACACGGTGAACCTGTATTCAGATATCGCAAACGGCACGCTGCCCGCGGTTTCCTTCGTCAAGCCGAGCGGCTACGTGGACGGGCATCCGTCCTCCTCGAAGCTGGACCTGTTCGAGGGCTTCGTGCAGAACATCGTCACGCAGGTCCAGGCATCCCCGACGTACACCAAGGACACCGTCATCCTCATCACCGAGGACGAAGGCGGCGGCTACTACGACTCCGGTTATGTGCAGCCGCTCGATTTCTTCGGCGACGGCACGCGCATCCCGCTGATCGTTGTGGCGAATCAGAAGTACCTGCCCCTGCGTGCCACGGGATACATCTCGCACCAGTATGCCGATCATGTGTCGATCCTTAAGTTCATCGAGCGCAACTGGAATCTGCCTCCCGTAACGTACCGCAGCCGAGACAACTTCCCGAACCCGGTACAGCCGGAAGGTTCCTATGCGCCGGTGAACCCCCCAGCGCTCGACGACCTGTTCGACTTTTTCAACTTCGGCTCTTCCGGCTTCCCGGGGCACTAGCTAGCTTCCCGGTTAGAACCGAGAGAGACTTGCGATCCTCCGGTGTCCGGCAATGGGCACCGGAGGTTTCGTCTTTTTCAGGGAGGTCTACGAGCCGTAAGACGAACGATTAGTTATTCTCATTATAGTAGTCACTCATGGTAATATGCGTGCCTTCCTAGGAGGCCGCCATGTTACGCGCGACCCTCGTGATTCTTCTCGCTGTTTTCTCCCCCGCAGTACTTTATTCGCAGACAACCGCTGAGGACGGCGGAACTCGGCAGGTCCAAGCGCTGGACGGTGGAACGCGGCAAGTGCTTGAAAGCATCGTCATTCCTCCCAAGGCGAACGCACCGTTCCTTGCGACGCTGCACACGGACTGGGTGCGCGGATCACGCGAGAGCGGCACGATCACGCTCGTGAACGCGCGACGCATCGCCCGCGACGCTTCCGGCCGCATTTACCAGGAGCGCTGGATTTTGGTGCCAAAAAACGGAAACGCGAAATCGCGGATGAACGCCATACAGATTTCCGACCCAAACGCGCACACTCTCTACACCTGCATGCTCCTGGTCACGCCGAAAGTTTGCACCTTAACTTACTACTCGCCTTCCACCTCGACTGTTTACAACGTTACCGGCGTGCCCGCCGGGCCATTGCCGAATGACGCTGGATATGTGACCCGCGAAGATCTCGGTCAGCAGTTAATCCTCGGCGTGGACACGGCCGGTACGCGCGAGACTGTGACTTACAATCCCGGAGTGATTGGAAACGATCAGAAAATCGACCTTACCCGTGAATACTGGTATGCCGATCAGCTCGG
>Ga0187890_10002729_pt1 | contig 12267 bp, 14 predicted proteins | sample June2016WEW_21_1_FD_133005 | JGI IMG/M metagenome (GOLD analysis project Ga0187890, IMG submission 133005) | Peatland microbial communities from SPRUCE experiment site at the Marcell Experimental Forest, Minnesota, USA - June2016WEW_21_10 | ecosystem: Environmental > Terrestrial > Soil >... | reverse complement strand
GGGCGGCCCTTCGAGTCCGCGCCTTGTGTTGCGGATACAAGTGCGAGGCCGGCTTGCCCGGCGGCCGTTTCAAGAGCAGAAACAAGTGCGGATTTCAGTACTTCACTCATAAGAGGGGAATCCTATGTCGGAGATCGCTACCATTCCATTCTATTGCATCATGTGGTGTGCGAATCTAGTCAATCAGCACCGACGTGTCGAAGACAAGCAGCTCACTCATCGCTTCCCGCGAACGGTCCTTTGCCTCCGTACTTCTTCATCAAGCTCTTGAAGCGTTACAACGCTACGATCTCGCGCAACGCCACATGCACGGCCTCCGTCCGGGATTTAACTCCCAGGGCGCGCGCGGCTTCATCCGCCAACTTCGTGTCGAGCAGGATTGATGTCAGAGTGACAGTCATCGTTCCTCCTGCGTGTACATATGGGTCATGACATCTATATATACACGGGTCAATACACAAACAGCACCGGCAACCGTCTCCACGCATGCTCATTTTTCGGCGACACGGCCTGGTTGAATAGCTTGCCTACTTCAAATTTTCGTTAAGCAGCTTGGCCAACCGCGCGCCCGCCAAGGCAACCCGGTTCTTTGCGTCCACCATCGCCTTATCGTAATAGGCCGTAGTAATAAGGTAAGCGGAGCCGTCCGCCGGCTTAGGGCTGTCGCCGATTGGCGGCGCATAGGCGTCTCTTTTCGCCAGCGCAAATGACTCCGCGGCCCACTTCGCCGGATCGATCATGGCTACCTCGCTTGTCGCGGCTCGCGGAAGCTTCTCTGCAAATGCAGCCGCCATGGGCAGAGTAGCCCGCGCCTGGCCTTCGCCCGGAAGATCGTCCCAAAAGAAATGAAGCTCGTTCGGCGCGCTCTTTGACAGCGTCCCTTCAAACGTCTTCTTCATCATCTCGGTGAGCTGGATCGGCACATCGTTGCCGCCAATATCCGAGGCACCGGCGAAGTACCTTGTGCAGCCGTGAAGAGGCTGGTGGATGTCCCCTACCAGGTGCTCAAGCCAGACAAGATCATAAGACTTCAGCAGGTCGTCTTCATTGGAAGCAAGGAACTGGCGCAGCACAACAATCTGCGTCACTACATTGGGAACAGGAGTCGCAGGGATAGTTGAACCGTCAGATGCGAAAGCAGTGTCGATGAAGTGCCAGTACCCATGGCTCTCCTTATCCGTAAAGCCGATGTGAACCTCGGTTGTCCTGCCTCTGGGTGGCGTATCGGAGTCGATAAGCCACTGGTGTTTGATGCTGTCGGCCCACGTCGCCGCGCGCATGAAGAGTTCAAGATTCTGCTCGTCCTGCGACAGACCGGCAGGAAGGTCTGCCACCCAATCGGCATAACCGGCAATCGTTTTCGTGTCGTCTGCGTTGTGCAGCGTCGGCACTTGCTTCAGAAGTTCAATCGCCCGCGCGCGCGCCGTCGGCGTCATTTGTTGCCAGGCGACATATGCGATGGCCTCGTGGCCCGCGCTGCCCCAGGCAAAAACAAGCGTCGGCGTCATAAGAAGAATCGAAAGGAATGACGGAATCATGGCCCAGCGAATTGGAATGCGCATACGTGTTCCTCCTCTTTGCGGTGCTTCCCAGCAATGCCTGGGTCATGGCCACCATGCTATCGCACAAACTCTAAGGCAGGTTGCACAGCCGATGATTTTGCAGAGAATATCCTCCATCCGCGAAACCCGCGTAGCGGCGCATTTACAATGGAAGGCGTGCAACCCGAAAGTTCTTCGCCGATCATTCTTGCCGAAAACCTGACCAAGGTCTACGCAGCGGGCCGAGTCCCCGTCACCGCTGTGCGCGAGGTTTCAATGGCCGTTGCGCCGGGAGAGTTTGTCGCCATCGTAGGGCCCTCCGGATCGGGCAAGTCAACTCTGTTTTACCTGCTTGGTGGCCTTACTCAGGCCACGGAAGGCCGCGTGGTGATCGACGGTGTGGATTTTGCCTCGCTCAACGACCGCGAGCGCACCAAACTTCGCAAGCACCGCATCGGATTCGTCTTCCAAAAGTTCAACCTGCTGCCTACGCTCTCGGCCATGGGCAACATCGAGATCGCCCACGAAGTGAGCGGCCGCGCCCAAAATGGCAAAAAGACTCCGCTCGACCGTGAATACCTCGACCATCTCAGCGATCTCTTGTCGATTCGAGGGCGGCTTCAACATCGGCCCAGCGAGTTGAGCGGAGGCGAGCAGCAGCGTGTCGCCATCGCCCGGGCCTTGATCACTCGCCCCGCCATTGTGCTCGCCGACGAGCCCACCGGCAACCTCGACACCAAAAGCTCTGACGCTGTGCTGCAAATGCTCCTGCGCTCCAACCGCGAGCTCGGCCAGACAACGCTGATGATCACGCATAACCCCGACGCGGCCGCGATCGCCGGCCGGATTCTGCATATGCGCGACGGCGAGATCGTCCTCGTCGAAAATGGTTCGCGCTCCACCGTGTTCTCCTGAAACGCGCCTCAGCAGCACCCGGGACCTCTTTTGTGCTAGTTCAAAGCCACTTAGAGCAGCGCCAATGCTATACTCAGGGTGCGCTTGTGGGTCCGCGACGATTCCGGTAGACCACCGGAGGCGGCCAGCAGCGACTCTTGGAGGAGCACCATCGCACTCGATAAACGTTCGGCAAAGTCCTTTATTCGCATCAACGAAAAGATTCGTGCGCGTGAAATCCGCGTCATCGACGAGAACGGCGAACAACTCGGCATCCTGGCACCCTTTGAGGCCATGAGGATCGCCCGCGAGCGGGGCCTCGATCTGGTCGAGGTTTCGGCCAACGCGGTTCCCCCAGTCTGCCGCATTCAAGACTACGGACGCTTCCTGTACGAGAAGGAAAAGAGCGACCGGGCCGCCAAGAAAAAGCAGAAGGTGATCACGGTCAAGGAGTGCAAGTTCTCCGTCACCGTCGATGAGCACGACTACCAGACCAAAAAGAATCAGGCCGTCCGCTTCCTCAATGAAGGCGATAAGGTGAAGGCCAGCCTGCGCTTTCGTGGCCGTCAGATGGCCCACCGCGAGTTGGGTTACGCCATCATCAACCGGCTCATCCAGGACATCGGCGACGTAGGCATCGTAGAGTTCATGCCGCGCATGGAAGGTACGATTTTGCACGCCATCATCGCCCCGTCCAAAAAGCAGGAAGCGCCCAAGCCCAAGCCCCCCGCGCCCCCGCAGACTTCAGCCCCCGCGCCGCGCCCGCCAGTTCCGTCTCAGGCGCAGTAAGTTCCTTTCGATAATGAAGTAAGTCCCTCCAACAATCAGGGTGCCCCAGGTCCGGATTCTCGGACCTGGGATAAATCGCCGGTTGCCCGACCTTCGGTTAGATCCTCACATACGATCGAAAACTTAGAAGCGATGTTGATATTCGATACTGATGCGCTGGAGTGCGGCCGTGTAATCTTGGCGAGTATCTCGCTCGTCCACCCATTCGAAAGCGTAAGGCCCTTGATTGCGAGCCTTGAATCTGAAGATCAAAAACTCGTCATACAGTTTTGCCGTATCAGACAACCGCAAATTGGCTTGCTCCGCCTCTTGGATTGGGTGTTTATACTTCTTCCCATCGGTGGGGTAGGATCGATCGCCCTCGAAGCTGGTCATCTCGTCGGCATAATTGATGCCAACCACCCCAACGCAGATTGGTTTGGCAGAGCCTGCCCTGTATTTGAAGTTCTGGACCTGGTTGGCTAAGTCGCTCTTTACTCGATCGATCTGTTTGATCATTGCCTTAGCCAGGATCTTTACTTCCACGCCGATCTCGATCGTTGCTACTGGTCCTCTGGCTACCCTGTAGCCCTTGTCAATTTGAGGCTCTTCGCCGACGATGAGCTCGCCAAATGTGCCATCACCCCGCCTTGCGTTGATGCCCTTGCGCTTGTTCTGCACATTCAGCACCCGTGACATGCTCTCGACCGAAAGGACATAACGCTCTGACTTTTTGATCGCCATTAGGTCCTCGTACAGGTGCATGGCCACAAAGTCCCCGAGATTTGATCGGCGGTGTTCGTATTTGTGTCCTTCGAAGAGTTTGCGAAATTCGTCCAGCAACCTGTGATCAGTCACAAACGACCTCGCAGATGGTCGCGCCGGACATGCGCCTCACACGTGCAAGAGCCGAAACCTTTTCACGTGAGATCGCAAGGTAGGACGGTTCGACTTCTACTCCGATCGAATTCCTACCAGAATTGATAGCCGCAGCAGTGGTCGATGCGGTCCCGAGGAACGGGTCGAGAACGGTGTCACCCGCAAACGAAAACAGCTTAATCAGTCGCTCGGCAAGCTCGACAGGGTAGGGGGCAGGATGCACCGTCCGTGTGGTTGATGTGCCTGGCACATCCTTCCAGCCAGAACGTAGCCAGTTTTGCATCTCCTCTTTGGTTAGCATGGAGAGCGCCTTTTGAACCGGGGTGACGGAGCGGTACTTGCCCCCTTTGCGCAGAAGCAGAATGTACTCGGTGTCGTTCTTGACAATTGATCCGGGCTGGTACGGCTTGCCGTAGAACCCGGCGCCGTTCCCCTCAGCTTCTGTAGCACCGTTTGCGATTTTGTGCCAGAGTATCGGAGTCAGGCAATCGAGCCCGAGGTTTCTGGACCGCACCTGAATGTCCGCATGAAGCGGCATCACGTAGTGACGGCCTTCACGTCTTCTTGGGATGCACACATCGCCTACGACGCAGCAGATTCGCCCACCGGGCACAAGGACACGGGTGCATTCTGCCCAGACTCTATCCAACTCGGCAAGGAACCTTTCGTATTCCACGATGTCGCCGAGTTGAGAGCGATTGCCTTGCGCGTATTCTTTTAGCGTCCAATAAGGAGGCGACGTGACCACCAAGTGGACCGAAGAACTCGGCAGCCATGACAGGTCTCGGGAGTCGCCTAAATGCAATCGATGAGTGGTCCTATCGAACGGAGAAGGCCACGGCACGGTTCGATAGTGATTGTTCGCTTCTTGGTAGGCCTTTATGGCCCCCGGATCAGAGTCGTTCAGCGGCAAACGAAAAGTCACCTTCGCCCGGCTCGTGCTCTCGACATACGGTTTGGCGGAGTCCTTCCGCCGATCCTGACCAGACCCTAACTTGGACGCTACTCGAACAGCCCCCTGCTTCACTGGTTGCCCCTTCCGCACTGTAGACCGATCTCTTTATTCATACACCTTTCCGGCCTATCAAGGCGATAGTTCAGCATCCTAGGTGTCACACGTGCTTTGCCGCTCTCCATACCCGGGGAATCGATTGATCGAGTGGATTGCCAACGATGTGTGCCCCGGCCGTGTTGCGTTCTTCGAGAGCCAGCAAGAGTTGTGCTCCGTTCATCGCGGTCTTATCGTGATGAGCGGGCGGATGGCCCAAGCCTCGCTACCGAGTCTAGGAAACCGCAGCAACTTCCTTCCTCGGCATTTTGCTGATAATTTTCTAAAAGTGGCGCACAATGAAAGCAGTCAGAGGAATGTGTCTTCACAGGCCACGTTCCATCGTCCAAATGCTGGGGTACCCCCCACCCCCCCCCTTTTTCCTGTGAAACTGTGAGACTGTGAACTCAGTTCACTTGAAAACATGGACGGGTCAGGTGGCGCAGGCTCGACTAACTGGCGAACGGATGCCCCCCGGTCGCTTGCATTTGAGGACCTGGGAGACCACAAACTTCCCACGAGCGATGAGCAAGCAGTTGGCCCTATCACAGGCGGTCAATTCAAAAATCGCAGCCCAAGCGAGATCTTCGGCGGCACCGGCAACACGATAAACCCTTCGCGCCAGTGGCCATCCTCGCGCCGTGGTGGATTGCCGACGATGCGTGCACCGGCCGTGTTGCGTTCTTCGAGTGCCAGGCCCGGCAAGCCGCCGACGATGGCCTGCAACTGGTCGTGATTCGGCGGACGGTTCGTGGTGAAGGGAATCAAAGCCCGCAGAGCGCCGTATGCCTCCGCCAAATCGCTGACCTTGGAACGACGCTTTGACGGCAGAGGTTTCAGCCCCAGCGACTTCCATGCCGCAAACGGGTAGCTCTCGACCAGCACGCGTTCCTGCTGTGCTCCCGGCTGCTCGCGCGTGGCCAGCCTGCACCAACCGCGACGGCAGAGCGCGTCGTAGAGATCCAAACAGAACTCGGCGAAGTTCCGATAAGTGGCCGGCTTGACCATGCCCGGCAGACCGGTCTTGGCTGCCGTGTTCAGTTGCCGTTCGCTGACGCGGGAGTGTTCCAGGCCATTCGTGCTGGATTTCCAGGCCTGCGGCCCGTCCAGCATGAGAACCCGGATGTTTCGCACGCCGCAGAGATGGTTGAGCCGCCCGGCCAGAATCTCAGCCTCGACCGGACCCTGATCGTTCCACGGTATGATCTCGCAGTTGATGAGTTCCCGATTAGGCTGCGCGCGGTCAAGCACGACAATTCCCAGGTCGGACCAGCGGCGGGTTGCGAGATCGACAGAAAGGACGGCCATCGTCCCAACCCTACCTCGGGCGTATCCGGCGGGACAATCAAAAACGCGGCATGCGTCCAGCGGTGAGACGGAATTGAAACTGTGAGCCGAAACGGGACGGGCCGCAGTTGCCGTTGCGGGGGCTGGGCAGTAGGCTTGGTGTATGTATGAAGACTTTCGCGTGACGGACCGTTGGAGCGGGGAAGAGTTGCACTGCCGCTGGAAGGGCACAGTCGTGGCCATCGCAACCCGCCACGCCGACGCCGTGGATGTACGCTTTGACGTGAATGGCCGGCCCCTTTGGGTGGCCCTGCCGCTGGAGGCGTGGGGGCGCCAGAAGTCGCTGACCGGAAAAGTGATCACCGACCAGCTTGCTGCCCAGATCGCGGGCCGCTTCCTGAAACAATCCATCGCAGAAGGCTATGATTCTCGTCGCGAGATCTGCACCATGAGTGTCGAGGAAGTACTTTCTCAATTGGACTTCGTTGTGGCCGAAGCCAAAGAACTCGGCGATATGCCGACGCTGCCAATACTGACTTGGGACTAGGATTCGGGCCGATTTTTCGCTCATACAGCGGTGCTGACTTCAGGGGCTGATTCCACGTGTGCGGGCATTCGTTTTGCCGCCCGGCAGATGGAGTCAGAGACAGCCCATACCGCGCTCGCGATGGCGATGCAGATGGCGTTGGCAGCCCAAATGAAATGGTCATGGGAGCCGGCGATCAGCTTGGGAATCCAGACCAGGATTTCGAATCCGACGATCTCAGCGGTGAGCAGGCGCGAAGCGAGCGGAGCCATGATGCCCGAAAGAATCGCTGCTGCGGCCATGAAAAACCCGATGGTGGTGGCGTACGCCCAGAACAACTGCGAAGGCGGAATCCAATTGGGGATCCAGGTCAGCAGGCCGGGCATGTCGACGATGTGCACAATGCCGAAGGAGATCGATGAGAGGGCGGAAAGTCGCGCGAAGAGAGATTCGAGCCGAGCAATGGGGGAGCTAGCCGGCGAGAACGATGCGAGAAGTACCGCCCCCGCCGCGACGAGTGAGAACTCCTCAAAGAAGTTCCCCGTAGGATCGAATCCGCTCTTGCCTTCGAGAATTTTGGGTACCCACAGGAGTGCAAAGACGGAGTAGACAACAGTCAGCGTCAGAGCACCGGCGCGGGCACTCCGCGACCAAAGAAGAGAGACTCCCCCCGCAAGTTCAATGACCGCGGTGAGGTAGGCGAGCGGCTCCCGGAAGGGCATATTCGGTCCAACCCGCTGCCATGAAGCGGCAAAGTCGCCCGATGCCAGGCCTAGAAGGCCGAGGAAGACGGCACCTGCGGCGAAGACATAAATCCCGAGATTGGATGCAATGCTGCGGTTTTGCATGGTTCGCCGGCTCCACTTTCTTGGGGAAGGGGCTGCGGCCACATTCATAGTAACCCGATTTCCTCGCAGCAGAAAGATCCAATTGCGGGATGGGTGGCGGAAGGCAGCGCGCGGTCAAGTCTGGAGTGTGGCAATGAAGGCGCGGACAGAAGCCTCCGGCTGCGCCCACCCTTCAGTGAGTTGCTCGGAAAGGTGAGCGCACCCGACTTCTTGTGAAGTTACAGTAGCTCCCAGCAGTACTTATGCCGCTGGGGTGTTGACTAAGATCGTCATGATCCAGTAGGTAATGGCTTTTGCATTCATGGTAAGTTCACCCCCGCGATGACCTGCTCCAGTTTGCCGATGAAATTCGTCCATCCATATTTCGCTCCCTTGTAGCTGGCGCTTTCTTCAGACGGGAATCCGGATTGCTCCATGCGGACGCGCGTGCCGCTTCCACTGGGCGTCAAACTCCAGGTGACGACGCTCTCCATTCCCATCGAACACCATGTATAAGAAAGGCGTGCATGCGGTTCCACTTCCAGGACTTCAGCATCGATGACGCCGTCCCAACCGGGCACAGGAGTTGAGCGGAAGTTGAACCGGTGACCGACAACCGGCTCGAAGTCATTTTTCATCAGCCACTGATCGATCAATTGACCTTCAGTAAGTGCTTGCCAGATTTTTTCGGGTGGATGCGGCATCTCTCGTTCAATGACGAGAGTGCGTGTGGGGGCGGCATTCCCGCGCTCCGCGGAGCGCGTAGGTGTTGGGGAAGCGTTGGTCATTTGTCCATCCTTTTCAGCAGGTTTTCGAGTTGATCAAATCGGTCGTGCCAATAGTTACCGTAGATAGCCATCCAGTCAATCAAAGGCCCGAGAGCTTGCGGCGCAACGCTGTAATGTGTTTCGCGTCCTTCATGGCGATGCCGTACCAGCTTCGCCCGCTTAAGCACAGTCAAGTGCTTTGACACAGCGGGCTGAGAGACCCCCGCAGAGCGAGTCAATGCGTGGACCGACTGTTCGCCGGCCCTGGTCAACTCCTCAAAAATAGCCCGGCGCGTGGGGTCGGCAAGGGCACGGAAAACGCGACTGGCATCAGCTTGCCTCACGCAAAAACCATAACCAAATAGTTATGGTTTGTCAAGACAGAGTTCTCAACTTCAACTTGCGCAACATTCTGATGCAGGGTCCTCGGTTTATCGCCGGAAGCGTGCGATCAGGTAAGAGATGGCGGATAACACGACACTGATCAGAATTGAAGTTCCCAGCGGAAAATATAAGGAGATATGCTTGCCCCTGTATGTAACATCGCCTGGTAAACGGCCCAACGGCATCCCGAAGCGTCCGGCAAGCAGAACCACAGAGCCCACAACAATCAACAGTAGTCCAAGCCCAACAAGCGCTTTGCCAAGTTCGTTCATTTGTAACCCTTTGTTAGCCCGTTTTAGCCTAGAATACAGTGAATCGGAGGAGCCAAGAGACCTTACAAATCCCACGATAAGGAGCACCGATGCGAGTCTTCACTCAGTTTGCCGGTATTGCCTGCCTGTTTGCCGTCCTGCTCGATGCCTTCCAAACCATCATTCTGCCGCGCCGCGCATCGGGCCGATTCCGGCTCACGCGGCTATTCTACATTTCCACATGGAAGCCGTGGGTCTTTTTAGCTATGCGGTTGCGCGATGCGCGAGCGCGCGAGTCCGCCTTCAGTTACTACGGGCCCTTGTCTCTCATCTTTCTATTGATGGTGTGGGCGACCGCAATGGTTTTTGGCTTTGCGCTTATTTTTTATTCCCTTGGCAGCCCGTTCAACGACAGCGCTCAGAGGCCGGGCTTTCGCTCGGATCTCTACGTAAGCGGAACGACTATCTTTACCCTTGGCTTGGGCGACGTGACGCCGCGTAGCGCCTGGGCGCGAGAACTTATCATCGTGGAAGCTGGAACCGGCTTCGGCTTTCTTGCCGTCGTGATGGGATATTTTCCCGTTCTCTATAGTGCGTTTTCGCGCCGCGAGGTCAGTATCTCTCTGCTCGACGCGCGGGCTGGATCACCACCAACAGCCGCGGAACTAATGCGCCGCCATTCCTACCAGGGAGGCGATAACGCTCTCTCGTTGCTGCTTTTGGAGTGGGAGCGCTGGTCGGCTGAACTCTTGGAGAGCCATATCTCCTATCCGCTGCTCTGCTATTTCCGCTCGCAGCACAACAACCAAAGTTGGATTAGTGCTTTGACGGCAGTGCTCGATACTTCGGCTTTGCTGATCGCCGGCGTTCAAGGACATGAGGCGCGCCAGGCTCAATTGACCTTTGCCATGGCACGACATGCGTTGGTTGACTTATCACAGATATTCTCTCTTGCACCGATAAAAGATGTGTCAGATCGGCTCCCCCTCGAAAAATATGAACAACTTTACACCTTGCTCTGCCAGAGCGGGATCAAGGTCTGCCGGGACGGCCATTCGTTCGAGAGGCTTAGCGAAATGCGTGCGCTCTATGAGGGCTACGCGCAGGCGCTGGCCGGCTATCTGCGCATGCCTTTGCCTCCCTGGATCGCCGACCAACCGCGCAAGGATAACTGGCTGGCCGTTGCCAAATTGCGTGCCCAGACCGAGCAGGCCGATCCATTATCGAAGGCGGTAGAAGCCGTCGATCGTTCCAAGCAAAGTATCTCCGCTCTGCTGGATGATCATCACGATTTCTGACTTACTCGCGATCGAGCAGCGAGCAACCCGGTTACATTTGCTATTTATTTGTTACTGCGATCGAATGACTTAGATACTTTTTGGCGACAACCTATTGACATCCGCGATAAATTTCAGTATAGATGTAACATTCTCGTGAAGTGCGAGTGCAAGTTTGGGCCCCCGACGTTCCCCAACTCCACTATTAGAGGGTTGCCTGAATCACTCATTAGCTAGTTGTTAGACTCGAACTTTCCCTTTTTGGCTTCAGTCATCCACGCGCTGAGTACCCCCTAGTCGAGTTATGACTCTGGGCATGAGGAAAGCCGAACTCATCGCTTGATCGTCCTTGGAAACCGTACTCGTAGTGTGCTCGGACGTATCCCCGCCCGCGCAGCACATGCTTGTGCTTGTGAGATCGAAGTGTCTCCAAGTGCGATTCATGCATGTGCTCGTGAGATCTGTGTGTTTCAACTCGGCTTCCCCAGCCCAAACCTGGAAGACACGACGAGGAGGTATCGTGATCAAGACAGCAAAGTTATCCTCAGTTTTGGCTTCGGCGACGATTCTTATCGCCGGAATGGCGTTTGCTCAAGAAGACCCTGGTGTTCAGAGCGCTAGCCGTGGCACAGGCGCGTCGATCATTACTCCAGGCAACGACCCCAATGGCTTTGCGGCATTCTTTGCCGACGGTCTGAGCCGCTTCCAGGACGTCGAGTCTGTCTCCAACAGCCCAGCCGGCAACAATGGCCTGGGACCGCGGTTCAACTCGAATAGCTGCAGTTCATGCCATTCGCAACCTGCGGTTGGTGGCACTGGCGCAGCCGTCAATCCTCAGTTCGAGTTCGTGTCCGATGGGGTTGCGCCTGGCAATTCCACCCCCACCTTCATCACAGCGAACGGTCCAACCCGCGAAGCCCGCTTCCCCTTCTTCTTCAACAGCAATGGAACGGTTAACACGAGCGCTCCGAATGGCGGGGTGGAAGACTTATTCACCGTCGCAGGCCGCTCAGACAGAGGAAAATGCACCAGTCTGGCGCAGCCTCCTTTCGCTCAAGCCGAGAGTACCGGCAACATCATCTTCCGCATTCCGACGCCGACCTTTGGCGCAGGCCTCGTGGAGAACCTGGACGACTCAACCTTACTGACAAATCAGCAGGCTAATCTCAAAAACAGCTTCGGCATCTCGGGCACCTTTAACCACAACGGCAACGACGGCACGATTACCCGCTTCGGCTGGAAGGCACAGAACAAATCGCTCCACATCTTTGCCGGTGAGGCTTACAACGTTGAGATGGGAATCTCGAACCTGCTGTTCCCTCAGGACCGTCCACTGCCTGAGGAAGAACTTGCCGACGGGCTGCCCTCAACCTGCCTGAACCTTACGGGAACCGGGTATCCGGAAGACGCTTCCAACCCAAATTCCACGCCAAACTCGGCAGTTCTGGACGACGTATCCGCGTTCGCAAACTTTATGCGCTTCCTGGCCCCTCCTCCGCCCGGTCCAGTTGAGATGAACGGGTCGACGGTCCCGGCATCGACGATCGCCGCGGGAGAGGCTGTCTTCAACTCTATCGGCTGCGCCACTTGCCACAACCCGAGCCCTGGCACGACGCAGGTTTCGAATCTCGTTCCAGAGTTGACCAAACAACAAGTGCCTGCGTTCTCAGATTTTGAGATCCACCATATGGGTTCCGGTTTTGCCGACAACGTTTCCCAAGGCAACGCAGGTGGCGATCAGTTCCGCACAGCTCCGCTGTGGGGATTAGGGCAGCGGATCTTCCTCGATCACGACGGTCGCGACTTGACTGTTCCCGC
>Ga0187890_10002727_pt1 | contig 12279 bp, 7 predicted proteins | sample June2016WEW_21_1_FD_133005 | JGI IMG/M metagenome (GOLD analysis project Ga0187890, IMG submission 133005) | Peatland microbial communities from SPRUCE experiment site at the Marcell Experimental Forest, Minnesota, USA - June2016WEW_21_10 | ecosystem: Environmental > Terrestrial > Soil >... | reverse complement strand
TCCTCGCCGTCCTCGGCGACCAGCGTCTCGTATCCCCAGGAGGAGAGGCAGCGCGCCAGGTATAAGCGTTGCATCGGATCGTCATCCGCGATCAGCACGCGCATGGGCATCCTTTCCCAACTCGGCGACCGCGGAGCTGAATTCACTTAAGTGCCTCTCCATGCGACTGAGAATCCCCGGAGCCTGCGCCAGGTTGCGATTGAGCGCCATCTCCTCCAGGGCTTCGCAGTCCTCAATGTGAGGTCCGGGACCAAAGACACTCAGCGAGCCCTTCAGGCGGTGCGCGGCGCGATGCACCAGATTTGCGTCCGGAATCTGCACCGCTTCACGGAGGGAGTTCATCATGCGCGGCAGCTCGGCCAGCGAAAGATCGCAAATCTCTGAGAGCAGTTGGCAATCGCCATCCATGCGGGCGAGGACCTCCTCTTGATTGATCTGGAAAGTACCGCCTGCGTGAGTGGAGCTAATGTCGAACATCGCGTTAGTCCCTTACCTTCCCGACCGGATCGGCTGCTTCCACCGCAACGGTCGAATGCTCATCAAAGCGGAAGAAGCGGGTAATGGCCTCTTCCACGCGTTTGTAACTGACTGGCTTGGTAACGTATTCGTCCATACCGGCATTGAGGTAACGATCGCGATCTCCGGTCATTGCATAGGCGGTCATTGCGACGATGGGAATGTGCTCGCCAGTCTGCTTCTCAATGGCCCGGATGTGCGCTGTGGCCGCGGTTCCATCCATCTCCGGCATTTGAACATCCATAAAGATCAAGTCGAAGATTTCGCTGCCATAGAGCTCAAGCGCTTGCTGACCGTTACATGCCAGAGTTACTTCATGGCCCATCTTGGTGAGCAAAGCGACGGCCAGTTTCTGGTTGATGGCGTTGTCTTCAGCTACCAGGATGCGCAAGGCACGGCCCACGATTGCCGGGGAGAACTGCTCGACCTTCGGTTGCGCAGCCGGCATGCCCAGCCCCGCACGGACGCTCGCCAACAACTCCGTCGAACGGATGGGCTTCACCATGTAGTTCTTCACACCCAGAGAGCGGCAACGCTCGGCCATAGCGACCTGGTCGCTGGAGCTGAGCATCATAATAATCACGCCCTGGAGCAGTGGATTGGCCTTGATCTGTTTAACGACTTCGAACCCATTCATCTCCGGCATCGATTCATCGAGCAGGATAAGCCGGTAGGGGTCTCCTCGTTGAGCGGCTTCCACCATATTGGCAAGACCGTCGGGACCGGAGCCGGCGCCGTTCGACCTCATGCCCCAGCGGCGTGTCATCTCGGTCAGAATGCGCCGATTCGTCGCGTTGTCGTCAATTACCAGGGTGGCGACGCCTTTGATGTCGTCGAAATTGGTCCGCGGCTCCATCTCATGCAGTGCGGGCGCTTCATCGAAGACGGCCGTGAAAAAGACGATCGTGCCTGTGCCGGGCGCGCTCTCGATCCAGATTCGGCCGCCCATTGCTTCCGCCATGCGGCGCGAGATCGCTAAGCCGAGTCCCGTCCCGCCATAGTGGCGCGTCGTAGAGGTGTCCGCCTGCTCGAATGCCTGAAAAATTCTCTGATGATTGCTTGGATCGATGCCGATGCCTGTGTCACGGACAGCAAAACGGAGCGTCGTGCGGCTCCCCTCCACCGCTTCCCTCGTCACGGTAACGACCACCTCTCCAATCTCCGTGAACTTCACGGCATTTCCCACCAGGTTGGTCAGCACCTGGCGCAGACGGTTTGGATCTCCCAGCAAATCCTCTGGAACCTCGGGCGCGGCGATCCATGTCAGCTCAAGCCCTTTCTTGTCGGCCGCCAGTGCTGTGGCTTTCAAGACATCGGCTACAGCATCAGCGATGCTCAAGCGAGTCGAATCCAGCGCAAACCTGCCCGCCTCGATGCGCGAGTAGTCGAGGATGTCATTGATAATCACCAGCAGCGAATCGGCCGACGTCTTGACCATGGTGAGGAACTCATGCTGCTCTGCCGTGAGGTTGGTTGAGAGAGCCAGTTCCGTCATGCCGAAGATGCCATTCATCGGAGTCCGGATTTCATGGCTCATATTCGCAAGGAACTGGCTCTTGGCCCGATTCGCCTGCTCGGCGGCATCCATCGCCTGGCGTAGCGCTCCTGTCTGCGATCGCACCTGCCGGCGAAGCAGGGTCACCCACACGATCGCGAACACGGCGACGAACAACAAGATGGCCAGCATGTAGAGCACGCGCTCCTGCGTCCACCACGGCGCATTCTCGAGCACTCGGATATCGTCCTGAGAACGCAGCATCAAGACAAAAGTATCCGGATCGATTTTCTCGACGCGATAGAGCTTGTCGGAGTCAACCTGAACCTGGTAGATGCCGGTCAGCCGCAGCAGGCTGCCGGGACGCAAGCTGTCGATGGTCAGCAACGTATGGTCGTCATCGATCTGCGCGTTGAAAGTCCGCGTTCCCGACTCAAGCAGCAGAGTCTTGCCATGTGTGATATTGGCCACGCGGATCAGCCGGCCGTCCATCTGCACGAGTCGATTATCCAGTCGTGTATCCATGTTCCCGGAGTTGGTTGCTACCGGGACCGGCGCGGAACCGCTTCCGATCCACCTTACTTCGGCGTCGTGCATCTCCGGAGAATAGCCGCCTTCCGCAACGACATAGCCCGTCGCCTCTGCCAGATCTCCCACTTGCAGATCCTCTGACGGGGACTGTACCTGCAGGCCCCCGGTCGAATCTTGGAGATAAAGCCCTCGGTCGAGCGAATTCATGGTGACAGTGCCCCGCACACTCACGCGATGGCTGAAGTCGGTCTTCGATGAATAGCGAAACAGATGGGCAATCGCGATCGGCCGGGATTGTTCCGGGCCAGTGGGTGCAGCCTGAAGGATCGTGATGTCTTCTTTTCGGGAGACCGCCACCGAGTAACCGATCAGTTGTTCGTCGCGATTGTAGATGGTGCCAAAGGCTCCGTTAAGGCGGAGATTGCAGTCGACCAGGCTTTTCAGATACTCCACCGGCAAATTGTAGGTCCAAACGTGCACCTTGCCGACCTGAGTCACGAGCTCCAGGTAACCGTGAATCTTTCCATTCGAGCCAAGGAGGTGTATGCCGGCGGAGTGCACAACCCCGTCAATGCTCACCCATCTGGTGTCCTCTCTTCCTGAAGCGGCCTCGGCGGCGGTGATGGCCAGCGGTTGGGGCAAGCGGCCCATGCCGAAACTACGAATGTGGAGCAAGGTGATGTTTGGGGCATAATTGCCCGAAGTGGTCGTTCCCTCCACCTCCACTTCCTCTCCAGTCGGAATCGGGGTTGTCACATGCCAGACAAAGACGCCTCCAGTCGAATCCTGCATATAAAAGAAATGCCAGTCTTCATCGGAGTAGGTCACCACACCGCGCACCTTCACGGGCTGCGCCCTGTCTGCCTCCCGATTGTTGAGGGCGCGGACTGCCGCGGCGGTAGTCAGTGTGGGCAGAGCATTGGCCTCCGCGGAGTCTTGGCCGGCCAGGACGCCCGGAGAAGGAGCGATTGTCTTGAAGGACGCATGAATCAGATCTCCGGAGTTGTCGCCCGGCGTTGGGAATCCGGTGGCCTCGATCAATGTGCCGCGGCTCAATGTCCGGGGCTCACTCAACAGCACGCGCAACAGGGTGGGGACACCGCTGATGATGGTCAATTGTGTCCCACCGATCTTGTCCTGCATCATCACTGCGCCACGAGTACGCACGCGGTGGCCTTCACGGTAGCCGGGCTGCATCGCCAGGTTTTCCAGTGAAGAAACCAAGGGAATTACGGCTGGCGCGGGAGAATCAACGGTCAGGCTAGCCTGGTTGGGCGCCCAAAGAGTGACAATCGGGCTTTGGCCGGCGTCCAGACCGTCGGCTGTGGGAACTCCGGTCACGGAAACTTCGGCATCCACCAGTTCCCGAGGGTTGGCCGGTGCGGCACGCCGCGGCATGATCACTTCGATCTCGTGCCGGTCCAGCGCCAAGATCAAATGGAAATGCAAATCGTCTGAGATTACCTCCCGCACAATTCCTTGCAGTTGGGTGCGCGTATTGCTCGCCGACCGGCTAGGCAAGGTTTGGAAGGAGCGCAATTCGGCGACCGGTAACGCGGATTGACCGTCGGGAGTTGCCACTCCGTCCACCAGGCCGACACTGCTCGGACCTGACGAACGGTTGTAGCTGCTCGTCTTGCGGGCCTTGATGACAAGAATCTGTCCGGCCTCAAAGTTTTGTTTGGGATTTTTGAGCGCAATCTTGACCGCGCCGGTATCATCCTGGATGAAGAGGTGTTCCCGATCACCGTAGGTGACCGTTCCGCGCAGTGTAACGATGCTGCCGTTCGGCACGGCGCGCAGACTAGCGATCGAATCAAACTGTTGTGAAATGCGCCAATGGCGCACAACGGGCACGGCGACGATCGATGAGAGGAGAAGAGCAAAAAGCCCAACCGCGGTCCAGCCGCCGCCCCGTGCAAATCTTGAAAGCACGGATTCCTCGTCGGACTCCTTGACGGGCTTTCGGCCCCGGACTGAAACCCCGATTCGATCCATCCAGCCCTCCGGCATCGCCAACCTCGCCGTCGCGCGTGGGCCGGAAAACAGGCACGCTCGCAGTTAAGAAAACACCTTCATCGTTATAATCGGCAAATCTAATGTCAGGTTTATGGTTTCAGGAAAGATTTCCCTGAAATTACCCAGTATGTTTCGGCCCAGTGAAGGCCGTAACGCCTGATTGAGCGCCCCGTGCAGCTTCCATACTTCTCGTTCAAGCGTGAATCGACCTTTGCCCGCTGTTGCAGTTAGCTGGGATGGGCGATAGAAATATTCAGAGATTCTCGGGTGTAGTTTGTTGATGGAGGAGATTCTGAAGATGTATGAATCGACGCTGTAGAGTGCTGCTGCTCATGCGGCCCTTAGGCTTCCAGTATTGCTGCTAACACGCGCGGGTTACCTCTGTCGCGACCCCGGCGCAGAGCGGTACTTCCCAGGCCTCGCGTGATTTGCGTTGCTATCAGCGATGATGGGCTATAAGGATCATCAGCAGCAGAATAACCACCGGAATCAACGCCAGACCACCGTAATAGAGGATCTTGCGCGAGAGCTGCGACTTGCGCTTTTGCCAGTCGCGCAACTCTTCCCGATCCTCTACGCCGATTTGGTCCAGGTGCTCTAGATCCCAGGCGAATTGGCTCGCCTTGGCATAACGATTCTTCGGATCTCTCTCCAGAGCACGATAGATCACCTCCTGCAATTGGGCAGAGATCGCAGGATTGGCAACGCTGGGCGGAACAGGATGGTTCAATAGTCGATCGTTCATCGCGGCCAGCGGCGATGGGCCGGAAAAAGGAAGCTTGCCTGAGAGCATCTCATAGAGAATCACTCCCATGGCGAAGATGTCGGAACGGCCATCGCCGCGCTTGCCCTTCACCTGCTCCGGCGAAATATAGTTTGGCGTACCGAGCGTTGCGGTGAAGTTGGCGTAAGTGAGCCGTCGCGCGGCCGAGTCGCCGGCAATGCCAAAGTCGATCAGCTTGATCTGGTCATTGGCATCGACCATGATGTTTTCCGGCTTCAGGTCGCGATGCACAACACCGTGGGCATGGATGTAGTCCAGGGCGTCCAGCACCTCAACGGTAATGCGGATGGCGCGCTCCTGCGAAATCGGCCCTTCATCAAGGATCTGGCGCAGCAGACGACCCTCGCACCACTCCATCACCATGTAAATGCGCGAGCGCTTTTCGCCGCCAAAGACGCGCATCACCTTGGGATGTTCGAGCTTTTCGCCGATGCCGGATTCTCTCTGAAAGCGGTCGAAGAGGATCGGGTCGGCTTCGAGATCGGGGTGGGGGATCTTCAGAGCGACCTGGCGCTGATCGCGGGTATCCGTGGCGCGGTAGATGGTGGCCATGCCGCTGCGGGCAACCGGTTCTTCAATCCGATAGGAATCGATCTGCGCACCGGCTTCAAAACCATCGTGATAGCCCATTAGGCGGCACTCTCCAACTGAACATCTATGTCAACTTTACCAGTGAGCGCGAGTAGAATCGCAAGGATTCCGTAAAGTTTGAGCCACTTGCATACTTTCATTCAGGCTATCGATTGTCTTGAGGCACAATCCAAAAGCCCTGGCGTCTCAGAGAGTTTTGCAAGGCGATAAGTAAGTGGATATTCCGTTCTGCGACGGCTCACACCGGCAGCCGGTAGGGACGGCCGCGGTACATGCCAACCTGTTCCACCGAACGGACGCGAATAACTTGCGCGGTCGTGTTGTCTCCGCCATCGATCTCGACCGCGCGGGCGACCAGTTCGCTGGCGATCTCCTGAATATCTTTCTTTTGCGAGACGATCTCGGCGATCTCCCGATCGCTCATCTCATCATGCAGGCCATCGGTCGATAGAACCAGCACGTCGCCGGGTAGCAGAGTGATCATGCTGGTGTCCGGCGAGACAAACATCTCCGGCCCCAGCGAGCGCAGCAGCACGTGGCGGGAGTCGGACTCAGCCGCCTCCTGCGCCGTGAGCAGCCCCATCTTTCTCTGCTCGTTGACCCAGGTGTGGTCTTGAGTAACTTGCTTGGCCTGACCGTTCCGGACCATGTAACAACGGGAGTCGCCCACATGCGAGACCACCGCCTGATCGTGTCGCAGCGCACAGGCCACCAGCGTGGTGGCCATTTTTCTGCCGTGATACTGGGGATCGAGCGTGCAGTCGTGTACGGCTGCGTTGGCTTGTTGAATCAGCCGCGGCATCAGGCCCATGAGCATCGAGCCCGAGGGAGCTTTGGCGAACTCATCCGCCATCACTTTGACCGCTGTGGCCGATGCAACCTCGCCCAGGTCCATGCCACCCACTCCATCGGCAACAGAAAAGAGAAATCCGTGGCTGCGCCCCTGCCGGCGCGATGAGGGGATGAAAGAACTCATCGCGTCTTCGTTGTTTTTGCGAACTTTGCCGAAATCGCTGGCCTGACCGAACTGAACGTCTAACATGGGCACCGATACCTGAAATATCTTCTCATTGGACGTGCCGAAGGTGCTTTGAAGATTTCGCAGCATGTTCACCTCACAGCAGCGCTGGGTGGTTCTCCCTGCCGCGGCTTCCGTAAAGAAGTCGATGCAGAGATGCCACCCAGCGGTTGTAATTCGGTTATGGGGCCGCTAACGAACCGACGTCTTGACTTCGGTTCCAAGCAGGATCGACTTACCCTTCGCCTTGGAGGTTCGGATAAAGTAGATGGCTCCGTAGATGCCCCAGACGGCCGAAATACCGAGGGCCAGCAGCGGCTCCTTGAAGGTGCCTAACCCAAACACGGGACTGATCAGGTAGAAGGCCATGCAGACAATGTTGGCCAGCAACCCGAAACCGGGGATGAGATAGTGCTTGATGAAACTGAAGTCTGGGCGATTGTGGTAAGCAACCATGCACAGGAAGCAGCTCAGCGCATAGAGAATAAAGGTTCCGAAGTTGGAGGTGAGGGTGATAGTCAGCAGCGAATTCGGAAGCCCGGCCAGTTGGTCGTGCGAGAGATAGCCAACGTTGGAAAAGACTCCCGGCGGCAGGGCCTTGATGGCCGCATCCGTAGGCGCGCTGGCATCGCCAAAGACCAGCGACACGGCAATTACGCCGATGACGGCAGAGATGGCGACCAGTGTCCAGATGGCCTTGCGAGGGCTGAGCGATCCGGCGTGAAGAATGCCGAAGTGCTCGGGGGCTTCATCGTCCTTGCCCATTGCATAAGTCACGCGGGCGCCCGTGTTCATGCAGCTTAACGTCGTGCCGATCAGCGCGAGGAAGACAGTGAACGCCTCCGCCAGCATGAAGTAGTGACCATTGCCGTGGCCCAGCAGTGCGTCGCCGACGATGATCATCATGTCGCCGATGGGAGCCGCGGAAGTGACGGCGCTTGCCATCGTATACCCCGAGTTCAGGAAGTAGTTGGCCGCGAAATACTCTATCAGGTAACACACCAGCCCCTGAATGAGCAGTGAAGAGATAACCGCAATCGGGATATGCTTGGTTGGATTTTTAGCCTCGCCTCCCATCGAGGTCACCGATTCGAAGCCGACCAGAATCAGAATGGCGACTGTAGCCTGAATGAACAGATAGCTGAATTTGTGAGGAGCAATCACCGACGCCGCATTGGGGTGGGAGAGGAAAGCTCCGGTGGAGTCAGTCGTGGGATAGTCGATGGTGAAAGGCACCGGCTTGCCGGCCCCGTCAAGCAGCGGCAGAGGCGCGCCGCTCGAGTCGCGGAGCGTAGCCCCGGTCTTGTCCGTGGCGAACTGATAGCTGTAAGTCGCCAGCGTTTGTCCGTCGTATTGGAAGGCCGGCGAGCCCGCGGGATGACTTACACGATAGCCAATTGCCAGGAAGCTGAAAACGATCAGCGCCGAGATCTGAATAATGTTGATCGCCAGGTTGACGGCCGTCGACGCGCCTGCGCCCTTGGCGGCGATCCAGCCAACGAAGATCGAGAAGAGGACAGCTACTATCGCCATGAAGATCGGTCCAGGATTCGAGCCGCTCATAAAGTTGGGATAGAGAAATCCCACAACATAACCTACGAAGACGCCAGTCACGGCCACCATCACGCCGGGGTACACCCAGTAGTAAAGGTGAGAGCCCCACCCGACAATGAACTTGGCAACTCGGGCATACTTGAACATCTTGTCCTTCGACAGAAGGGCCTGCTCGGCGTAGTAGTAGCTGGACCCGGTGCCGGGGTAGAGCTTCGAGATCTCCGCATAGGCCACCGCCGTTGCCAAACAGAGCAGGAGGGCGCCGAAGATGCCGATCCACATGGCTGGCGCGGTGGTTCCCGTACCCGCCTGGATGACAAAGGTGAGCCATAGGAAGGCGCCGGGGGCGATGAGGGCCATTGCGTTGCTGGTCAGCCCGGTAAGGCCCAGGGTGGCCTGCATTTCAGGTGCTTTTTGTTCTGCCATGTGCATTCTCCTGGAAGGTGAGTTTCGTAAATCTGCTCCCGTCGGCACGCCTACGGGTCTTCGTTTTGCTCGCCCGTATTCGCACTCGATCCGGGCTGAATGGGTGAGCAGTTTGAGTTAGCCCAATGCTAGTCATGAAGCGATGAAGATCAAATCAGGAAACTGAAATCTCCAGCAATTTTCTCGGCATGGAATTACCGGTGTTCGCTTCGATCTGCGATCCCGGCCTGGCATGTTAAGGCCAGACCGGAAATCACGAGTTAATGCTTGGCGGATTGGACCGCCGTGAACCCCTTGCCTGTTATCGAGGTTTCAGCGCACGAGGCCGCAGTAAAGCTCTGACGGCGGATTCAACTTGCCACCGCTCGACGGAACTTATAGCAGCCACTCTGCTATTTCTCTGTCATGTTTTTGCCGAAGATGAAGCCGAATTCCAGGACGGCCCGGAATTGGCTAGGTTCCGTCAGGTTCTTGCCAAAGATATCTCCCGGCGTGCTGTCGGTTGCGTGCACGAATGCAAGATCGCTGCGTAGATACATGCCTCCCTTTTGATAGGTTGGCGTCGCAGTAAATGTAACGCCTCCGCTGCCCGGTCCAAAACCCAACATGTTGACCGATCCGTCAGTCGTACTCCCCGAACTCGTGAGGTATTCCAAGCGCGCAGGAAGCGAGAAGCCGCTCTTAAAGGCATAACTGGCGTTGATCGCGCCGCCGGTTGCCGAGGTGCCCTTGACTACGCCGACACTCAGGTTGGTCGGCACCTTGCCGTACTGAAAGTACGGCGAAACGATCCATGGGCCCTTGGTGTAGGTATAAATCACCGCATGCATGTAGCCGTTGTTTTGCACCGGCGTCGCTGGATGAGATGCAAGCCCGGCATAGGCGGTCTGTCCCAGGTTCCCCATCCCGTCGTACACCAGCACATGGGGGCCCTTTGTATAGGTCAGCGAGCCCGAAAGCCATGAGTAGCGGTCGGAATAATAACCGTCGTTCCAACTAACTGAGGCGGCCAGGTACTTACCCACGGCTTGATTCACTTGTATGCCGCGATTGACTGCGTTTTCCTGGTTCCAGATGATGCCGCGCTCGATATTGAAGTTCTGGTATGTAAACGTGGACTCGGCGCCCATCAGCGTAGGCAGTTGGCCGATTAGAAACTGGGTCGTCTTTCCGACCGGAAGCTTCAGATAGGCGACGGGAACAGGTCCGTAGAAACTGCTCAAGGTATTTTCGGCGCTCACAAAAGGCACGCTGAGAGTCGGCATGGTGTAAATGCCGGCCTGGATGTAGTACTGATATTTGCCGTCCGGTTTTTGAATGAAAATCTGACCATTGCTCAGGGTAGCCTGCGCACCGCTGTCCCCAGGCACGGAATTATTCTGGAAAACTGAAAAGCCGGTGAGAATGCCATTGACCGACAGCTTGCCCAACGGTCCAGCATCAAAGGTCGCCGGCGGCAGCCATGCCAGCGGGCCCGTGAGAACGAACGTGGAGAGCGGTGCGGGGGCAGCGGGCTGATCGGCCGGAGCCGGAGCTGGAGCTGCCGGGGCCGGCGTTTGCGCGGGGGCTACCAGAGCAATTGCCATGACCGCTCCAGCCATCGTTTGCAGTGTGCGATTCAGGTTCCAATTCATCGGTACGGTTCCTCCAAGAAAAAGATTTTTGTTGTCGGGACGCAGTATGAAAGCAGCCAAAAAGAAGGCATAACGCCGCGTCCTGTCCGGCGCAAGAACCTTGCCGTCCAAGCCCTTCAGAGCCACACGTGCAAGCTCGATGTGTGGATTCCCAGCAGTTGAATTCACTTACCCTGAGGCGGTCCGGTCGATTCGGATTAACTCTAGTTACGCAAAGAAGTCATAAAGAACAAATGAAGAAAGCACAAATAGTTGTTTATATCCTTCACAAAATAGCTGTTTATCTCGCCATGCAGCGCGTCATTCCCAACGCGTCGCATCCATGCGATGTCGTGTGATGTCTATGCGTTGACGAAGAAAAATCTCCAACATCGCGGCAAATTCGGTGTTCGCAAAAAAGCAACCCGCGCTTGAGATCAGATAAATTACTTCGGTTTGCGATGATGATTTCTCAAAATTCTTTCGATTTCCTTGAGGAATGTTTTACGAATTGCGTGAAACGATGGAATTGCGCGGAAAATGAGACTCGAAGAGAGAGAATTGTTATGCTATGTGAACTGATGATCACACTGGAAGCCGGAGATACGCTGGACCACTACCGCCTGGATAAGATGGTGGCGCGCAGCGGCATGTCCACACTCTTCAAGGCCACCGATCTCAAAGACGGCAAGCAGGTTGCCATCAAGATTCCTCATGATGAACTGGAGGCCGACCCGGTTCTGCTGGAACGCTTCAAGCGTGAGGCCGAGATCGGCCAGGAATTGGATCACCACGGCCTGGTAAAGACCTACGACGGCGAAACACGCAGCCGTAACTACATGGTGATCGAATGGGTCGATGGGCGCCTGCTGCGGGCCATCCTGAATCAGCAACAAAAGATGCCGGTCGACAGAGCCGTCAAACTTATTCTCGCTATCTGCGATGCGTTGGACTACATGCACAAGCATGGCGTCGTGCATCGTGACCTGAAGCCGGAAAACATCATGGTCGATGCCAACGACAATATCAAGCTGATCGACTTCGGGATCGCGATGAAAGAGGACGCGCGGCGTCTCACTTATGCCGGGCCGTCGCCTCTATTGGGCACGCCGGATTATATTTCGCCCGAGCAGGTGAAGGGCCAGCGCGGAGACCAGCGTAGCGATATCTATGCACTCGGTATCATGTTTTATGAGATGCTCACAGGCCAGACGCCCTTCGGCGGCCCCAATCCCCTGGCGGTGATGAACGAACGGCTGCAGACTGACCCCAAACCCGCGCGCAAATTGAGGCCGGAGATCACTCCTCAGTTGCAGGAGATCCTCAATCGCGCGTTGGAACGAGAGCCTCGCCACCGCTACGCGACAGCCAGCGAGATGGCCTGGGAGTTAGAGCATCAGGAGCAAGTGGGGATCGATGACGATGAACATCGAAAGGTCTTGCACGGTCTGCGCCTGCCCGCGATGCGCAAGATTCTTCTCTATGCCGGGCTGGTTCTGGTGCCGGTTGCGATCTTCGCCTTGATGCTGCTCATGGCGCGGCGGTAATCGAGTTAGCGACGAAGCTCGCAGTTCCCTCGTCCCCTATTCCGTCATCGATATTGCCAGCTTTACCGATACGAATCGTCGCGGTGAATTACGAACTCGGGATAAGCCCCGCCACCTAGTTCGTGCAGGTCCATGCCGATGCGTTCGCCGTCTGGATCGACGCGGAATGGGACGAAGCGATCGAG
>Ga0187890_10002726_pt1 | contig 12279 bp, 10 predicted proteins | sample June2016WEW_21_1_FD_133005 | JGI IMG/M metagenome (GOLD analysis project Ga0187890, IMG submission 133005) | Peatland microbial communities from SPRUCE experiment site at the Marcell Experimental Forest, Minnesota, USA - June2016WEW_21_10 | ecosystem: Environmental > Terrestrial > Soil >... | reverse complement strand
TGCCTGCCACAGGTTTGGAGTGAGCGGCCGCAAAGAGTCAACGACTCCGCGCCACTCTGACGGGTTGGCAAGCAACGCGCCGCCGACGGCCTGCAGGACACCAGCGAGGTCGACGACGTCGGTGCCTAGTACCAGCGGTGGCGTTGGCGTCGGGCGCCCCGCGGCTTTGTGGACACGCGGCAATTCACCGTGCCGCGAGATCGCGAAGACGGTCGTCCCGCCGATGGTAGCTGTCTGGGCGATGTCGACCGCTGTCAGGCCAGTGCCAACCACGACAACGTGCCCGGCACCGCGGATCCGGTCTAGCGACTCCGGATTCCACGGATCGTTGATGACTCGACGGCCGGCCCGTACGGCGGCCAGCCGTGCGGGTAGAGGGTTGCCGATGGCTACCACAACGGCGTCAGCAGGGATACATCGTCCGCTCCGCAGAGCGACCACCATGTGCCCGTGACTGACCGCGTCGTTTAGCCCAACGACTTCGTCTTGCACTAGCTCGACGTCGCCGCCGTCTGCGGGCTCGACCAGCAAGTTGCGCAGGTAAGCACCGTAAAGCTGTCTCGGTAGGTACTCGTGTTCGCCCGTGGCTCGACCCCGTTCGCGACACCAACGCACCAGGTGATTTGCGTCGTCATCGAACGCACTCATTAGACCTGCCGGTACGTTGAGCAGGTGCTGGTGATCGCGAGTCGCATACGCGATTCCAGGGCCGTGGCTAGACCGATCGATGAGCACAACTCGCCAGGTCCCGTGTGCGAGCCGCAGCAGGTGTGCCGCCGTCAGCGTGCCGCTCGCGCCGCCTCCAACGATCGCCAGCGTTTGCCGCGACATGCCGCGACGACGTTTGCCGGCACGATGCGCGATCTCCGTGTTAGCCGACATCACACTCGTCTCTCGTTGCCGAGGCTCGTCGTGACCATCGGCGCTCTCAGGGCGTGCGCAGGAGTTGCCCTTCGCGCGGATCAGCGGCCGGTGCATCCACGGCTGTGGGCTCGACCAAATCCTTCGGTGGCTCGCCGGGCAGTGGCGTGGCTCTGGGTGAGCGGAGGCCGTCCATTAGGACCGCCACGGTTCGTTGCCACTGCTGGTCATCGGCGACCAAACCGACGAATGGCACGGCGATGGCTGCCGAGTAACAGAACATCAAGATGTCGCGCCACGTAACATCGGCGCGGATTACGTCGTGCTGTTGTGCGCGGAGCGTGAGAGCTTCGCAGGCGTTGCGAAGCCGTGTCAGCGGCGTCAGTATCGGCTCGACAAGCTTGACCTCCGGTCTCACGATCTCGGACAGGCCGCGGTTGATGACGAGCGAGTGGGTGAGCGCGTTCATGCACGCCGCGAAGGCACGTCCTGGGTCCTCGTCGGTGAGCGCTGCATCTAGTTCCGCCTGCACTTCGTTGAACGAGTCGACTACGACGTCAACGATTAGCGCCTGCTTGGACCCAAAGCGGCGGTAGAGCGTGCCTACTCCGACCTCGGCCCTCGCGGCTATGTCGGCTGCCGATACGTCAAGGCCGTGTTCGGCGACGGCGATCCGGGCCGCCTCTATGAGCCGGAGGCGCTTGCGTCGCGAGTCGGCACGTTCTCGAATGGGCTGAGCGACCTCGACGGCAGCGGATTGCGCGACGGTCGCCGCGGTTGTTCGTGCTGACATCCGGACGGGACTATAGCCGTCAATACGGACGATTGTCGTCCGTACGGACGGATGCATTCCGCTCTTTGCTATCGTGCGGCCCATGGCAGATTCTAAACAAAGGCGATGAACAAACTCGTGTTTATCTGGATGGGCGATACCGCGCTGCGTGCCTGGGGCCGCGAGCTCCCTCCGCAGGTGCGCCGTGACAGAGCCGAGCAGCTGCGCAACTCGGTGATGGGCACGCCCACCTCCGCTACCAAAGGCAAGAAAGGAATCCTCTTGATAACCATCCGTGCTCGCGCCATGGCGAGCAGGCTCCCGTCGAGACCTGCCGCATTCCGCAGGCTTCTGGCTGGATTGGGCGTTGCTGTGGCCTCCATCTCGCTCGCCGCGGCGCAGTCCGCAAACGCTGTAGCGACGAGCAAACACATCAATCTGAGTGGTGTGACGCTGAACCTCGGCGCGATCTTTGCCACCGAGGAGCAGCAGATCGAAGCATCGGGAGTACTCGACGGCGCGCCGTACAAGATTTCGTGGTCCGTGTTCCCGTCGCCCTCGCCGGTGCTGGCCGCCGTCCAGTCGGGTGCCCTAGACGCCGGAATCAATCTCGGCGACGCCGGCGTTGAGCTCGCAGATGCGAGCGGTACGCCTTGGACTGCGGCGGACGCGCCAATCAAGGTAATTGGTGTCTATCCCACGGTCCATCCCGACATTGAGACGATCGCGACAACTGCATCCGGCATCACCAAGCTGTCGCAGATCAAGGGCAAGTCATTCGTCTACGACGTCGGCGGTGACACCGAGGAGGAGTATCTCTTCGATCTCACCTACGAGCATCTCACGCCAGCTGACGTCACGCCAATCATCGTCCCGGCTGCAGATCTCGTCTCGACGTTCCAGAGTGGGAACGGCCAGGTCTTTGCCGGTCCGGCGACGTCGTTCCTGCCACTGATCGACAGTGGCGCGGCCCGAGTGATTAGCACATCGAAGCAGGTCGGCGTCCCAGCGTTGGGTGCCGTGATAGCCAACTCGGCCTCACTGGCCAATCCCGCTAAGGCGGCGGCGTTGAAGGACTTCATGGGACGCCTCACCGAGTTCTGGGTCTGGTACTCGAAGCACATCTCTCAGGATGCGACGATCCAAGAGACGGCTGCGGACGTACCGGCGCAGTATTCGACCGCAATCGCTGTCGCCGGCGAGGGCTACCTCGTGCCGATCACGAAGTCCATCGTCACCGAGGAGCAAACAGCAGCCAACGCGCTTCACACGGCCGGGACGATCGACACCGGCATCAACGTCGCGCCGCTATTTGACACGGCCTTCAACTCCGAGGTCATAGCGGCTGAGAAGAAGTACGGCGTGCCGCAGGGAGCGCCCAAGCCGAAGGTGACCTCCAAGGCAAAGGGGACGTCAAAGCCGAAGGCGTAGCGCCTCGACGACCACCAGCAGTTACGACAAGCACACGGAATGGTGAGCGCGTGTCCGCGATCTGGCATACGCCAGGCGCGGATGGCGCTCACCGCGACCGTGCTGGCTTCGACTGGAGAACCATTCTGATGACACCCGACACACACAACCCGTCGTGAACGCAGGCGCCTCTCTTGAAGTGCTCGCTTCCGAGGCTGAGTTTCAGGATCTGAGCCGCTCTGCGGCACGACGCGACGTCTCGTTGCCTTATCTGCGCCGACGTGGCCGTGGGCTTCTGCGAATCGTGCTACCGCTCGCGTTGCTCGTTGTGTGGGAGATCGGGTCGGCGACCAAGGTCATCTCGGAGGAGACGCTTCCGTCGCCGGCGACCGTCGTCGCCCAGTTCCACCAGCTGATCGCCACAGGCCAGCTACAGGCGGCGCTCGGTATATCGCTACGCAGAGCTGCGTTGGGTCTGTTGTTCGGCTTCGCCGTCGGCGCAGGCTTTGGCCTTCTCAACGGGGCGAGCCGTCTAGGCGAGGAGATCTTCGACTCGACGATGCAAATGTTTCGGATGATTCCGTTCCTGGCGATTATCCCTCTTCTTATCGTCTGGTTCGGGATTGGGGAAACCGCGAAGGTCGTCTTGATTGCCTTCGCCTGCGTCTTTCCCGCGTACATCAATACCTATGCGGCCGTGCGCTCAATCGATCCGAAGCTCATCGAGGCGGCCCGTGTCTTTGGGCTACGCGGCCGCAAGCTGGCGCGCACCGTGATCCTGCCCAACGCGCTGCCCGGCGTTCTCGTCGGCTTGCGCTATTCGATGGGCGTCTCGATTCTGGCCTTGATCGCCGCTGAAGAGATCAACGCCAATTCCGGCCTCGGGTACCTCGTTTCGGTCGCCCAGACCGCGCTGAACAACAACGTCATCGTGGCGTTGGTAATCGTCTATGGCGTCTTGGGCTTGCTGATCGACGCGATCGTCCGGGTCCTAGAGGCAGTCCTGCTGCCCTGGCGCCCGAGCGGAGTTCGTAAGTGATGGCTGCTTCACGCCACGACATCGCCGTGACAGTCGCGGAGGCAACCAAGTCGTTTGGCGAGCGCCGCGTCCTCGACCGCTTTGATCTGAATATCGCTCAAGGTGAGTTCGTCGCGCTACTCGGCGTCTCCGGCAGCGGCAAGACCACGTTGCTCAAGATCCTCACCGAGCTTGAGCGTGTTGACGACGGCGTGGTGCGTGTGCCGCGTGCGCGATCGGTGGTCTTCCAGGAGCCGCGCTTGATCCCGTCAATGCGAGTCTGGCGTAACGTCGTCGTCGGTCAGCCAAGAGCGCAAGCGACACGCGCCGCGGCCGAGTGGGCGCTCGAGGAGGTCGGCCTCGTGAGCCACGCAAACGCGTGGCCGCTGACGCTGTCCGGTGGGGAGGCGCAGCGCGTTGCCTTGGCCAGGGCGCTCGTGCGCGAGCCGCGGCTGCTGCTGTTGGACGAGCCGTTCGCCTCGCTTGATGCTCTCACCCGCTTACGGATGCAAAGCCTCGTCACGGAACTGTGTGAGCGACACAACCCGGCGGTGCTGCTGGTCACGCACGACGTAGACGAAGCGATCCTGCTCGCGGATCGGACGGTCGTGTTGAAGGAAGGAAGGAAGACGCTGGATCTATCGGTCGATCTGCCCAAGCCCCGATCACGCGCGAACGCAGACTTCGAGCGGATCCGTCGCGCTTTGCTCAGTGAGCTCGGCGTGCCGTCGTTAGAGAGCGACCACGCTGAACCTCGCCTCAGCGTGGCAGGAGCGCAGGAGACAGGATGACCTGGTCTGGCGTGCGTTGCGGCGGACTCGACCACGCGGCGACAACCCGTCGGCGCGCGATCTCGACTGCCGCATTACTGGCAACGCGGTGGCGATGAGCGCAACACCAGTTCACGTCTCGCGCGACAACAGGCGCCGTCGTGCCGGCGTACCGCCGCTTGTCGACACGGCCTCGGCTGTCGCTGTCGCTGACCGTGTCGCCAATAGCCTGCGCGGCACCGCGGCGATCAGGGACCAGACACGGCTGCTTCCGACTGACGAGATCAAGGTCGTCACGGATGCAGGGTTATTCGCTGTGTCAGTCCCACAGACGTTTGGCGGCCCGGGTCTGCCGAGTTCCACGGTAATCGAGGTGTGCAGAGCGCTAGCCAGCGCTGATCCCAGCGTGGCGCAGATCGGCCAGAACCATTTCGCCGCGTTGCATGCGATGCCGACGTTTGGGTTTACAACGGCGACCATTGCCCGCGTCTGCGCCGACGTCCGTGACGGGGCACATCTGTCAACTGCGACAGCTGAGCAACGAGGGCGGGACGCTTTGGCAAACACCTCGACGCTCGAACTCCAGAGCGACGGCTCGTATGTCTTCAATGGCCTTAAATTCTATTCGACGGGCGTCTTCAGCTCGACCTGGATCTTGGCCACCGGCCGGAACGGCGACGACGCTCAACTGGTCGCGCTGGTTCGGCGTGACGCCCCAGGCGTCGAGGTCCTCGACGATTGGACGGGCATGGGCCAGCGCGGCACCGGCAGCGGCACCACGCGCTTCACTGATGTCGTTGTCGCCGCCGATCATGTGGCGGCGCTAACGCTTAGCGCCGACCAGCCCCTGCCGCTATTGGGTCAAACCATCCACGCGGCAATCGAAGTTGGGATCGCCCGCGGTGCCTTCGAGGACGCCGTCGACTTTGCACGCACAAAGGCGCGACCATGGATCGACGCTGATGTCGCCAGCGCATCCCAGGATCCGTATGTAACGGCTCGCATTGGTGAGCTCGCCTCGCATTTACACGCCGCGGAGGCGCTGCTGCGTGAAGCCGCAGCGCAAGTCGATCAGGCCGACGCGGGGCAATCGCATGACGGCTTCACTTCCGCCCGCGTCGCGGTCGCCGAGGCGAAGGCGTTTGGCGGCGCCGTAGCTCTCGAGATTGGCTCGGCGCTGTTCGACGTTACCGGCAGCCGTGGAGTCCTCGACGAGCACGATCTCGATCGCCACTGGCGCAACACGCGAACCCACACGCTGCATGCGCCGAGCAAGTGGACGCATCACCACATCGGCAACTGGATTCTGAATGGCACCCCGCCGCCCCAGAACGGGCACATCTGATGACGCCCGACGCGCGCGCCATGACGGCGATCAATGCGGAGGTTTCGCGTCAGGCGACCAAGATCAACGCAACACATATGGGAGACGTGTAATGGACCTTCAGCTCGAAGGAAAGCGCGCGATCGTGACGGGCGCGAGCCGCGGCATCGGTTTGGCCGCCGCCGGTCGGCTCGCGGCTGAGGGTGCCGATGTGGTGATCGCTGCGCGAACGGCTGAGGATCTCGCCGCGGCCGCAAAGTCGATCGCTAACGGCGGCGGGCGAGTGCTTCCGATTGCCGTTGACACCACGAATGACGCCTCAGTGCGGGCGCTCGTCGATCAGACTGTGCAACAGCTGGGCGGCGTTGACATCCTCGTCAACGCCGCCGCATCGGCCGGCGTCGGCACGAGGCTCCCGCTGGAGCGGAAGCTGCTCGCGGACACCACTGACGAGGACTTCTGGAGCGACGTAAACACAAAGGTCGTCGGCTACCTCCGCACCGCACGAGCCGTCGCACCGCACCTCATCGCGCAGCGCTGGGGACGCATCATCAACGTCAGCGGCCTTGGCGCACGCCAAACCCATTCCATCGTCGGCACGGTACGCAACGTCGGTGTGGCGGCCCTAACAAAGAACTTGGCCGATGAGCTGGGTCCGTATGGCATCAACGCGACCGTCGTGCACCCGGGCGCAACGCTGACCGAGCGAGTCGACGCCGCTCTCACGAGCCATGCTCAGCTAGAAGGCATCGACCGAGCGGAGCTCGAACGGCGCCTCGCGGAACGAGCGTCGATCGGTCGCATCGTCACGAGCGCCGAGGTCGCGAACGTGATCGCATTCTTGTCGTCTCCACTGAGCGTTGCCATCACCGGCGACGCCATACCCGTCGGCGGAGGGCAGCGCGGTGTCGTCCACTACTGAAACCGCGGCGCCCAACCGCAGCGCAGCGCCGGGCGCACATCGGCGAGCGTCGCAGCGTAGAGCCGTGCGAAGCCGCGAGTTGCACCTCAGCGTCAACATCAACGACGGCGGCCGCCACCCAGCGGGCTGGCGAGCGGTGAGCGACCCGCGAGCGTTCCTGACCCTCGAGCACTTTCAGGAGCTCGGGAGGGTCGCCGAACGAGGAACGTTCGACGCGATTCTGATACCCGATGGCATTGGCTTGGCTGAGCTGCCTCCGACGCGACCCTGGATGGCAATCGAGCCCACCATCGCAATGACCGCAATGGCCGCGGTGACCACGCACGTCGGCTTCATCGGCACCGCCTCAACCACGTTCAATGAGCCGTTCAATGTGGCTCGACGCTTTGCTGCCGTCGACCACATCAGCGGGGGGCGCGCTGCTTGGAACATCGTTACCTCGCTTGCGCCATTCGCCGCGGCGAGCTTTGGGCTGGACGCCGAATCGTTCCCGACACCTGCGGCGCGGTACCGACGCGCCGCGGAGTTTGTCGATGTCGTTCTGAAGCTCTGGTCGAGCTGGGACGACGATGCGCTCGCAGCGGACCAAGCGACGGGCACCTTCGCGCTCGCGGACGGCATACACCCCGTCAATCACGCCGGAGAGCACTTCACAGTGCACGGGCCGCTCAGCTTGCCGAGGACTCCACAGGGCCGGCCCGTCCTAGTGCAAGCCGGTGCCTCGCCGGAGGGCGTGGATCTGTCCGCTCGGTACGCGGACGTCGTCTTCACCGCGGCAACGGACATTGAACAAGCTCGCAGCGCGTGTGCGGACGTCAAAGCGCAAGCCGCGTCCTACGGTCGGGATCCGGAGTCCATCAAGTACCTGCCGGGTCTCTACGCCATCGTCGGCGGCACCGAGGAGGAAGCAAATCAAAAGTTCGACGCCCTCAACGACCTCCTTAACTTTGACCATGAGCTGATCCGCGTCGCCGAAATGCTCGGCCTGGACCCAGCCGGGGTGCGCCTTGACGCCCACCTCCCCGACGGCCCGACGATCGACCAGGACTCCTACACCCTCTCACGTGGCTTTCTCAAAGCTGCCTGGGACCGAGCGCGCGAGGGCAATCCAACGTTTCGCGAACTGGTCGTGCGCAACGTCACCGGACATCGCCAGATCGTCGGCGCGCCAGAGCAGATCGCCGACAACATCCAGACGTGGTTTGAGGCGCGGGCAGCGGACGGTTTCGTCCTCAACTTCACGACGGTGCCGGACGGGCTCAGCGAGTTTGTCGACCACGTCGTACCTATCCTGCGAAAGCGGGGGCTGTTCCGATCCGAGTATCCGGGCAATACGCTCCGCGACAGCTTCGGCCTCGCCTACCCCGCGGATCATCGGTCATGACCGAACTGCTACCGCGCCAGCGGAACGGCGACTCCGCGGTCCCCGGCATCGACGAGCTCGACCTCGAGCTACTGCTCGCGGAACTTGCCGTTCATGCGTCAGAGAACGAGCAACGCCGCCACGCCCCGCATGACTCGATCGAGCTGATTCGCCAGTCGAGACTTGGCGCGTTGCGGGTACCGCGCGAGCTTGGCGGTAGCGCGGGCACGATGGAACAACTCCTGTCGCTTGCCATCGCCCTCGGTCAGGCAGACCCGAACGTCGCGCACATTCTCCGAAACCACTACGTGCTCGTCGAGTTCCTCATCCAGGAACCCGCCTCCACACGCCGGGATCGGATACTCGCCGACGTAGTCAACGGCAAGATCCTCAGCGGTCTAGCCACCGAGCCGACGTCAAAGGTCGCCGGCGCCCCGGAGTTCTCCACGACCCTGCACCGAGTCGAAGGTGGCTATGAGCTGCACGGAGAGAAGCACTACAGCACCGGTGCGCTCTACGCGGACATCCTAGTCATCGCAGCGGTGACCGACGACGGGCGCATCGCCAGTGCCACCGTGCCGGCCGACAGGACAGGAATCATCCACGAAGACGACTGGGATGGATTCGGTCAGCGTCTTACCGGCTCGGGCACGACTCGGCTGCACGGCGTGCGCGTGCACGATGCGGAGGTCGTACTCGGGCCGAACCATTTCGAGCAGGCCGCCACCAACTACCGTGGCGGCCTCTCACAGCTCTGGTTGACGGCGGTCGTCGCAGGTATCAGTCGTGCGGTCGTCAGCGACGCAGCGCAGATGGTGAGAACGCGGAAAAGGACCTACTACCACGCGTCAGCGAGTCAGCCGACGAGCGATCCACTCCTGCAACTGGTGATCGGGCAGTTGTCCGCCAACGCCTACGCGGCGGAGACTCTCGTGCTCGATGCGGCCAGAAGACTCGGGCAGGCGACCGCTCTTGGCGTCGAGGACCCCGAGCACCTAGCGATCGCGATCGATGCCTCGCTCGCGATCTCACGCGCGAAGGTCATCGCCGATGAGCTCGCGCAACAGTCAGCGACCAAGCTGTTCGACGTCGGCGGTGCGTCAGCTACAAGCCAGCGCACAAATCTCGACCGTCATTGGCGAAACGTCAGAACGCTCGCCTCGCACAACCCGACCATCTACAAGGCGCGCGTTATCGGCGACTACGAGATCAACGGCACGGCGCCGCCCGAGATGGGCTACTTCTGAGATCGCTCAGCGCCCCGTCGGGCGCGACGAATCTAAGGCCCGCCAGCCACCAAGCAGTCGTCAACCCAACCACATGAGGGAGCGCAATGACCGCCACCATCGATGTAGAGGCCAAACCTGGGGGTTTCAGGTCAGATCAGCGAGTGATCCAGCAAGCGGAGGCCGTGGCTGCCGAGCTGCGCGCCACCGCGCTCGAGCGGGACCGTGACCCGTCCTTGGCGGCCGACGCCTCGCGGGCGATCGCACAGAGCGGGCTACTCGCGCTGGCTGTCCCCGCCAAATATGGCGGTCCCGGCTTAAGCCGGGCCACCGTCGTAGAGGTCTTTCGCATCATTGCTGCCGCCGACGCTGCCGTCGCGGCCTCGCTTGTCTCCCACTTCGTCCTCGTCGACGCCGTCGTCCGGCTTGGGCATGAAGACCTGCGCGGTCGCGTGCTCCCTGAGGTTCTCGATGGCGTGCGTCTCGGTGGCACCTGTGGCCACAAGCCCCCACTGGGCAGCGTCGTGCTCGCAGCAGACCATGCGCTTGTCAGCGCTGACGGGTATCACGGAAATGGAGCGCTCGCCGCCGACTGGATCGGCGCGGTAGTTGAGGACGATTCCGGACGCGTGACGATCGGCATCGTCCCCAACGACGCGCCAGGGCTGTCGATCACCACGGAGCCGTGGTCCTTCGGACAGCGAGCCGGAACTGTTGCCCCCGTCACCCTGAACCGTGTGAAGATCCCGCTGAGTCACGTCATCCCCGAATGGCGATCGCTCGACGGCCCCACGGTGCGAGGATCGTTCGACCAGCTCCTCCACACAGCAATCGACATCGGCACCGCCCGAGGCGCCCTCAATGGCGCGCGCGAGTTCATCCAACGCACCATCGCCGCAACGCACGGTGGAGGCGAGGCCTCCGGTGCCGACGAGGTGAGCATCGCCGAGCAGGTCGGTGACCTCGCCAGTGACATCTTCGTCGCTGAGGCTGCGCTGCGCGATACCGCCAGGCGGTTGGACGCCGCGCTCGCCGAAGGGCTCACCGACCGCAGCACTGCTGAGCTTTCGATCGATGTCGCGGCGCTCAAGTCACACGCGTCGAAGACCGTGATCCGCACGACAAACGAAATCCTCGAGCTCGCAGGCATCGAGGGAACGATCACGGAACATCGACTGGATCGCTTCTGGCGCAACGCGCGGACGCACACCTTGCACGACCCGGTCCGCTGGAAGTATCGACACATCGGTCGATTCGTCCTGAACGAGACGCCTCCGCCGAAGAGCTCCCTGATCTGACCCGACAGCAGTAGCCAGCGACGCACGCAAGCAGAACAGCCACCGAACTACCACATCAAGCGAGGGCAGAGACTATGAGCCACCCAGCAGGTCCCACGACGACAGACACTGCCGACGGAGTCATCGTCGTCGAGCGGCGTGGTCGCCCGACGATCGCACCCGAAGCACTGGTTGGCCTGCTCGCCGACGGCGGTGAGCTCGCCGTGCTCGATGTGCGCGACGAGCGCGACTTCGCTGACGGTCACCTATTGCACGCGGCGTCGGTGCCGTTGAGCACGCTCGAGCTGGACCTCGAGCGCCTGCTGCCCCGGCACAGCGTCAGGGTGATCGTGACCGACGGCGGCTCCGGCAACCGCAGCGAACGCGCCATCGATGTCCTGCGCGCGCGAGGCTACGATCAGGTGACCCTCCTCGCGGGCAACGCTCAGACATGGGAGGCCGCCGGGCTGGGCGTGTTCACCGGGGTGCATGTCCGCAGCAAAGCCGTCGGTGAAACCACCTGGGGGATCCCATCGATCCCGGCCATCGACGCACTTGAGCTCGACCGCCGGCGACAGTCAGGCGAAGATCTCGTCGTCGTCGATACGCGTACCGTTCTCGAGATCGAGGATCAGCGGATCCCAGGCTCCATTGCGTGCCCCGGCCCCGAACTGGTTCACCGGGTCCGCGACCTCACGCCCTCGCCTGAGACATTGGTCGTCGTAACCTGCGCCGGCCGCACTCGCGGACTGGTTGGCGCGCACTCCCTAATCGACGCCGGCCTCCCCAACCCGGTCGCCTGGCTCGAGGATGGCACCAATGGCTGGCGCTTCGCCGGCCTCGCGCTGGAGGACGGACCGATCGAGCTCCCCGGTCCACCCAGCCCAGATGCTCGAGCATGGGCCGCTGCCGCAGCCGAGCGAGTTGCCGCCACCGCCGGAGTAGAGACCGCCGACGCGTCCACGGTGGCTCGCCTCCGCGCCGAGCGCCAGCGGCGCACGTTGTATCTGTTCGACGTGCGCACTCGCGAGGAATACGAGGGCGGTCACGTCGCGGACAGTCACTGGGTTGCCGGTGGGCAACTCGGGCAGGAACTTGACGCCCACGTCGCGGTGCGCGGCGCCCGCATCGTTCTGATCGACGACCCCGACGCCACGCGGTCGCGCTTCACCGCGCTGTGGCTCCGACGTCAGGGTGCGGGCGAGGTGTATGTAGCACCGGACCTGCTCGCGACCGAGCCGCTCATCTCCGGCGATGAACCAATGGAGCCGATCCCTGCCCCGGAAGGCGTCCTGACGACTGACCTGCAGGCACTGCGCGACGGCCTCGACGCCGG
>Ga0187890_10002721_pt1 | contig 12310 bp, 10 predicted proteins | sample June2016WEW_21_1_FD_133005 | JGI IMG/M metagenome (GOLD analysis project Ga0187890, IMG submission 133005) | Peatland microbial communities from SPRUCE experiment site at the Marcell Experimental Forest, Minnesota, USA - June2016WEW_21_10 | ecosystem: Environmental > Terrestrial > Soil >... | reverse complement strand
ATCGTCCGGAAGCCGCTTCACAGCCTCATCGATCGAAACCAGGGCGCCCGCGAAGTCCTTTGCGGCGAGCCTAAGCACCCCGTCTTGCAGCAGCAGTTCTGGTGCTCTCGCAGCTGCCAACCCTGAGTCAACTGCCCGGCGTGCCTCGGCCTTATTATCCAGAGCCAGTAACGCCCAGTTCCGCCACATGATCGCGGGCAACATTTTGCGCTGCGCCTCCGGCGTCTCGTCCATCACTTCAAGGGCGGTGCTGGCGCCTTTGGAAGCGATCAGCAGCCGCGCCAGTTCGACCCGCGCATCCAGAAGGTTGGGATTCAACCGTAAGGCTTCGGTGAGTTCTTGGCGCTGATTCAGGCTGGCGCCGCGCGCCCGGTACACTCTGGCGAGGTAAAAGTGCGCCGCCGCGGAATCGGTCTGGAAACGCAGCACCTGTCGCAAGTCGTTTTCCGCTTCGGTATATTTGCCGGCAGTCAGATACAACTGGCTTCTCTGGAACAGCCCTTCGGCATCCTTGGGGTTCTTTTGCAAGGCCGCTTGGAGCACGCGCTCGGCATCGGCCGTTCTTCCCGTTGCGGAATAGACCGCGACCAGCCGGGTCCGGGCCGCGCGGTCCTCCGGCGCTTCCTTGGCCAGTTTCTCGAACTCCGCGGTCGCCGCTTCACGCTTGCCGGTCCGGAGAAGAAAGGCCGCATGCATTGGTTTGAAATTCTTGTCCGGCAACCGTGAGATTTGCTGGTAGGTCCGCTCCGCCTCGTCGGCATGGCCCGCACTGAACTGCATCCCGGCCAGAGTCTGGAGCGCCGGCCCGTTGTTGGGATCGATCTGTAGAGCCCGGTGCACTTCGGCTTGAGCCCGCTCCGGCTTCCCTGAAAACAGGTAAAAACGGCCCAGCGCAAGAGCCGCATCCGCTGACTGCGGAGCTGCTTTGACGGCGTTCTGCAGCACTTGCTGGGCCCCAGCCAAATCCTTCTGCGTCAGCTTGAGCTTTGCCAGATCCACGGAGGACTGCAGGTGTGCGGGGACCTTCGCGAGCGCTTGCGCCAGTTCTTCCGCGGCTTCCTCCGGCTTCCCCAGCCGGAGCTTGGTGAGCGCCAGGACGTCCAGAATGTCCACATTATCCGGCGCCAGGGCGAGCATTTCGCTCAGCCGCTTTTGCGCATCCTCCACCGCTCGAGTGTCGCGGCTGGCAGCCATCAGGGTGGAAAGCCGCAGTTGCGCATCCACGTGTTTCGGATTTATCTCGGTAGCCTTGCGCAACGCGCCGGCGCCCTGTTGCAGGCTGCCCGCCGCCAGATACGCCAAGCCGAGCTGATAATAGGCTTCGGCGTCTCGCGGCATGACCTTGACGGCGTTCAGGAATTCCAGGGATGCGCGGGCATAGTCCTTGTTCTTCATCGCCTCCTTGCCGCGGCTCATGAAGCGCGTCTCTTTGGCCTGAGGGGATCGCGCACAGTTAGTGGCCCCGAGCCCGGCCAGCGCTATTAGGGCAAATAGGATCAGATTACGCCTTTTCGTGGTTGTCGCCATAAGATTGCCTGGACAGTCGCGGGAGCACGCCGGTTGCCATAAAACTGGCTGCTTGATACGCTCCAGCGTGCCACCTTGCGCCGCACATAATACAAAATCTTTTCCAGAAAGGAGAATCTCTTGCAACAACTCGTGACTAAAGCTGCAACTAAATGATTCATCTTTGCTTACTTGTTTGCCGACTCCGCATAATCCGCGTATAATCAAAGAGCATGCGAAGCCTTGGCGTGATGCTTTGCGCGTTGCCCCTGCTCGGGCAAAGCGTGCGAGTTTCTTCCGGATCGGGCGCTCCGGGCGCGAAGCTTGCGGTAGAAATCGCTTTGGATTCCCCTTCCGGCAAAGAGCCCTTGGCGCTGCAATGGGAAGCAAGTTTTCCGGGCGAGGCTTTGAAACTGGACGGAACCGGACCTGTGGCTGGGCCAGCGGCCCAAGCCGTGGGCAAAAGCCTCACCTGCGCTCCGAAAAAGGCGACTCCCGGCCTGTCTAAGTGGGCGTGCATCCTCTCTGGAGGCCAGAAACCCATCGGAAATGGGGTGGTGGCCGTGCTGGGTTTCGAAGTGCAGGCCCAGGCGCACGCTGGTTCGCTGCCCATCGTTGTGGAGAACGTGTTAGGCGTTTCGGCAGCGCTCAAAAAAGTGCCCATGTCTCGGGCCGAAGGCGCCGTTCGAGTCACCCGCTGAGATTCCGGGATGGGCCGAACTTCGGGCTTGGATCTGGGAAGTCCCCTTTTGGCACATCAGGTGCAGCGATCCTCTGAGAGGAGCCCCTTTTGTCATTGCGGAAGCCGGTGGACACGCTTATTTTGCTGGTGTTCTCCGTCCTGTTCGACCTCGCGGTCGTCGTGCTGAACCGGCGCAAACGTGCCTAGAATGTAGAAGAGATGCGCAACGTTCTGAGTGTAGATGTGGAGGAATACTTCCACCCGACTGAGATGCAGGGTGCGGCTGGGCATGCGCATTGGGCTTCCCTGCCTTCTCGCGTCGAACCGCAGACGGACCGGGTGCTCGAAATGCTGGCTACCCGCAATATGTCCGGGACGTTCTTCGTCCTGGGATGGGTGGCGGAGCATCATCCGGACCTTGTCCGCCGCATCGCCGCCGCCGGACATGAAGTAGGCTGCCACAGTTATGCTCATCAACTGGTGTATGACCTGACCCCAAGCGAATTCAAACAAGACACGGAGCGTGCGGTCAAGGCGATCGAGGATGCCGCCGGCGTCACTCCCCGTGTATACCGGGCGCCCAGTTTTTCCATCACCAGTCGCTCGCTCTGGGCGCTGGACGTCCTGGTGGAATGCGGTTTCACCCACGACTCCAGCATCTATCCCATCCAGCACGACCGCTATGGCATTCCCGGGTTCGACCGCCATGCACAAACCTTGCGTAGGGCGTCTGGGCCGATCCTGGAGGTGCCGGCTGCTACCGTCCGGCTTCCGGGAGACAGGGTCGCACCAGTCGGAGGGGGGGGCTACTTACGGCTCCTGCCGTATTGCTACACCGCTGCCGGAATCCGCCGCATCAACGAAGATGAAAACGCACCCGCGTGTCTCTACTTCCATCCATGGGAGCTGGATACAGAGTTGCCGCGCGTGGCTTCGGGATGGATGTCGCGCGCGCGCACCTACACCGGTGTGCGGACAATGGCGTCTAAGGTGGAACGCTTACTCCGTGATTTCCAGTTTGCAACCCTTGCGGTTCTGCACCCGGCGCCAGCAACCACGCATGCCGCGAGTTAGCGTCTGATTCCGGAGATGGAGAGAGGCGGCGGGTTGCAGCCAGCACCGACGGCAGTACATGACGCAGGTAGGTAAGCTAAGGTCCTCCCAAGGTGGTCAACCAGCCAAAGAACGAACGGGGCACCCGAACGGTGTTTTAACGGTCAGTTCCCGAGGCGGCCTGAAACCTCGATCTGGATAGGCACGTGGCGTTGCCCTCCCGCGCACGAAGAGACCTCCGCAGCCCACACGCGCAGCAAAACCCGTGACGCATTGGAGGGTTTAGGGCCTGATAATCGGAATCTTTCCGAACTTATTGGCTTTTCCCGCAGACCGGCCACAAGCGGAACGATCGCAATCCCTTGGTAGCAAGGCGGATATCGTTAGTGTAGCTAAGCCCAGCGCTGGCGATCCAATTGCATTCGTTCATCGGGGTTTACCTAGCCCCAAGGAGACGTCATGAAGCACCTCGCCCTGCCGAAGAGACTGTTATTGATGATCGTAGTCGCAGGCGTTGTCCTGGCGATTGCTCCGTGTGTTTTCGCGGATAGTGAATACACGGAAAACATATCCCTCATTGGCCAAACCACGCAGGCCTGCACTCCGGCTTGCACCGGACCCTTCGCCACAATGTCGGTTGACCTTACATCGACTACCACGGCGGTGATTACCCTCACTGGCGACAGCAATGGAACGTACCGCGTAACCACCGCGAGTCCGCTTGAGTGGTTGCTACCAGTGGCTTCAGGCGCCAGCGTTTCAATTCCCATCAAGGACGGCCGCCTCGGCACTTCGGATTCAACCGCCATGCACCAACCCTGAGTGCGGCGTCTTGGCCGATCGTGGAGGTGCCGGCTGCTACCATTCGGAGGGGGTGGTTACTTGCGGCTCCTGCCCTATTGCTATACCGCCGCCAGAATCCGCCGGATCAGCGAGGATGAAAGCACGCCTGCGTGCCTTTACTTCCATACCTGGGAACTGGACGTCGCGCGTGCGCACATACGCCGGACTACGGAGCATGGCATCCAAGCCGGAGCGTTTTCTCAGCGATTTCACGTTTGGAAACGGGTCCAGCCCCCCAGCAATGGTGCCTGATGGTAGGCCCGCCAGGTGAAGGTACACGGATGGGTCGTGTTAGTCCCACCAAAGTTCAACGGCCACAAGAACCGCTGTGGGCTTTTAAGCCGTCTCATCTGAATGCACTCCGAGGTTTTAGCAGGTCGCCAGAAGGCAAAGTACGAGGTGCTTGCTTGGCGACGCCACAAGGGCTGATGAATTGTGTGCAACTTCGTATTCGTACGAACGGGATTCCAGGCAGAGCCCGTTGCGTTCGGGCGGCACTTCGTCGATCTCGTGAAGAGACCACCCATGCCGCCCTAAGCCTGAAATGCCGGGTGGTCAGTTACGACTGACGACTGGGGGCGAGCTTCCGCTTCAACAGGTGGAGGACACCTAGCAGCAGGGTCCCTAACAGGAGAATGCTCGCCGGCTCCGGAACTGCACCATTATCGTTTCCGACCAAGCCCTGATATGTACCTCCGGAGCTGGTGCTTGGGCTAAACCAATAGACATTGGCGAGCGGATCGGTATTTGAGCCAAGCGCGGCCAGATCGGCTAGGTACGTGCTATAGTAACTTTGGCCGGAATCGCCTCGGAGCTGATTGTTCGGACCCGTGCCGTTGTACTCCACACTCCAGATGGCCGCCTGGAGTGCCTGCTCATCGTTCGTGTTCCCCACAGAGGCCGAAGCATAATGGTCCAGCAACCAGGCGATTTCTCCGGCGTTGTTCACAGCCGCGCCGTTCACGACGCCGTCACTCGTGACAATTGTGTTGGTATAGTCGTAAGGCACAGGTACGTCTGTGTAAAAGCCAACGCAATAGACCCAAGCCAATTGGCTGTTGTTGATGGAACTAATCGTGATGGGGCCTCCGCCGACATTTGTCGGTGTCCAGACATTTGATACATCTTCGTCGACAGTGACAGGTACGTAGTTACTGCCCAGACTCAGGGCCGCAGTATAGCCGTCCGCACGTGCAACCTTGCCGCCCAGCACCGTAGCCAGGGCCAAAACCGACATAAGCAGGCCGAAACTCGCCCGCCCTGTCATAAACCTCTTCATCCGTTTCACCATGTCCTTTCGATTACTTGCATCGTGTTCACTAACTCAACAGAAGCGGTTGTCAGAACTCCCACCCAGGTCATATACCCCAAAGAGTTCCAACCGGCTCAGCGATTGTGGCAATTCAGTCTCCATCCTCAGGCAACCGGAGCGATAGGGTTCGTAACACGCACAAACTAAAAGAATAATAGGTTATATTGCAGGGATTCTTCAGTCGTGAAATGGAGCCGTTTCCCCGTCGGTTGCTGAGGTTTTTTGGGATTTCCTCCAACAATGTTGGGAGCCGCTTGCTTAGCTCGATCTCGGGGCTCTCCAGGGTACTGGAAGTACTGGAAGATGGGCTTGGCGTCGGAGTTTTCCTGCCAAGCGGTTACCAATATGTCTCCGGTAAGGGTTTGGTGAGGCGAGCCAGTAGGGGAACCTTCAAAAGGTCTCTCCCCCAACCCGCTTTTCCAACGTGCTCTGTGCCGCGGGTGGCAAGCTGTTCGTCCGAGCCTCGCCTCAATCTGCGCCATTCTTCATTCCAGAATCTCGTCGCGTCTGGATCACTCAGCGTGCAGACTGGATTGGTCCGCCCCCACCTTGCTTGTTACTGCTGGGCGAGAGCCGCCCGAGCCAGAGTCGCTTCCGGAGACGTCGGATTTAAAGTGACCGCTCTGAGCAGACCCCGGCGGGCCTCTTCTTGGTTCCCGAGCTTCCATTCTGCCATTCCCAACCGGTACTGAAACGTGGCATTCTTCTCGTCCTTCTCTACAGATTGCTTCAAGTAATCGCGGGCCGTCTTGTAAATGCCTTTCTTGTAGTAAATCCAGCCAAGCGTGTCAGTGACCTGCGGATTGATGTACAGTTTCTCCGTGGCCTGCTGGGCCAGCTTCAACGCCAGGTCGATGTTGCCCCCGTGTTCTGCCAGTACCCAGGCCAGATTATTCTTTGCCAGCGCGTTGTCGCCGTCGAGCTGCAGCGTGCGCTCATAGCTCACCCGCGCATCGTCCCACCGCTGGAGCTTTTCGAAAATCATTCCGCTCCGAAACATCAGATCCGCGTCCTTCGGGCGCCGCTGCGTCGCTTCGGAGATCACATGGATGGCGTCATCGGATTTTCTATCCGCGGCGTAAGCATCCGCCAACAAAATGGAACTATCTGGGTCGGCTGGCGCCGCATTGAGAGCCTGCCGCAAAGCCCGAATCGCCTCAGGACGCTTCTTCTCCCACAGGTAAACCTGGCCCAGTTCCCGGTAAAGCAAAGCGTCGCGGGGCCGGCTCTTGATCTCGTCCTGCAAGAAGTCAACGGCCGCATCTGGTTGTTTGGCCACAAAATAGCCCAATACGAGGCTTTCTAGAAGCGATTGCGACTGTGGCTGGAGGTCCCACGCCTCCTTGAACTCCTTCCGCGCCCCGGCCAGATTCCGCTGAGCTAAATAGAGAATACCTGAAAGCCGATGCGCCTCTGCGTTGCCGGGGGCTCGTTCGAGTAATACTTTCAAGACCTTTTCCGCGGCGGCGTAGTCGGCTTTCTTAAGTAAGGACTGGCTATACAGCAGCATCGACTCGACGTCCCCGGGGCGGTTGGCGACCAGTCTCCTGGAGTTGGCCAAGGCCCTATCGACCATACCCGTGGCATTGTCGAGCTTCGTGAGGCTGAGCCGGGCGGTCCGATAATTGGGATCGTATCGGAGGGCCTTCTCCAACTCTTGTTTGGCTTGCTCGAGTTCGCCTTTCTGAATATGCGCCTGTGCCAACCAGTAATGCAAGGCCGCCGAATCGGGTTGGAATTTCGCGGTCTCGTTGAACTCCTGCATGGCATTTTCAAACTTCCCATCGGCCAGGTATAGCCGGCCCTTGAACAGGTGGCCGTAGCTGTCCTTTGGATTCTTTTTCAGGAGGGCCTCGTTCAATGCTTCAGCCGCATTCCGGTCATTCAAAGTCAGGTGGACCTCGATGAGCTTATGGAGGATGCCCGGATCGTCCTTGTGTTGTTTAAAGACGCGCTCCAGTTCGCTTTTCGCGCTGACCCAGTCGCCAATCCTGACATAAAAATCCGCCACGGTTCCCCAGTATTTAGGATCGCTCGCCCGAGAGGCCTCGATCGTCTTGGCGACGGCCTCCGCCTCTGTGTACTTCTTCAGGCCCTCGTAATAGCCCAATTGGGCATCCAGAACCAGGATGTTGTTATTGCTCATCCGGAGAGCTTGAGAAAACAGCGGCTCAGCCTCGGCGGCCCGGCCCGTAGTGATATAAAACTTGATCAATGCCAGGTGAGACGGAACGGATCGAGGGTTCTTGTCGACCGCCAGTTTCAGGTAACGCTCGGCGGCGGGCAAATCATGGGCATCCCTCTTGACCGACGCCAGCGCCAGCATAGCGCCGACGTGATTGGGCTGAAGCTCCAGAACCCTGTTAAGAGTGCCTTCGGCATCGGCAGGCTTCTTCTGCCGTGCTTGCAGCACGCCGAGATTGAGCAGGGCGTCGAGATCGTCTGGAGAATGGTCCAGGATGAACTGGAGCTCTTTCTGTTCATCGGCAAGTTTACCGCTGAGCCGGTAGATTTGCGCCAGACCTCGGTGGGAAGGCAGGTATTCGGGTTTTCCCGCAATGGCCTGCTGCAGGAGCGAGTACGCCTGGCGATAATCCCCTTGGCGAAACCGAATTTCTGCCAGAACATTGGCGGCTTCAGCGAATTGGGGATCAATCTGAAGGGCGTTCATGAACTGAAGCGCCGCTTTCTTGGCATCGCCCTTGTTCAGACACTCGACTCCAGCTTTGTAGAACTTCTGTTTTCGAGCGTTGGGATCCCTGGTGCAAGCCGACGATATAAGGCCGCACAAGAGAACAACCAGCGCCAGTCGCACACGCCGGGCACGCAAGTGGATCTGCATCTTTCCTCGCCGGAGCTAATGCACGTGGGATACCAAAAACGACGTTAACAGAAAGCAAAAACCGGAGCATCCCCCTTTCGGAAGACGCTCCGGTCAGAAGTTCCTCTGGAGCAGATTCCGGTGGCGTTAGGGACGGCGTAGCTTCTTAGCCAGAAGAAATACAAGCGTGCCCAACAGAGCTATGCTAGCCGGTTCTGGAACACTAGAACCAGCGGTAATATTCGATCCCCCAATTGTCAAGTTATCGATGCCTATGGTAGCGGGCCAATCCACAAAATCGAGTTCCGTATCGCCGGTGAGCGACCCAGTCCATGTGCCAATTGCCTGAGGCGCCAGTTCGGTGCTGCTGATCGTAGACTTCACTGCGTTGCCATTTGTCGTGCCGGGCGTTACGCCATCGAAAGTCTGCACCAGCCCGTCCGTGCCGTTCGTGTTGTTGCCCGCTTCGAACTTAAGATCCGGCTGGTTTGGATCGCCAGCGCCGCCGCAGTTGGCCGGATTGAGCTGCGTACAGGTAAGATCCGGAAATACTTCGTAATCGAAACTATTGACGGTTAGACCGGAGATATTCTTAAACTGGAGCGTAATCTGGCTCGTGACAGTACCTGAAGTGTTAGAGCCGTTATATTGACCACCGCTGTCGCTAGTGTTGGAAATGAACGTATCGTAGGATGAATTGACCGTTGAGGTTGTAGTACTCGCGGTGGCGCCGTTGGAATCCCCCAGAGTGAGTGACTTGCTGGCAGGTCCTAGCGCTGTACCGGGCCCCGTAACGTTGCCGTCGGCAGTATAGGTTTGGTCTGCCACTGCGCCGCTGCCCGAACTGTTTGAGAGCACCGTAACGCTGCAACCGGTGCACCCGGAAGCCGTGAGCACGGCGTTCATGTAGGTCTGAATCTGGGCTACGGTGGCCCCACTGGACAGTCCCGTGATCGTGGTACCGTTTATCGTTTGTGTATCGAAAGTGAAGTCCACGCTCCCGGCATACGCGGACACGCCGGCACACAGAAACAGCGCAAGCGCCATCAGGATTGGTTTTCGCTGCTTTACCATTGCTCCTCCTAAAAACCCCATTCTGTGCCTTGCGGCACAGTTGAACCCATGCTTTCTTAGCAATTTATGGGCCACAAGGCGAACCGATTGAAAATATGTGGTAGGCGGGGCAAGCGAGCTAAGTCCAAATCCGGAATCTTTGGACTTGAAGACAAACTTTTTCGTCTGCCGTCGAGAAGGTATCGCCGGTAAGACCGGGTTCGGGAGTGTGGCATTAGCCAGGCATTGCGAGCATTTCTTCGGCCGAGCCGCTTGGCAGTCGTGTTGCTGAAGCGGTGGACCGCTGAGGGAAGGTGCCAGAGATGCTGAATATGCTCCTGCGTGCCTTTACTGCCAGCCCTCGGAACTGGACACGGAACAGCCTCGCCCTGTCTTGAGCCGGACTTCGTGCCTGCGCACCTCTGCCTGGGCTGCGAAGCATGGCAGGCAGGGTGGACCTGCACCCGGCGCGGCCAGCAGACCGGCAACGTGTAGCTTCGCAGAAAAGTGTGGGAGTCTCCCGGCGCCGTCGGTTGACTCCCATGCCCTTCTCACGTTCCGGATCCCGCTCTGCGGTCAGGAATGCCGCGAGACACAGTGCGAGCCGTCGATCAGCCTGCCATCGCGGTTCCGTCCTTAGCTGCGGCGATTCCGCACCTGCCGGTGAAGTCCCAATCCGGTGGCACCCACTACGGTCAACAGCAGCAGGAGCGACGTAGGCTCTGGAACGGACGCGGATGATCCTCCGGTGATATCCAGCGAGTCCACCGTGAGTGCCACTGGAGCGCTCCCTCCACCGGCCATGCCGATTCCGATCCGTACCTGCTGGAGTGCATCGCCAGCTAATAAAGGATCTTGCGAGAACCAGTAGGCTAACGTATTTGCGTCGGCTTGCCCCGCCTCCAGGTATTGGCCTGTAGTGTTGTCATAGAGGTTAAACAGCGTTTGATTCGGGTCGACAGCCATGCTGGTGCCAAAGACGTTCGTGTTTTGAAATTCGATCATCAGGATCTGGTCGCCGTTAGTGGTATTGAGGAAAGGATCATTGTTGTCCGTAAAGGCCAGCATGTAGAAGGGCTGGCCGCCCTGCTGATCGGCGACCGCGGCGTCGATGGCGACCAGGTTCCCGAGCGTCAAGCCGGCGGGATAGCCGGCGACGGTCGGGTCCCACGTGAGTTTGGCGTAGCCGCTGGTCTGATTAGGAATGCTCATCTGTACCGCGCTGTTAGTGCCGCAGGTTGCATCAAGCGGTCCTGCGACGGGCGTGAATGTGTCGCCTCCGTACCCGCCTTGCGCTGCCGCATTTGCGCACAACGTGTCTGCCCTCGCCGGACCGCCGACTCCAACCAAGCCCAAAAGGGCTACTACAGCGGCAGAAGAAGGAAGCCCTTGCGTAATGAACCGGAACATAAGTGATTTCATGTGTATCGACTCTTTCTCGTCAAATTTCCGCAGCCGCCGGGTGCAGGCCCCTCACGGCCTGACGAACAACCCGAGCCAAGGCTGACGGATGAATACTTTTTATGACCTTCATGTGGGCGCTCACATGAAGATCGTTACCTTCTACAGCTTGCACACGACGGCCAAGCTCGTTCGGACGTTGCAATTCTGTTGCCAGCGCGATCGTGTTGCCTAAGCCTATTAGAATAAAGAGTGAATAAGATCTCCAACTGCTAAACAGTGGCGAGGTTGCCGGATTTTTTGGACATTGCCGAACTTTTCGGGAATTTCTCGGACAGTGTGCAATCCCAGCCATGGCAAGTTCGAACCATCATCCTGTGTATCAAACCTGTGTGACTCTGCTCCGGTTCTTGGGAGCTCGGATCGGCATGGCGTGGTTTCTGGCGGCTCACGCCGCAGTGACGGGCGCCCGCGCCGCAACAGATTCTGGGGGGTCGGGCCAGGCGGGAGCAAAAAGGTTTCTCCCCACACCCCATCCTCCAACATTCGCAGCTTCCGACGCCCTCCTCCCTCCCGTTGTTATCGATCACCAGGAAACGTAGGTTTTTGGACATCGTTCGCCTCGGCCTTATCGACGGTGCCGCGAAGCTTCAGACGCAGGTAGGGAAGGTAGCCTTCAGGGACAGGGTTCTCCAGAAGCTCTTCAATGATCGGCTGAAAGTAGGCCAGGGAGCGGATGGGGGGCAGGGGTGGCACGTCGCGCGGCCGGGTCTTGCGGCGTAAGGAAGCCAACAAGAGAGCGGTTTCGACTACGGAAAGGGGCAGCCGGCGATCAAACCAGTTACGGGCTTGTCGCTGGTCCTGAGTGCTGGCCCGCAAGGGCGTGTCCGGCAGGTCTACATAGAGTGTCAGTACCGCGGAGGTATACAGCGCGGCATTGGATTCCGGATCCAAGAGCGAGGCCGCCGGTGTCATTTCTTCCTCCGTCGCGCCGCGGTTTCCTGCTCGCTTTCCCGCACCCGATAACTGTCGCCCTCAATGACGGTGACGTCGGCATGATGCAGCAGCCGGTCGAGCAGGGTGACGATGCAGGTAGCGTTGGGGAAGACTTCGTTCCATTCTTTGAAGGGGCGGTTGGTAGTGAGGATGACCGGCTTGCGCTCGTAACGCCGGTTGACGACCTCATAGAGTAAGTCGGCGGCCTTGTCGTCAAAAGACAGGTAACCGACCTCATCGATGCACAACAATCCGGCATTGGCGTAGGTACGCAACTTCGCCCGGCGGCCTTCGGGTGACTGGCGATGCAACTCTTCCAGCAGTGCCGAGGCGGAACGAAACAAAACGGAGTAGCCTGCCAGCACCGCGGCGTGACAGATATTTTGAGCGATCATGGTTTTGCCCAAGCCGTTGCGGCCGACCAGGACGAGGTTGCGGGCTTCGACAAGGAAGTCCAGCGTCAGTGCGCGCTCGATGACATCGCGCTCGATTTTAGAGGGCCAGGACCATTCGAAGTCAGCCATGGGTTTGAAGCGCTTGATGCCGGAGAGGCGCAGGCGCCGTTCCAGACTACGGCGGGAGCGTTCGGCGATTTCCGCCTGGGCCAGTTGTTCGAGGATTTGGTGAGGCGACCAGCGGGATT
>Ga0187890_10002718_pt1 | contig 12317 bp, 10 predicted proteins | sample June2016WEW_21_1_FD_133005 | JGI IMG/M metagenome (GOLD analysis project Ga0187890, IMG submission 133005) | Peatland microbial communities from SPRUCE experiment site at the Marcell Experimental Forest, Minnesota, USA - June2016WEW_21_10 | ecosystem: Environmental > Terrestrial > Soil >... | reverse complement strand
GACGCTCGCTCCGGACCGCTTGCCGCGCATCTGGGTGCGGGGGAAGCGCCCTACGTGGCCCATCGAGGCGATCATCACCGCCTCTTGGGCCGAGACGTCGACGATCTGGGGGCGTCCCGAGGCGAGCGCGGTCAGCGTGGCCACCACCGCCTCGGGCCCGACGTGGGACCAGGCCGTGGGCTCGGTGCAGCGCACCGGGGCCCGGTCGGGGTCTCCGGTGCAGTACATGTTGCCGGTCGACGCCATCACGCCGAGATCGGTGGCCCGCCACCGGGCCCGGGGGCCGTCGGACCCGAAGGGCGTGACGAGGACCCACACCGCCTCGGGCGCCCGGGCGGGCTCGATCTCCAGGGCGCCGGGCCACCGGGGGGTGCTCAACACCACGTCGGCGCGCTCGAGCAGCTCGACCAGCCGGGGGTCGTCGGGCCCCGTCGCCTCGAAGCAGGTCTTCCCCGCGTTCCAGGCCGCGAAGCGCAGCGACGTGGCGTCGGGGCCGAGGGGGACGACGGCGCGCAGGGGGTCGCCCCCGGGGGGCTCGACCTTCACCACCTCGGCGCCGAGATCGGCGAGGATCCGCCCCGACATGGCCGCGGGCTCCCCGGCCAGGTCGACGACGCGCACGCCGGCCAGCAGCGCCTCGGGTCCCGCCCCCTCGCCCGACAACTGGGAGCCTCGCCCCGCTAGGAGGCGGCGCGCTCGAGCACGTGCACGGCGCAGGCCGACCCCAGCCCGATGACGTGGGTCAGGCCCACCCGGGCCCCGTCGACCTGGCGGTCACCGGCCTCGCCCCGCAGGTGGGTGGCCACCTCGTAGAGGTTGGCGACACCGGTGGCGCCGATGGGGTGGCCCTTGGAGATGAGGCCGCCCGAGACATTGACGGGGATGTCCCCGTCGCGCCAGGGGCCCCGCCGGTCGATGAAGTCGCCCGCCCCCCCCGGCTCGCACAGCTGCAGGTTCTCGTAGTGGATGAGCTCGGCGGTGGCGAAGCAGTCGTGCAGCTCCACCAGGTCGAGGTCCTGGGGGGCCACGCCCGCCTCCTCGTAGGCCGCCGCCGCGGCGCGCTTGGTGAGCGTGGACACGTCGGGCTGGGCCGTGTCGGACTCGACGTAGGGATCCGAGGTGAGCACCGAGGCCGAGATCTTCACGGCCCGGCGGCGGACGTCGGGGTCGAGGGTCTTGAGCTTGGCGTCCGAGCACAGCACCACCGCCGCCGCCCCGTCACCGGTGGGGCAGCACATGAGCAGGGTGTTGGGATAGGCGACCATGGCGGCCCCCATCACCTCGTCGAGGCTGAACACCTTGCGGTACTGCGCCAGCGGGTTGAGCGCGGAATGGGCGTGGTTCTTCTCCGCCACCTTGGCGAACTGCTCGAAGCCCACCCCGTCATGGCGCGAGGCGTAGTCCATGCCGGCCTGGGCGAACACGCCCGGCATGAGCTGGGTGCCGAGGATGCCCTCCACGGGCATGACCGAGCCGTAGCGCCCCGAGGGCTCGAAGCCCTTAGGGGCCGAGCGGGCCTGGCCCGCGCTGCCCAGCAAGCCCATCTTGCCCATCTGCTCCACGCCCACGGCCAGGGCCATGTCCGCCTCGCCCGCCTTGATGGCCATGATGCCGGTGCGCACCGCGGTGGCGCCGGTGGCACAGGCGTTGGCCACGTTGTAGACGGGGATGCCGGTCTGGCCGATCTGCTTCTGGAGCCGTTGGCCGAGCATGTTCGACGCTTCCATGAGGCTCCCGGCCGCCAGGATCTGGATGTCGTGGATGGTGGCCCCGGCGTCGTGCAAGGCGTCGAGGACCGCCTCGCTGGCGAGGTCGATGGAGTCCTTGTCGGGGTAGCGACCGAACTTGGTCATTGAAGCCCCGATGATCCAGGCGTCTGTTGCCATGTGATGCTCCTTGCTACGGCGTCGGGGTGTGGGGTCTAGGCGGGGGTGAACCCGAAGGCCACGGCCTCGGTGCCTTCCTCGTCCTGCCCGCACCCGAAGGTCGTGAGCCGCACCGCCATGCCGAGCTCGAACTTCTCGGGGTCGGAGCCGGCGTCCACGATGTTGGCCTTCACCACGCCGCCGCCGTCGAGCTCGATGACCGAGGAGACATAGGGGACCGGGACGTTGGGGGCGGCCCGGTGCACGATGGTGAAGGACCGGACCGTGCCCGTCGTGGACAGCGCCTTGGACTGGAACTCCTGCTTCCCGCAGCGGGCACAGGCGTTGCGGCGGTCGAAGAAGAGCGCGCCGCAGCTGGTACAGGCCTGGGCCACGAGGTGGGGGTCACCCTCGAGCACCAGGTAGTCGACTACGGGAATGCGCCGTCCGCTCGCTTCGCTCACGGGCGAGACCCTACCCGGTGAGGTGACGCCGGTGTCAGTCGACGGAGCCGGGCATGGCACACTTTCGGCGACCGCCCGCAATGCCAGGAGGATGAGGCCGTGTCGGACCAGCCGCTCGAGGAGCAGGTGCTGCATCGCGTCGAGAACCGGGTGTCGTGGATCACGCTCAACCGGCCCGAGGTGCGCAACGCCATCACCGCCGACCAGCGCGAGCGCGTCATCGGCCTCCTCGAGGACGCCAGCGCCCAGGTCGAGATCGGGGCCGTCGTCCTCACCGCCACCGGCGAGGGGTTCTGCACCGGCGCCGATCTGCGCGCCGGGCGCCGCCCCGCCCCCCCTCGACCCGAGGGCGCTCCCGACCGGATCCTCGGCGACGCCTCGCGCATGATCCGGCGCGGCGCGCAGCGACTCATCTCGGCCGTGCTCGACTGCGAGAAGCCGGTGGTGGGGGCCGTGAACGGAACCGCGGCGGGGATCGGTGCGCATCTCGCCTTCGCCTGCGACCTGGTGGTGGCGGCCGACGGGGCGCGGTTCATCGAGGTCTTCGTGCGCCGGGGCATCTCGCCCGACGGCGGGGGGGCCTACCTGCTGCCCCGGCTGATCGGGTTGCAAAAGGCCAAGGAGCTCATCTTCTTCGGCGACGACCTCCACGCCGATGACGCCGCCAAGCTGGGCCTGGTCAATCGGGTCGTGCCTCGCGAGCAGCTCGAGCACGCCGCCGGCGAGCTCGCCGAACGGCTGGCGGGCGGGCCGACCAAGGCCATCGGGATGGCCAAGTGGCTGCTCAACCGATCGCTCGAGTCCGACCGCCGCACGGCCTTCGACGAAGAGGCCTGGGCCCAGGAGCTCATCGTCGGCACCGCCGATGCCGGTGAGGGACTGCGGGCCTTCGCCGAGCGCCGGGCTCCCGAATTCAAGGGCTACTGAGAGGACCCCGACGCCCCGGTGTCAGCTTTCTCCGGTCCTTGACCCCGAAGTAGGCTGACACGAAAGTCAGAGAACGCCGGCGCCCAGCGGCCGCCGGGGGCGCCCTCCCCCCGAGGGTGCCAGGGGAGGTGCGATGGCTCGCGAATACCGGCTCATCTCGGCGGACGGGCACGTGGTCGAGCCTCCCGACATGTGGACCAAGTACCTGCCCAAGAAGTTCCACGACCGGGCGCCGAAGCTCGTGAAGGACGAGAAGGGCGGCGACGCCTGGCAGCTGGCGCCGGGGACGGCCCCGATGCCCCTCGGGCTCGTCACCAACGCCGGGCCCTTCGGCAAGCGCTACGAGGACCTCGAGTGGTTCGGGGCCACCTACGACTCCATCTTGCAGGGGGCCTTCGTCGGCAAGGCGCGCCTCGAGGAGCAGGACTTCGACGGCGTCGACGCCGAGGTGATCTTCCCCTCGCAACGCACCATGGGGGCCTTCATGGCCCAGGAGGACGACGACTACCACCTGGCCGGGCTCGAGGCCTACAACACCTGGATGCACGACGAGTTCATGGCGGCGGACCCGCAACGGATCATCGGGTTGGCGCAGATGCCCGGTGTCGACGTCCAGACGTCGGTCAAGTGGCTGCGCGACGCCAAGGCGGCGGGATACCGGGGCGTGATCATCTCGGCCTTCCCGTCGGGCAACGCGGCGCTGTCTTCCGACGACGACCCCTTCTGGGAGGCGGCCCAGGAGGAGCAGCTGCCCGTGCACATCCACAGCGGCCTGCGCCAGGCGGGCAAGCGCACGGCGGGCTCGTTCCAGCAGGCGGCTGCCTCGATGAGCCGCACCATCGGCCTGGCCGAGATGGGCGGCCCCGTCGGAGACGCCTCGCAGTTCATGTCCCAGTTCATCTACTCGGGCATCTACGACCGCTTCCCCGACCTGCAGATGGTGGCGGTGGAGTGTGGGGTGGGATGGGTGCCGCACTTCCTCGAGCACATGGACGACCACTACTGGCGCAACCGGACCTGGACGGGCTCGAAGCTCGAGCTCCTCCCGAGCGAGTACTTCCGGCGCAACTGGAAGATGACGTTCATCCGCGAGCCCTTCGCGGTGGCGGTGCGGCACTGGATCGGCGTGGACAACATGATGTGGTCCACCGACTACCCCCACCACCGCCACGACTGGCCCTACAGCCGGCGGATCGTGGAGGAGTCGATGGGGGGCGTGCCCGAGGCCGAACGGCGCCGCATGGTGTGCGACAACGCCCGGGAGTTCTACCGCCTGGGCTGAGCCGGCGAGGACAGCGGGGCGTGGCCGGGCAACGGGCCACGGACGAGACGGACGGGCCGCGGGCGCCGATGGCGCGCGGGTGCCGAGCGAAAGGGAGAGCACACGATGGGACTGCTCGACGGCAAGGTGGCGATCGTCACCGGCGCGGGCCACGGCATCGGCCGGGGTGAGGCACTCGAGCTCGCCCGGCAGGGGGCCAAGGTCGTGGTCAACGACGTGGGCGGGTCGGTCCACGGCGAAGGCGAGGACAAGCGCGCCGCCGAGGAGGTCGCCGACATCATCCGCAGCCGCGGGGGCGAGGCGGCCGCCAACTACGACGACGTGGCGGACTGGTCCGGAGCGTCCAACCTGGTGCGCCAGGCGGTCGAGGAGTTCGGCCGTCTCGACGTCCTGGTCAACAACGCCGGCATCGTGCGCGACGCCATGCTCTTCTCCATGTCCGAGGACGACTTCGACGCCGTGGTGCGCGTCCATCTGAAAGGGACCTTCGCCACCACCCACCACGCCGCGGTGTACTGGCGCGAGCAGTCCAAGGCCGGGTCCCAACCCCGCGCCGCCATCGTGAACACGGTGTCGTCGGCGGGACTGCAGGGCAACGTCGGACAGGCCAACTACGGTGCCGCCAAGGCGGGGATCGCGGCGCTGACGGTGATCTCGAGCCTGGAGCTGTCGCGCTACGGGGTGCGGGCCAACGCCGTGGCCCCGGGGGGCATGACCCGCATCACCGCCACCTTGCGCAAGGACGCCGAGGTGCGCGAGCCCGACCAGCTCGACGACGGCGACTACGACCCCATGAACCCGGCCAACTCCGCCCCCATGGTGGCCTGGCTGGCGTCGGACGACGCGCTGCACGTGACCGGGCAGGTCTTCCGGGCCGTCGGGCACCGCATCACCCACTACGTGCCCTGGACGCTCGGGCCCACGGTGGAGCCCAAGGGCAAGCCGGCGCGCTGGGAGCCCGAGGACATCGGCCCCGCGGTCAACGCCCATGTCTTCGGCTCGCGGGCCCCGGGCCTGCAGATGGGCGGCTGAGCGCGCCCCACCGGAGGACCGGGATCGAACAACCGAGATCGAACGACACTTGAGCACGCCCCGACGGGGCGACGACGAGGAGGACGGCATGGCGGGCGTGTGGAGCTACGAGGGCAAGCGGGTGCTCGTGAGCGGTGGGGGCGGATCGGGGATGGGGGCGGCCGCCGTCCGGGACCTGCTCGAGCTGGGCGCCGAGGTCCACGTGTTCGACGTGAAGGAGCCCGAGTCCGAGGTGGCCAGCTACCGCCCCGTCGACCTGCGCGACCCGGGGGCCATCGAGTCCGCCCTCTCGGCCCTGGGCGGCCCCCTCGACGCGCTGTTCAATTGCGCGGGCCTGCCCGGACCGCCGTTCTCGGGACTCGACGTGATGCTCGTGAACTTCATCGCGGCGCGCCACCTGACCACGCTGGCGGCGAAGCTCATGGCGCCGGGCTCGGCGGTGGTCACCATCTCCTCGGCGGGGGCCTTCGGGTGGGAGAACGTCATGGACCAGGTGGCGCCGCTCATCGCCACCCCCGGCTACGCCGAGGCCCGGACGTGGTGCGAGGAGCACCCCGCCGCGGTGGGCGAGGGGTATCTGCTGTCGAAGCAGGCCATCATCATCTGGACGCTGCACGCCGCCCTGGACCTCGCCCCCGAGGGGATCCGCGTCAACTGCACGAGCCCGGGACCGACCCAGACCCCGATGATGCCCTCGTTCGAGGCCTACATGGGCAAGGACTTCATGGACCGGTTCCCCAAGCCCCTCGGTGGTCGCAACTCCACGCCCGAGGAGCAGGGCCACCTGGTGGTGTTCCTCAACAGTGACGCGGCGGGCTACATCACCGGCACCAACGTCTACGCCGACGGGGGCTTCTCGGCCGGCATGCTCACCTCGCGCCTCGACTTCTCGGTGCTGTCGGGCGAGACCCCGGCCGGCTGAGGGCGGCGGTCCGTCGTGGCATCACCCAAGCGCGCCGTGGTCCAGCAACGCGCCGACCTCGAGGAGTTCTTCCACCCCAAGGCGGTGGCCCTCGTCGGATCGGTGAACCGCAACGCCAAGCCCGAGCGGCTGCGGGCCGCGCACGGGGAACGCTGGGGTGACCGCTGGTACCTGGTGAACGCCAAGGGCGGCACCGTCGGCGACATCCCCGTCTACGAGCACGTGACCGACATCCCCGCCGAGATCACCCTGGCCGTGGTGAACGTGGGGACGCGGCTCGTGGCCAAGGTGGTGGAGGAGTGCGGCAAGCACGGCGTGCCCTACGTCCTCATCTTCACCGCCGGCTTCAGCGAGGTGGGAGAGGCCGGCGCCGCCCTCGAGCGCGAGGTGGGCGAGGTGGCCCGTCGCTACGGCATCCGCGTCTTCGGGCCCAACACCAACACCAACGCCTTCGAGGTCCTTCCCGAGCCGCCCACCCGGCGGGGGGGCCGCATCGGGCTCGTGACCCAGAGCGGCCATCAGGGTCGCCCCCTGGTCCAGGGCACCGAGTTCGGGGTGGCCTTCAGCCGGTGGGTGCCGACGGGGAACGAGCTCGACCTCGAGGCGGCCGACTTCATCGAGTACTTCGCCTACGACGACGACACCGATGTCATCGCCGGCTACTTCGAGGGGTTCAAGCACCCCGCCAAGCTCCGCCGGGCCCTCGAGGCCGCCAATTCCCAGGGCAAGCCCGTGGTGGCGCTCAAGATGGGGAGCACCGAGGCGGGGACGCGCATGGCGAGCTCGCACACCGGCCACCTGGCGGGATCCGACGCCGTGGTGGCAGGGCTCTTCGCCCAGTACGGGGTGGTGCGCGTCCGCGACCTCGACGAGCTCCTGGAGACCGCCGCGCTCTTCGCCAAGCTGCCGGCCGGCACCGGGGGGCGGTGCTGTCTCTACTCCATCTCGGGCGGCTCGGGCACGCTCATGGCCGAGGTGGCCGAGTCGAGCGGCGTGCCGGTGCCCACCCTGTCGGCGCGCACCCAGGCCGGGCTGCGCGAGATGATCCCCGACTACCTCACCGTCGCCAACCCCGTCGACAACGGCGCCCAGTTCCTCATCTCCGCTCCCCTCGAGGACAGAAAGCGCGTCTTCGAGCTCGTGGCCGCCGACCCCGGCATCGACATCATCGTGATCGGGCTCACCGGGGCCCTGGGCCGGCTCACCGACCGGTTCGCCGAGGACATCGTGGCCTTCATCGACGAGATCAAGAAGCCCATCGTGGTGACCTGGAACTCCTTCAAGACCGACGAGCAGGGATTCCGCACCCTCATCGACGCCGGGGTCCCCATGTTCCGGTCGTTCCGCAACTGCTTCGCGGCGTTGCACACCTTCGCCCGGTACCAAGAGGCCTCCTCCTCGTTCCGCCCCCGCAAGGCCATGTCGAGCCGCCTCCCCAAAGAGGCACTGTCCGCACTCACCGACGGAGCCGGCCCGGGGCCCTCCCCCCTGGGTGCCGACGCCTCGCGACAACTGCTCGAGTCCTTCCACGTCCCCCTGGCCGGAGAGGGGTTGGCCCACTCCGCCGCCGAGGCGGCCCGCCTGGCGCAGTCCATCGGCTTCCCCGTGGTCATGAAGATCGCCTCGCCCGACTTCCCCCACAAGTCCGACGCCGGGCTGGTGCGCCTGTCGGTGGCCTCGGCGTCCGAGGCCAAGGCCGTCTACACCGAGCTCGTCGACCGGGCCCTGCGGGCCAAGCGCGGGGCGCGCATCGAGGGCGTCCAGATCCAGGAGATGGTGATGGGCGGGACCGAGATGATCGTGGGGGTCACCCGCGACCCGGTATTCGGCCCCGCCGTGCTCGTGGGCACGGGCGGGGTCTTCGCCGAGGTCCTGAAGGACGTGGCGGTCCGGCCCCTGCCCATCGACCGTCGCGACGCCCAGGAGATGGTGAAGGGCCTGCGCGGCTACCCCTTGCTGACCGGGGCGCGCGGCCGCGAGCGCGGTGACGTCAAAGCCCTCGTCGACGTGGTGCTGGCCGTGGCCCGCCTGGCCTCGGCCTGCGGCGACAAGCTCGTCGAGCTCGACCTCAACCCCGTGGTGGTGCGCGCCCATGGGGCTGTGGCCGTCGACTCCCTCGTGGTCACGGCGGGCTAGCCGGTGGAACTCGAGCTCTCCGACGACCAGCAGGCCCTCCAGGAGTCGGTGCGCGCCGTCCTCGAGCGCGAGTGCCCCATCTCCGTGGTGCGCAGCGTCGTCGAGGAGCACAAGCCCGCCGAAGCGCTGTGGACCCGCATGGTCGAGCTCGACTGGCCGGCACTGGCGGTCCCCGAGCCCGACGGCGGTCTCGGGCTCGGGTTCGTGGAGCTGGCCGTGGTGTGCGAGCAACTCGGCCGGGTCCTGTGCCCGGCCCCGTTCCTGGCCACCGCCACCCAGTTCGTCCCCGCCGTGCTGGGGGCGGGCAGCTCCGAGCAGCGTCACCGCTTCCTGGGTGCGGTGGCCCGTGACGGCATCGTGGGCACCCTGGCGGTGGCCGAGGCCCCCGGGGACTTCTCGCCGGCCGGCATCTCGACGACGGCGGTGCCCGACGGCACCGGCTTCGTCCTCAATGGGGAGAAGCAGTTCGTCTTCGACGCCGAGTCCGCCGACGAGGTCGTGGTGGCGGCGCGCCTGGCGGGGACCTCCGGTGACGACGGCGTGGGCCTCTTCGTGGTCCCCCGGTCCGCCTACGACGTCGAGCCCATGGTGGTCCTCGACGCCAGCCGCAACTACGCCACGGTCACCCTCGACGCCCTGCGCGTGGAGGACGACCGCGTCCTGCGCACCCCCTCGCCGTCGTCAGGGGCCGTGCTGCGCGCCGTGGTCCAGGAAGCGACCGTGGCCCTGGCGGCCGAGATGGTGGGGACCTGCCAGTCGATCTTCGACATCGTCCACGCCTATGTCCAAGAGCGCGAGCAGTTCGGGGTGAAGATCGGTTCCTTCCAGGCCATCAAGCACAAGCTGGCCAACATGTACGTCTCGCTCGAGGCGGCCCGGGCCACGGCGTACTTCGCGGCGGCAGCCATCGCCGAGTCCGACGAACGCCGCGACGTGGCCGTGGCCATGGCCAAGGCCAGCGCCGGTGACTGCCAGAAACTGCTCACCACCGAGGGCATCCAGTGCCTGGGCGGCATCGGCTACACCTGGGAGCACGACATGCACCTCTACGTGAAGCGGGCCAAGTCCGGCGCCGCGCTCTTCGGCACGGGCTCCGAGCACCTCGAGCAGCTCTCGCACCTGCTCGGGCTGTGAGCCCCTCTCAGGGCGAGGTCGGGAGCGACACGTTGGGGATCGTCACCACGGTGGCCCCCGACGGCAACGAGAAGTCGCCGGCGGCGGGGGACGTCGAGAAGCTCGTCAACTCGAAGGTGCCCCCCGTCGACTGGGCGTAGGCGAGGATGCCGGTGTCGGTGACGCAGTACTTCACCGTCTGCCCCGCGCCGGTGTAGTCGAGGCACTTGGCGGCGAGCCCGGCGTAGGAGCCCGAGGAGAACGCCACGCTGTAGCCCGCGCTGTGGGCGGCCGCCGCGGCCTGGGCGGCATGGAACTCGTTGAGCAGCGTCGTCGGGCTGAAGAGAGCGGTGATCGAGGCGAAGGGGTTCGTCCCACCCGACGACTCGGTCACGCACTGCTCCGCACCGCCGCTGGTGCTGCAGAAGTAGGTGTGGGTCCCGTCGTCGATCACGGACCCGCTCGTGGTCGAGAACACCGACTTCGGGGGCATCTGCTCGATGGTGATGGTCTGGCTGGTGCCGCTCGAGCTCTGCGAGGTGTACACCGCCTTGTAGCTGGCGTGCTCGCCCGACTGCACCGCCGAGGACAGGGCCTGGAGTTGGCTCGAGTCCGAGGAGCCCCCTGACGACGACCCCCCCGAGGTGGTGGCGCTCGAGGCGGCCGGGGTGGTGGACGTCGACGACGTGCCGGCGTTGGTCGAGCTGCAGGCGCTGAGCACGACGCCGGTCACCAGGAGGCCGATGAGACAGGCGGCACCGACTGTGGCCCGTGAGGCGCGCGACGTTGCCGGGCAAGCAGATGCGTCACGCACGGAGGGCTCCTCTTCTTCGACTCTTCTTCGACGGTCAGCGACCCGCACCCGGGTAACCGCCGCCACCGTACTTCGCGTCGAGGGCGTCGTAATCGATGGCGAAGCCGTTGCGGGGGAGGACGTCGGTGAACTCCACCTGCTTGGGCTTCTTGTACGAGGCGATCCGTTCCCGGCAGTGGTCGATGATCTCCGCCGCACCGGCGCTCGCCCCGTCGCGCAGCACCACCACGGCGGTGACGTTCTGCCCCCAGGTGCGGTCGGGAACGCCGATGACCGCGGCGTCGGCCACGGCGGGGTGCTGTCGGAGACACCCCTCCACCTCGGTGGGATAGATGTTCTCGGCCGCCGACTTGATGAGGCGGGTCTTGGGCCCGATGAAGGTGAGCGACCCGTCCACCTCGACGCGGCCCAGGTCGTTGGTGTGGTGCCACCCCCCGGCCTGGCGCTGTCGGTTCAGCTCGTCGCGGTTGAAGTACCCGTTCATCACCGTGGGCCCCCGCACCGCGATCTCCCCCGTCTCGCCGGGGCCGAGCTCCGCACCGTCGGGGTCGAGGGTGGTGATGCGCACGAACGGCGCGGGCCGACCGCTCGAACCGATGCTGGGCTGCAGCGCGTTGAAGGTGGCGAGCCCCATGACCTCGGTCTGGCCGTAGCCGGCGGGGCGCCGCCCCCAGGGGCTGTCGTCGACGGTGATCATCGCCGTCCACTCCGGCTTCCCGGGGAACCCCCGCAGGCTCTTGAGGTCGAACCGGCCATCGGCGTTGAGCTCGATGATCTGGTCCATGGTGGGCGGCATGATGAACCCGCCGGTGCAGTGCTCCTCGGCGATGAGCCGGCACAGCTCCTCGGCGTCGACCCGGGGGGTGAACACGTTGTTGCCGCCGGACAGGAACGTAGCCAGGGTGGTCATGAACGTGGCCACGTGGAACAGCGGCCCGCAGTTGAGGTACACGTAGTCCGATCCCACGCCCTGGACCAGAGCGATGAAGGACCCCTGGATCACGAGGGCGCGGTTGGAGAGCAGGGCGCCGTTGGGGCTCCCGCTGAACGCGGCGGTGTACATCATGAGCACCGAGGCCCGTTCGTCGTCGTCGGCGCCGGGGTCGTGGTCCGCCCCGCCGGCCAGGAAGGCCTCGTAGCCGTCCTCCCCGGCCCCGTCGTGCCCGATCCACAGGGCCCCCGACCCGCTCTCCTGGCGCGCCTGGCGCAGGGTGTCGCCGATCTCGGACTCCTGGAAGAAGACGACGGCGGGGTCGCTGTCGCCGATCACGAAGGCGAACTCCGCCACGCTCTGGCGCCAGTTGGCGGGGCAGAACACCGCCCCGAGCTTGGCCGCCGCCAGCAGGCACTCGAGGAGCCGGTGGCAGTTCTGCCCGAGCCACAACAGCCGGTCCCCGGTGCCCACCCCGCGCGCCGCGAGGGCGTTGGCGAGTCGGTTCACCCGGGCGTCGAGGGCCTTGTAGGTGAGGCGGTGCTCGTCGCACACCGCACCCAGGGAGTCGGGCCGCGTCCCGACATGGGCGCGCAGCACGTCGGCCAGGGTGAGGTCGTGTAGGGCGTCTTTCACTCGTCGACCACCCGGGCCGCCTTGTACCCCGACCGGGGGATGGTCTCGCGGTCGAGCACTTCGACGATGGTTTCGATGCCCAGCCGCTCGTGCAGCGCGGCGGCGCACTTGCGCGCCACCTCGGTGTCGTCGCCGGGCGCCCCCGAGCCCCGCTCGACGCGCACCGTCACCGGCCGCGACTCGTCGACGGGGCGT
>Ga0187890_10002717_pt1 | contig 12318 bp, 13 predicted proteins | sample June2016WEW_21_1_FD_133005 | JGI IMG/M metagenome (GOLD analysis project Ga0187890, IMG submission 133005) | Peatland microbial communities from SPRUCE experiment site at the Marcell Experimental Forest, Minnesota, USA - June2016WEW_21_10 | ecosystem: Environmental > Terrestrial > Soil >... | reverse complement strand
TCAAGCCGCCTCGTCGCCCCGAAGGACCGCAGGAATGTCCTTGCGATTTGGCACCGGCTTTTGCGGCTTGCGAGCTGTTGCCTCAAGCGCCGCGGCAACGGCCGAGATCCCAATTTCGCGATAGAGCCGCGAAATAAGGTCGCGGGCTCCATTCGGAGCGACTGATGGTTGTGCAATTTTCTGATCGGAAGTCATTTCCATAATCCAAACGATGAGAGGCCAAACCGAAGAGACGGCGTCAGCTTGCAGGAAGCTTTCACGTGTAATCATGTGGGGAGGAAGTTAATGCCCTGTAACCCCGCTTACGTAGTTTTGAGAATTAATTCGCTAAGACCGCTACGCTTGAGCATTACCCGAAAAACTTGCTCGGCTGTTCCGGTGTTGACATGCTCCACCTCTTTGATTTTGAGCTGCGTCCCTATCGATCAAGGAATTCCATCTGATCGGGACGCGCTCTAGAGCAGATATTATGACAAGCGGCAGCAGCTTCCGTCTGTTCATAATCACGCTAACTGGCCTGGCTTGCATGAAGCATTGCTGCAAGCGTGAATTGTTCCGCGGTAACTCCGCCACCGCGCGCTCAAGGCGAAGCCATTGGCGGCACCTTGAATCCAGAGCCTAGAGCTTCAAGCATCGCGGCGCAGGCGATGGCCGTGCGATCCTCAAGTCTGGCGGCGATGATCTGCACGCCGCGCGGCAAGCCATCCTCGCCAAGCATCACCGGAGCAACCGCGGCCGGTAGCCCAGCGCCAGTGGCGAGGCAGGCCCATAACATCAGGTCGAAATATGGCCTTTGTGTGCCATTGACCTCGAGGAAACGCGCATGCGGATCTGGCCTTTGATCATGCCGGATCGCGCCCGAGGGGGCGGGCGGACAAAGCACGACGTCGAAGTCTTCGAAAAACCGCGCCCACGCCTCATGTAGATGCTGCCGCCGCGCTTGGATGTCGAGAAAATCCAGTGACGCAAGGCGCATTCCGCGTGCTTGCAGAGCGCGGTGGGAGAGATCGCCAAGCAAAAAATCACGGTCTTTGGCGGCGAGCCGCTCACGTATTATTTCGGGTAAGCCAATGCCGATGAGCGCATGGACGAGGACCGCGGAGACCTCCCAGGCTTCCTCGAATGAAAAGGCCGGGCGCGCGGCGGGCTCCACGATCGCTCCGGCCTTTTCAAGCATGAGCGCCGCCTTGCGGACTGCGTCCGCCACCGTTGCGTCGATCGGAGCGAAAGGCTCGTCGAGCCAGAGCGCGACGCGCAGCCCCTTGGGCGATGTTTTCCGCGCCGGCGGCAAAATTTGCGCTGGCATCGCAGGATCGCGCGGGCCGGCCAAGACGTCGAGAGCAAGGGAAAGATCGGCAGCCGAGCGAGCAAGCGGGCCAGCGACGAGGAGTTCTGGATTGCGTTCAAGACGCATGTCCGGCATCGGTGGAATATGGCCGTAAGTTGCGATGATGTTCCACGTCGTTTTCAGGCCAAAAACACCGCAGCAATGCGCGGGCCAGCGGATCGAGCCTGCGAGGTCCGAGCCAATTTCGAGGGCGCTCATGCCTGTTGCAATAGCGGCTGCGGCACCCCCCGAGGAGCCCCCAGGGGAAAATTCAAGATTCCAAGGATTTTTGGTCGTCCCGTAAATATTATTATAGGTTTGGAAGTCGCCGGTCAGAAGGGGAACGTTGGTCTTGCCGAGTACTATCGCGCCAGCACGGCGCAAGCGAGAGACCGCGCTTGCATCTTCCTTCGGGACATAATTTTGCAGCGCGGGAGCGCCCACCGACGTCACCAGTCCCGCAACCTCGAAACAATCCTTGATCGTCACGGGCAAGCCTTCGAGGGGGCGGGCCTCGCCGCGCCTGATCCGCGCATCGGAGTCCGCGGCGGCACGCCAGGCCGACGCGGCATCCATTTGCACGATAGCGTTCAAGACCGGATTGTGGCGATCAATCGCGGCCAAAGTCGCGCCAAGAAGATCCTGCGCGGAAAATTCCCGCCTGTGCAGCGCGGCGCGAAGGTTCGAGGCGGAGTCGAGCAAATTCGGCATGGAGTCCTTCGCTGGGACGACGCTGGATCCAATTCAAAAAGTCTGAGTTCTCGTATAAGATCATGCAGGAAAGTGATATGGCCTCGAAGCGATCATGGACTTGACAAAACGGTTCGCAAATTCGGATAGCCGAGGTTGCTGTCTAACGGGATTATTCCGTGTCTGATTATAAAACCTATCCGCCGCCAGGAGCCCGCACCTGCCTGCAATTCAGCGCCTGCCTGAAGTTATCTTTTGTCACGCGTTCGAAAAACGCCAAAGCCAAACCCAGCGTTGCTGTTGATCAATGAGCATGGTACCTTTCCCATGCATTCTGGCACTGTGGGTCACGCAGAGGGACTCGTGCAGGCCGTCGGTGCTCGCCATCGCCCATAAAGCCAAACGCGGCCTATCGAACAATCCACTCCCTGGTCATCAGGAGAATGCTCGTCGCCAGCGCGGGTCCCACCTCGGAGCGCAAGGACAGCGGAATGCAAAGACTATTGTCAAAGACGATGAATTTTTATCGCCGTAACGGTTTGTCTTTAACGTTGCGGCGTGCCGCTTCAATCTTATCGAGGGACCATAAATACACATTTTCTGAAATATATAGATCTAACATATGGGGAGACGCGGAAAGCAAAAGCGGTGCCGGTTCGACTGAGTTGGCGACGCGCGAAATTCGAGCCCACCTACCTATAATATTCTCTCAATGGAAATTGTCGAATATAATAGATGCTCCCTGCGGAGATTATAATTGGTTTAAATTGATTCTATTAGATCAAAATATGAGTTACATTGGAATTGATATCGTCCCTGACTTAATTGCAGAAAATAAAAGAAAACATGCTGATCCTCACCATCGTTTTCTATTAGCGGATATTACAACTGACTCTCTGCCTACTGGAGACATACTTATGTGCAGAGATTGTCTAATCCATTTGAGTAATAAAGATATTTTTAAATTTCTCAGAAATTTTATAGCGTCTGGAACTCCATTTTTATTGACTTCAACGTATAAAAACGAGGCTAATTTTTCAAATGAGGATATTTTGACAGGTGAAGTTCGATCGATTGATCTCTTTTCTCCTCCATTTTCACTTCCCTCCGACGTGGTTTATCGCTTCGTTGATTTTATTCCACCGAGTCCGCCTCGGGAGATGTGTCTCTGGAACCGAGATCAAATTATAAAGGCGCTAGCTGGCAATAGGGCCGCAAAGACCATGGCGGCCATTTAAATGGCCGCAGGCGAAATCTCCATTGCCTGATTCCATCTGGCGATCAACACCACTACGTTGACGGTTCATTTCGCCCAACCCTTGTTTGCGGTGGCAATCTTCCGTGCCGGTGCAAGTCATGACGGGAAAGCCGCTAGCTCCGACGGCGCGATGCGACCCCCCTCGCGGCTTCCTGTCATTGCAGCCTTGCCGGAGTAATCATTCCTCTGCCACCGCGTGGTAGCGCCCTGCCCTATATGCAGTCACCTCTCAGCTTCTTCCGCAAAACACCGAGCGCTCCTCTTAATTTGCGCCGTTTAGATCGCGGGCAAGGATTAAAGCCGGGCAGGATCTTGTTTTCGATGCGTTGCTGCCGGTCCTAGGTCGTGATCCTCAGCGTTGCGCAGCCGCGGGCGCCGTAAATGCGGCGATCGCTTTGGCCTCGGCGGCCGGCGTTCGCTCGTGATTATAAGGCACTTGTTTGGCGTTATTGGCGAAGCCGCGAATCACGAAAACATATTTCACCGCTGCGTGAAGACGTTCGATCGTCGCTTCCCTGGTAAGGCGCGTTTCAGCTTCCGGGTGCTGCGTCCAGTCCCGGTAAAATGGCATCACATTCATCACATCGGGAGCTGGATCGGGTTGCAAGGTCACATTTGAAGTGTCCGCTTCCTGTGCCAACCCCAACGTCTCAAGGCAAAGGTACGCCAAAATCGCCGCAACCAAGGCGGCACAACACTGCAAAATAAAGCGATGCACGGGTCCCCAATTCCTTTGGTTCAAACAAGCAAAGGTTTAGCAATTCTCCCTTTTGACGATGCTTGGATGACAAGCACCTGTCATTACACGCTGGAGACGATAAATATTTGATACAAACGATCATTTTTCCACAAGAGGTGCTTAGAATCGATGTGCGGCAAAAAACCCATGGCGAGAACCATGCCGATCGAGGCAGGCGATGTCTTTCTGGTCATCGACGTCCAGAATGATTTCTGTCCCGGCGGCCTTCTTCCCGTGCCCCATTGCGATGATGTCATTTCACCAATCAACCAGCTTGCGAGCCGCTTTACACATGTCGTTCTGACGCAGGACTGGCATCCGCGCGGGCATCACTCCTTCGCCTCGTCACACCCGGGCTGCAAGCCCTATGAGACAATCCAAGCGCATTATGGGGCGCAGACTCTTTGGCCGGACCATTGTATCCAGGAAACGCATGGAGCGCAGTTGCATGCGGATCTTAAGATTCCGCATGCCGAACTCATTTTGCGCAAGGGTTTCCGCCCGGACATCGATTCCTATTCGGCTTTTTTCGAGAATGACCGCAAAACACCGACCGGGCTTGCCGGCTATCTCCACGAGCGCAGGTTCACCCGTGTTTTCCTGGCCGGTCTCGCTTTCGATTATTGCGTGCGTTATTCAGCCGAGGATGCTCAGCGCCAAGGCTTTACGGCCGTGATTATCGAGGACGCCTGCCGCGCGATCGGTGTCGCGGACTCCGTGGAAGCCGCCCGCCTGAGTTTTGTCGAACACGGTATAAATACGATTGAAGCCAGCGTTATTCCTTAAGGCTGCCCAGGCAAAATCGCCTTTAGGGGTCATGCCTTATATCCAGCCTTTCAACTCGCGTGCGACCAACTCGTAAATGAGCATCATGCCGAGTTCGCTATCGTTGAGGCAAGGAATGAGAGCAAAGTTCTCGCCGCCGTTTTCAAGAAAAATCTCGCGGGTTTCGACACCGATCTCGTAAAGTGTTTCGAGGCAATCGGCGGAAAATCCTGGTGTGATGACAACCAAGCTTTTGGTCCCCTGGGACGCGAGGCTCTTCACCTTCGCCGCCGTATAGGGTTGCAACCATTCCCGCGAACCGAAACGCGATTGGAAGCTCACCGGGCAGCTGTTGCCGCCAAGATGGAGCTCTTCGCACAAGAGCCTCCATGTCTCGAGGCATTGATCGTTATAAGGATCGCCTTTGGCGATCACCGACTTCGGCAAGCCATGAAAGGAAACCAGGATCGCATCGGGGACGAAACCGAGACGCGACACTCCGGCCCGAAGGGAAGTCGCCAAAATGTCGATATAGGTCCGGTCATCGAAATAGGGTGGTACAAACCGCACCGCCGGTTGCCATCGCATCGCTTTTAATGTTTCGAAGACTTTGTCATAAGCGCTCGCGGATGTCGCCGCCGCATATTGCGGATAAAGCGGAAACACCAGGATTCTCGTGCATCCATGCTCTTTCAAGCTCAGTATGCCTTGGGTGATATCCGGTTTGCGATAGCGCATGGCCCAAGCGATGAAGAACTTATCGCCGGACGCATGATGCCCTTTCGAATCGAGCCCTCCAGCTCTGATCCAGGCCGCAAGCTTTTCCGCTTGTGACCGTGTTGTCGCCTTCAGCGGCCCCTCATTGCTCTCCTTGTTCCAAATCGCGGCATATTGCTTGGCGATCCGGCTGGGGCGCAGGACCAGAATGATGAAATGCAGAATCGGCCACCAAAAAAACCGGGGCGTCTCGATCACGCGCCGATCAGACAGAAATTCCTTGAGAAAACGGCGCACCTGCCAGAAATGGGGCGCATCCGGTGTGCCAAGATTGACCAGGAGAATACCAATCTTCCCCGGTTGAACCTGTCTTTCAATGTTCGCGAGGAGATTTGTTGCCATCGATCGATAAACCCGCTTTTTGAGATGATCTTTTGCGGTATCAGCTTTAGGGTGCCTTGTCCAAGAACAGAACCGCGAAACCCTGTCCCGTTTGATGTTTCCACATATTGTTATCGGCGAAGTTCTTTTGTTTTCGATGACACATTTTTGAATATTAAATTCGATGACATCTTTTAAAAAGATTCGCTGCCGCGAATGCTCGATCGGGCGAGGCCCGAACGATTAGGACATGCTCTTACGCTTTGATTTTGAGCTGCGTCCTAATCAATCAAATGAGTCTATTTGATGGGGTCGCGCTAAAGACCGCTGAGGGCTCGACGGGAACTCAAAAAGAATGCCATGCGCGATGGAACCCGCCGCAACCGTTCCATCATCCGGTTGGGTTGTCGCGCAGGCGGACAATGACATCAACGCCGGCAATGGACTTGCCCGCCGGAGGCCGCGGCAATCCTTCATAATCGACGGCAACCCACGGTATGTCGATGAGTACATTCGTGCCTTCGACAAGAAAATGATGGTGATCCGAGACATTTGTATCGAAATAGGTTCTCGATCCATCGATGGCGATCTCACGCAATAGGCCTGCTTGGGTGAATTGATTGAGGCTGTTGTAGATCGTCGCGAGCGAGATCGAAACACGGGACGCTTGCGCCTCCTCCTGCAGGTTCTCGGCGGTCAGATGCCGGTCGCCCTTGGCGAACAAGAGCCAGCCGAGAGCAATTCTCTGCCGCGTAGGCCGCAGCCCAGCGGTGCATAGCTTCATGCGAACGTCGTGGAAGGGACACCCCGCCAACATGCCAAGCGGCGCCGTCACCCGGATCGTGGCGCCGCGGTGTGGCTTCGGCATGGTTGGCGGACTCTTGTGGGAGACCATGTTTCAGCAACCTTTCCGGCTCGTCCGGCACTACATCGGAAGGCAAGCCCGGAAAATATAGAGAACTGACGCCCTATGGGCAACCATTGCAAGGAATTTTGCTCGGCATCCCATGGATATAGGGCACAGTGGCCAGTCTCTGTATAGTACAAATACAAAAATCTATTATCAAACTTTACGAGCCATTACTATGTATTAAAATTCCAGATATGTAGATTTAGCATAGCATTGAAAATTATAGCCCTTTGTTATTTACTAATAATAATGTTTACCAGGGCGGGATGCGCCATGGAGGAAAGGCTGGAACAAAGAATTTATCTCACGTTTCAATTCCTATATTTTCTAACTCTTTGAATGTCAGCGTCTTCCTTCGATCGCGCGCGTTCATGTGATTGATCAACACTTTAATCTTAAAGCGAATTGCCCTCGCTCCCTGGATAGCTGCAACGCCATTTCACCACCTGCCGGCCTGGATGGCTGCCCGCCCATTCGGCAATCACCGGCGGCGCTTGCGTCATGCATTGCATGAGAGAGCCTTCGTCCATCAACGAAAGACGCCGCTCCTCGCACGACGCAGGATGTGTCAAAGTGCAAACCGTGAGGATCAATTCGATGAGGCCCATCGCCGGCTCCTTCGATCAAGGGGATTTGCCTGGTCCAATTCCTATCGCCGGCGCGTGGAAGAGCTATCCGGGACAAGCAAGCTGAGCATGAGTGCGTTCACTTGCGCGCGTAATCACGCATGGCTTTTTTTATAGTCGATATAAGCAAAACGCTGATCCGCGGGCGTTCCTTCCAGCGCGCCCCCTTCCTTTCCGGGCTGCCAAAGCACGACGTCCTCGATTTTTTTCGCTAGCTCGAAATCCTTGTCGGTAATTCCCTTGGCGGCATGATTCTGGAGCCGGATTTCGACCCAAGCATAAGAGGCGGTCAGATCGGGATGATGCCAGGCCACTTCGGCAAGATGACCGACCGTGTTGATCACCATCAGCGTGCCCTTCCAGCCCGCCGTCTTATAGGTGCGGCGAATCCAGCCGCCCTCATAGACCCATTGCGGCAGTTCTTGCTGGAGGCGCGCCTTGATCTCGTCTTCGCTATAGGTTTTTTCCTTAGCGTCTTCGCTCATCGTGAACCTCCATTCTGCGGGCTTGGCCCTAAATCCCTCGCAGAGATAAACATTCTAATCCGAAATACGGCATGATACGAAATCCGCATATTGCGCCGCGGTTCCTTGTTTCTTTTACACGGCCGTCCGCCGCTAGCGCGAAGGAATCCTTCCCGCGGTCCGCGCAATGTTGAAATGAGCCAGAATCGGAGGAGAGATGCAAGCTTCGAGGCCGGTCAGCTGGCGCCGTTCCAGCCGGTGGAGAGCAATCGCATGGGTTGTGATCACGCTTACAGCCATGTTTAAAACTGTTCCAGCGGGCGTGGCTCAGCCGGGCGCAAGCCATCCGAACCCGGACTGGCCTTGCCGGCAAATTCTGGTTGGGCGCTTGTCCGTGGCCGCGGTATGGGCTGGCCCCTCGATCGAAGGCATCGCTTGGCGGAACGAGGAGCCAATTGCCGATATTGTCGCAAAGCTGGCGGCGCGGCGCACCCCTGTTGAAGACGCAGAACGCATGATCGAGGACTTTGCCCGCTCCCAAGGGGCGGGCAAAACGAAAAAGCTGATTGCCGTTTTCGCTGGCCTCTTTGAAACGCTCAATGACGAACGCACGCAGGTGATCGAGGGGCTACTTCGCTTTGGCGCGAAACAAAAGGAGCTCGCTGACAAAATACGTGCCGAGAACGCCTTGGCGCGAGAAGGGCCTGGCAAGAAGCCGGATACAAGTGAACAAAATGCGAAGACGGTTGCGCAGGATTTGGAATGGGACCTGCGCGTTTTCGATGAACGGTATCAGTCGCTCACTTATGTCTGTGAAACGCCGACGCTTATCGAGCAAAGACTGTTCGCGCTCGCCAAAGTCATTCAACGCAATCTGGAATGAACGGACGGTTACGCGCAGCCTGCGCCGGCTCTTTTCATTGAGTCAGGCGGGCGTTGTTCTCATCAAGAAGAGGGACGCCATAGGTCGTCAAAATATGGGTAATCTCAGTCTGATTTTCGGCAATGAGCTTATTCAAGAGACGCTTCCACTCCTGATCGGAATGGCGCACCCCCATCCCGATTCGATAGATCATGCGCTGTCCGGATGTTTCCTTGACAAGTGGTGTGACCTTCACCGGAATTTTGGCGTTCTTCGCGAGATAACCCGCGATCGGCCCCCAAAGAATGGCAATGTCGATGCGATCTCCTTCGAGATCGCCCATCATCGTTGAGGTGGGAGCGTCGACTCTGGTGTCGACCACGAGCGGATAGGATTTGATATTCCCCAAAAGGCCGTTGACCGCAAGATTGGTTGCCGGAGGCGTGCCGGCCACGATGCCGATTCGCTTGTTTTGCAGCAGCGGATCCTCGAGGCTGTCCACGTTTTCGAGACCGCTTCCCTGTCTCGAGACCAGCGAATACGTTGTCCGGTAATAGGGATTTGTGCCTTGAACGATGTCGTCTCCCTGCGGCATTCCCATAATGACGTCGCAACGATGCGCATTCAGCGTATTGCGCACGAAGCCCGTGGCACCGGGGTAAAATTCGTAGGCAAGCGTCTTGCCAAGCTTTTGAGCGAGAAGCTCGGCAATCTTGTTCTCGAACCCTTCGCCAGCCTCATTCGAGAAAGGCAAATCCCGGGGGTCGGCGCAAACGCGCAAAACCTTCGGATCGACAAGCTCGATCGAGCCCTCTTCGCCGGTTTGCGCCGCTACGCCGGCCGCGATCAAAAAGAGTGGCAAAATCAGGCAAAGCGCTATGCCGAAGCGCCCATATTGCATGTGTTTTGCTGTTAGTTCTGGTCGCCAATACATGCCCGCTCCGCGTCGGCTGCCAGCGGCGGCTTATCTTCATGCTTTTGCGGCCGTCCGCGAGAGATCGAATCGTCCGACCTTGCACGGAGATAAACATAAATATCGTCGATATAGCACATGACGTTTTTGTTATCGCCGAGCGCCGGCATGACCTTGTTTTCGCCGCCGCCGAGATCCTGCTTACCGCCAACAACAATCCCATAAAATTCCTGGTAGTTAAGTCTCTTCACGGAATCCTTGAGGGCCGGCGCATAAGTCGAGCCTTCGGCATCGGGACCGTGGCAGACGTGGCATTCGGAATGGTAGCGGCGGAAGCCCGAATAGGTATACCAGTCCGTCGTCCCATCCGGCTTGACGCTGAAAGTCGGATCTCCCTTCGCGTCAAGATACTTGCCCTTGTCGTCCTGCTTGACTGCTTTGGCATCTCCTGGAGCCTCGGCCATAGCCGACGTCCCGCAGGCAAAAAGAAAGGCGAAGGAAAAGGCCCCCACCAAAAAGCTAATTCGCACGAGACTATCCTTGTTCGAGAAGTGAGTGCATGGAATGAAACCGCCCGGCGCCATGAACGCCGGGCGTTTTATGTTGGCTATGGCTAGCCGGAGATTAGAGCCCCGACGGAAGCGCAAAAACCGTCAGCTGCCCGCCGAGCGCCGTGTAGTTGGAGAGCGCCGCATAGCCGCCGACCGCACCAAGACCTTCGGTCCCTTTGGTCAAGCCGGCCGCAAGACCGATGCCTGCCCAGCCGCCGACGCCGGAGAGCACCGCGACATATTGCTTGCCATTGTGCTCATAGGTCACGACGTTGCCGATAATGCCGGAAGGCGTCTTGAATTTGAAGAGTTCATCCCCGGTCCTGGCATCCACCGCTTTCAGATAGCCTTCAAGCGTGCCGTAAAAGACGATATTGCCGGCCGTCGCGAGCGCGCCAGACCAAACGGAGAACAGCTCTTTTTTCTGCCAGACGATTGTCCCGGTTTTGGCGTCCCAGGCCGTGAAATTGCCCATGTTGGACTCGCCCTTCGGCGGGTACATGGACAAGGTCGCGCCGACATAAGGCTGCCCAGCCGTATAGCTCACATGGAAGGGCTCGTAATCCATGCAGACGTGATTAGCTGGAATATAGAAGAGATTAGTGATCGGCGAATAGGCGGCTGGCTGTTCGTCCTTCGACCCAAGCGCCGCGGGGCAGATTCCCTGCGAATTCACGTCCTCGCCATTTGCCTCAGTCGAGAATTCCTTCACGACCAATGGACGTCCGTAGGTCTTGGAGCTTTTGTCAAGATCGACCTTGGTCGCCCAATTGACCACCGGATCGAATTTTTCCGCTACGATCGGTTCGCCGGTTTCGCGGTCGATGGTATAGCCGAAGCCATTGCGATCAAAGTGCACCAAAACCTTGCGCATTTCTTGGTTGGCCAAAATCATCTCGTTGATGGCATCGTAATCCCACTGATCGTGCGGCGTGAGCTGGTAGACCCATTTGGCGACACCGGAATCCGCGTCGCGCGCCCAGACCGTCATCGACCAGCGATTGTCACCCGGCCGTTGCTTGGGGTTCCAGGTCGACGGGTTGCCCGACCCGTAATAAACGAGGTTCAATTGGGGGTCGAAGGAAATCCAGCCCCAGGTTGCGCCGCCGCCGATCTTCCACTGATCGCCCTTCCAGGTATTGGTGCCGGAATCCGGCCCGACCGGCTTGCCGAGACTGGTTGTGTTTTCTGGATCGATTAGTGTATCGGAATCCGGTCCCATCGAATAGCCGCGCCAAACCTTTTTGCCGGTTTTGATGTCATAGGCCGTGATAGAGCCGCGGACGCCGAATTCACCCCCCGAAATGCCAACGAGAACCTTGTCCTTGACGACTTGCGGCGCCGACGTGCCGGTCTCGCCCCTGGAAGGGTCGCCGTTCTTCACCGACCAGACGACCGCCCCGGTTTGCGCGTTAAGCGCGACGAGCGTTGTGTCAGCCTGATGCAGGAATATCTTGCCATCGCCATAGGCAACGCCGCGATTGACCGTATCGCAACACATCACCGGGATGACATTCGGATCCTGCTTGGGTTCGTATTTCCACAAAATCTTCCCGTCATGATTCAAATCGAGCGCGTACACAATGTTCGGGAACGGGGTGCTGAAATACATGACACTGCCAAGCACCAAAGGCCCGCCCTCGTGACCGCGCAGAACGCCCGTCGAAAAACTCCACACTGGAGTAAGGCGCTTGACGTTGTCAGTATTAATCTGATCGAGATTCGAGAAACGGTGATTGGCATAGTCACCAGTCGGCAGTGCCCATTGCTTTGGGTCTTTCGAAAGCTGGATCAATTCATCATTGGCGAAGGCCGCGCCATTAGCAAGAAGCGCGGCGGCGCCAACACAGGACATAAGCAGGAACTTGCGCATTCATTTCCTCCGGACACTCTAGTGCGCAGCGCCTGGAACGCTCGCTCTCGCGGCGCCGGCGCCTTGTCATTGCAACTCTTTCCGGCAGCGTGCTGGACACCGGCAAGACAGTAACGATTCCACAACAACGCAGTTTTCAAAACAAGGCAACGCTTGGAAAAGCCGATACCCTGTCTTCATGAAAACGGCAAGGAACCCATCCGCCGAAGCCATGAAGCCAGAAAACTCCGGGATGTGTATAT
>Ga0187890_10002715_pt1 | contig 12323 bp, 9 predicted proteins | sample June2016WEW_21_1_FD_133005 | JGI IMG/M metagenome (GOLD analysis project Ga0187890, IMG submission 133005) | Peatland microbial communities from SPRUCE experiment site at the Marcell Experimental Forest, Minnesota, USA - June2016WEW_21_10 | ecosystem: Environmental > Terrestrial > Soil >... | reverse complement strand
TGAACGCTCGAGATGGGTGGCATCTCGAGGCCGGCCCCTCCACCCGCCGAGGCACCAGGCGCCCAGCCCCACGGCCCGGCAGTCGGTACGGAGTACCGTGCGGGAACAGAGGAGGCGGCGCATTGGCAAGCGGGGATCGTTCGCGCAGTGGACAGCCGAGAGGCGTCACGACTCACCGGTACGGACCCGATCCCGACCAGTACGCCGAGCTGTCTCTTCCTCGGGGCGAGCGTCACCCGGGCGTCGTGGTCGTCATCCACGGTGGCTTCTGGAGGGCTGCCTACGACGCCTCGGGCGGTCAGCCCCTGGCGGCGGACCTTGCCCGGCGAGGCTGGGTCGCATGGAACATCGAATACCGCCGGGTCGGAAAGGGCGGAGGCTGGCCCGCGACGCTCCAGGACGTCGCCGACGCGATCGACCTGTTGGCCGAGCTCGACCTCGACCTCGACACCTCTCGGGTGGCCGCCGTCGGGCATTCCGCCGGGGGTCATCTGGCCACCTGGGCCGCCGGACGGGCCAGACTGCGCGCTTCGGCGCCCGGCGCCTCGCCCCGCATCGAACTGACCGCCGTGGTGCCGCAGGCGGGAGTCCTCGATCTGCACACCGCCGCGACGACGAACGTGGGTGGCACGGCCACCCCCGATCTTCTCGGCGGCATGCCCGATGAAGTGCCGGACCGGTACCTGGTGGCGGACCCCATCGGGCAGGTGCCGTTGTCCGTGCCGGTCCTGTGCGTGCACAGTCGCCCCGACGACACGGTTCCGATCGCTCAGAGCGAAGCGTATGTGGCCGCCGCTCGTGGCGCCGGGGCCGATGTCGAGCTGGTGGAGGTCGGAGGCGACCACATGGCGCACCGGGACCCCACCTCAATGGCCTGGGCCGCGGTCATCGACGCGCTACCCCGGTTGATGCGCCCTTGACCGCCGTTGACCGACCCATGCCCAGGTGCGGCGGAGGCTGCGCTCCTTACGAATAGGTGACCTCGACCTCGGCGTCGATGAAGCGCTGAAGCGCCACCACACCGGCATGATCGGGAGCCGAACCGATCACGGAGTACACGTATTCGTGACTCCCCCTGCGCCAGTCCACCTCGTCCCCGGGCTGGCGGCTGAGAACGACGGAACTGACGCCGGGGTACGCGCTCAGTCCGACAAGCCCCTCGACGGCCGAGACGTGGTGCGCCCACTGGGGTGGCTGCTCCACGATGACGTAGCCCACCCGCTCGCCGGTGACGAGGTCGGGGTAGGTGACCTCCTCCCCCAACGCCACCCGCTGCGAGATCTCGAAGAGATCGAAACCCGGTACCGCCTGTGCCAACACCTCGGGGACGAAGCCACCCAACCGGCCGTTGACCTCGATGACCCGGGGGCCGACGTCGGTCATCTTGATCTCGGTATGGAGGCACCCCGTTCGAATCCCCAGTGCCATGATGGCCTCGGTGGCCACACCGAGGATCTCCTTCACCGTCGACGGGTCGAAGTCGCTCGGGATGACGAGCCCCGTCTCGCGAAACGGCTCAGCCTGAGGAAGCCGACCGGTCACCGCCACATGGCTGATCGTCCCCCCGGCCACCACGCTCTCGACCGACACGTAGTCGGCGAAGTGGGAGCTCGGAGGTGGAGAGGCACCGACCATGTACTCCTCGATCACCATGGACGGCGCCGGTCCGGTCGAGGATGGTCGGCAGAGCACTGCCGCGAGCTGCCCGGCGTCGCCGACCAGGACCGTGTCTCTGCTGGCCGCCCCGTGCCGGGGCTTGAGCACCACCGGGAAGTCGACGCTCGCCGCCAGAGCGTCGAGGTCACGAGGCGTCGGAGACGGGGGGACGACGGCACTGCGGGGCACGGGTAGCCCTCCGTCACGCAAGGCCCGGCGCTGCGTCGACTTGTCGAGCAGTCGCTCGGTGACGACGCCGTCGTGGAACGGGAGCCCGAGCCTGCTGGCCAGGCCCGATGCCGCGGCCAGTTGCTTATCGGCGTAGGCGGCGACGCCATCGGGGTGCAGCGGCCGCAGGGCCTCGGCCACCTCGTCCTCGGACATGCCGGCGACGTCGACGACTGTGCCCAGCTTGCGCAGGAGCCGGATCGCCGAGGTGCCGTCGGGCTCGCTCGAGTCGATGACCCATACGACGTCGCACAGCCCCGCAGCCGATGCCGACAGCTTCATCGGTGAGACCGAACCCTCGCCGTGGACGATGGCGACCACTGGGCGGGTCGACGCGGTCATAGCGACATCTTATGAGCGAGCCGTGAGCCAACGATGCCGAGGTGAGTCATGGGGCCGTGGTCGACAGACCCGTATCCAACGCATTCGTCGTTACCGCCTTACGAGGGGGACTGCGATCCGATCGTTGTCACGGGCTGCCCTGGGGCACGACGACATGCCTTTGGAAAGTGAAGTGTGGTGGGTGCGTCCTATCCGCGCCGGTAGCCGAGCTCGCCGAGAAGCGAATCCGGAAGCGTCGGCAGGGCCGATGAAGGCAGGAGATACGTGGACACGTCGAAGAGGTCCTTGTACGCCTTGTGGCGCTTGGCCGTCTCCTCCAGGTATCCATGGCCGCTGCCCGCCGTCCCGGATTGCCGGCCCAGCATCCGGTGGGCCATCAGGGCGTGGCGCTGGCGCCAGATCGTGAACGACTCGTCGATCTCGATCAACGCGGTCAGGATCCGAGAGGGCAGTTGCAGGACCGGCTCGTCGCGGTAGAGGTTGATGAAGAGCGCGGCCATGAAGGCGTCGTAGGAGAGCCGCCGCCTGCCCTCCTGCACGTCTTGCTGCCAACGGGCTTCGTCGAACACCGCGTCGAACTTCCGGACGCTGCTCTCGAAGGCCCTCAGCTGCTTGTCCCGGGACGTCGGGTTCTGCGCCGTGTGTCCGGTGATCTCGGCGCGCTCGATTGTGTGAATGGCCTTGGCGACGTCGCGGTACCTCGCCACAAAGTCGAACGATTCGGTGGACAGGAACGGGGTCCTGGCCAACCAACGCTCGACGTGATCGAACAGCGAGGGTGCTTGCTCGGACTCGTCGACGAGATCGGCGTGGTCGTCTCGGAGCGTCTCCACATAGCACTGCCCCTCCACCTTCAAGCGGTCTTTGGAGAGCAGGCCGAACTTGTTCTCGATCAAGCGGAATTGGACACTCTGGAATCCGGAGGCGGGAACGAGGAACGAGCGGAAATCCAAGAAGTCGAGAGGCGACAACGTCTCGAGGACGTCGATCTGGGCGATGAGGAGACGCTGAATCTGATTGATGCGCTGCAAGCGAGAGAGCACGGTGCCCATGTCCCGGTCGGCGACGACCTCTTGGCTCATGATCTCGTTCACCGAATCGAGCTCGACGAGAATCTGCTTGAACCACAGCTCGCACGTCTGGTGCATGGCGATGAAGAAGAACTCGTCGTGCTTGGGGTCGCCGGCCGCCGCGCTCTTGGGCATCTGGGCATTGAGCAGGGAGTCGAGGTGGAGATAGTCCCAGTAGTAGAGGGTGTCGGTTGCCCCGTTCTCGGCGCCGGCCATCGGACACCCGCCGCCATATTCCTCCGCCGCGGGCTCGGACGACACGTCGCGGAGTGAAGCCACGCATCCATCCCCGGTGCTCAGGTCGTGGGCCGGAGCAGCGAAGTCGACGGTGGAGGTTTCGTTCTCGTCGGGTGGCAAAGCTTAAGCCTTCCTGTGAATGACAATCCTCACCATGGCCCGTTTCTCTCATCCTGTCGTCAACGAATCATCAACATTCGACCAACGAGACAATCCCTCAGGCCCCACTGCCTGCCTCGCCCCCCCCTTCACGGTCCTGACCTGGGCGTATGGGGAACCCCAGTGCCCGCAGAAGGATTCGACCCGGAGGCCACCCCCCCCGCCGCCCGAGACCGGATTCGCCCCTCCGGGACGGGCGTTTCCCCTCTCGCCGAATCCTCGGGCTGGTTCGGGGTGAAGCTAACGTTTTCCTCGGTGCACATCACGAGGTGGAGCGCGGATGCAGTCGCAAGACGTCCCCCACCGATGACCGCAGTCGGGTCATGACATCTCCATCCCCAGCCGTCGTCCGGCAATGGCGAGAGGCCCTGGGTGCCAGCACCAGGATCTGGGAAGGCCCCCGGGGCAGTCATGCTTCGGAACCAGGGCTCTCGATGACCTTCAGTGGGGAGAAGGCGGTCAATCTCAACGTCGTCGTCTGCCACGCACCTGGATCTGCCGTCGTCGAACGCGCGCTGGCCGGAGTCGTCGAGACGGGACTCCCTGGCCTGATCATGCTCGCCGGCCCCGCGCTCGGTGCCGCTCGCGTCCTCGCTGACGCCGACTGGGTCCCGGTCGAATCGGGACCGTTCATGGCCCTCGCGCTCTCTCGGGCCGACCCCGACACTGCGGTGCGTCGACTCGACGGGCAAGGACTGACAGAGCTCCGCTCGATGGTCGAGGAGACCTACCGCCTGTCACCGTCGATCGCCGACCTGGCGCTTCCCGACGCCGCAGCCAGCGACGCGCCCGACGCGGATGCGGCCTTTGCGACGTGGGGACTCTACGAGGGCGACACCATGGTGTCGGGTGTCGGGACGAGCACCGTGGGCGACAACGTGTGCATCTGGTTCATGGCGACCCCTCCCGGACTGCAGCGTCGGGGGTACGGCAGACGCCTCCTGACCGGGGTCCTGGCCCAGTGTGCGGAGCAGGGGGCGAGCACGGGCCTGCTCATCTCCTCTCCCGCCGGCGAGGCGCTGTACCTGTCGATGGGCTTCTCGGTGGTCGAGCACTGGCAGGTGTGGTCGCGTCCTCGCTGGGTCCTGGTCTAGCCAGGGACCACGAGTCCTACCTCGCCAACGCCTCGAGCTCGGTCACGAGATCGGCCGTGGACCGATCATCGGCGATACCCGACGCCAACCGTGCCGCCTTGGCTCGAAAGCGGGGCTCGTCGAGCACGTCCCGAACCGCCTGGCGGATCTTCGCCACCGAGGCGGACGGCGACAGCCGGAGGCCGGCCCCGTGATGGACGACGCGTGCTGCGGTGTCGTTCTGGTCGCGCCCCATGGGAATGCAGACCATGGGCACCCCTGCCGCCAGGGTCCTGATCGTGGTGCCGTGCCCACAGTGAGACACCACCAGGGCCGCCCGTCCGAGGATCTGGCTGTGAGGCGCCGACCCGACGACGGCAACGTTGTCGGTCGGGACGACCTGGTCCGCGTCGAGCATCTGGCCCATGGTCACCAGGGCCCGCACCGGCAGGGTCGACAGCGCGTCGACGACCCGCTGCAAGAGTGGCCCCTGGTTCTGATACGTGGAGCTGAAGCCCACCAGCACCAAGGGGTGGTCGTCGAGATCCGGCCACGGCGGCGTCCACGGCAAGGCCCAGTTCGGGTCATCGAGGATCGGACCTACGTACCGAACGTTGGCCGGGACCGACGCCGCCGCATAGTCGAAGGCCGGGCTGGTCAAGACGAGGATCCGCTGCGCGGCGAGGCCCTGGTCGTAGAACGAGGACAGAGGCGCCAATCCGTAGGCGGATCGAGCCCGGTTGAGCGCGGGCAGGCCGGCGAGAAACAGGCGATTCACCAACCGTCGCAACGCCGCATCGCGTGTCCGACCGAGGACGGTCTTGGCGGGGGCGAATCCGGGACCGATCGGCGGTGTTCCGGCCGTCGGCATGATCCAGATGTTCGGCACGAGCAGGCCCACGGGCAGCGATGCGGCCTGGGCGGCGATCACCGACCCGAAGAGAAAGGCGTCGGGCACCACCGCGTCGGGCCCGAACGACGCGATGGCATCGGCGGTGTCGGCGGCGAAGTCGGCGGCCGGGCCGGCGATGAACCGGTCACGCACCCGCTTCAACAAGGCGAGGGGGTTCTTCGTCTCCCAGTCCTTGAGGAGGTCCTCGGCGGGGTCGAGCGACGTCCGGTGGGGCGCACGCCGCCATGGCGAGAACGTGCAGCCGGCCTTCTCGGCGGCGGCGCCGATGGTCGGGTCGGCCAGCACGTGGACCTGGTGGCCCTGGGCGACCAGCCGTCGGGCCACGCCGAGCTCAGGAGGGACGTTCCCGCCGCCCTCCCACGACGCCACCAGGAAGCGGCGCGATCGTCCTTGCGTCATGGTGCCCCCAGCCTCTGTCCCACCGGCAGTGTGCCGCAGTCCGGGCCCCGGGCCAAGGTGGCCAGCCCGTGCGCCGGGCTCGTGCCAGCACCACATCGAGCCTGGTGACGCCCTCGGCGCACTAGCGTCACGGCCGGTGTCGCCATGAGCAGGCCCACGGCTCGCGACGAAGTCGACATGAGATCGCGTCCCCCCAACCGCTACGAGCTCTTCACCTGTGGCTGGAAGGGACACGTCCTGGTGGGGCTCGATGCCGCCGAGGTCACCGAGGCCGACTCGGTCCTGGTGCGTGTGTACGGGGGCATGCGCTGGTACCACTGCCTCCGGTGTGGCAGCTGGATCCCCCGGCTCCCACCTCGGGACCCGGTCCGCCCACGCGTCCCCTCCCGCCACGAGATCGAGCTGCCCCTTCGAGGGCCCCTGCTGCGTGACCGCTACGTCCTGCGGCTCATCGCCTTCGATCGCGCCGTGCACGTGACCCTCTTGAGCGCCCTGGCCTTCGTCATCTTCTTCTTCGTGGGCAACCACGCCGCCCTGCAACGCGACTACACCCAGATCATCCAGGCTTTCGGGGGGCCGTCGAAGGCGCATCCGTTCCTGGGCCGCTTCCAGCACTACTTCTCCATCTCCTCCCGACACCTCGACGAGACCGGCGTCGCCGTGTCCGCCTTCGCCGCCCTCGAAGCGGTGGAGATGGTCGGCTTGTGGTTCGCCAAGCGGTGGGCGGAGTACCTCACCTTCATCGCCACCACCGTGTTCCTCCCCTTGGAGGTCTACGAGCTCACGTCGGGGATCAGCGCCTTGAAGGTGATCACCTTCGTTCTCAACCTCGCCATCGCCCTCTACCTGTTGTGGGCCAAGCGCCTCTTCGGCCTCAACGGAGGGGGGCGGGCCGAGGAACAGCGCCGGCGCGCCGCCGGGGACTGGGGCCCCCTCGAAGAGGGCCTGGCGCCCGCCCCCTGAGACACCCTCGCCGCCCCCCGATGCCGTTCCCCGCGGTCCCCCCGGCGCCGTTACCGGGCGTTCACGACGCCGAAACGGGGGGGACACACGGCGCTGCAAGGGTGTGTCTGTTTCGGGTGTCGAGCGCACTCGAGCGACGAGCCGACCGCGGGAGGACCCAACGCCATGAGCTACCAGGCCGAATACATCTGGATCGACGGGACCGAGCCGTCCCCGCTCCTCCGGAGCAAGACCCGGATCGTCGCCGACGGCAAGGAGCCCGGGATCTGGGGCTTCGACGGCTCGAGCACCAACCAGGCGGCGGGGAACGACTCGGACTGCGTGCTGCGGCCCGTGTTCAGCTGCCCCGACCCTCTGCGGGGCCCCAACGACAAGCTCGTGATGTGCGAAGTCCTCCTGACCGACTTCACCCCCCACCCCACCAACACCCGGGCCGCCTGCGCGGCCGCGGCCGAGAAGTTCGCCGACCAGGAACCATGGTTCGGCATCGAGCAGGAGTACACCTTCTTGCAGGGCGGCCGCCCCTTGGGATGGCCCGCCCAGGGATTCCCCGCTCCCCAGGGGCCGTATTACTGCGGCGTGGGTGGCGACAAGATGCCCGGGCGCGACATCGTCGAGCGCCACACCGTCGCCTGTATGGACGCGGGGCTCGCCATCGAGGGGACCAACGCCGAGGTGATGATGGGCCAGTGGGAGTTCCAGATCGGGATCCTCCCGCCCCCGCTCATCGGTGACCAGCTGTGGGTGGCCCGGTGGCTCCTGTTCCGCATCGCCGAGGACTTCGGGGTCTTCGCCACCTTGGAGCCCAAGCCCGTGCTCGGCGACTGGAACGGGGCCGGTGCCCATACCAACTTCTCCACCAAGGCCATGCGGGGCGACGGTGGCTGGGACGCCATCATCGCCGGGTGCGAGGCGCTCGGGAAGAACGTCGAGGAGCATGTGAAGAACTACGGCGTGGGCATCACCGAGCGCCTGACCGGTGCGCACGAGACGGCGCACTGGTCCAAGTTCAGCTACGGCACCTCCGACCGGGGCGCCTCGGTGCGGATCCCGTGGGCCGTGGCCCAGGACAAGAAGGGATGGCTCGAGGATCGGCGTCCCAACGCCAACATGGACCCCTACGTCGTGAGCCGGTTGGTCGTCACCACCGTGTGCGGGGCCGCCCTCTGAGCCTCGGCCCCGGGAGCCGGCGGGCCCGTGCCCGTCGGCTCCGAGGCGTCGACACGCCGGTCGCGCCGCAGCACCTGGAGGAGCTGGTCGTAGGGGCCGAGCAGATACGCCTGGTCGCCTCCCCCGAAACGGGTGCCCCGGCGCGGGGGGTGTTCCAGGGCGCCCCCGCCGCTGGCTCGGCTGATGGCGATCACCCGGGTCCGGGCCGACCGGTCCTGCATGGCCAGTCCCTCACCGGTGCTGGCGCCAACCACGTTCGAAGGGCAGACGCCACGACCGGGGCGCAATGAGCTTCTGGATGGCGGCGGGCCCCCACGAGCCCACCCGGTACAGCTGGACCTCGGGCGGCGCATCGAGCAGGGGCTGGGACAGCTCCCAGAGGCGTTCGATCCCCTCGGCGTTGGTGAACAGCGTCTGGTCGCCGCTCATGGAGTCGTGGATCAGGCGTTCGTAGGCCTCGAGGACGTCCTCGGCGTGGTCGGTCTCGTGCAGGGCGAACTGCAGGCTGAGCTTGTCGAGCTTCATCCCGGGGCCGGGTTGCTTGCCGTAGAACGAGAGGGACAACCGCGACGAGTCCGCCAGGTCGAAGGTCAGATGGTCCGGGCCCTGGGTCCCGACCCCGGACCCGGGTGGGAACATCGACTTGGGAGGCTCGCGGAACGCGATCGAGACGATGCGGGCTCCCTCGGCCATCTCCTTCCCGGTGCGCAGGTAGAACGGCACCCCCGCCCAGCGCCAGTTGTCGATCTCGCAGCACAAGGCGATGAAGGTCTCGGTGTCCGAATCACGGCTGACCCCTTCGCTCCACCGGTATCCCTCGTACTGGCCCCGCACCACCTGCTCGGGGTCGATGGGCCGCAGGGAGCGGAAGACCTTGTTCTTCTCCTCGCTGATGGCCCGGGGCTCCAAGGCGGTGGGGGGCTCCATGGCCACGAAGGCCAGGATCTGGAAGAGATGGGTCACCACCATGTCGCGATAGGCGCCGGTCTGTTCGTAGGTCCACCCCCGGGTCCCGATGCCGAGGGTCTCGGGGACGTCGATCTGGATGTGGTCGATGTGCTGGCGATTCCAGATCGGCTCGAACAGCCCGTTGGCGAACCGGAAGGCCAGGATGTTCTGGGCCGCCTCCTTCCCCAGGAAGTGGTCGATGCGGTACACCTGGTCCTCGACGAAGACCTCCTGGACGAGGGCGTTGAGCCGCTGGGCGCTCGCCAGGTCGGTCCCGAAGGGCTTCTCCATCACGATCCGGGCCCGGTCGGTGACCCCGGCGTCCCCCAATGTCTGCACGACCACGCCGGCCGCCTGGGGAGGGATGCTCAGGTAGTGCAGACGGCGCGCCTCGCCCTCGAGCTCGCCCTCGGCGGTGGCCACCGCCCTCGCCAGCCCGGCGGGACCTTCTGACCCCGGCACGTACCGGAGGCACCGGCGGAACCGGAGCCAGTCCTCGTCGGTGACCTCACCGCGGGCGAACTCGCCACAGGCCTTGCGGGCCAGGTCCCGGTAGTCCTCGTCGTCGAGCTCGTCGAGGGCGGTGCCGATGATGCGGCACTCGGGGAGCAGCCCCGCCCGGGAGAGGTGGAACAGCCCCGGCAGGAGCTTGCGCCGGGCGAGGTCACCGGTGCCCCCGAAGAGCACGATCACGTGCGGGGGCAACGTGGCCTGGACCTCGGTCATCTCGGAGGGCCTCTGAGGACGGGGGGGCGTGTCATCACTTTGATTCCTACTCGGGCCGCCGACGCTAGGGCGTGTTGGTTTCGGCAACGTTGCCACCATTGGTGCATCGTGTAAACGACCCGGTGCGGCGACGACACCGCGCTCAGCCGGGGGCGAACGAGGGAGGCGCGTCGGAGGCGACCGCTCCCCAGCTGGCGTCGGGCGAGGCTCCCACGGTGAACGCCAGCCGGGCCCCGGTGTCCCAGACCGTCGCCGGCAACCACGGGCAGCTGAACGTGGCCGGTGTCGGGCCGGTGCCCGGTGACGCCGGGCATCCGATGGCGCTCGGGGCGAGGCCACCGACCTCGAGACCCTGCACGTAGGGAGTGCTCGGCGTGGCGCCCGGTGCGTCGATGACGATGGTGCGCCCGCTCCCCAGCGTCATGGTGATGTGGGGGAACAACGGGCTCCCGAGGACGAGCTCACCCCGGCCCGGTGTCTCGGGGTAGAGGCCCAGGGCGGCCCACACGTACCACGAGGACATGGCCCCCAGGTCGTCGTTGCCCGGCTCCCCGTTCGGGGTCGGCCCGTACAGCGTGGTGACGATGCGCCGCACCACGCCTTGGGTTCGCCACGGCGCGCCGGCGTAGTCGTACTCCCAGGGGATGCCGAGCGAGGGTTCGTCACCGGCCCAGTCATAGGGCTGCTTTCGGCCCGCGTTGAGCTCGGTGAAGAATGTGTTCAGCTTGGACACCACCGCGGCGTTCCCGCCCAGCGCGCCGAACAGGCCGGCCAGGTCCTGGGGGACGCTCCAGGTGTACTGGATGGCGTTGCCCTCCTCGAACCCCACCTGGCCGATGCCCGGCATCGGGGAGCGTTGGAAGGCCGGGCCGGGGGGGAAGGTCCCGTCGGCGCGCCGTGCCGCGAGGAAGCCCGTCGCCGGGTTCACCAGGTTCCGCCAGTTCTGGGCCCGCACCGCGAACGTCTGGGACGTGACGCTGTCACCGGCGGCCTGCGCCAACTGGGAGATGGCGAAGTCGTCGATGGCGTATTCGAGGGTCTCTGACCCCCCCACCGTGTAGGGCAGTGACGTGATGTCGAAGGTGTCGGCCTGCACGTACCCCTTGGCCAGGTACTGGGCCAGGTCCTGGCGCTCGACGTGGCCGTCGTTGGTCACGGCGGGGTCGGTGGCCCCCCTGACCATGTCGGCCAAGGCCTGGGAGACGTCGAAGTCCCGGGCCCCGAAGGCGTAGGCCGAGGCGATGAAGGGATCGGAGGAGTCCCCGTTCATCTGGGCGCTCTCGAGGTTGGCGACGGGCCACTTGGGAAGGCCCCCACCCTGGCTGGCGTCGGCCAGGAGCGAGGTGACCATGTCGCTCGTCTGGCGGGGGACGAGGAGGGCCAGCAGCTGCACCTCGCTGCGGTAGATGTCCCATCCCGAGAAGTTCGAGTACTGCGTGTAGCCCTTCGCCACATGCACCTTGCCGTCGAAGCCGATGTACCTGCCGTTGGCGTCGTCGAACACGTTGGGGTGCAACAACGAGTGGTAGAGCTCGGAGTAGAAGGTGCGCTCGTCCCCGTAGGTGCCCCCGCTCACCTGGACCTGGCCCAGGAGCTGGTTCCACGTGGCGGTGTCACGCCGGCGCAGGGCATCGATGTCCCAGCCCGGGCGCTCGGCCTCGATGTTCAGGCGGGCATCGGCCACGCTGACGAAGGACACGCCCACCTGCATCTGGACCACCCGCGTCCTCGCCGGGAAGCTCACGTACGCGCCCGACCGCGCCGTCGTGCTCGATCGCGACCCGGCGCTCACCGTGGTCCCGTGCCACGTCCCGAAGCTCTCGAATCCCCGATCGAAGCGCGCCGCGAAGTACAGGTGGTAGTTGCCCGAGGTGCCGCAGAAGTCCCCGCTCACCACCGAGCCGTCGACTTCCCGGTCGCCGACGACCGTCACCGCCGAACGTGTCGACCCCGCCGCGCTGTCGGCCACCTTGAACAGCACGTTGGCCGATCCGGTCCCGGGGAAGCTGAAGCGCCCGAGGCCGGTCCGGGTGGTCACCGCCAGCTCGACCCGCACCGCCGGTGAGCCCTCGGTCACGGCGTAGTTCCCCGGGCTCGCCACCTCGGTGGAGTGGGAGAAGGGCGCCCTGGCGGCCGCCGGGTCGTTCCCGATGGCCCCCACCGTGGGCAGGATCGGGATGTCGCCGTACACCGCACAGCCCGGGCCGCTCATGTGCGTGAGGCTGAAGCCACTGATGGCCGAGTCCTTGTAGGAGTAGCCCCCGCCCGTCGTCCGGTCGGGGGTGGTGTCGGGGCTCCACTGCATCATCCCGAAGGGCATGTCGGCGCCGGGGAAGGTGTCGATGCTCCCCACGCTCTTTCCCCCCACCCCGGTACCCACGAAGGTGTCCACGAGCTCACTCGGGGACAGGCCGACAGGTGACGCGGGGGTCGTCGTCG
>Ga0187890_10002714_pt1 | contig 12328 bp, 15 predicted proteins | sample June2016WEW_21_1_FD_133005 | JGI IMG/M metagenome (GOLD analysis project Ga0187890, IMG submission 133005) | Peatland microbial communities from SPRUCE experiment site at the Marcell Experimental Forest, Minnesota, USA - June2016WEW_21_10 | ecosystem: Environmental > Terrestrial > Soil >... | reverse complement strand
CAGGGTTTCACTGACTTCAAAGGGGGCCAGCACCCAAAAGAGAAGCCCCAGCGCGGGGGCTGGGGGGCTTGAAGGGCTGGGGCTTCTGATCTTCGAGACAACAACTCATCCCGTGACCATCGACTCAATGATCGACTAGCGAATTTGTTCCTTCATTACCCGAACCACAATTAGTGCAGTCGTTGAAACACAAAGGCCGCCGACCGAGGCGGCCTACATCTTACTTCACTGCTGGGTTTTAAAGGGTGCCTAATGGCATCGGCCAGTTTTAGCCATTCGGCCGCCATTTCCCGTTGAATGACCCGATATTTCTGATCCGGCGCCACCCGCCGCTGGGTGACGGATCGACTTTGGAAGATCGGTGATGCCGTGAACGTGCTCGAAGGTGCGGAAAATGACACTCGCTAAGTAACTCTTTCGTCCCCATCTGAGATTCATCACCGGCACCGTCTATTGGCCAGCCGACGACTGAGAGATGCAGGCGCTCCCGCCTTTAGCTTAGGGAGGAGCGCTATGTCCAAGTTCAACGTCCAAAAATACGCGCTACTGTGCCTGCGCTTGGCAGCAGAGTGTAGAGGCCTTGCAGCAGATGTTCCTGAGCCCGATTTAAGGGTCCACTTCCTTAGTATGGCCAGCATATGGACGGAATTGGCGGATCAGCCCCGTATCCTGCATTAACGCATGACCTTCGGGCCAACCTAGCACGCTGGAAGGCATTTGCCCGAGTGAACAGCGGCGTCTGCTTCCAGTTCCGCAAGCCGGGCAAGGCCCCCATTCCGCCGGGCGACATGGTCGCGGTACCTCTGATCGACGCTCCGCTTCTGCAGGCAAGACTGTTTCTGGCAACCCGCCGAGGACGTCTCTTACCGGTTTGCGGCCGCGACATTCGTCGAACTGCTCGAAACCGAGAAGCGTGATTCCAATTTTACGTCACGATTTTGGAGGGTTTGGTGGTGTGCCGGGGCTCTGTGGAGCCGTGGGGTGTCTGCAATTTTTCTCGACTTTGTCGCGGTAAAGGCGCAGCGTAATTGCGGTCGAGACGCCAGCGCAAAGCGTTCGGGCCTTCAATCCAACCTTTCAATCGGGACCCTTTCGAGCGCCCCGTTCCCTCGCTGCGAAGCATGTCGGGCGAAAGGAAATTCCATGCGCACAGTCACCCAACCGCCGCCATCGTCGCGGTGCGACCAATGCGGTGGCGAGCTACGGCTCAAGCTCATTGAGCCCGCCAACCGCGAACTTGATTTGGACTACGAGATACTCGTCTGTGTAAACTGTGGTTACGAGCTATCGTGCACAGTGCCCCATAACCACACTGCACCACACGCCAAGGTGGCCTAGCCAAACGAGCGTCGCTTTTGGGGCGCGTTGCAGGCTGATCATCCGAGTATCATCAGTAAAACTCACGTCACGAATTTTGGAAGGTTTTGGGCCCGCCGTGGCTTGGTTGAGCCGCGGAAGGGGATTGGTTGAAGGCACCTGGCCGAGGCTGGCTAAACAAAAAGAGACCCCAACGAAAGTCGGGGTCTCCCCGTTAGTGCCGGTCACTTGGCGCAGAACGCATAAACCTCCGGAAACACAACTGGTGTGAGGTTTGGTCGGGCCAGTGTCCGGCAGTATCTTATGTATTTGTGGTACCGCGACCAAAGCGCAAGGATGTAGCGAGAATTTAATTCGCGGTGAGTGGTGAATGGTCGAGGCGGCTTTGGGTGTGGTTGATTTGTAGCGTCGCTGTTGGCGACAGTCTGGAAACCATGTCGATTGAAGGCCCGGCGCGGTTGCGCTGGCCGTGATGTTGCAGTTGGTGCTGGTGACGTTGACGCCGCGTTTAGGCAAATCGGCGTTGAACCTGGAGACCGTCATGTCCGTACCGTTTCCGCATTAACATTGCCGATGTGCGTCCCTTTCAGTACGACGGCACCAAACTACGAATCTGGGGGTCAGGAGTTCGAATCTCTTCGGGCGCGCCAAAAGTCCAACAAATAACGGCACAATTTAAGCGCGGAAAGTGTGCCATGCAGAATGAAATAATCTGCATGGCATCTGCATGGCCAAGAGGCGCATGGGCCATCGGGCCAGGACGCGGACGCGCGGGCATGGGAGGGGAGAGGATGGGGGCGTCACGGCGGGCCGTGCTTGGCTCCCAGCGATGCCTTCGAGCAGAAAGCACCGACACCAACTGGGAAATTCGCTGGTTGAACGCGGTCCTAAATCTCGATCTGCCGGCCGACTTCCACGAAATTCTCCGGAGGAATGTTGAACAAGTCCACTGCCCGCACCGAATTGCGGAACATCAGCGTGAACAGGCGCAGGCTGGCGCGCACCAGCCAGCTGCGCCGTTTGGAGCAGACCACGGTGTCCCGGGAGCCGAAATAGATTGCATCTTCGAGGTCGATCGGACACCCGCGATCTTTCGCCTGCCTTAAGGCGGCGGGAATGTCAGGCACCTGGACGAAGCCGAAGTGCACGATGATGTGCCAAAATCCCTCGGCGAGCTTCGCCAGCTCGATGCGCTCGCGAGGCGCGACGCGCGGAATATCCTCGAATTTCACCGTCAGCGCGATCACGGTTTCGGACAGCGCTCTCATTTGTGTGACGTGCTCGATGATTAGGAACGGTATCGTCGTAGCGAGCCGCGTCAGAAAGATGGCCGTGCCGGGCACGCGCGGGACACGGCTCTCCTTGAGGTGGCGGAAGAACTCATCCGGCCTCTCCGCCAGCACCGTATGGCGCTCGCGCATGGCCTCGAAGCCGAAGTGCCATGAGACCATGACAATGAACACCAGCGTGCCGAATGTGAGTGGGATCCAACCGCCCTCCCGGATCTTGAACAGATTGGCCGCGAAGAACGCAAAATCGACAGCGAGAAATAGGCCGCTCGCGGTCAGCGCTGGTCCTACCGGCCAGCGCCAGCGCCCGCGCATGACGTTGTAAAGCAGCGCCGTCGTCAGCAGCATGGTGGTCGAAACCGCGGTGCCATAGGCCCCCGCTAGGCGATCCGAACTGCCGAAGCTGACCGTGAGCGCAACCGTCAGCACCATCATCGTCCAGTTCACGAACGGCACGTAGATCTGCCCGTATTCCTCTGAGGAAGTCTGGTGGATCCGAACGCCCGGGAACCAGCCGAGCTGCATCGCCTGACGGGTCAGCGAAAACGATCCAGTGATGATCGCCTGGCTGGCGATGATCGTGGCAACGGTGGCAAGCCCCACCAGCGGATAGATCGACCATGACGGGGCCAGCCGGAAAAACGAATTGCCGTCCATGGCCGGATCGTCGAGAAAAAGCGCGACCTGCCCGGCATAGTTGAGCAGCAGCGCCGGCAGCACGATCCCGTACCAGGCGGTGCGGATCGGATTGCGGCCGATGTGGCCCATGTCGGCATACATGGCTTCGGCACCGGTCATCGCCAGAAAGATACCACCGAGCACGGCGATCCCCCTCCAGCCGTGTCCCGTCAGCAGCGCGATCGCGTACCTTGGATCGACGCCGGCGATCACCGCGGGATAGCGGGAAATGCCGGCAACGCCTAGCGCGGCGACGACCGCGAACCACAACAGCATCACCGGGCCGAACGCTTTGGCGATCTGCGCAGTGCCGCGGCTTTGAATTACGAACAGGGCGAACAGGATCGCGACCGCCATCGAGACGACATGGGGCTTGAACAAATCGGTCGCGACGTTGAGCCCTTCGAGGGCGCTCAGTACCGAGATCGCCGGCGTGATGATGCCGTCACCGTAGATCAGCGCCGCTCCGAACAGTCCCATGACGATCAGGATGCGCCCGCCTTCGGACCAGTTCGCGCCGGTCATCGACATCAGTGCCAGAATACCGCCTTCGCCGTGATTGTCGGCGCGCATGACGAACAGACAATATTTGACAGAAATGGTGATGATCAGCGCCCAGAAGATCAGCGAGAGACTACCGAGCGCCGCCTCCCGGGAAAAATGTCCGCCGGTCGCCTCGACGACCGCCTGCAGCGTATAGAGCGGGCTGGTTCCGAGATCGCCATAAACGATCCCGAGTGCAGCGAGCGCCGCCGCTGGTGTGGTCTTGCGAGCGACGCGGGCGAGCGCCGAATTGTCTTCGTGAACGAGGTCGGCTGGCACGATCCTGATCTCCTTGCGCCATCAATCCAAGTGTACCCCGCACGTCTGCCGCCGTCGCGTCGCCGTACACCGCAAGAATTTTGCACTTGCGGAGTTGCGTGACCCATCGCGGTTCTCCTCCACCACCACAAAGAGCAGGCCCTGGGCTCTCAGTGCTTCGCCAACGATGCCGCCAACCCCGCCGTTCATCGCCCTCTCCTTTGACTACGACTTTTAAGCGCGGCCAGGGCACTCAAAATCTCACTTCGCGAGCCCCTGGCGGATCGACAGCAATTCGCGGCGGCGCTTTGCGCTAGTTTCAGGAAAGGCCATTTTGAGCCCAAGGCAGTCAACTCTAGCTCCGGAATAATCCGACAATTCCATCTGTCACCCGCTTCGAACGGGACTGAGCTTTTGCCACGTGCATATTGATTAATTCACTAAGCGGGCGAAGAATTGCCCGGTTGCGCCGCGACCAAATTGGCACACCGCAGGGTGCCAGCGCGCGCGATTCGCTCGGCGCGCAATCCAAGCTACAGTGGACAGTGATGGGGCTAATCCTTTTCCGGGGCTTGCGGCCTTTCAACCGTAGCGGGGCGCTGCGCGACGCTCTGGCGGGTGTGACCCTTGCGTCTATGAACATCCCGCAGGTGCTGGGTTATGCTCGCATCGCTGGCACGCCCGTGGTCACTGGGCTTTACACCGTGCTGCTGCCGCTCGTTGCGTTCGCGGTCTTCGGGTCGTCCCGCCATCTTGTCGTGGCTGCCGACTCGGCCACAGCCGTCATCTTCTCCAGTCCGCTGTCCGGCATGGCGGTGCCCGCCAGCGAGAAGTACATGGCGCTGGTCGGCATGGTGGCGCTGCTAACGGCCGGCATTTTGTTTCTGGCATGGATCTTCAAGTTAGGATTCCTCGCCGATTTCCTCTCGCGTACGGTGCTGGTCGGGTTTCTCACCGGTGTCGGGTTTCAGGTCGGCACAGCGATGCTGGCTGACATGTTCGGTGTCACGGCCAGTTCCCACAACACGCTCGTTCAGGCGTGGGAGATCTTACGGGGTCTGTCGCGGTCCAATCTTCCGACATTGGCGCTGTCCGTGCTCGTGGCGGGCGGCATCCTGCTTGGCGATCGGGTTGCCCCGCGATGGCCGCTTGCGCTGTTCGCGGTAGTGGGGACGATCGCGGCGAGCGCCGCGTTCCGCTTCGCTGAGCGAGGCATCGCGGTCATCGGTCCGGTCCCTGGGGGGTTGCCGTCGATCGGGCTACCCGACGTGACCTGGAGCGAGGTCCTGGCGCTGCTGCCAGTGGCCGCTTCATGCTTCGTGATGATAATCGCGCAAAGCGCCGCGACTTCGCGCGCATTCGCGCTGCGTTATCACGAGCGCCTCGACGAGGACGCGGACATCCTCGGGCTGTCAGCCGCGAATGCCGCCGCCGCGGTGAGTGGGACGTTCGTCGTCAACGGCAGCCCGACGCAGACCGCCATGGCGGACCGCGCGGGAGCGCGCAGCCAGGTCGCACAACTGGTATTTGCAGGTGCTGTGCTGCTGGTGCTGCTGTTTCTGACCGGTCCGCTCCAGTACCTACCGCGCTGCGTGTTGGCCAGCATCGTGTTCACGATCGCGTTCAGGATGGTCGACGTAAGGGGTTTACGCGACATTCGCCGCGAAAGCCCAGGCGAGTTTTATCTTGCCGTCGTCACCGCGGCGGCGGTTGTCGCGGTCGGAGTCGAGCAAGGCATCCTGTTGGCGATCGCTTTGTCGCTGTTCAGGCACGTGCGCCACAGTTATAGCCCGCACACGATGATGCTTGCGCCGAACGCAACTGGCCGGTGGGTGCCGGCGCCCGCGACACCGGGCAAGGAGACCGAACCAGGGCTCATTGTTTATCGTTTCAATTCAGATTTGTTTTACGCGAACGCTAACCGCTTTGCCGTCGAAGTGCGCGCCCTCGTGGAGTGCGCGCCGACGCCGATCCGCTGGTTCATCGTTGATGCAGGCGCGATCACAGATATAGACTACTCCGCCGCGCAGTCCGTACGCGATTTGCTCGAAGATCTGGCGCGCCAAAGCGTCGGCGTCGTTTTCGCACGTGTCAGTCCATACCTTCGGTCCGACATGGACCGACACCACATCACAGCGGCCATCGGCGAGATGCGGATTTTCACGACACTCCACGAAGCCATCGCAGCGGTACGCGGTGGCGCGCTTGGGGCACATACAGAGCGATGAGAGGTACCCGGTTGAACCAAAATGGGGCTGCGCTGGCACGGGTAGTCGGCGATTGCATCATCTCAGTCGCCGACTTAAGGCGCTTGGTCACGATGCCCGGCGGATGCCGGTTAAATAGTCTGCGAATAGGGTTTCGCACGCTGGCTATTCAGAAGCGATCGAGCGAAGTCTGGCAGGTCCTTGCCGCAGTGAAAACCGAATTCGGCAAGTATGGCGAGGTTCTTGATAAGGGTCAGCGGAAAGCTTCACGAAGCGTCCAATACCATCGAAAAAGTTCCAGTGCGGCGGCGTGGATGATCACAGGCTAGATCAACCGGAATTCTACCGATTTCCGGTCGTCGGGCCCAAACGATCGCAGATTATTTATCTTACGCTGGAAGGAACAAAGAACCCTAGCGAGGAGTTGTCCACCGCGAGCTAATTCGCATTCCAATTTGGAGATAGCTATGACCGCGAATAATCAAAATCAGGGCGGACAACAGAACCAACAGCCGGGCCAGAAGCCAGGTCAGGGCGGACAGCAAGGCGGTGGACAGCAGAAGCCTGATCAGCAGCAACAGCAGCCGGGGCAGAAGCCCGGACAGGGCGGCCAACAAGGCAGCCCGCAGAAGTAATGCTCATCTTCGGAGATAAGCCCCCGGTTTCGGCCGGGGGTTTCTATTTGTTGGATTGTTTGCTTAACCTGACTCCCGTCGGCCACTGTGAATTGGCCACAGAGCGGCGGATGGTGGGTCGGTTTTCAATTATGGCGGGGGATAATTCGAAAAGGCTGCGCGAGTGAGCACTTGGATACAGTCTGCTGGTTCCAGCAGGCCCAGACTCCACAGCTACGGAGATGTCGATGAGGTGTCCCCAGTCAGGAGGGCCGTGAACAGCGGGTGCATTTTGTCCAAGGAACCGCAAGCCGGTCTCTCGCGTTATTCTCGATCGGATTATGCCGAAGGAGTTCCCCATGGATCGAGAACACGTGAAAGGCGCCGCCGACAAGGCTAAAGGCGCCATCAGGGATAGTGCCAATAAGCAGGCAGAACCCAAATTCGACAAACCGCTGGGTTCATCGCACAACGATGAGGCTGACCTGAGGGACGTGGCGCGAGAGGCGGCCGAAAAATCCCAGTAACTGCGACAGACTTTGTTCTAATCAGATCGCTAGATCGGACATTGTTCGGGACGGCTGGAACGCCGGAAGCACTGCGCAGGCCGCCTGTGGCTTCCCGGGCACCCCGCCGCCTGCTATCGTCCACGCCGTTCCAGAGTTCATCTTGGGCATTGCTGACTTCAAAGCTCGGAACTCATAGGCTGACGATATCCCCACCAACGCAAACAAGATGAGACCGATCTTAGCTCTTATTCTCCGTCAGCACGACCTAAAAATGTCTTGATCGGTCGGAAAACGCCGGTTCGAGCGGATGCGACGATCAGCGCATGTCTATGGTCGTTTTGCGATTCTCGCCGAGGTTCGGCTTTTCGCCAGTGAGTTGCGCCTTGACGAACTCGAACGCGGCCACGGCCTTGCTCGCCGGCCCATCCCATAATTCCGCGGTGAGCGGACGCACGCGCAGCACGCACACGTTCGGATCGTCCGGTCCTTTCCACCACATTTTGTCGGTGGTCTTCCAGATTTCGGCCGCCTTGGCATGGTCGCGCGTCACCTCAGCGCGCGCGGTAATCGAGAGATAGGCGTTGGCCTTTGCGTCGACGAACGCGAGACCGACGTCGTGCTCAGATTCAATCTCCTGCTCCTTGCCGCTGCGCAGGTCGGTCACGAACCAGACGATGCCCGCGTCGCGATCGGGCCGTCCTTCAAGCGGCCGCGCCCGCAAGCCGCCGGCGGAGCGCGTGGTGAGCATGCATACGCCCACCTGCTCGATAATTTCCCACACGCGGTCGCGATGATTTGGTTCCGCCGTTGCCTGCTAACGAAAAGCGGCGCAAAGAAGTTCCTCACCTTAGATGGTTGCTGCGCGGGGACAGCGCTGGAAGCGCTCCTCTCCTTGGCAAGGTTCGCGGTCGGTTTGGTCGGTCAGGTTTGTATGTATTTGGCGGCGCTTGTTTGCTTCGTGACGTCCGGCAACGCAGCTCGCGACCGCTCCTAGGATTCCGTGGTGTCAGGCAACATGGTCGGCAGCGCCACCTACGGCAGCACCTTTAAGGCAACCCTTGCCTCCGCCGACGGACCAGTTGCCAAAGCAAAAACAACGGCTGCAATCCAATAAGTACCTTCATTTCAGCCTCCGCTGGAGTGCGTACATGCCAGCATCAATTCAAGCCAAAGATCATGCTTGCCATTGTATTTTTCAACCGGAATCGAATTGAGCCGCTCGGCGAATTCCTCATGCGTATAGGTCGGCGTAACTTGGTTTCTGGGGCAGCATTGCGCTCCGGTACCGTGCCGGCGAGATCGGCGACCCGTTGCGGTAGCTCTACCGTTTCCAGGTCATTCAGCCACTCATATTGACCATTGGCTAGCTTGGTCGGCGCGAGTCTGGTTCCGCGGTTCAGGTGATGGATTTGCGATCATGGTTGATTGTGGCCCGCAGCGTTCCGCGTAGCCGGAGCATGGTATCGGACTGACGGTCCTATGAGGAAATGGGCGGCACGCGGAGCTCGCTGAGGCGGATCTCGGCGAGCGATTTGAATTCGCCGTCGGGGTATTTCTCCAGATAGGCTTGCAGCGACGCCGGGTTGTCGCTCTCGCGCACGGACTCCCAAAACGACAGCTCGGCCTCGCGGTCCTTGGGATCGCGCATGCCGCCCTCAGCCGAGGCGAACTCCCCAAGGCGAGTACGCGCGAGGGCGACAAAGCTGCCTTCCGGATATTGCCTCAGATAGGCCTCGTAGTCGGCGACGCGGGTACTGTCCTTAATCGACTCCCAAAACAGAAGCTCGACCGATTGCGACTCGCCCTCTGTCGGTTCGGGTGGCAGTTCGGAGAACGACGGCGCTTCCAGGCCAGACGTGCTCTGTATCGTCACGTCGGGGATCAGACGGAAGACGCGGATCGGCTGCGCGATGTTCTTGACGCTCTGCTCGCCGAGATCCTCGAAGCCGTAGGGGAGCCTGCGCCTGACATGGTCGTGGACGCCGCGCGAGATGCAGATGCCGCCGGGCTCGGCCAGCCCCTCGAGACGCGCGGCGATATTGACGCCATCGCCGAAGATGTCACCGTCCTTGACCATGACATCGCCGATATTGATGCCGATGCGAAACCACATACGGCGCTCTTCGCCGAGGGCCAGGTTGGCCTGGGCAAGATCACGCTGGATCTCAACGGCGCATTGTACGGCGGCAAATACGCTGGCGAATTCGGCGAGAATACTGTCACCGGCCGTGCTGCAGATCCGGCCGCCGTGCTGCACGATGATCGCGTCGGTGACGGCTCGATGGGCCGAGAGCGTCGCCAGCGTGCCTTCCTCGTCGATGCTCATCAGGCGGCTATACCCCTGGATATCGGCGGCGAAGATGGCGACGAGCTTTCGCTCGAGAGGCGGTGCTTCCATGTCAGTTGGCCTTCCCAAGGTGGCCGACCGGATCGACCGTGCCCCGTCGACATATCGCGTGGGGCTTTCTCGCCCGCGATGACGACTCCATCAAAGCGGATTCGCCCTTCGGTCTACGGCACATTTTGGATCGCCATGTCGGCATACACAATTTTGAAAGATCGGCTCACTGTCTTTAAATTTGCACCAAAGTGACACCCACATAGTAGGAGGCCGTTTCTGGGAGCGAGTCGTTGTCCGGGTGACATTTCAAGGTAGAATATGAACAGCCTTCTAGTGGATGGAATCTGACTCTTGGTGTCCACGCCTGACAATCCTGCCAGCGTCACGCACACAGGTTTTCACTTGCCGGTCTGGCGCATGATCTCATTGGCCCAGTTTTACGAATGCTACCGAAAGCCCTTCGCAAAGAAGAAGTTCTGATCATGTTTGCACCTTACTCCCGTCGTCGGGGCAGGTGGCAGCACCCCCGCAAGCTTAATTCAAGAGATGCCGTTCGTCCGAAAAGACACATCGTTCGAGGTCAAAGCGGGCGGTGCATTCTGCCCAATAGCCACCCAACGCCAAGCGCGATTGCTACAGCCGTATAGGGCTGCTTTTCGATGGTGTTGCGTAACGCCCTTTCAAAGGAACCGGCGGTCTGGGAGGTGCTGTCGACGACTTGGCCATAGAGTTCTTGGGCGGCATCCGACACCTCACCGGCATGTTTCTTCGCATCTCGAACGGCGCGGTTTAAATCCGTGTTAGGGCTCTCTGGCATGTGAATGCTCCTGCGATTGTAGGTGTCAACGCGCAGGAGGCAGTGAACGTTCACCGCCCTGGAACAATTTGTTCGGTAGAGAGGTTATTCGCACGACGCTGGTTGGAGGTTACCTACTCCGGACATATCGCTGCAGTGCACGAACGGGCGCAAGGGCCAATAGCTGTCCGGAAGCGTCGTCAGCCTCATTTCATGGGTGGAGAAAAAAACTTAGGTTAGTCCTTCTCCGCAAAGCACCGCCTTGCTCTCCGTTCTTGCGACGCTGTCATCCCGGCGGCCCGAGCTAGCGCCTTGGCCTGCACCATACCCACCTGACCCACATAGGCACGGACCGTTGCGCAGTTGATGTGCGAAGATTCACTGCGGGCTGCCTGACCCGAATCGTGGTGAGCATGATATGGCTTGGCCAACACCGGACTCGCGGCGGTGACGAAGATGAGTATGAGCAGTGCAGTTTTCATCCAGGTCTCTCTCAAAGTGCCACATGTCCAGGTGCATTACACATACGAAGCCGTTTACTGACGTGACCTAAAACCGGATCCCGTCTAGATTTCGGCGCGACCGTCGGATCGAAAGTCAGCCATTTTGCCGATTTGAGCGAGATTGAGTCTGTTCTATTTTGACCACTGCAGCTGAGACAGCGTCGATTTTCTTCTGGTGATAGTCGATGACGATGACCAAGAAATAGGGAACTTACGTTCAACCGAGGCGTTCTCTGTTAGAGTCACGTGCCTTCAAGTTGAAGTCGCGCATGCGTTCGTGGGAGTGCACAATGAACATTTTTTACATCATCGGCGTCGTGGTCGTAGTAATCGTAGTCGCAGGGTTCTTGGGCGTGCACCTTTGAACCAAAGAATTCGATACTACTAAGAGTGCCTTGTTTAACGTTTTGGATACGTGGCTTGAACCGGCGCGTTTCTATGCGGACGTTCAGTAATCATGGCGTTACGATTGATACGGGCGGCAGTAGGTGGGTCCCCCGCGCCGGCGGTGTGGGAGGCGCTGTCGACGGCTTGGTTATAGAGATCTTGGACGGCATCCGACACTTCACCGGCCTGTTTCTTGGCATCTCGAAAAGCACGGTTGAGATCAGTGCTGGGAGTAGGGGTCTCTGGCATATCAGTGCTCCACTGGAATCGGGATTGTCGTAGGTCAACGCGCTAAAGCGAGCGAAGGTTCGCCGCCCGGAACGTTTGTTCCATCGAAGAGTTATCAGACGCGGTAGTTTAGAGGGCTGCTATGGTACAACGAACCGAAGAGACAAGAACCAGAAATTATGCCTCCTGCACCCAAAGAAGGGCCAGAGCGCATTGTACCTGAGATTCCTCCGGACAAAGACGCGCCGGAAAGGAAAAATCCTATACAGGGAGGGAATTGATGTTTCATCGTCGTTCAAGGGAGTTTGATCCTCGCATCTCTGCCATAGCGGGTCACTTACGCGCCATCGAAAAGGAACTCGGCGGAATTGGAAATAGCGCTGGGCGACGCGCCTCCGCGAGCGCAACTGCGGCTGTGATTCAAGTTGCCGACGCGATCGGCCCGGTCTTGAAAGAAATCGAAGATCGCTTCCGCACTGGTCAGCGCTTGGCGGTCGACGAGGCGGCGAGTCTCGGTAACGAGGCAGTTAAGACAGGTGTCAGGATCGGCAACGACGCTCTAGAGCGGATTGCCACTCAGGCTAGACACCGTCCACTAGTCACACTCGCGGTCGCCGTAGGAGTAGGAATTTTAATCGGAATCGCTGGTCGCCGGAGT